>Ga0255338_1000931_pt1 | contig 67555 bp, 64 predicted proteins | sample MeOH1_35cm_T4_19_FD_203715 | JGI IMG/M metagenome (GOLD analysis project Ga0255338, IMG submission 203715) | Sandy soil microbial communities from University of British Columbia, Vancouver, Canada - MeOH1_35cm_T4_195 | ecosystem: Engineered > Artificial ecosystem > Sand microcosm > Unclassified ... | reverse complement strand
CCCACGAGCGCAGCCGGTAGAGCTCGGATTCGTTCGGTTGCGCGGCCCGCAGCTGCAGCGTGATGTCTCGCACTGTCCGGTCGCCGGTGTTCTCGATCTCCAGCGCGAGGAGCTTCGCCTTGCGCGGAACAATGAACGCCGCCTCCTGTGGCCCCGAAGGTCCGCCCTCTGTCCCGCAGGCGGTCACGGCCCTCACGCGGACGACCCCCGCCTTGGCCAGCGGCATCTTGAGGCCGGGGTTCGCCTCGGCGAGTCGGCGCGACAGCGGATCGAGATCGAGCCAGCCGCTCTTCAGCAGCGTCTGATTGTCGGCCTCGAACCACATGATGTCCTCGAAGTCGTTCTTCTTGAACCGGTGCCATCGCGAGTCGAACTTCGGTCGGGCTTGGACCGCCGTGAACCGCTCCTTCAAAGCCCCCACGCCCGCCTGCTGAGCGATCGCCGTCTGCCACACGCTCCTGCCGAAGCGGAACGGTTCGTTCACCAGCGCGGTCATCTCGTTCTGATCGAGCATCTGCGTCAGCAGACGCTTGTCCCGGTCGGGCGCCTCCATCTCGCCGGGGCCGTACACCAGCTTCTGCTGGAACAAGGCCTGAAGGTAGTCGCCGCTGACGAAGAGGTAGCGGACGCTCACACCCCTGCCGCCAAGGGCCTGGCTCGGCAGTGTCAGCCCTCCCTGGCGTCCGTAGCCCCAGACCTCGACCTTGTCCTCAGGTGTGGGTTTCGGTGCTGGTGGCGTGACCAGTTTGTAGCCGCGCAGGCCGAGCAGTGCCGTGAATCCGAGTGCGACTCCGAGCGAAGCGAGCGCGACGGCACGCTTCGTGGGAGGCACGTCTCGTCGCCACAGCCTGCCGCGAAACAGCACGCCGGCGATCAGAACGCACAGAGCGACCGTCATCACGCCGCTCACTACAAGCGTGACAGCGCCCGGCATCAGGTCCATCGCGAACGACACGATGCCGGTGAGCCCGGCGAGAATCCCCACGACGACCGACGTCTTCTCGATTGTGAAGGAGCCGGTAGATTCCATTGCTGACCTCCTCCGATTCGGTGCCCTTATGCCCGAAAGAGGAGCAGCTGCATCTGTTCGTAGAGGGGTGGCGGTAAGACTCCGGTAAGACGCTCCCCCTAGGCTGGTCCCAGATCGCTCGCCGGCCGTCAGCAACCCCGACGCTCGTCCGGCCCCATGCGTTGGTGGGCCCTTGACGTCCGATGCCCGCCGTCGTGGGCGCCCCTGTCGTTCGGACGAGAGGGGGGTTTCGAATGCGTGTACCAGGGACCGTGTGGGTAGGCGTCGCGTTGCTCGTGACGGCGCAGCTGGGGGTGACGCCGGCGACGGCGCGAGCCGAGGCGAGCACACCGGATGGTTCGGTTGTCGCACGGCTTCCGATCGGAACGGGGCCGGGAAGCGTCGGCATGGAGTCGGCGCCCGAGGGAGAGTGGGGGGTGTCGGCGTTCGCGATAGCGGGGGACGGGTCGTTCTGGCTCGTCGACGGCATCAACGACAAGCTGGTCGTGCTCGGCGCAGACGGAGAGCTGCAGCGCGAAGTCCCGCTGCCGGAGCCGCTCGTTTGTCCCGAGGACATAGCGGTCACCGACGACTCGGTCTACCTGCTGGACGTCTCGGCGCAGCCCACCGTGCTTGCGACGCTCGATCGCGGGACGGGCGCGCTGACGTCGGTGCGGCGCGTACCGCAGCGATACGCGGCGTTCGCCGTAACCGGCATGACTGTGCAGGACGAGCCTGGCACGAAGGACGACGTCTTCCTCGAGATCGACGACACCTGGCAAGTGCCGTTCGTGCGACGAGGGATTGAGGCGGCCGTGAGCGATTTGCCGCTCGTGCGCCGGCAGAACCGGGTCGATGTCGAGGCGCAGGACGCTGCGGCCCTCGGCGTGCGCGACCCGCGCGGACGGGCGTACGCGGCGCAGCTCGATGCCGACGGCCACTCCGGAGGGGTGACCGTGTATGACCGAGGCCGCAAGGTCGGCGCGCTGAATGTTCGAACCGCCTCCCGACTCGCCACCGTGCGCGCCCTGCCTGGCCCCACAGCCGACAGGTCATACGTTGCGATCGAAGACGTGCCGGCGCCCGGCCAGGTACGCTCGTTCGTCGAGTCGTTCGACGCGAGAGGGAACGCGAGGGCGGCCTACCGTATTCCGACCGATCGTTTCGCCTGGTACCCGAAGCGAGGGCTCCGTCCGGGAGCCGACGGGAACGTGTACTGCCTCGTGCCCACGCGAGAAGGCATCACGATTGAACGGCTTCCCGTCGAAGCCACAGCGGCGCTCGCGGCGAGTCGGGTGCTCGACTCATCGGTCTCGGACAAGCCGTCGATTCTCGCGCGCATCCGTGCCGGACTGTCTGACGCGGTTCGCACCGTTCGGCGCGCACTGACGCCTTCCCCCGCACATGCAGCGTGGACTCGGCTGAATGCGAGCGATCGCGCCAGCGACTACCTGAGCAACTCCTGGTACTGCAATGTATCGAACTACAGCCGCTCGTGCGGCGACACTCGGCCGCGGTACATCACGGCCTCGGGCAGAACGTACGGCTCCGTCCCGTACTGCTGGGGCGGCTTCGATACCGCGAGCACCTTCAACACGGCGATGAGCAACAGCAAGGACGCGGGCGACATCAACACGACAGGCAGCAAGCGTTCATGCACGGCTGGAGTGGACTGCTCTGGATTCGTGTCACGCCTGTGGGGTCTCGGCAGCAAGTACAGCACGAATTCGCTGCTCAACGTCTCGTACGCTATCGACCCCGACAGCATGACGGGCTCCGATCTCTGGGACGATCCCGGCAGCCACGCCATCGCTCATCGCTACTACACGAGTAGCGGTCTGGCCGCGGTCTGGGAGTCGACAAAGACCGACCAGGCCGACCGTGTGGTCGCTCGCACGCGCTCAGCCGGCGAACTGGCCGGCTATCAGTCGCGGCGCTTCTATCAGTGGTAGTCGAAGGCCGAGAGGAGAGCAGCGCATGAGACGACGCTCCGGTGTTCTGATGGGAACCGCACTCGCGCTCGCGGTGGGCGCGGCGACACTGCAAGCCTCGTGCACCGCGCCGCGCAGCGGCGTCTCCGAGGGGCGCAGGAATGTTGCAGCAGATCGCGTCCCGCCGAGGTACCGCGACAGAATAGTTGTCTACTCGACAGGTGACTCCGATGTGCTGAGCCTCCGCCTCGATGGCAGCAAGCCCAAACTGCTCTTCCATTCTCGAGAGTCGCTCGACTCGCGGGGGTTGCTGCTTCCGATCCCCGAGCGCAGAGAGCTGCTGTACGACTGCATCAACAAGCGCGTTCTCAATCTGATGCGGTACTCAATTGACACGGGTGAGCGCGGGATGTTGGACTCCGAGGTGTCGTACCCGCTGGTAGCCGGAGTCGAGGGCACCCGGTCGGTCGTCGTCTACAGCACGGACAGGAACGAGGCACGAATCGCCGACCTAGCGACCGGAAAGACCAGACCGCTTGCCATGCCGGGCCCCGTGCTCTCTGTGTCCTCGTCCAGAAGTGCTGGCCAAGCCTTCGTCGTCGCGCGATCCGACGTTCGGAGCGATCCGATCGACCAGGATCTGTACTTTCGCCCCGTCGGCGGCAGGCTGATAAAGGTTGCCTCGGCGCCAAGGGAGTTCGGCTTCGGGGATGTTCACGTCCTGCCGGGCGCGGTGCTGTTCAACGAGACACCCCTCGGCGGCGAGCGTGACGGTACGGTACGCGTCTGGTCTGCACGGTCGCGAACGGCGATCACACTCGCGAGCGACGCGCGGGTGCTGGACGTCTCGGCGGACGGCGTAATGCTGCTGGCGGAGCGTGTGTCGCGACGGGAGGAGCAGACGCCCGATGGCCTAGCGGTGCACGAATCGAGCCGCATCGTGTACTTGAGCGGGCCGTCGCAGCCGGCGCGGCGGCTACCGGGGGTCTACGAGGACCTGCAGTGGGTCAGGCTGGCCGACGACGACCGCGCGGTGCTGTCGTTCATCGAAGGACGCAACTGGCAGCTGGATGCGCTCGACCTGCTGACCGGTCGCCGGACGCGTCTCGCCCTGCCCGCGACCCGTGTAATCGCGCAGATCGAGCCATTGGACGGCTCGTCCGTGCTCGTAGTGACCGACCGCAACGGCCCCGGCGGCATTCCTGCGGACAGCAACCTGCTGTGGATGCCACTCGACGGGTCGCAACCGGTCCCGCTCGTCACAACAGACTCCGGGTTCATTCGCATCGCCGCACCGTACGTCTGCAGGAATTGAGGCAAGTAGCGGGGCGCGTGCCGTCCGCGATGCAGCCGCCGCCTCGCCGGGGACTCCGGTGGGCGGTCGCTGCTATGTCACAGCCCTCTGCTACGCTGCCTCTCGTCCGCCGGCGTAAGCCTCCGCCTGTCAACTCGCACCAGGGGTCCAATTGCACGCTCCACACGACATCCTCCGCCGGATCTTCGGCTACGACGAGTTCCGGCCGCACCAGCTCGAGATCGTCGAGCACGTCTGCGCTGGTGGCGATGCGTTCGTTCTCATGCCCACAGGCGGCGGCAAGTCGCTCTGCTATCAGATTCCGGCGCTGGTGCGCACCGGCACCGCCGTCGTTGTCTCTCCGCTGATCTCGCTGATGAAGGACCAGGTCGACGCACTCCGACAGCTCGGCGTCGCGGCGGCCTACCTCAACTCGTCATTATCCGAGGCCGAAGCGCGCGGCGTTCTCGGCGAATTGACGGCGGGCCGACTCGACCTGCTATATGTCGCGCCGGAGCGGCTGATGCTCGACGGCACGCTCGATCTACTCGGCCGGCTCGAGATCGCCTTGTTCGCTATCGACGAGGCGCATTGCGTCTCGCAGTGGGGCCACGACTTCCGACCGGAGTACGTGCAGCTCGGCGACCTTCGCACCCGCTTCCCGGGCGTGCCGCTGATCGCGCTCACGGCCACCGCCGACGAGACAACGCGCGCGGACATCCTCGGCAGGCTGGGGCTGCAGGACGCGCGCGTGTTCGTGTCGGGGTTCGACCGACCGAACATCCGCTACACAGTCGCGGAGAAGCGCGACCCGTTCGCACAGCTGAAGGCGTTCCTGCGCGGTCGCGAGACCGACGCGGGAATCGTGTACTGCCTGTCGCGCAAGCGGGTGGAGGAGGTCGCGCGCAAGCTCGCGCGCGCGGGCGTGCAGGCCGCCGCGTACCATGCGGGACTGCCCGCGGACGAGCGCGCTCGCGTGCAGGAAGGCTTCCTCGCCGACGACGTGCGCGTGGTCGTCGCCACCGTCGCTTTCGGCATGGGCATCGACAAGCCCGACGTTCGCTTCGTCGTCCACTACGACATGCCGAAGAACATCGAGGGCTACTACCAGGAGACCGGCCGCGCCGGTAGAGACGGCGCGCCAGCCGAGGCACTGCTGCTGTTCGGGCTGCAGGACGTCGTGACCGCGAAGATGCTGATCGAGGGTGGCGGGCGCGGCGGCGACGGGACGCGCGACCCGGAGCAGGTGCGAATCGAGCTCCACAAGCTTTCGGCGATGGTCGCCTTCGCCGAGGCGCTCACCTGCCGACGCCGCGTGCTCCTCGGCTACTTCGGCGATCCGGACGCCGAGCGGGACTGTGGAAACTGCGACGTATGCCTCGACCCGCCGGAGCTGTTCGACGGGACCGTGGACGCGCAGAAGGCGTTGTCGGCGGTGTACCGCACGGGGCAGCGGTTCGGAATCGGGCACGTAGTGGACGTGCTGCGCGGCGCGGAGACTGAGGCGATCCGCAAGTGGGGACACGAGTCGCTGCCGACGTTCGGCGTCGGGGCGGACTACGGCATTGACGAGTGGAAGTCGCTGATGCGCCAGCTCGTGCATCGCGGCTACCTTGTGCAGGACGTCGCGGCATACTCCGCCCTCAAGCTGACGGACGCCGCCGCCCGCGTGCTTCGCGCCGAGGATCAAGTCACGCTCGCGAAACCGCGGCTGCGCGCGAAGGCGCCCGCGAAGCGCGGCAAGGCGAAGGCGGCGGCGGACGCACACGGTCTCTCTCTAGCCGACGAGGCGCTCTTCGAGCGGTTGCGCGAGGTGCGGCGCACGCTGGCGGCCGAGCAGGCGGTGCCCGCGTACGTCGTCTTCCACGACGCCACCCTCGCGGACATGGCGGCGCGCCGCCCGCTCACGCTGGATGACTTCCTTGACGTGAGCGGCGTCGGCGAGACGAAGGCTGCCCGCTACGCCGAGGCGTTCCTCGGCGAGATCGCGACCTGGGCGGCGGAGGCCGAGGGGGCGGCGTAGGCTCCTGTGGCGTGGCGCGCTGGGCGCGAGGTAAGTCGGCGGTCAGTTCGATGTCAGACCGGCGCGCTACGATGTCTCCAGGCGAACAAGGAGGCGACCGAAGTGGGCGCGTCAAGACTGTCGAAGTCGCGGTTCCAGCTCGGGCTGCAGTGCCCCAAGCAGCTATGGCTCAAGTGTCACAAGGCGACACTGGCTGACCCGATCACGGAGCAGCAGCAACACATATTCGACGTCGGCAACGGTGTCGGGAAGCTCGCGCGCGAGCGGTTCGGCGGGGGAGTGTTGGTCGAGGCCGACCACCTGCACGCAGCCGAGGCGCTCGCTACGACCGAGCGGCTCATGGCTGACCCACCGCGAGCGATCTTCGAAGCCGCGTTCCAGCACGACGGCGTGTTCGTGCGCCCGGACGCGCTCGTGCGTGTCGTCGACGAGTGGGACCTCTATGAGGTGAAGTCGTCGACGAAGCTCAAGCCGGAGAACGTCAGCGACGTGGCGGTCCAGGTGTGGGTACTCGAGGGCGCCGGGCTGAAGATCCGCCGCGCGCACCTCATGCACTTGAACAACGGGTACGTGTACCAGGGCGGCGAGTATGATCTCGCCCGGCTCTTCACGCCGGAAGATGTCACCGATGACGCGCGGGCCTGGCAGGCCCAGCTGCCGACGCTCGTCGGCGATATGCTCGCGATGCTCGCCGGACCGGAGCCGGAGCTGCCGATCGGCAAGCACTGCGACAAGCCCTACACCTGCGGATTCTACGGCTACTGCCACGCATCGCTTCCGGAGCACCCAGTGACCGCACTACCGCGCGTCGACGCCGATTTGCTCGACTCGCTCGTCGCCGCCGGCATTCTCGGCATCGCCGATGTCCCGCTGCACTACCCGGGCCTCACGCCCCTCCAGCGAACGGTCATCGACGTCGTCCGGTCCGGCCAGCCGCGATTCTCGGGCGACATTGAGCGGTCGCTTGCGGGCCTCGAGTATCCGATCCACTTCCTGGACTTCGAGACGTTCATGTCCGCACTGCCGCTCTACGTCGGCACCACGCCGTACCAGGTCATCCCGTTCCAGTGGTCGGACCACGTACTGAGCGCCCACGGCGACCTCGATCACCGCGAGTTCCTCTTCGAAGGAACGGGCGACCCGCGGCGCCCCTTCGTCGAGAGCTTGCTCGAGGCGGCGGGCGAGCGGGGGAGCGTCGTGGTCTACACGTCGTACGAGAACACGCAGCTCAACTCGCTCGCCGCGTCGTTTCCCGAGTACGCCGACGCGATCGGCGGGCTGCAGTCGCGCATCTTCGACCTCGAGAAGGTAGTGAAGGCGCACGTACAGCACCCGAAGTGCTGCGGCCGGACGTCGATCAAGTACGTGCTGCCGGCACTGGTGGAGGACCTCTCGTACGACGGCCTCGCCATTCGCGACGGTGGCACCGCGTCCTTGCGCTACGTGCGTGCCGTTTCCGGTGAGTTGCCGCCGGACGAGTGCGCGCAGCTGTACGCGGACCTGCGGACGTACTGCGGTCTCGACACGATGGCGATGGTTCGCGTGTACGAGGTGCTGTCGGCGGTCGCGCGAGGGGAGTCCGTGGCGTAGCCGGGCGCGGGACCGGCGCCCTTCGCACGGCGTCGGGAGAACCGAGAATGCGATAATGCGCCCTGTTCCCCCTGGCCGAGGAGATCCATGCCCGCGCTCGCCCCAAACGCCGTCGTCGCCGGTTTCGCGCTCGGCGGCAGCCTCATCGTTGCCATCGGCGCGCAGAACGCGTTCGTGCTTCGGCAAGGGCTGCGTCGTGAGCGCGTACTCGCCGTTGCCGCTATCTGCACCGGCTGCGACTGGCTGTTGATCGCGATCGGCGCGGGCGGGCTCGGCCGCCTGATCGGCTCGACGCCGCTGCTCGTCACGACCGTTGCATGGCTCGGCGCGGCGTTCCTGTTCGTGTACGGCGCTCGGTCGTTCTGGTCGGCGGTGCGCCCGGGCGCCCTCGATGCGGACGCGAGCGCGAACATCACCGCCTCGCTCGCCGCCACTGTCGCCGCGGCGTTCGCGGTCAGCCTGCTCAACCCGCACGCGCTCCTCGACACCGTCGTACTGACCGGCGGGATCGCCGCTCAGTACCCACTCGCCGAGCGCGCATCGTTCGCAGGCGGCGCGATGCTCGCCTCAACCGTCTGGTTCTTCTCGCTCGCGTACGGCGCGCGGCTGCTCGCGCCCGTGTTCGCACGCCCGCGCGCGTGGCGCGTGCTCGACGCGCTCGTCGGCGTCGTGATGTGGTGGATCGCGCTGTCGCTCGTTCTCGGCCGACTCTCCCCGCACTAGCCCGTCGGCCGGTCGCTCCCTGCGCGCCGTTGCCTTCCACTCCCTTGCCATGGCCGTTCGTCCGAGAGCTGTCCTCGCTACCCGGGTCGGCGTCGTACGATGTGAGGGATCCGACCGTTCGCGAGCGACCAAAGGCGGGCTGCATGAAACCGGTGCGAATGGCACGTGTTCTCGCACTCGTCCTTGTCGGCCTGGTTGCGTCGCTCGCGCTCGCCGGCTGCGACCAGAGCTCGATGTCGCGTTCCGGCTTCGACAAGCAGCAGTACGTCGCGCAGGTCGGTGAGCCCGTGCAGCTGCGCTTGCTGCTCATCGACGCGACGAAGGGGCAGCGGACCGTCGCAGTGCGGGAGTGGATCATCGAGCCGTCGGACGGCGCCGAGATTGACAACGGCGGCCAGTTCACCGCCACCGCACCGGGCGAGTACTGGGTGACGGCGAAGATGCCGCCCGACGCGAAGACGGGGGAGCCCGGGCCCGAGTATCGCACGCGGGTCCAAGTGGACGCGCCGGATTTCGCGGTGCTCTACGACAACGAGAACGCGTCGCCGGTGAAGAATGGGGGCAAGGCGCCGACCGTCCAGCTCCTCGAGCGCGTCCGCGTCACGCTCATCCGCGACTACCACGACAACAACGGGCAGGGGACGTCGGTGTCCGGCGGCGCGATAGGCCTTCGCGCCGAGGACGGCACGACGTACGGCCCGTGGGCGGCCGAGACGGACTACGGCCCGCGCTCGGTGCAGAACGCCTACTGGATCGCGCGTCCGAACGTGATGCTGCCGCCCGGCAAGTACGTCGTGATCGACTCCGACGTACGCAGCTGGTCGCAGAACAAGGGCAGCAACGGCTTCGGTATGGTGCGGATCGAAGGCGTGCCCGACAAGTAGCGGCCGCGCGCGGGCTGACCGTCCGAATGCGGACCGACCATCCCCGGTCGGCCTACGCGATCTTCTTCCGCCGCGCCTTCCGCAGAACCTACGAGAGCTGCTCCGGCCGCGTCCGCTCGGCCGTCGGGAGTTCGGGTTCTCCGCAAAGGCGCAGCACGATGCCGTCGGTGTGAAGCAGCGCGGCGAGCACGAGCGTCCGCGTGTCGTGCTGATCTATCTGGAGGGAATCCGCGACGACCGACAGAGCCACCGCCGCCATCAGCGTGTCGTCGGCCAGACCGCGCTTGTTCGCGGTGAGCGCCGGACACGCGAACTCCCGCACTTCGTCGCCGCGCTCCTCGAGGAACGCCTCGAACAGCTCGCGACCCTCCTCGGCCAGCTGGGCGCGCGATGCCTCGTCCGCGTCGCCGCAGCCGAACCGCTCGACCGCGTCGGGCGAATCGCTGCACGACAGCGTGAGGCCGACCGCATCGCTCGAGAGCTCGGGCGTCCGCTCGATTGCGCCGAGCGCCGCCAGTAGCCGATGCTGCGGCAGGCTGGACAGGCGCAGCACGTCTTCGACGTCTTGCTTGTCCACGTGGATCATGTGTCCTCCCTCGTCTGCCCGTCCCACCGCAACCGCTGACTCCATGCTCGCACGTCCGCCGCTCGAGCGGGAGATGTCGCGCGGCGCTACTTCCCGACCATCAGCACGTACACGACGATCGCGACATCCAGCGCCGCCCCCACGTACGTCCCGGGCGGAATCGCCCCCGCCCACAGCACGATGCCGAGGAACGACAGCGGCGCGCCCACGAGCGCAGTCGTCGGCCACCAGGCGGTCTGCGTGTAGAATCCCCACGCCGCGGCGAGCAACAGCACGCCGGACACGACCCACAGCAGCGCCACGAGCACGCGCGCCGGCATCCCCGTGCCGAGGAGCCACGACTTGGTCGTGAACACGAAGTAAACGCCGCCGATCATCCCGATCGCGTGCGCCGCGACCGCGAGCGGCACGAGCCATCGCCACACACCCTGCATTCCGTCCACATCCCCTCGCCGCGCGAATGCAACTCGCGACCTACTACGCCTCCCGGGTCGATTCCCCTGCACGCTACGGGTTCACGCGGGTCGGTCGGCGGTAGGGAGGCCCGGCCGGCCCGCCGCTAGAATGGGCGGTGAGAGGAGTTGCCTCATGCCCGACCCATCGTCCGCGCCGGTCACACTCGGCGGCCAAACCGCGTACTTCCCCGGCGTCACGAACACCGGCCTCGTCGGCGGGTGCCTCATCGACCCCGGCCTCGAGGAGGCGGCGTATCTGGCCGCCGACTTCGACGCCATCCTCATCACCCACGGCCACGCCGACCACTTCTCGTCGGCCGCGCTGCTGCGCGAGCGGGCGCAGGCGCGTGTGGTTGCGCCGCGCGAGGAGGCGCGGCTCGTCGAGAATCCCGAGGTGAACGTGCGCGGGATGTTCTCGTGGGCAAAGCCCTCCAACGAGATGGTCACCAAGCTGTTCCGGGGCGAGGGATGCCACGTGGACGCCTTCTCCGATGAGTGGGAATCCGAGACGCTGCAAACGGTGCCGCTCGCCGGCCACACCCTCGGCCACACGGGCTACCTGACCGCCGACGGCGTGCTGTTCTCCGGCGACTCGCTCTACGTCCGCGACCTGTGGGCGCGCCACCCGCTGCCGTACGCGATCGACGTCGGGCTCGTCCGCAGCTCGCTTCAGCTCATCGATCGCCTCGCGCCCGAGTGGGTCGTGCCGGGCCACGGCGAGCCGAAGGAGGGACGCGAGGTCGCCGCGCACGTGCGCCACCACCTGTCGCGTCTCGAGGCCATCGAATCGACGCTCCTCGGCATGCTCGCCGAGCCGAAGACGACCGAGGACGCGATCGCCGGGCTGTGCGATCACCTCGGCCTGTATCAGAACCCCGCGCAGTACTGGCTCGCGGTCACCACGGTGAAGGCGTTCCTGAGCGAGCTGCTCTCGCGGGAGGCCGCGGAGTTCTACGTCGAGGCGCACCGCGGCTACTGGCGGGCGCGCTAGGCGAGACCGCAGGTGCGCCCCCGCGAGGCGGATCGCGCCTCTCGGGAGTCGGCGGGCAGCTGGCGTTGCGCTGCGCGCAGCTCGATTCCCCCTGGAAACGACGAAAGGCCCGAGTACGAGACTCGGGGCCTTCCGTTCTCGCGGATCCTCTTGCCGGAGAGGATCCACATATCTCACCGTGTCTGCGACGCCCGAACGGGGGGTGTGTGCACGAGCGCCCGGCGCGGAAAGATGCGGTGTGGTTACTGCGCCTGCAGGTGCGGCGCGGCCTGCGGCTTCGGCTGGACTGCCGGCGGGGCTGCGGGAGGCGCGGCGTTGCGACGGTTGAAGATGCCGGTGTCGACCACGAACGCCCACACGAAGAGCACGAGGAACGCGAGGACGATCAGCAGGACCACGAACGGCACGAGCGTCAGGATCAGTGCGAAGAGCGCCATCGCGATGCTCATGGTGACTCCCTAGCCATAACGGGCTCGGACAGGAAACTACCGGGAGCGTATCCGTGCGCGAGCCTCGATGTGCCGAGTTTGAACGCTTCTTACCGAAGTCTTGAAGAAACGCGAACAATCGTCGCACGCCCTTCACCTGCACGAACGCGAGCCACATGAGCGGTTTCCCTCACCCCATGGCAATCGAGGCCGCGGGAACGGCCACCAGCCACCTGGTATCCTCGTCGTGCATTTGCAGGCGGCCGAGAGGGACGTATGGCTGAATCGAAGACGGCGGTCATGGCGGCGATTGCGGCGAACGCTGCCATCGCGGTCACCAAGTTCGCCGCGGCGGCGGTCACGGGAAGTTCGGCGATGATCTCCGAGGGCGTCCACTCGATCGTGGACATGGGCAACGGCGGGATGCTCCTCCTCGGCATTGAGCGGAGCAAGGCCCCCGCCGACGACCTCCACCCGTTCGGCCACGGCAAGGAACTCTACTTCTGGACGCTGATCGTGGCGATCAGCATCTTCGGCATCGGCGGCGGCATCTCGCTGTACGAGGGCATCATCCACGTGCTGCATCCGGGGCCGATCGAGCCCCCGTTCTGGAACTACGCCACGCTGCTGTTGGCGATCGTGTTCGAGAGCATCTCCGGGTACATCGCGCTGCGCGGTTTCCTCGCCGAGAAGGGCCCACGTGGCTGGATCGAATTCGTGCGCGAAGGCAAGGATCCGACCGCGTACGCAGTGCTGTTCGAGGACGGCGCGGCACTCCTCGGCCTCGTGTTCGCGCTCACCGGAATTGCACTGACGCAACTCACGCAGAACGCGGTGTTCGACGGCGCGGCCTCGATCGCCATCGGGCTGCTGCTCGCGGCGGTGGCGTTCGTGCTCGCGGGCAAGAGCAAGGGGCTGCTCCTCGGCGAGTGTGCCGACCCGAAGGTGGTGCGCGACATCGAGCGCATCGCGCGCGCGGACGCGGACATCGTGCACGTCTCGCGAGCGCTCACGATGCAGATGGGGCCGAACGAAGTGGTCGTCGACCTCGAGGTGGCGGTCCGGCCGGACCTCGACGCGTCCGGGTTGCGCGAGGCGCTCCGCCGAGTGGAGCGGAACGTGCGCGAGCGACACCCGCAGATCACGCACATGTACGTGGAGTTGACCGAAGCGCCGTAGTCGCGTGCAACATCACATCGAGCGAAGAAGGAAGGGCGGCGAGGAATCGCCGCCCTTCCGTGCACACACGCGCGTCTTCAGGGTCTAGTCGTCGTGCTTCTGCCGCTGCTCGACGGATCGCACGTGGTCGCGATGTCGGCTGACGAACTTCACGCTGAACGTCTGCGCCGCCTGGTCGATCGTCACGCTCGACGCCGTGCGCTGATGTCCGAGTGACACGACGAGCCGGTAGCTGCCGAAGGGGACATCGGCGATCACGGCGTTCCCGGTCGCGTCTGTCGTAGCGCTGAACACCGAGCCCGATACGAGGTCGCGCAGCCACACGCGGACGCCCTCGAGGGGCGCACCGAGCGCGTTCGTGACCGACGTCGTCACGGTCGCGAGCGAGGGGCCGGGCACGGGGGCGGGGGTCGGCGTCGGCTCGGGAGTGGGGGTCGGGACGGGGGTCGGCACGGGCGTGACGGTGGGCTCCGGCGTCGGCGTGGGCACCGGCGTCACGGTGGGCTCCGGCGTCGGCGTCGGGACGGGCTGCGGAATCGGCGTGGGAGTCGGCTCCGGCGTCGGCGTGGGCACCGGCGTCGGCGTTGGGACCGGCACCGGCGTCGGGACCGGCACGGGCACGGGTACGGGAGCGGGGGCGACCGGGTTGATGGCTACGAAGTTCGAGCCACCCATGTTGGAGTCGAAGCTGACGCCCCACACTTGGTAGCTGGCGCCGTCAGGCACCGTGAAGGTGTTCGACGTGCCGAGATAGCCGTTCGCGCGGTTGCTCGAGCCGCTGAACACGGCCCAGCCCCGGTTGCCGCCGTACGTGTTCGAGACGTCCACCCGATAGGTGGCATTGACCCCGTCGTTGCCGATCTGGGTGGCGGTGACGAGCACCGTCGGGTCAGGTCCAGCATGGCAGTTGTTGCAGCTGATGGTCTTCGTGGGGAAGGCCTGCGCGACGGTCGCCGAACCGATCGCCGCCGAGAAGGCTAGGGCCGCGATCAGCCAGGACAGATACTGCTTCTTCATCTACGTCATGCACCTCTCTCGCTTGCTCTGGTGTCGGTTGTGGGCGTGTGTGTGACTAGAACTGCCGACACCCGGGAGCATGACGAGCGAGGATGAGGAACTCGTGAGTCGAAGGTGAGAAAGCTCTCAGGCTTCTTCGCCCTCGTCGACCTCGGCTTCGATCTCGGCCTCGGTCATCGAAAGGTCGTGCGCGAGGTCGCCGATCCAGTCGACGCCGTCCCCGTCCATCTCGGCGATCTCATCGACGCCGATGAACGCCATCTGCAGGAGAATGCCGCCGTAGCGCCGGCACACGACGAGGCGGTCGGCGGGCTCTTCCTCGCCGCCCTCCTCCTCGAACTCCATCTCGCTGTAGATGACCGCCCAATCCGGGCACGGGAAGCGCGCTTCCAGGCGCTTCACCGCGTCGGGCGCGATGTCCGGGTACTCCACCTCGGCATCCGTGCCGAGCATCCGTACGATCATGTGTCGCCGCCTCCCGTCGTGCCGTTCGGGAACGCGCGTTCGCCGCGCCGCTCGCCGCCTCGGCCTGGAACATCTCGTGGCCGTGCCTCATGCTTGTTCCCCGTCCGGCGCATCGGCTCGTCGGCGAGCAGCGAAGGGGTGAGCGTGGAGGGTTACGCGGTGTTCGACGTCGAGACCACCGGGTTCTCGCCGGCGCGCGGCGACCGGATCGTGGAGATCGGCGTGGTCCTGCTCCACCCCTCCGGCGTGCCCGAGGGGGAGTGGGAGACGCTGCTGAACCCGCTGCGTGACGTCGGCCCGTCGTGGGTGCACGGCATCGACGACGACGAGGTGCAGCAGGCGCCGCTATTCGGGGATGTCGCCGGCGCGCTCGCCGAGCTGTTCGCGGATCGCGTGCTCGTCGCGCACAACCTCGCGTTCGACGCGCGCTTCCTCGGCGCGGAATTCGCCGAGGCCGGCCACGACCTCGGCGTGGATGCGCGAGCGGGCGTGTGCACGATGCGCTACGCGCGGCGCGTGACGGGCGGGACGTGCACGCTCGAGGCGTGTTGCGAGCGGCACGGCATCAGTCAGCGCAACGCCCACCGCGCGCTCCACGACGCCCGGGCCACCGCGCAGCTCCTGCGCGTGCTCTCCGAGCGGGACGACATCGATCGCCACTTCGCCGAGGAGATGCGCCGATCGCTCGCGATCCGCTGGCCGCTCGGCCTGCCGACGGCATCGCCGCTGCCGCGGCCGTAGCGCCTAGTAGTCGCCGTCGTCCAGCAGCTTCGAGGCGCGGTCGTAGGCGCGCTCGCCCTGCTTGAGGTGCTCGTCCGCCGCGTCGAGCCGCGTGCCGAGGTTCTTCAGCACCGCGTTCGGATCGTCGAGCACCTCGGGGATTCGCACGTTGCGGATTCGCCGCCCGAACTCGTTGTAGCGGTCGATTGCGTCGTTATACGCCGACCGATCGTCGGCGGCGCCCGCCTCCGCCGCGGCGAGGATCTGCTCGGACTGGCCGCGGATGAGTGCGACCACGCGGGACGCGCGGTCGAGATCGTAGTCTCGCCACAATCCGGCCATCGTCGTGTAGCGCCGCTCCACCTCGCGGTACAGCTCAACGCTCGCTTTCGCCGAGCGCGTGCCGGCGTCCCACTTGGCGTCGTCGGTGAGGTCGAACGCTCGGTCGTGCTCGGTGTCGGCGCGGTCGAACACCTCGTTGGCGGCCTGGAGTTGCGCGAGCGCGTCCCCCGCGTCCAGCGCCTCGCCGAGACCGGCTCGGAGTTCCTTCGACGCCGCCATGGCCGCATCGATCGCCTCGATGAACGTTCGCTTCGCGGTCGAGTCGTCAACGCGGCGCACCCGCTCGCGCGCGCTCTTCAGTTCGCGGTCGGCCGCGTCGAGCGTCGGCTGCACGCTCGCGAGATTCGCACGACGCTTCGCCAGCTCGGTCGGCTTGGCCGAGAGCAGCCCGTCGAGGGTGTTCTCGGCCGCGTCCATCTTGTCGATCGCGACGGCGAGCTGCTTGTCCGCCTTGTCGAACGTGTCCCACGTCCGGTCGGTCGCCAGTATCGCGATGCCGATCCCGACGCCCACCACGATCGCTGCGACCGCGAGGCCGATCAGCAGCTTGCGCTTGGGCTTGCGGGGCGGCTCGAGTGGAATCGGGGGCAGCCCGGCGCTCTCGGGCGTGTAGGCCGCGGGGGTGACGTTCTCGCGCATCGCTCCTCCTCGTCGGATACCACATTCTAGCCCGCCGATCGGCCCCCGGACAGCGACCCGACTCTCGGCTTCGGCCACGCGGGGGGAACATTCAGCGGGTCACATTCGCCGACGGCGAGGGATCGCATGCCAGACGTTCGCCCAGAGGCGCAGGCCGCGCCCGAGCAGCTCCCCGGTCTCTCCGTCGAGGAAGCGGCTCGTCGCCTCGCCCGCGACGGCCCGAACGAACTGCCGGCCGAGCGTCCCCGCGGCCTCGGACGCATCGTTCTCGGCGTGTTCCGTGAGCCGATGATCGCGCTGCTGCTGTTGGCGTTCGCCGTCTACCTCGTGCTCGGCGACATCGGCGAGGGACTCATCCTGCTCGTGTTCGTGCTGGTCGTCGTGCTCATCACCGTCGTGCAGGAGCGACGTACCGAGCGCGCCCTCCACGCGCTGCGCGACCTGTCGAGCCCCCGCGCGCTCGTCGTGCGCGGGGGCGAGCGGTGCCGCATCCCGGGTCGCGACGTCGTCTGTGGCGACATCGTGCTGCTTGCCGAGGGCGATCGCGTCCCGGCGGACGCGGTGCTCCTCGACGGTCGCAACCTGCGCGTCGACGAGGCGCTGCTCACGGGGGAGTCCGTGGCGGTGCGCAAGTCGGCGACAGAGTCGGGGGCGATCCCCGAGACGATGGGTCCGCCCGGGGGCGAGGGGACGCCCTTCGTGTACTCGGGCACGTTGGTGGTCGGCGGGCAGGGCGTCGCGCGCGTGGCGGCGATCGGCAGCGAAACCGAGCTCGGTCGGATCGGCGGCGCGCTCGAGGCGATCGAACCGGGGACGTCGCGGCTGCAGCGCGAGGTGCGATCGCTCGTGCGCGCGTTCGCGATCTTCGGCATCGCGCTGAGCGTGGTCGTCGCCTTCGTGTACGGCTCGTCGCGCCACGACTGGCTCGCCGGCGTGCTGGCCGGCGTCGCGCTCGCGATGGCGATCCTGCCCGAGGAGTTCCCGGTCGTTTTGACCGTATTCATGGCGCTCGGCGCGCGGCGCCTCTCTGGCCGCAAAGTGCTCACGCGGCGGATGAACGCGGTCGAGACGCTCGGGGCGACCACCGTGCTCGCCGTCGACAAGACCGGGACGCTGACCGAGAACCGCATGGTCGTGCGCGAGCTGTGGTCGCCTCCGGCGTTGGGTGCGGCGGGCCGCGCAGTCTCGGACACGCTGGTCGTCACCGACGGGTCGCTCCCGGAGAACGTGCACCGGCTCGTCGAGTACGCCGTGCTCGCCAGCCCGCCCGACCCGTTCGACCCCGCCGACGTCGCGTTCCGCACCCTCGCCGAGCGTTCCCTGGGCGAGACCGAGCACGTGCATCGCGACTGGTCGCTCGTGCGCGAGTATCCGCTGTCCGACGAGCTGCTCGCGCTCACGCACACGTGGCGTTCGCCCGAAGGCGGTGACTACGTGATCGCCGCGAAGGGCGCGCCCGAGGCGATCGCCGACCTGTGTCACCTCGACGAGCAGGCCCGCGCCGAAGTGCTGCGCGAAGTCGGCGAGATGGCGGATCGCGGGCTGCGGGTCCTCGGCGTGGCGCATGCGTCGTTCACGCTGAGCGAACCGCTGCCGCCCGGCCAGCACGACTTCGACTTCGCGTTCGTGGGGCTGGTCGGCCTCGCCGACCCGGTGCGCGCCGACGTTCCCGCGGCGGTCGCCGAGTGCCGTCGCGCCGGCGTGAAGGTCGCGATGATCACCGGCGACTACCTCGGAACGGCGCGGGCGGTGGCGCGCGAAGCGGGTCTGTCGGGCGGCGCCGTACTCACCGGCCGCGACCTCGAGGAGCTGTCCGACGAGGCACTCGCCGAGCGGATCGGCGATGTCACGGTGTTCGCGCGCGTCGTGCCGACGCAGAAGCTGCGCATCGTTCGCGCATACCAGGCGCGCGGCGACGTCGTGGCGATGACCGGCGACGGCGTGAACGACGCGCCCGCGCTGAAAGCGGCGGACATCGGCGTGGCGATGGGTGCGCACGGGACCGACGTCGCGCGCGAGGCGTCGGACATCGTGCTCGTGAACGACGACTTCGCCTCCCTCGTCGCCGGCATCGCGGGCGGACGGCGCGTCTTCGACAACCTGCGCAAGGCGATGGCCTACATCCTCGCGGTCCACATCCCGATCGCCGGGATGTCGCTGCTGCCGGCACTGCTACGCGTGCCGCTGCTCATGCTGCCGGCGTACGTCGCCTTCCTCGAGCTGATCATCGACCCGGCATCCTCGGTCGTCTTCGAGGCCGAGGAGCCGGAGCCCGGCCTCATGGCTCGCCCGCCACGCCCGCCCGACGAGCGCATCTTCAACGCGCGCTCCGTGGGGCTTGCGGCGCTGCAGGGAACCATCGCGCTGGTCGTCGTGGCCGCCGTGTACTTCACCGCGCTCGCAACGCACGTCTCGCTCGGCGAGGCCCGGGCGCTCGGCCTCGTCGCGCTCGTCGGCACGAACCTCGGCCTGGTGGTCGCGGGGCTCGCGTGGTCGGATCGGCTGTTCACGACGCTCCGCCAGGGCACGGTTGCGTTGCGCCTCGTGCTGGTCGGCACGCCGGTGTTGCTCGCGGCGGTGCTGCTGGTCCCGCCACTGCGTGCGGCGTTCGGATTGGCGGCCGTCGACCTCGGCCGACTCGTCGGCGTGCTGTTCGCGGTCGCGTTGGCGCTCGCGGCCTTCCAGCTCGCCGAGCGCGTTCACCCTCGGCCGCCGGGAGCGCGATCGTAGGCGGCTGGAGAACGAGCGAGGGGAGGAGGTGTGGTGGGCGACGAATCGACCGGCGCGATCGTCGCGTCCGTCTTCGGCAACATCGTCATCGCTATCGCGAAGTTCACCGCCGCTGCCTTCACCGGTTCCTCCGCGATGATCTCAGAGGGCATCCACTCGATGGTCGACACCGGCGACGGACTGCTGCTGCTCATGGGCGTTCACAGGAGTCGTCGCCCGCCCGACGAGCTGCACCCTTTCGGGCACGGCAAGGAGGTCTACTTCTGGAGCCTCATTGTGGCCATCAGCATCTTCGGCATCGGCGGCGGGATGTCCGTGTACGAGGGGATTCGCCACCTGCGGCACCCGGCGCCGCTCGTCGACCCCTTCTGGAACTACCTGACGCTCGCGATCTCCGCGGCAGCTGAGGCAGCGTCGCTCTTCGTCGCGACGCGCGCGTTCCGCAGCACGAAAGGCAGCCGAGGATGGTGGCGCGGGATACGCGAGGCGAAGGATCCCACGACGTTCACCGTCGTGTTCGAGGACACGGCCGCACTCATCGGACTGACGTTCGCCGCGGTCGGGATCGCGCTCACGGCTGCGACCGGCAGCCCGCTCTACGACGGCCTCGCCTCCATCGCCATCGGCCTGCTGCTGGCGTCCGCGGCGGTCGTGCTGGCTGGCGAGAGCCGGGGGCTGCTACTCGGCGAAGCGGCCGACCCCGGAACCGTGGTCGACGTTAAGCGCGTCGCCGAGGCGGACCCGTCGGTGCGAAGCGTGGCTCGAGTGCTGACGCTGCAGATGGGCCCCGCGACCGTGCTCCTCGACGTCGAGGTCGACTTCGACCCGACGCTGAGTGTCGAGCAGATCCACGACGCGGCGCTGCGGATGGAGCGCCGGATCCGCGAGGAGCACCCGGAGGTGTCGCGCGTGTTCATCGAGGTGGAATCGCTCGAGCCTCACGCGCACTAGACGCCGGTTCGCGCCCGCAACCGGCCGCGCGGCGCGAGGATCGCCTAGGCGGCCACCAGCACGCGCACCGCGAGGATCGCGACGTCGTCGCGCATCTCGCCGCCGCTGTGCGAGAACGCCTCCATGAACAGCGCCTCGGGCACGTCGCGCGCGGAGAACTCGCCGTAGCGGCCGATGGCGTCGAGCAGGCGCTCCTGGCCGAACGGCACGCCGTCGGCGTTGCGCGCTTCGGTCAGGCCATCGGTGTAGAGCACGAGCAGATCGCCCTCGGAGATGGCCGCTCGGGACTCGCGGTACACGGAGGTCTCGTCAACGCCGAGCACGACCTGTCGTTGCGGCAGGATGCTGGGCGAGCCGCCTGGCGTCAGCAGCACCGGGGCGGGATGCCCAGCAGTGCAGTAGCGCAGCCGCGCGTGCTCAGGCTCCCACACGCCGAGGAACGCCGAGGCGTAGCCGCCGGCATCCCGCAGTACGAGTTCGTTGGCGCGCCGTGCGAGCTGGCTGGGCGCGGCTTGCAGCGCGAGCTCCGAGCGCAGCAGGCCCTTCACGGCACCCGCGAGCGGAGCGGCGTCCACGCCGTGCCCCGCCACGTCGCCGATGACGATGCCGGCGCGGCCGTTGGCCATCCGAACGACGTCGAAGAAGTCGCCGCCCACGCGAGCGCCGAAACTCGCCGAGCGGTAGACGCTGCCGATCTCGAGACCGGGCACCTGATCGGGTGCGGCGAAGAACGCGCTCGTGAGTCGACGGCCGAGCTCGCGCTCGGCGTTGAGTGTGCGGGCGTTCGTGAGCGCCAGCGAGACCGACACGGACAGCTGCTCGGCGATGCGCGTGTGCTCGTCCGTGATCGCGACGGGAGAACCCCAACAGAAGCCCAGGACGGCCTCGACCACGCCGTGATCGAACACCGGCACGAGCAGGAAGCCGTCGAGCTGATGGCGGTTGAGCAGCGCGCTCATCTCGAGCGTCGGGCGGTCGCCACGCGAGCCCTTCACCACGCGGCCCGCCGTCGCGGCGAGGCGGGGAAGCGAACCCTCGTCCTCGGCGAAGGTGCGGCCCTCCGGGGCGCCGGTGATGCCGTGCGTGTTGCGAATGGCCCAGCCGCCCTCGGCCCGCTCTGCGATCCAGCCCCAGTCGGCGTCGAATGCCTCGACGGCCTCCACCACGGTCCGCTGCAGGATCTCGGCAGGGTCGAGTGTCGACAGGATCGTCGTGCCGATCAGTGACAGGCTCCCCATCATCAGCTCGCGAGCCCGCTCGCGTGAGCGACGGGTCGCGCCCACCGGCTCGACCTCGCGGGCGATGACGAGTACGTCGTAAGGGCCGAAGCCCTGAAGTGTCGGGAGGAAGACGAGGTGCCAGTAGTCGCGGTCCTCGTCCTGCACACGCTCGTAGTCGGGCACCACGTGCGGCGACCCGGTGTACGCGGCGTCCAGCAGGAGCGTCGCCGGCAGCTCATCGGACAAGAAGCCCGCGACCGGCAGGCCGAGGACGTCCATCCGCCCCGTCTGCAGCAGTCCGCGGAAAGCCTCGTTCATCCAGGTGAAGCGGGTCTCGGCGCCGGACCAGATTGCCGCGGGGAATAGCGCCCCGCGCATCAGCGCAGTCGCGATGGACGGCGAGATACCCGCGCCTCGTCCGTCCAGGTCACGCTCGTCGATCATCGGTACCCCCGCGTCCAGTGCGCGAGCCGTCCATTGCCCGTGCAAGTTCGTGGCTTCTGTGCAGCCTGCCCGCGCAAACGAGAGCGGCCGCCACTCGTGCTATCGGCATCAGGGGCTGGAAAGTTGAGTATAGCGGCCGTGCGCGCCGGACGAGAGGTCGGGCTGTGACGCGCGAACGACAGCGGTGAACGCGGACGGGGAATCGCGATCATTGCGCGGCACCTCAAGATGCCGCAGCAGGGGTGACCCGAGGGGCAATTGTCGCTTACGCGACGTCGGCCACGGTCACCGCGAGCAGCGCGAGGTCGTCGGAGAGTTCAGACGACGTGAACTGCATGACGTCGTCGAATACCGTCTCGACCGCTTCGTGGGGATCCGCCGTCGCAATCGTCACGAGGATCTCGGACAGCCGCGTCTCGCCGAACATAGTGCCGTCGTGTCGCGCCTCGGTGACGCCGTCGGTATACAGCACGAGGACGTGACCCTTCGGGAGCTGCACCTGCCGCTCGTCAAAGACGACGTCGGCGAACGCGCCGAGGATGAGGGACGTGGCGGGCAGGCGGACGACCTCACCGAGAGTTCCCACGAGGAGCGCCGGCGGGTGCCCGGCGCTGCAGTACGTGAGCCGCCGCGTGGCAAGGTCGAGTACGCCGAAGAACACCGTCGCGAACATCGAGGAGTCGATCTGCTTTCGCACGGTCTCGTTCGTCCGCTCCACGACGACAGCCGGCGATGAGACCTGGAACGCGTGGGCGCGGATGGTGTTCTTGATCAGCGACGTGAGGACGGCAGCGCCGAGGCCGTGTCCGGCGACATCGCCGATAAGGATGCCGACTCGGTCGCCCTCGAGTTCGAACAGATCGTAGAAGTCGCCACCGACGCGCGCAGACTCGGAGGCCGAGCGGTACACGTGCGCGAAGTCGATTCCGGCGATGCTGTCGGGGAGGTTGAGCATGCTCGTCTGCAGCGTCTCAGCGATGCGCCGCTCGCTCTCGTAGAGCCGTGCGTTCTCGAGCGCGACGGTCACCGCGGCGGCGAACCGGCGCGCGAACTCGACCTGCGGCTCGGCGAATTCCGTGGGCGCGGAGTGGACGTTGAACGACACCGCGCCGATGAGGCGCAGCTGCGTCACGAGCGGCACGACGATCGCCGCCCGCACCCCGATCGCCTTCATCAGCGACGCGTTCAGTCGCTCGTCGTTCTGCGCATCGCCGATGAGGAGCGCGCCGTGCCGGTGCATCGCGAGCGCGATGTGCGGCTCGTCGTCCTCGAGGAACGGCTCCCACGTGGCCTCGGCCCGTTCGCAGTGCTGCATGATGTGCCAGCTACGGTCCTTGCTGACCACTACCGCCGAGGACTCGCATCCGAGTGCGGCGGCGGCGTCGGCTACCACGGCGCGCAAGCTCTCGTCGGACACGAACCCTTTGTGGATCCGCGCGTTCACGCGGTTGATCTCGTCCGACAGCTCGCGCTCGCGTACTGCGTCGGTGACGTCCACGAGCGACAGCACGAATCCCTGCAGCTCGCCCTCGTCCTCCACTGGCGACAGCGACCAGTCCCAATACGCGATGTCGCGCTTGGACTTGGGCGGGAGGATCGCGGCCTCCGCGCGACGCTCGACCGCCCGGCACGACGTGCGCACCTGCTCGAACAGCATCCGGTGCTCGTCGTTCGGGAACAGCTCGAAGAACCGTCGCCCGAGCAGCTCCGACTCGGCGTGCCCCGACCGCTCCACGAAGGCCGAGTTCACCGACGCGAAGCGGAAGTCGCGGTCGAGGTAGGCGAGGTGCGCGTCGGTGTTGTCCATGATCGTCGATAGCGTGGAGACCGGCACGATCTCCGCGAGCTGACCGCGGATGACCTGGTACGCGAGCACGAGATTGAGCACCGGGAACAGCACCGGGGTGAGGTTGAGCGGGATGGGCAGCCGGGTGACGTCGCGGGTCGACCACATCAGGCCGCCGAAGGTCGGCAGCATCGCCGCCGCGCCGAGGATGACCGCCTGGCGGCGGCCGCTCAAGGTGCGCTTCGACCACGCGTTCTTCGTGAGGTAGTAGATGCCGCCGAGCACGAGCAAGAAGGTCGTGATTTGGTGGGGCGGCGCGAGTGGGCCGTACGCCGGCGCACCGCCCTGCTCGCTAACGAACAAGTGGTGCGCCCAATTTGTCAGGCTGACGACGACGGTGTAGGCCGCCGGGACGTGTGCGAGCAGGAAGCCCGGGCGACCCATCCAGAAGCGACTGCGCGCGTTCGACGCGGCGAACAGGAACCAGTAGGTGGGCGAGAACGCGATACCGAACGAGTAGAGGACGAGCAGCGCGTAGTCCGCGCTCGTGAACCGGGCGAGACCGGGGTCGGGGTAGCTCCCCCAGTTGAGCTGCAGGAAGTAGCCGAACGACCAGGCGAAGGTGGCTAGGTTGAGCAGCAGGAACAGGCGGACGGTGAGCGACTCTTTCTTCGGCGAGGCGGCTGTCATCACTATGAGCAGCGCGCTGAGCAGCGCAGCGCTCAGCGGGAGGAGCGATATGGTCTCAACCACGCCGAAGTCCCCCGTTCGCTCTTACGCCGAATCTGCGGTCTCCTGGGTATTGGGCGACAGCAGGTAGTTCTTCTTGATCTTTCCAACGTCACCTGCGAACGGGCCGCGTCCCTCGCCGTACACGCGCACTTCGGGTCGCGCGAGTTCGGGGGCGCCCTCGCTCAGGCGCCGGTACTCCTTGTTCACGCGTTGCAGCCCCTCGATTAGCAGCGGCGCGTAGTACTCCGCGAGCCGAGCCGTCTCCTGAACGCTCACCGCACCGCGATGCTCGAGCAGGATGAGCAGTCGGTTGCTGTGTTCATCCGGCCCGGCCACGGAGGCGACCTTGTAGCCGACGAGCGCCGGGTCGGCGAGCGCCGTCAGCACGCTGCCGATGTTCTCCGGGTAGACGTTCAAGCCGCCGATGATGATCGTCCCGTCGGTGCGCCCCGAGCAGTAGAACAGAGGCAGGCTCCACACTTCGTCACGTTGGTAGCCGGCGGCGTCGAGGCGCGCGAACACGTCGTAGCCGTGGTCGGACAGCACGCTCATTGCGCGGTCGAAGCCGAGCGTCCCGCCTCGGTCACCGATCCGATAGCGCACGAGCGGGATGCCGGACAGCACCGAGAAGACGAGTTCGCCATCGACTTCTTCGATGAAGTGGCTCGACGGGTTGTACTGGAACAGGTTCGGGACGCTGGGCTCGCCGAACAGATCGATCGCGAGGTCGGAGTCCGACGCGCACAGCTGCCGGATCTGCACCGTGAGCGGGTACTCGCGCCCCACGGACATACCGAGATCCGCCGCGCCGTAGCCGCCTGAGATGGCGAGCAGGTCGCGGGTGACGTCGACGCCCAGCTTCGCGGCCATGTGGGCCCGCCACTCCTCGGAGTAGCCTTCTCCGCCGAGGCCGAGCTTCACCGACAGGCGCTTCCAGTCGATGCCCCGCTCGATGCCCCGGTCGATCACGGACTTCACGAACGGCGGATAGCCGACGATGACCGTCTGGCCATAGAAGGGGGAGACGTCGCGGACGGTCTCGAGGATCTCGTCACTGTTGATGCCGGGGGACGTCACCGTCAGCTCGTACTTGCCGGTGGCCGCCACCTGGCGCAGCGCCTGGGCCATCTTCTCGCCGCTCGTCCATGTCCCGAGTGCAAGTCCGATGATGATCAGGGTCGGGATGCGATCGATCTTGTAGAACTGGCGGAAGGCGAATTCGAGATAGGCGGGGAAGAGTGCGTCCTCGTCGGGAGTGCGGAACCAATAGTGCGACGCGCCGGAGTAGCCGGAGCTCTTCTCGATCGTGTAGCCGGCGCTCGGTCGCCCATCGAGGCACAAGTCCCCGATGGAGTAGCGCTCGATGTAGCTGCGTTTGCTCGTCGTCGGCAGCATCTTCGGGTCGTTGCGCCGGAGCGCCTCGGCGACATCGACGCCGTGCTCGGCGAGGAAGGCGGGGTAGGCTTTCGTCCGCGTCGCCGCGGCATGCAGCGCCTCGCCGAAACGACGCCGACCGCCCGCCGTGTGTAACGACTCGGGCGCGTTCGACATGAACAGCTGCGCGAGCGACTGATGCCGCATAACGAGAGCGCGGAAGGACACAATACCCCCATCCTGGCCTGAGCTCGTGTGCTGCCTCAGGCGTCGCGTCGCGACGACCGGCTTCGCCGTCGACTGCTCGTTCCTCCCCGCATGATGATGGCCGAGGGTGGACCAAAGGCGCTAGGAAATTCTGACGAACGGCTCGACGAACGGGATGGACTGCCTCAGTCAGGACGTGACCGGCGAGTGAGAGCCGCTCGTCGTGACGACCGGTTCGGCTGTCCCTCGCACGCCGGTGCGCTCGACCGCGACGACAGCCACGTCGTCGGCCAGGCGGCCATGCGCGTGGCGGGCCGCCTGCAGCACGAGCTGCCCGGGCAGGTCGTGCAGCGGCGCCTCTCGCAGCTCGACGGCGGCTCGCGCGACACCTTCGGAGCCGAACAGAACGTGGCCGTGACGGGCCTCGGTGAGGCCGTCGGTGAACAGGAGCAAGCGGTCGCCTTCTTCGAGCTGTGCTTCGCCCTCATCTGGGGTCCAGTAGTCGGAGATGCCGAGCGGGGCACTGGCACCGAGCAGGCTCTGGATGTCGCCACTCTTCCGCAAGAGGAGTGGCGGCGGGTGGCCGGCGTTGGCGTAGTGGACGCGACCGGTGTCGGCGTCGAGCAGCACGTAGACTGCGGTTACGAACGTCTCCGGCGGCGTCTGCTCGGCGATCACGTGGCTGGCACGCTGAAGCACCGATGTCGGCCAGGCATCCTCGTACGCGAGCGTCCTGATGGCGCCCTTGGCGATTGCGGTGTAACGCGCGGCCTCGATGCCCTTGCCGCTGATGTCGCCGAGGACGATCGCCATCGCGCGCTCGCCGACCGGGATGAAGTCGAAGAAGTCGCCACCGATCCGCGCGCCGACTGTCGCCGCGCGGTACAGCACCTCGACGTCCAGCCCCTCGATCGGGTACGGCTCGGAAAGCAGGCTATCTTGGAGCGTGTCCGCGATGAGCTGCTGGCGCTCGAACAGGCGTGCGTTGGCGAGTGCGATCGCGAGCTGCCGGGTCACACTGATGCCGAGCGGAATCGCCGAGCGCAGGAACTCGGCCTCGCTCGCCTTCGGCGAGCAGTATGCGTCCAAGCGGCCGATGTGGCGGGAGCGCACGCTCATCGGGAACACGACGAGGAAGCGCGGGTCGCCGGGCACCCACGGGAGACCTTGCGGTCGGTCGATCGCGAGATCGACGAGCACGTGGTCCACGCCGTACAACGAGCGCTGCGGGTACGCCGTGCGGACAGCGTCGGAAAGCGCTTCTGCCTGCGCTCGTCGGGCGCCGTCGGCATGTACCTCGGAACCGCGGACCGACTCATTCGTCAGTGTCGCGACGACGACCGACGCGTCCAGCACCTCTCGGACGTATCGGAATGCCGCCTGTAGGATGGTGTCGACCTCGAGTGAGGAGTTGATGCGCCCGCCCGCCTCTGTGAGTGTCGCGACGTCGTTGAAGGTGTGGGCGAGCGACTGCTGCATTCGGCGGAAGTCCTCGGTCAGCTGGCCGATCTCGTCGGGGGCGCCAGGCGGCAGCGGAGCGTCGAAGCGACCGCGGCGAACCTGATTGGCGGCCGCGGTGAGTTCGGTGAGCGGGGTGGTGATCGCGGTGCCGTATCGCTGGGCCGCGAGAAGGACGAGCGCGAGCACGATGAGCACGACCGCCGAGGCCAACGTGAGTTCTCGGGTGATGTCGCTCAATGCCTGCTCGCGCGGGAGGTAGTAGCCCGCGGTCCACCCGAGACGGCGCACGGGTACCTGGGCCCCCACCTGCTCCTCGTCGAGGCCGGGCACCTTCGCGTTCCTCGTCACGATGGCGCGTCCGCGTAAGGCCGCGCGAATCGGCGGGTACGTCGCGAGCCGATTCCGCGCGGCGACGACGCTCTCCTCGTCGGAGTAGATGAGCGCACCGGTTCGGTCTGTCAGCACGACCGTGGCTCCGGGCGGCCGATCCGGAATCGCGACGGCGACGTCCGAGGCGCCGACGAGGAAGCCGGTCGCAGCGACGACGCGCCCGTGCAGCCTGATCGGCGCGTACACGATGAAGCCCTGCTCGCCGGTCGGCAGTGTCCGTACGTTCGTAACGGCTCTCGGTGCGCCTGCCAGAACGGCGCGGACGGCTAGGTCGGTCGAGAGGTCGAGCCCGCGTAGCGACGGGAGCGTGGAGGCGTCGACGCGACCCTGTTCGTCGACGTAGAGGTAGTCCGATACGGGGATTTGCTTGGAGAGGGTCGCAAAGTACGCGTTCGCCTGACTCGGCGTCAGGTCGTTCTGGGCGATGGCGAGGCCGACAGCAGTGGCTTGATTGACGACTCCGAGGATGAAGTGATCCATGTTCGACGCAAGGCGTCCGGCGTCCCGGTTGGCTGTTGATAGCGCGTCTCGCTCGAGGTGCTGGTAGAAGCTGAACAGCGTGTAGCCCAGCACGGCGGCGAGCGGGATGACCGCGAGGAGCACGAGTATGAAGAGGCGGCGCCGCATGACGCGGTTATGCCCCGGGGGCCGAACAAGCAGTCAGGAAGCGAGCGCCAACGGCTAGCGCGCGTCGGTGACGCGCACCCACACGTGGCCGCTCGCGCCGGCGTTGTTCGCCGCGTCGTACGCGGTCGCGGTGATGTAGTGCCAGCCTGGCGCGAGCTTCGAGGTCGCGAGCGGCACCTCGTAGGCCGACGACGTGTCGGTGCCGCAAACGTCCCCATCGACGGAGAACACGACCTTCCTCACGCCGCGATCGTCGTGCGCGATCGCGCGCAGTGGTACGCGGCTCCAGACCGGCGCGCCCGAAACGGGCGTGGCGATCGAGATGTGTGGCGGCGTCTTGTCTGCGGGGAGGCCGGCCGCTGCCAGCGCTCTGCCCGCGTCGATGCGGCCCCACCCGTACTTCTGGTCCCAGCCGCTCGTTCCGAGGTCGTCCGCGGTGGACGTGAGCACCTGCGTGACGCGAGCCGCGGACAGCGTCGGATTCCTGCCGAGGACGAGGGCTGCCAGTCCGCTCACCATCGGCGCTGAGAACGATGTGCCGCTCCAGTATGAGTAGCCGCCGGTGCGCGTGAGCGAGTAGACCGACTCGCCTGGGGCCGCCAGGTCGGTGTTGGGGCCGTAGCTCGAGAAATCGGCGAGTGTCGAGCCGTGGAGCGCGCTGACGGAGAGCACGTACGGGTAGGCCGCCGGATACATCGCAGCTGTCGAACCGTCGTTGCCCGCGGACGCGACCAGCACCGCACCCTTGTTGTACGCGTACGCGATCGCGCTCTTCAACGTACTGCTGTAATCGTTGCCGCCGAGGCTCATGTTGATCACCCGCGCGCCGTGATCGGCGGCCCAGATGACCCCCTTGGCGATATCGCTGGTGTAGCCGCTGCCGCTCGCGTCCACGACCTTGACCGGCATGATGCGCGTCGCCCAGTCCATCCCGGCGATGCCGGTGCCGTTATTACCCGTGGCGCCGATGACCCCGGCCACGGCGGTGCCGTGCCCGTTGTCGTCGGCCGGGTTCGAGTCAGCGTTCACGAAATCGTGTCCGGCGACGAGGCGCCCAGCGAGTTCGGGGTGCGCGGCGACACCGGAGTCGACGACCGCGACCACGGTGTTCGTGGAGCCCTTCGTGTAGTCCCAGGCTTTCGGCGCGGAGACCGCGGGCAGCGCCCACTGCCGCGCGTAGTACGTATCGTTCGGCGTGAAGAGGACGTGCACGCGATAGTCGGGCTCGGCCGAGACAACCGCCGGAGCGTGCGCGAGGCGGGCGAGCGCGGCCTTGACGCCGATTCGTCCCGGGACGGCGAAGACGACAACGCCGAGCCGTGAGACGCGGCCGCGAGCGACGCCGCCCATGCGGTGCGCGAGCGCCGCGATCGCCGTCGGCGAAGAGCCGGGGCGCACGCGGACGATGAGGCGATCGGTGGCGTCTGTGGCGCGCGCGCGCGGCGTGGGGGGGCTGGTGGGCGCCAGCGCGCGGGCGGGCGCCGGGCGGGGCGTCGACGACGAGCGGAGCGGTGCGAGGCCGCGGGCGATCGGGACGGCCACGAGCAGCGTCGCGACCGTGGCGAGTGCGAGGCCGCGTGTGAGGCGTGATGTGTTTCGCATGCCTAAGACGAGCGCAAGCGGCGTGCCGGGATGGGGTCATCGGAGGATCAGGAGTCGGTCGTGGATTCCTCCACACCGAGCAGGTCCTCGTCGGCGATCTCGAGCGACAACCAGTCTGCGTCGGTAACGAGCGGGTGTAGGTCAAGTGTCAGCCCCCGCGCCGAGAAGCGAGCCGCGGTGGGTTCCTCGGCGGGCTGGAACGCGAAGCGCGCTGGGTTGGCGAGACGGGCGCGGGTGATTCCCTGCAGTGCGTCGGCGACATGCGCTGAGCCGACGACCTCGACGACGACGTCCGGCTCGTTGAGGTGCCCGAACCGCTCCTCGGCGACGAGCGCCATGCGGATCGCCAGTCGCAGCTCCGGGCAATCCTCCTGGTGGTGCGCCAGCGCGTGTCGGCGGATGAGCGCGAGCCGCGCCTGGCGAGTTCGCGGTCTCAGGTAGGGGGTTCGCGGCGAGAAGACGACGTCGTTCTCGAAGTACGGCTTGATGTCGAGTACGGGCGTGGCGTCGACGGCGTCGAGTCGTGCGACGTCGATGTACGCCGACCCCGCCGAGGAGCGCTCGATCTGCCCGAGTTCGACGAGGCTCAGGCCGATCGGGTTCGGGCGCATGAACGCGCGCAGCGCGAAGACGCCGTACTCGGGCGCGAGCTCGTCAGCACGGGAGGGGCGGACATGAAGCCGGTCGCGGCGGGCCTCGTGGAACCACGTCAGCAGCCAGGCGTGCGAGTGCTCCTCGAGGCGGTCGAGCGCCGACGCGTAGTCGGCGAAGATCTCGACGCGCGCGGGAACGCCGCCGGGCGGCATCTCGTCGGGCACGGCAACCGGCGAGTGCACGACGCCGACAGCTCGCAGGGGTGGTATGTCGGGATGTTCGGCCATACACGCAGTCTACCCCGGCGCACTGACACGCCTAGCGCGATGGCACCTTCGGGTCGTCGGACGGGGAGAGCGCCTCGAGGCTGGTCTCCTCGGTCGTGGGCGGCCGGAGGCGGTCGATGGCGAGCGCCTCCGGGATTCCAGCGAGCGCGACGACGGCCACGACGAGCCCGCCGGCGATGAGCGTCCGCTGCACCCCGACGAGTGCGGCGACCGCCGGCGCGAACGCGAGCGGCAGCAGTTCGCCGGCGTGGCGGTGCGTGTCCGCCGTGCCCATGATTCGCCCGACGAGCCCCTTCGGCGAGTCACGATGCAGCAGCGTACGCAGCAGTGGCTCGACCAGACCGATGATCAATCCCCACGTGAACCCGCCAATTGCGATGCGCCACAGCTCCGCCGAGCCGACGTACAGGATCGCGCCGAGACCGGTGGCGACCACGACGACCGTCGCGAACGTTGCCGACAGTAGTCGCTTCGGCAGGTAGCGCAGGGCGCCGGCGCCGAGCAGCAGGCCCACACCGAAGATCGCGTTCATCCAGCCGATCGTCTGCACGCCGGTGTGCACGACATCGCGGTAGAACAGTGGCTCGAGTGCGCCGAACGCCCCGAACCCGAGCCACACGAGCGTCCCGCCGAGCACGAAGAAGCGCACGCTCCGCATCCCGTAGGCGGCGCGAAGTCCCTCGCGCAGCTCGGCGACCGGATGCTGCCGCTCCCCGTCGTGAGGGGGAAGCGCCCGCTGTGCGGTGCTCAGCACGAGCATCGCGCCGACGGCGGAGGTGGCGGCGTCCACCGCGAACAGCCAGTCGGGCGTGGCGACGCTCACTACCAGCGCGCCGAGCGCCGGGCCGAGGACGAACGCGAGCGATGCCGTGGCGTCGAGGTAGGCGTTGATCCGCTTGAGCTGTGACTCGTCGTCGCCTGCGAGGAACGGCGCGAACGAGGAGTTCGCGGTCATCACGGGCGCGGCGAGGAACGAGTACAGTGCGACGAGCGCGGTGAACTGCGGCATCGTGTGAGCGAGCGGGACGATGAGCGCCGCGGGCACGAACGCGATCTCCGCGTACGCCAGGACGCGCCGCGGCCCGTGCCGATCGACCAGCACGCCGCCGATCATGCTGCCGAGGATCGAGGCGACCGACAGCACGAACATGAGCGCGGCCAACTGCGCGGGATTCGCGTGGAGCGTGTAGGCCGCTTTTCCCCACACGCCGACGAAGAACGCCGCCACGCCTCCGGCGCGCGAGATGAAGCGCGCGGTGAGAACGCGCGCGAGGTCGCTTCGATCGGCGGGCGCGGGCACGAGTGCGAGTACTCCTCGGAGTATGCAAACAGGGGCTGGAAGTATACGGTAGCACAGCGATTGCCGCCGCTCGCCGGGCCGTCCCGCAGATCGTGACTACTCGAAGAACGGCTCGCTCAGTGCCCCGTCGTTGCTGTAGCCGCGCGACTCCCAGTAGCCGCGGAACCGCACGTCCGGGGACAGCTCGATCTCCTCGACCCACTTGCAGGACTTGTAGCCCCACTTGCCCTCGGCGATGAGTTGCAGCGGAAAGCCGCGGTCGGCCGGGAGCACGAGGCCGTTCACCATGAACGCGAGCATGAGATCGTTGTCGAGCACGTAACGCAGTGGTAGCGAGGTCGCGTAGCCGTCGGCTGCGCGGAAGATCACGACCTTCGCGCCCGCCCGCACGCCGGCGTCGGCGAGGATCGCTCGCAGTCGGACGCCGTCGCGGAGCAGTCGCCGATTCCACCCCTCCACGCAGTTCATGACGTGCACCCGTTCCACGCGCGGGAAGCGGTCGAGCACCTCGTCGTAGTGCCAGTCGCGCGGGCGCTGCACCAAGCCGCGGATGCGCAGGCGGTAGGTCGCGCCGGATACCTGCTGTGGGCCCTTGATCGAGTTCTCGGGGATGGACGCGATGGGGTCGAGTGGTTTCCCCGCGGCTCTGCGTGTTTCGCCCGCGCGGAACGTCGGCTCAGGCGCCACGAACCGCCGGCACCCGCCGAGCAGCAGCGCGTCGGCGGTACCGACGGCGAGAAGTGCGATCGCTCTCCTGCGGGTCATCTTCGGCATGCGACCAGCCTACACCGCCCCACGCCGAGCGTTCACTCCTACACGTGCGCGTACTGCTGTGTCCGGAGCCGTTCCTTCTCCGAGAGGTACAGCTGGGCCTGGTGCGTCGCCCAGTCCTGGTCCATCGCGCTGCGGGCGCCATCGAAGAGCTGGTGCTCCTCGGTTTCGAGGTGGTGCTGGACGAAGTCCTTCAGAACCTCGGCCTTCGCGTTCCAGCACTCGTTGCCCGGTTCCCCGGCCGCCAACTCGCCGAGCAGGACGTCCACGACGTGATGCTCCTCGAAGGCGTGCAGCACTGCCGCGTGCGTGGTGTCCGACCGCAGGAGCGGCCGGTACAGGCACTCCTCCTCGGCGCGTACGTGCAGCGTCAGGTCTTCCTGGAGGTTGACGAAGACATCCGTCAGGTCCTTGCCGTTCGGCTGCGTGACCTGATCGAGCAACCGGCGAAGCCGCTCGTGGTCCTCGGTGATCGCCTGGTAGATTCCGTACTGCTCGGCCATTTCGACCCCTCCCTCGCATCCATTCCACGGACGGCTGATACCCGGCTGGGACGCCGATTAGGCGGACCGTGCGCGCGGGTAGGATTGCGCGGGCGAAAGGGGGAGCGAATGGCGGGACAGATGGGACGGACTGGACGAATCGGCACGCTGCTGTACAGCCTCGCGCTGCGAGACGAAGTGCAACGCTGCCTGGAGATCGGGACGTGGAACGGGCAGGGGTCGACGCTGTGCCTCGCCGAAGGCCTGCACGAGACCGACGGCAAGCTCACGAGCATCGAAGCGGACGAGGCGCGCTACGCCGAGGCGGTCGCCTTCTATCGAGGTAAGCACCTACCGGTCGAGTTGCTGCACGGCGTGACGGTGGGACCAGCGGACTACCCACCGTTCGAGTCGTTCCTGCCGCTGATTGATCAGGCCGACTACGAGCGCGAGGCGCCCGGCACGCACCTCGAGTGGTACGCGCGGGAGATCGAACTGGCGTCCACAGCTCCTCGGCAGGACCTGTTGCGCGGGATGCTGGCCGATGGCGCGCGGTTCGACCTCGTGCTGTTCGACGGCGGCGAGTACGCGTCCTCGGCGGAGTTCGAACTGCTCGAACCCGCGATCGACGGCTGGGTCGTGCTGGACGACACGAACCCGCGGATGTCGATCAAGAATGCCGAGAACCGTCGGCGCGTGTTCGCGAGCCCGTTGTGGGAGGTCGTGGTGGACGCGCAGGACGACCGCTGTGGCTGGACCGCGGCGAAACGGCGGCGGGTGTAGCGAGCGAGCGAGCGAGGAACGAACGAGGGGCGGCCGCAACGGTCGCCCCCCTGCGTGCGGGGACGTACGCGGCGCGAGCGGTATGCTGAACGGGCACTGCCGCGTCACGACGGGAGGAGACCCATGAGCGCCAAACAGCAGTACGCGAGGCCGCTCGACTCGATGCTGCAGGGGTTCCAGTCCGACGGCGAGACGGAGCCGCTCGCGACGTACCTGGCCGACAACAGTTCTCTTCCTGGTCCGCGCGGCAATCTCGAACTCGCCGATGCGTTCGCTGACGCTGTCGGCGAACTGGCCGACGAGGACGGCGACGAGGCCTGGACGCTGGTCGATCGGCTGTCCAAGTCCGACCGCTGCGAAGCGCCGACGGGCGACCCGGGGGAGTTCGTCGCGTTCTGTGCGGCCGTGGCGGCGGGCGCCGTCGGGGCTCGCGAGGACGCCTACCGCGCCGACGCGATGCTGCTCTTGCGGCACGCGGCCCGTGACCGCCGCTGGCGGCTGCGGGAGGCAGCGGCGATGGGATTGCAGCGGCTGCTCGCCGAGGACTTCGACGGCGTCGCCGACTCGCTGTCGCTGTGGGCGCGCAGCGACGACCCGCTCGAGCTACGCGCCGTGGTCGCGGCGGTCGCCGAGCCGCGGCTCCTTCGGACGGAACACGCGGCGCGGATCGCGTTGGAGCTGCATCGCGAGGTCTTCGGCAGGATGAATGTGCTGGAGCGGAAGTCGGCCGAGTTCAAGACGCTCGTGCAGGGGTTGTCGTACTCGCTGTCGGTGGTCGTGGCGGCGTCGCCCGACGAGGGCTTCGCACTCATGCACGACCTGCTGATCCGGTGCGAGCAGGATTCCGACGTGCGGCGCATCGTGGCCGAGAACCTCAAGAAGACGCGTCTGCGCAAGCCGTTCCCGGATCGCGTCGAAGCGGTGCAGGCGCTGCTCATCGGCTAGCTGGTTGTGACGGCGGCAACCGATCGCCGGTCTTCTCGCGAGCGGCAGGAGCGTGGGCCTGCTTCTTGCTGCGCTCGCCGCGGAGGTGTCGCCCATGCGCGTCGTGACCGCGAGTCGTCGAACTGATATCCCAGCGTTCTATACAGCCTGGCTGCTCAGACGGCTGGACTCCGGTTTCTGCCACACGCTGAATCCCATCAGCGGGGCGGTGACGCGCATCCCCCTCGGCGCCGAGGACATCGCCGCGCTCGGCCTGTTCACGCGCGACCCGCGGCCGCTGCTGCCGCACCTCCCGCGTCTCCTTGAGCGCGGCTATCGCATCTACGCGCACGTCACGCTCACCGGGTACCCGGCGCCGCTCGAGTCGCGTGCGCCTGCGGTCGACACGTCGGTCGGCTCGATCCGCGCGCTGAGCGAGATCCTCGGCGCGGAGTCGACGGTGTGGCGATACGACCCGATCGTGCTGGGCGCAGGGGTGGACGAGGCGTACCATATCGGGCGTTTCGCGGCGCTGGCTGCGGACCTCGAGGGCGCGGTGCGGGAGTGTTACGTGTCGTTCATCGACCCGTACCGCAAGACGGCGCGCAACCTCGAGGCGGTCGGCGTGAAGGACCTCGCGTGGACGGTCGGGGAGCGGCATCGCGAGCTGGCCCACCGCCTGGCCTCGATCGCCGAGAAGCGCGGAATCGAGCTGTGTGCGTGCGCGGAGCAGGTGCTCGTCGCCGACGGCGTGCGTGAGGGAGCGTGCGTGGACCCGACGCTCGTCGAGCGACTGCGGCCGGGCGCCGAGCTGCGCTGGCGGCCGACTCGCAAGGACTGCGGCTGTGCGGAGTCGATCGACCTCGGCGCGTATCACACGTGCGGCTTCGGGTGCGCGTACTGCTACGCGACCGAAACGCCGGAGCTCGGCCGTCGCAACCTGCGGGAGCACGACGCCGAGGACACGATCCTGTGGCGCCCCGAGCACCTGCGCGGCGTGGACCTCGAGGCGCTCGAGCCGGTACTCGCCGAGGGATCGCAAGCGTGGCTCTTCTGAGCGCGCTCGTCGGCGACGCGCTGACGCTCGCCGAACCCGCGACCGACGCTAGAAGTACCGGTAGTGCCCGGTGATGGGGTAGCGGAACAGGATGTCCTCGATCTGCGTGCCTCGGCCGAAGTTGTGGACGATGCAGAAGTGCGTGCCGTCCTCGGCTACAGTCCTCGTGACGATCCCGGTGTGCGGGCGGCCGCGAACGCTCCACGTCACGATGTCGCCCGGCTGGTAGTCCTGGCCGCGACGGGTGATCGGCAGCGACTTGCCGATCCGAGTGAAGTACACCTGCATGTTCGGGACGCGGCGGTGGTCGATGTTGGTGTCGGGCGCCCGCAGGCTCCATCGATGCGGGTAGCGGTCGAACGCCTTCACCATGTCGCGGTGGATCTTCACCTGCAGGTCGACGCCCATCGTTCGGAATGCCCGCACCACCACATCCGTGCACACGCCGCGGTCGATGGGCACGTCCCCGCCCGGGTACTTGATGGGGACGTAGGTAGCGTCATAGCGCACCGTCTTGCCGATCTGACTCTCCGCAGCCGCGACGAGCCGTTTGGCCGCCGATGAGGAGCGATCGACGACACGAACGGGGGTTGACCCCTCACGCCGCGGATGCCCAGCACGCCCGTCGAGCGCACGAGCATACAGGGCGGCGCCAACGACGAGCGTCGCGAGCGCCGCCAATACGATGAACCCTCGGTTGAGCCGAATGCGGGACATGCGAGCCTCTCGGCAAAGCGGTCACGTCGACTCTCACACCGCACGTCCCGTGCCGAATCTGCCGTTCCCGGACTGTCGCCGTGCAGTTCCCGCAGCGACAGCTTGGGTGTCAGCCCTCAATGCGGTCATGAGCATGAAGAAGGCGAGGGGCCTGGTCGGACTCGTCAGTAGCCACCGCCGCCGCTGCCACCGCCGCTGCCACCGCCAGCCGCCGGAGTCCCGACCGTGCTGCCGCCGGAGCCCACGGTAATCTGTCCCGACATCGTGGGATGGATGAGGCATTTCATGTTGTAGATCCCGTCCTTCGGCGCCTTCCACGTCCGGGTCTGTCCAGACTGCTGCACGCCGAGGTCGTCGACTCCTACCACGATGTGGTGCGGGAACTGATCGGCGTTCTTGAAGGTGACCACCTGCCCGACCTTTACCGACAGCGTCGACGGATTGAACGCCATGTTCTGCAGCGTGATCGTGTTCCCCGTGCTGCGCGTGCTGCTCACGCCGCTGCATGCCGCGAGCGCGAGCAGCGCTACGAGCAGAACGCCCAGAACGATTCCGGTCCGTGTTCGATTCATGGGATACCTCCTGTCTCTACGCGTCGGAACGGCCGATGCACGTCGTGCGATCCGGCTGGCCCTCGGCGAAGTGCGGTCGGCGTCAGCGGTAAGCCGGGACGCCGCGGGGGCGCGCTAGCGTGGGTTGGATACCCACACCGGGCCGGGAGGCAACGTGGAGGAGGAGGCGTGGAAGGCCGCGTCACCGATGGGGAACAAGGGTTCAGACGGCGTGGTTCGCGAACGACGAGAAGGGTCGCCGTGATGTGATCAAGACGGCGATGGAGATCGTCTCCGTTGCGTTCGAGGTAGCAGGGGTCGTCGTCATCCTCGGCGGCTTCCTACTGTCGCTTTCACACGCGCTGACAACGGGGCGCGCCGACGGCGGCAAGGCCGCGTACGATGCGGTGCGGAGGATCTTCGGCCGAAGCGTGCTGCTGGGTCTCGAGATCCTCGTGGCGGCCGATCTGATCCGGACTATCGCGGTCGCGCCGACGCTCGACAACCTGTTCGTGCTGGGGCTGCTCGTCGTGATTCGGACGTTCCTGTCGTGGTCGCTCGATGTGGAACTCGACGGCATGTGGCCGTGGCAACGTCACCGGCTGGCGCTCCTGGAACGGCAGTCTCCCACGGTGTCGGATGACGAGGCATCGCCGTGATTCCCACGCCTCTGTGCGCGACGGACGAGCGGATGAACGACTTCGAGCAGCGCGTTGCCGAGGACGGCGAACCGGACCTCCGCGCGGTCGAGCTCGCCGCGCTGGTCGTGAACCTGACCCTGCGCTGCAATCAGTCATGCACGCACTGTCACGTCCGCAGCGGGCCGAGCCGCGACGAGATCATGGGCGCGGACGTGATGTCGCGCGTGGTGGAGATCGCCTCGGCAGTGCGTCCAGCGATCGTCGACGTCACCGGCGGCGCGCCGGAGCTGCATCCTCGGCTGGCCGAGTTCCTGCGGGCACTCAGGGCCGACGGCCAGCGCGTGCAGGTGCGAACGAACCTCACGATCCTCGAAGACGCCGAGCACCGGCAGCTGGCCGAGGTCTACGCCGACGCCGGAGTCGAGCTACTGGCGTCGATGCCGTGCTACACCGACCGCAACGTGCAGATCGTGCGTGGGCAAGGCGTGCGCGACGCGAGCGTGGAGGCGCTGCGCAGACTCAACAGCCTGGGGTTCGGGGTGGACGGCGGACCGCGACTCGACCTGATCTACAATCCCGTCTGCACGACGTTGCCCGAGCCGCAAGCGTCCCTGGAAGCGCTGTTCCGGGAGCAGCTCGCGGATCGCTTCGGCATCGAGTTCACGCACCTGCTCACGATGACCAACATGCCCGCAGGGCGGTTCCGCGACCGACTGCTGGCCGAGGGGGGCTACGGCCGCTACGTGCGCGCCCTGCGGGAGGCGTTCAATCCGGACGTCGTGCCGCTGCTGCAGTGCCGGCATCAGGTGGAGATCGGATGGGACGGGCGCCTGTACGACTGCGACTTCAACCTCGGCGAGGGGGTACCCGTGGACGTACACTCGCCCGGGACGGTCTGGGAGTTCGACGCGGTCGCCCTTTCCCGGCGAGAAATCGTCCACGGCTCGCACTGCTTCGGCTGCACGGCGGGCGCCGGCTCGAGTTGAAACGGCGCACTGCTGTGACCGGTCGGTCCTTGGACACCTCAGTTTGCCAGTGCTAGCGCTTCACCGCGTAGAACGAGGCCCAATCGGTGAAGTCGTTGCGCGGGTTGCGTCGCGTGTCGAGCTGCACGGCCGCGAACCCCACTGACGCGAGCGTGTGCTCCAGCTCTGCCGCCGGCAGAGCACCGGAGATTCAAAGAGACCAGTTGTCCGTATTCGCCGAGACCTCAGCAGCCTTGTCGGGTTTAAGCACGGCGTCGCAGAGGGCGAGCCGACCGCCTGGCCGAAGGACGCGGTGGACCTCCGTCAGCAGTTCAGCCTTCCGAGGCGACAGGTTCAGGCACCCGTTCGACAGCGCCACGTCGAATGTCTCGTCCTCGAACGGCAGCCGTTCGGCCTCGGCCAGAAGGAAGTGGGCGGCGTGAGGGGTCATCGCCGCCGCCTCCTCGGCTCGCTCGATCATTTCCGGCGTCATGTCCACGCCGACGACGTCGCCTTGCGGCCCGACCATCGCGGCAGCGACGAACGCGTCGAGCCCGCCGCCGCACCCGACGTCCAGTACGCGTTCGCCGCGCGACAACCCGGCGAACGACGCGGGGTTCCCCACGCCGACGAACGCCTCGAGCGAGACGACCGGGATCGTCTCGAGCGCGTCTCCGTAGCCCAGGTACTCGGCGCACCGGTTGCCGGTCCACACGCCGAACCCGGCGTCGATGCCCATCGCCACGCGCGAGAAGCGCTTCCGAACGGACTCAGTGATCTCCGAAGCCTGCATCTTGCCTCCGCTTCACCCCTGCCGCCATCCATCCAGCACTACCGGGTCGATCCCGAGGCGATACCCGGCGATGATGCCGAGGTAGGCCAGTGTCGGCCGAAGAATGCCCGCGTGTGTCCAACGCCGACTCGACGTGACCGTCCGTTCGGGCAGCACGCGAAGCCCGTCCATCCGCCGGAGCCGTTGCGCGAGTTCCCAGTCCTCCATCACCGGTTGCTCCGGATACCCGCCGAGGTCCTCGAACGTTCGGCGGCGCAGGAAGAGCGCCTGGTCTCCGTACGGGACGCGGAAGATGGCGACGCGCAGGCGGCCCGCCAGATTGAACGGGCCGGCGAGCGAGGTGTCGTCCGTGCCCCAGGTGAAGGCGCCTCCGCTCGTGTCGCACGTGCCGAGCGCTTCGCACACACGCCCGGCGAATCCCGCGGGAAGCCGCGTGTCCGCGTGCAGGAAGAGCAGCGCGTCGCCCGAGGCGCCATCTGCGCCCACGTTCATCTGGTGCGCCCTGCCGGGCCTCGTGGAGATCACGCGCGCGCCCGCTGCCGCCGCGACTACACGCGTGCCGTCGCGGCTCCCGCCGTCCACGACGATCACCTCGGACGCGCCGCCATCGATCGCGCTGCCCACCGCCGCACCCACTCGGAGCGCCTCGTCTAGGGCGGGGATGACGACGGAGACCGACGTCGGCGGCGTGCGTCCGCGCAGGCGCTCGGCGCGCCAGTATTCGAGATCCTCCGGGCGGTCCACGTCGGCGAGGCGATCGACGAGCCCGACGCGGAGCGAGGCGGCTTCCGCGCGCTCCAGTGTCTGCCGGAGCACGTCACGCCCGCCCCACTCTATTCCTGCGAAGAGCGCCGGTAGCGCCCGCGACGAGGCCTCAGCGCCGACGCCGAGGAGCCAGTAGCCGCCGTCCTCGGCGGGGCCGATCACGACGTCGTGTGCGGCGAGCTGTCGCACGGCCGCTCGCACGTGCGTGGCTCGCGCGGCCGGGCAGTCGGAACCGAGCACGATCGCCGCGCCCGCGCCGGACCCAATCGCCCGCGACAAGGCGGCGTCGAGCCGGTGGCCGAGATCGCCGTCGACCTGCGGCACCAGCCGGGGCCAGGCGCCGAGCCACTCGCGAAGGGCGACCGTAGACCCGCCGTCGTGGTGGACCTCGACCCGCGCATCGCCTGAGATGTCGAGCGGGCGCATGCGACCGACGCAGTGGGCGGCGAGTTCCCGGTGCAAGGCCGCCGCGCCGTCGGGCCCGAGTGCCGGCGCGAGACGCGTCTTCACCTTGCCCGCCTCCGGGTAGCGCGCCATCACCGCGACGACCGCACGTCCGCGTGCCGACCCGCGCGTCACGGCTCCGCCTCCAGGGTGTCGCGCCCCACCAGCACGCGAAGCGCCTCTCGGACCACCGGGTTGTTGCGCAGCCGCGCCGCGTACTCGGCGTCCGCTGGTCGCTTCACCGCGTCGGCGAAGGTGGGATAGGCGTGCATCACCGAGGACAGCGACGAGAACGGCTTGTCCTCATGCAGCAGGATGGCAGCCTCCTGGATCAGCTCGCCCGCTCGCTCGCCGAGGATGTGCGCGCCGAGGAGGTGTCCGCGGTGGTCGAGGATGAACTTGGCCAGGCCGTCGGTCGCACTCTCGGCGCGAGCGCGATCCTGCACGGCGAACTCGTATCGACGCACGTGCACGTCGTCTCCGTGCGCCGTGCGCGCCTGCTCCTCGGTCATGCCGAGGTGCGCCAGCTCCGGATCGGTGAACAGGACCCAAAGGACGTCGCGCCAATCGGCCTTCTGGCCGATGGGGAGCAGCGCGTTCGTGGCGGCCACGATTCCGGCGCGTTCGGCGGTGTGCGTGAATCGGTAGGGGCCGGTGACGTCGCCCGCGGCGAAGATGTGGTGCGCGCTCGACCGCATGTGCGCGTCGGTGACGATCCCCTTCGGCCCGACCTCGACGCCGGTAACGTCTAGTCCCGCCGGCAGCACCGGCGTTCGTCCTGCGCACGTCAACAGCCGCTCGACGGTGAGCTGCCTGTCGCCGACGGTCACGAGCACCCCGCCGTCGTGCGGCTCCACTCGTTCGACCGACGCGCCCGTGACGATGTCGACGCCCTGTGCGGCGAGCACTGCGGAGAGCCGCTCCACTAGCTCCGGGTCCTCGACTCGTAGGAGCTTCGAGCGGACGAGCAGCGTGACCCGCGTGCCGAGTCGCGTGAATGCCGAAGCCATCTCGACCGCCACGGGCCCGCCGCCGAGGATCGCGAGCGTTCGCGGCAACGCGTCGATGTCCCACAGATTGTCGGAGGTCAGGGCCGTCTTCGCGTCGAGCCCGGGAATCCGCGGTATTCGTGGTCGCGAGCCGGTTGCGATGACGAAGCGCCGTCCGACGAGTCTGCGGCGGCCGACCTCCACCGCGTCCGCCGCTACGAAACGCGCTTTGCCCGCGACGACCTCGATGCCGTAGCTCCCGAGCACCTCGGCGGAGTCGTGCTCCGCGACGCTCGCGATCACCGACCGGATGTGGGCCATCACTCCCGTCGTGTCGACAGGGGAGGAGACGTGAAGCGCGAGTCCGAAATCGGCCAGCCGGCCGGGCAGTGCGGCCGCTCGGGCCGCGGCGAGCAGCGTCTTGCTCGGGACGCAGCCGCGCCACGTGCACTCCCCGCCGAGTCGGCCTCGCTCGACGAGCGCGACGCTCGCGCCCAGACCGCGCGCGACGACGGCCGCGGTTCGGCCGGCCGCTCCCGAGCCGAGGACTACGAGGTCGAAATGCGATTCCTCCACGCGATCGCTCCGTCCCGGCGCGATGTTACGGCCGGTGCTGCCGGCGTCGGCTCATCAGTTCGCGCAGCTCCCCGGGCGCCGGCTTCGGCATGTTCGCGACCTCGGATGCCGGCACGCCGTACTGGCGGACGATCGCGTGCACGATCGACTCGCCGTACGGCCAGAACGCGTCTGACTCACCGCGATCCCACTTCCCGCGCATCTCCGGCGTGTCGATCCGCCAGTCGCGACGGATCTCCCTGCTGACGTCGCGCAGATCGAGGGCAAGCTCCTCTGGCCGAGGACGGCCCCAATACCAGTAGCCGTTGTAGACCTTGTGCACGACCAGCCCGGGCTTCAGGACGAACGTGTGCGGGATGGCGGGCAGGTCATAGGGGTCGGTGTACTCGAGGATGTCGAGGTCACGCGCGACGGTTCCCTCGGCGTCCGACAGGAACGTCCACGCGGCGCCGACGCCTTGCTTGAGTTCGGTGAGCTCGAGGAACGAGTCGCTCGTTATCGTGACGATCTGGCTGTAGCCGACGACGATCTCGGGGTAGAGCCGCACGAGGCCGAGCAACTGCTGGCGGTCCTTCGGTCAAAATGCTCCGCGAAGGATGACGACGATCATCGGGTCGTCGCCTTGCAGGTCGGAGAGTCGACGCTTCACGTTCAGCTCGTCCGGCAACTCGTAGTCGGGGAGCCTCCCGCCCGCCTCGACATCCTGTCGCATCCGATCCCGCCCCCCGGGTCGCACCTCAGCCGAAATACCTCGGCGAAGTGATGCCCATAATCGCTGCTCGTACCACCGCCGGCGGTCGCGCTCCTGCCCGGTTCTCTGCTAGGCTGGTCGGCGTCGAGAGGGAGTAGTACGCCGGATTCGTCCGGAGTCCGCATCGACACACTGAGCGATATGCTCCGGTGCGGACGGGTCAGATTGACCTCGAACGAGACTTTCGACGGTCGGATTCGTCCGCCGTCGGGAGTCTTTTCTCTTTCGACGGTGACCGGAGGAAGGAATCGGTCATGGTCTATGCGTTCGCGGTCGCCACGATCCTCATCACGCTCGCCGAGCTCGGCGACAAGACGCAGCTGCTCGCACTGGGGCTGGCAACGAAGTACAAGGCGTGGCAGGTGCTCGTCGGCATCTTCATCGCGACGCTCGCCATCCATCTATTCTCGACGCTCGCGGGCGGTCTCATCGGCAACCTCATCCCGGAGACGTGGCTGCGTCTCGCCAGCGGCGTGTTGTTCGTCGGCTTCGGCGTGTGGACGTTGCGAGGCGACGGCGATCAGGATGCCGAAAAGGCGACGGCCGGCGCGAAGTACGGCGCCATCGTTACCACCGCGATTGCGTTCTTCCTCGCCGAGCTGGGGGACAAGACGCAGATCATGACGATGACCATCGCTGCGGACCCCTCGGGCGTGCTGCGAACGTTCGGCTCGGCAGGGCCGGCGATTTCCACGAGTCTCGCCTCGATCGGACTCGATGCCACGGCGCTCACCCCGCTGCGGGCGTTCTGGGGAGTGTGGCTCGGATCGACGGCCGGGATGATGATCGCCGACGGGCTCGCCATCATTGTCGGCGTCGTCTTGGGGAAGACCCTGCCCGAACGGCTCATCACGCGGATCTCGGGCATCATCTTCGTGCTGTTCGGCGTATTCGCCATCGGCGCGGCCTTCATCCGGTAGACGCGGAGCTGCGAGGCCGACCGCTCGTCGCGTCCCGCGGTGCTCGGCGTCGTTTGTGCTCGCGGGTGCGGGGAAAAGCAACGGGCGACTCGCCACGCGAAGAAAGAGGAGCGTCGCCATGAGCAGCTACGCGTTCGTCACCCGTGTTCCCGACGGCAAGACCGAGGCGTTGCGGCAACTCGGCGCGGAGTTGAGCGGCGCGAAGCGCGCCGACCTCGAGGACTCGATGCGTCGCCACGGCTGGACCGCGGCGTGCGCGTGGGTGCAGACCAGCACGCAGGCCGACGAGTACATCGCGTACTTCGATGCCACCGGCGACGTCCGCGAATCGTACGTGCGCTTCGCGAACTCGACCGATCCGTTCGACCTGTGGTACCAGCGACAGCACGCGCAGGCCCTCGACACCGACTTCAACATCCCGCTTCCGGAAGACGCCGTTGAGCTGCTGTACGAGACGCGCGATGAGACCGCGAGCGAGCACGCGCGCCCGCAGGCAGTCGCGGAACACGTTCGGAGCGAAGCGACCGGTATGGTGCGCGAGTTCGCTGCCGAGCTGTCGGGGCCGCGGCGCTCGGACACGCAGGAATTCCAGCGGCGGTACGGGCTCACGCACGAGGCGCTGTTCCTGCAGCGCAGGGGCCTCGAGGAGATCCTGATCCAGTACGCGGAGGTGACCGACCCCGAGCGATTCTTCTACGAGTGGCCGCGCTCGGAGCACCCGTTCGACCGCTGGCGCCAGCAGATGCTGCGGACGATCACGGGCGTGGACTACACGGAGATCGTCGGCCCACTGCCGGAGCTCATCTTCCACGCAGAGGTGCGAGCGGGCGTGTTCTCGCGCTAGACGAGGTCGCGCGCGCCGAGGCGAGGTCGAGCGCTGAGGAGAGGTCGAGCGCTGAGGAGAGGTCGAGCGCCGAGGAGAGGTCGCGCGCTGAGGAGAGGTCGCGCGCCGAGGAGAGGTCGAGCGCTTCGGCGTCGGCGAACGCGCCGAACTGCCTCAGCAGCAGCCGCCCGAGTTCGCGGGCACGTCGTCGTTGTCCGAGCCGTCGCGGCGGAACCAGCTCGAGATGACGGCGGAGGCGCAGCCGACGCCTTGGCGCACCGAGATGGCGCCGAAGGCGCAGTTGGTGGCGCACGCCGAGCACTCCATGCACGCGCCGCGATCGTTGATCCGCGCTCGGCCGTCGACGATCTCGAACACGCCGTGCGGGCAAACGTCCACGCACGCGCCGCAGCCGGTGCACGCGCTCTCGTCGAGCTGCAGCGTCACGTCGCGCTCGAAGTAGCGGAATCCCTGCACGGCTAGACTCCCTTCAGGATGAACGCGGCCACCCACAGCACGACCGAGAGCGCGGCGGAACCCGCTTGCAACGGCATCCATCGGCGCATCTCGCGGTCGACCCCGGACAGCGACGTGAACGGTGTGGAGCCGGTGAAGTTCATCGCCACGTAGGACGCCAGCGCCGCCGAGCCGAGCGCCAGCGCCGCCACCGAGAGCGGCCGCGCGCCGCTGCCGAGGGCGATCCCTCCGCCGAGGACGGCGCCCACGAGCGCACCCTTCGCCGAGAACGCACGGCCGGGAAGCCACGGCAGCAGCGCGGGCACGACCAGCGCGCCGCCGACCAGCCCGACGGCGAGCATCGTCAGCCCGCCGCCCGCGCTCGAGAGCACCGCCGCGGGCGCGAACGATCGGGACGCGAGCACGCCGAGCGCGAGCATCGCCAGCGCGATCCACGCGGCGGGCTTGAGCGCGCCGGCGATCTCGACGGGCGCCAGCACCAGCCGGTCGCGGAGCGTGAAGCGGATGGCGCGCATCGGCGGCGTGGCTTTGAGGCCGGCGTGAAGGAAGGCGGGAAGGTCCGCCGAGCGGATCGGTCCCCACGCGACGCGGAAACCGGTCGCGAGCCGGACCTCGTGTGCCGCCACACCCGGCGCGCCGAGCTGCGGCACGACGATGCGGCGATGCGTCACGAGCTGCGACAGACCGCTATCGTGCAGCCGCCGCACGAGCTCCTGTGTGCCGAACGTGCCCTTGCCCGCCGCGCACCACACGTTGATGCCGTGCGTGTCGAGCACGAGCAGCCACGCCGTCACCCCGTGGGCGTCTCCGCGCAGGATGTCGAACGTCAGCTTGTAGTTGGCCGTGACGAGTACCGGCGATTCGGCGTCCGGATTGCCGATTGCGTACAGCCCGGGCGGGACCTTGTAGTCCATTCGGCCGATGGTGAGACGCACGCGCAGCGCGCCGAGTCGATCGGCGAGCGACAGTCGCGTCGCCAAGCGGGGGATCGGCCCGAGCGGCGTGAGCACGGTGCCGTCGACGTACGGCGCGGATAGGTCAGGACCGGCAGTCCCCCACGGGGACGTGCGGGGACCTCAACAGGGAGCGGGCGAGGCCACGGGCGTGGGAGCGTCCGGCATTGTCTCTCCGATTGCCGATGTTTCGATACTCATCGAAGTATACCCGGCTCGCACCGGTTCGCGCCACGCCGCTCGGCGAACCGCTACACGCTCGCCGGCGTCTCGTGGTAGTCCACGCCGAGCCAGTCGGGACGGCCCAGCGTGCCGTCGTGCGACGTGCCCGTCTTGTAGACCTCCTCGGCGCCGTCCTTGGCGACTTCGGCGGTGCGGTCCATCAGCTGCTGGATCTGCTGGTTCGTCAGCGGCTGGAACGTGCGCGCCGCGTCGAGCGCCTGGCGCAGGACGTCGAGCGAGTCGCAGCCGCAGACCATCGTCGAGATCGGTAGGTTCATCGTGTAGTGGTATGCCTCGACCGCCGTGACCGTGCCGGTCTTCGGGATCTGGCCATGGCCGCCGAGCGGCTTCATGCCGATGGCGCCACAGCCTTCCTCCTCGAGCGCGGGCAGCACCTGCTTCTCGAAGCTGTGGTAGTGCGCGTCCAGCACGTTCAGCGGCATCTGCACGGTGTCGAAGTGGAATCCGTACGCCGTCGCTGTGGCGAGCATCTTGAGGTGGATCTGCGGGTCCTTGTGGCCGGTGAAGCCGATGTAGCGGATCTTGCCGTCGTCCCGTGCAGCGATCAGCGCTTCGATCGCCCCGCCCTCCCGGAACGCGACGACCGGATCCTCCATGCGGATGATCTCGTGGAGCTGCACGAGGTCGATCACATCGACGCCCAGGCGCTGCATCGACTCGTCGATCTGCCGCGCCGCCGCGTCCCGCGTGCGGCCGTCGATCTTCGTCATGACGAACGCCTTGTCGCGGTAGCCGTCTCGCAGCGCCTTGCCCATGCGCCGCTCGCTCTCGCCCTCGCCGTAGTCCCACGAGTTGTCGAGGAAGTTGACGCCCTGGTCGAGCGCCGTTCGAACGATCTCGATGCCCTCGGCTTCGCTCGGCACGCCGATGTGGAAGCCGCCGATGCCCATCAACGAGACGCTCTCGCCGGTACGTCCCAGCGGTCGATACTCGATGCCCTGACGCTCGAAGGTCTCCATGCGTCCACCTCCGTTGGGGTCGCGGTCGACACGTCGCCGAAGCGACACGTGTAGGTACCCGCACGTGGCGCCGACGCGTCGTTGAGGCGCGAGACCCGGCTGTGGGAAAAGAGGTGCGAGGGTCTTCGCAAAGGGGGAGTGCGTCGTGCGAAACGCGGAATCGGCGCTGCAGGATACGGTGGTCGCGGAACGGCCCGAGAGTGTCGGTGACGCGAGCCTGCGTCGGACCCTCGCGTTCCTCGGCGAGCTGTTCGGCGGGATGCGCCCGCGGCCGTTCGACGTTCGCCTGTGGGACGGAACGGTCTGGCGCGGGGACTACGCCGCCTTCACGCTCGTGGTGCGCAACCCTGGTGCGCTCCGCTCGATGTTCACGCCGCCCGGCGACCTCGCGCTCGGCGAGGCGTACATCTTCGACGACTACGACATCGAGGGCGACATCAACGCGATGTTCGCGCTGCTCGACCACGTCGAGCCGATACTCGCCGACAAGACGCGGCTCGCCAAACTCGGCGCGATGCTGCTCACGCTGCCGAAGCCCGATGGCCGAGGCCAGCAACGCGCGGCGCAGCTCGGCGGGCGGACGCACACGAAGAAGCGGGACGCCGAAGCGATCCGCTACCACTACGACGTGGGCAACGACTTCTACCGCCTGTGGCTCGACGACGCGATGGTGTACTCGTGCGCGTACTTCGCCGAGGACGGCTGCTCGCTCGACGACGCCCAGCAGCGCAAGCTCGACTACCTCTGCCGCAAGCTGCGGCTCGCTCCCGGCGATCGACTGCTCGATATCGGCAGCGGCTGGGGCGGCCTCGGCGTGGAGGCGGCGAAGCGGGGCGCAACGGTGTTGGGCGTGACGCTGTCGCCGTCGCAGGCCGAGCTCGCGAACGAGCGCGCGTCGCTCGCCGGCGTGGCGGACCGCTGTCGGTTCGAGGTGCGCGACTACCGCGAGGTCGACGAGCGCGAGCCCTTCGACAAGCTCGTGAGCGTCGGCATGTTCGAGCACGTGGGCAGCGGGCAGCTGCCCGGCTACTTCGACAAGGCCGTTCGCCTGCTGCGCCCCGGCGGCGCGTTCCTCAACCACGGCATCTCGGTCGACGCCCTGCGCGCCCCCGCACGCCAGCCCACCTTCTCGCAGCGCTACGTCTTCCCCGACGGCGAGCTGCTTCCCATCGGCCGCACCCTCGCTATGGCCGAGGACGCGGGCTTCGAGGTGCGCGACGTCGAGAACCTGCGGGAGCACTACGCGCTCACGCTGCGCGAGTGGGTGCGGCGGCTGGAGGAGCGTCACGCCGAGGCGGTGGCTGCGGCGGACGAGACGACCTACCGCATCTGGCGAATGTTCATGTCGGCGTCCGCCCACGGGTTCGAGACCGGCCTGATCGGCGTGCATCAGAGCCTGCTCGTGAAGACTGAGCGCGGCCGGGCGGGAGTTCCGCTCACTCGAGAGGACTGGTACACCTAGGGGCGGGAAGACCCGCGTCGTGGCAGGTAGCGACAGGAGGAGCGCTGAAGTGCCCGACATGCCCGCGTACTCGGCGCTGCTGACCGACCTGTACGAGCTCACGATGGCGTGCGGCTACTGGCGGTCGGGGCGCGCGGACACTGAGGCGTGCTTCCACGTGATATTCCGGTCGCAGCCCTTCGACGGCGGCTTCTCGATCGCGGCCGGACTCGCCAACGCAGTCGAGTACCTGCGCGCGCTCCACTTCGCCGAGGACGACCTCGCGTACCTCGGCACGCTCACGGGGGCGGACGGCTCGCCGCTGTTCGACCGCGAGTTCCTCGGCAGGCTGCGCGACTTCGAGTTCGCGTGCGACGTGCGAGCCGTGCCCGAAGGGACCGTCGTGTTCCCGAACGAGCCGCTGGTGCGGGTCGTCGGCCCGCTGTGGCAAGCGCAGCTGGTCGAGACGGCGCTGCTCAACATCATCAACTTCCAGACGCTGATCGCCACGAAGGCCGCGCGTGTCGTGCGCGCCGCAGGTGGCGGGCCGGTCATCGAGTTCGGGCTGCGACGCGCGCAGGGGCCGGACGGTGGCGTGTCGGCGAGCCGGGCGGCGTACGTCGGCGGGTGCGACGGCACGTCGAACGTGCTCGCGGGCAAGCGGTTCGGCATCCCCGTGCGCGGGACGCACGCGCACTCGTGGGTGATGACGTTCGACACCGAGATCGAGTCGTTCGACGCCTACGCCCAGTCGATGCCGAACAACTGCGTGTTCTTGGTGGACACGTACGACACGCTCGAGGGCGTCCGCCACGCGGTCGAGGCGGGCCGACGGCTGCGCGAAGCCGGACACGAGATGGTCGGCATCCGCATCGACTCGGGCGATCTCGCCTGGCTGTCGAAGCGCGCCCGGGAGATCCTCGACGACGGCGGCTTTCCGAACGCGAAGATCATGGCGAGCAACGAGCTCGACGAGCACCTGGTGGCCAGCCTGCGCGAGCAGGGCGCGCGCATCGACACCTGGGGCGTCGGCACGAAGCTCGCGACCGCGCACGACGACCCCGCGCTCGGCGGCGTATACAAGCTGGCGGCGGTGCGCGAACCGGGCGGCGCAGTGGGCGAGCGGGAGTGGCAGCCCCGCATCAAGCTGTCCGAGGAGACTGCGAAGATCAACACGCCGGGGCTCCTCGGCGTGCGGCGGTTCTCGCGAGACGGGCGGTTCGTCGGCGACATGGTGTGGGACGAACTGCACCCGCCCGGGGACGGTTTCACGATCGTGGACCCGGCGGACCCGATCCGCGAGAAGTCGATCCAGCCCGAGGCCACGGCCGAGGAACTGCTGGTGCCGGTGCTGGGGGACGGCGCGGCCGAGTACGTCTCGCCGCCGCTGCAGGCATCGCGCGACCGGACGTTCGCACAGCTGGCGATGCTCGACGAGAGCCACAAGCGGTTCCTGAATCCGCACCGTTACCCGGTCGGGCTCGAAGCCGGACTCTACGACGAGCGATCGTCGCTCATCGTGGCGGCGCGGCAGGCGGTGGAGCGCGAGAAGGAAGGGGTGTGAGCGGTATGGAGCACGCGCTACTGCTCGTGGACCTGCAGAACGACTTCATGCCGTTCGGCTCGCTCCCCGTGGCCGAGGGCGACGCGGTCGTCCACGTGGCCAATACGCTGATGCCGCACTACGATCTCGTCGTGGCGACACAAGACTGGCACCCGGCGAGCCACGGGAGCTTCGCGAGCAACCACCCGGGCAAGCGTCCCGGCGACCACGTGCAGCTCGGCGGCGTGGACCAGGTGCTGTGGCCGGATCACTGCGTGCAGGACTCCCCGGGCGCCTCGTTCCATTCGGGGCTCGATGTCGGGCCGATCGCCCATGTCGTCCACAAGGGCACCGACCCCGGCATCGACTCGTACAGCACGTTCTTCGACAACCATCACCTGCGCTCGACCGGGCTCGAGAGCTACCTGTGCGACCGCGGTGTCGCGCGCCTGACGCTCGTCGGTCTGGCGACCGACTACTGCGTGCTGTACAGCGTGCGGGACGCGGTCGAACTCGGCTTCCGCGTGACAGTCGTCGAGGACGGCGTGCGCGGTGTGAACCTCGCGCCCGGCGACGATCAGCGCGCGCTCGTCGAGATGCGTGAGCGCGGCGCCAGGGTGCTGCGCTCGGAAGACCTGCGGCGCGAACTCTAGCGCGGCGAGGCGTCGCCCCCTACGCGAAGTGCGGTCGCGACGGCTCGTGCTCGGCCGTCGGCGCGCCCACCTCGATCGCCTCGCGCTGCGCGGCGCGCCACAGCTGCGACAGCGCCAGTGCGAACCGCTCCTCCTCGATCTCGTGGGGCGACTCGAGCCGAGACCGGCCCACGTAGATCTCGTAGTGCGCGTGCGGCATCAGCCCGTGCAGCCGCTTCGCGAGCGCCTCGCACGCCGGGTCGCTGTCGCCGCCCACGGCGATGTAGCACTCGACGTGCAGTCGGGCGAGCGCGCGGTAGTCGAGGTCGGTCTGCGAGAACGCGCGCCACAGAGCGCGGAGCGCGTTGGGTCGCGCGTCGCGGAAGGCGACCGGCACGTCCGGGGCGTGGGTGTCCGGCGGCGGCTGGAGGTCGGCTTCCTCGTCGTTCGGCAACGCCTGCTTGCCCACCTGGATCGCCGCGTACTGCTCGACAAGTGGCGAGTCCTCGAGCCGGATCGCGTTCGTGACGCGCTGCCAGTACGCCCACTCCTCCTCGCTCGGCTCGCGGTTGCCGGCCCACACCGGCTCGTCCAGGCCGAGGCTGATCACGCGCTCCGGGTGCCGGAGCGCCGCCACGATCGCGACCGACGCGCCCTCGTCCACCGCGACCAGTTGGAACCGCTCCCAGCCGTACTCGTCGGCGAGCTTCATCAGCGCGTCGACCTCGATGTCGAGCGTGTAGTCCTCGCCCGGCTCGCGCTGGACGGCCTCCAGGTCCTTCTCGAGCAGGCGGACCTGGCCGGCGAGCACGCGGCGCAGCGGTCGGAACGTATCCTCGGCGGGACGGAGCGCGCCACCGAGCATGATGACCGGCTGCGTGTGGGACAGGTCGTCGGCCGGACGAGCATCTCTCGAGCCGCGCATGGATGCGCCTCCTCGTGTTGGTGCCTTCAGGCTCACTTGATACCCGCTTCGCGAGGCCACGGTGCGTTGGCGTCGCGTTCGGCGCGCTCAGCGAGGCGTGGCTCGCGGCCGGACTGGGCCGGCTGGTCGCCGCGTGCGCACGCGGCGAACGACGACGGTGCGACCTCGACCCCGAGTGCTCGCCCGGCGGTAGCTCCCGTACATCAGGATCGCCGTCTCGGCGGCGAGTATGCCGAGGATCGCCAGCCGAGTGACGCCATGCCCCAGCACTTCGGCGTCGTAGGCGAGTTCGCGCTCGATCGCCTCGACGTAGTTGCGCGGCGGCGTGGGCGGCGGGAGAACGACGCCCGTGCTCGCGAGGAAGCGCTCGAAGGCCGCGGCATCGATGTTGCCGTACTTCGTGGCCACGTTCGCCGAGACGTACGGCTGCGAGACAGCCGCGAAGCACTCGGCGAAATCCTCGTCCGGGCGCCGGTTCCAGCGCAGATCGGGCGAGCGCCAGTTCAGCGGCGGCATGTGGCGGAAGCGCTCGTAGTTGCGTCGTTCGGCGGCGTCGAGGTACACGGCGTCGACCACGTGCCCCACCTCATGCGCGACGGTGGACTGTAGCGCCACGGGATCGCCGACGACAGAGCGATCGATCACGATGTCGCGGTTCAGGACGTCGAACGTCCCGGCGTTGACGTCCTGCGAGTCGACGGCGATTCGCAGCGGGGGGAGGCGCGGGAGGCGCAGCTGCGCGAGCGCGTTGCGGATCGCGACGGTCTCCTCGGGAGTCCCGGTGATCTGTGCCGTGACCGTGGGCTGGGTCGCGAGCACCTGCGGCGGGAGGACGTCGAGGGTGCGACGGACCCACCAGTCTGCGCCGATCCGCAGTATCGGGATGGCGAGCGCCAGCGAGCACACGATCAGCACGAACGTGCGCAGCGCGGCAAGTATCCCCCGGCTGGTCGGACTCATGGATTCCCCCCTTTGCGCCAGGGGATATCCCGCTGTCCTTGGCGGGCGAAACCCTGCTCGGGAGGCGAAACCCTGCTCGGCAGGCGGAACCGTCAGTCGCCCGAGGGGGGCCTGCCGCCGTGGCACGTGCACGACACGCTGCCGAGGCCCCGCGGATGGCAACGAGTGCACGGGAAGCTGCGGGCGCTATGTTCGCCGGCGGCCGGGTGCGAGAAACGCGACGCGACGCCGAAGGGCTGCGTCGGCGCGTGGCACTGCGCGCAGCTGCGCGTGGGGTGGCCGGCGGGCGGCTTGTGGCACTGCGTGCAGTTGCCGCTGGCCGGGTGGGTGAACGTGAATCGCCGAGGATCGCGGTGACAGCGCTGGCACGCGCCGCGCGGCGGGTGCTTCGACGTGTGGCAGCGCGCGCAGCGCACGGTTAGGTCGTGGCAGCGCGCGCATTGTTCGGCGCGGTGGCTGCCGCGGCGGGCGACGCGATCGGGCGCGGGGGACACGGGCGGCGAGCCGCTCGTGGGAAAGCCGGGCGTGAGCACCCCCTCGGCCTTCAACGCGGCGTAGGAAACGCGGTGACCCGTCGCGAGGTGGCACACGGCGCACGGCTCCTGGGGGTGCGTGCGGTGGTTGAAGCCGGAGCGCGTCTTGCCCGGGGCCGGGTGGCAGCGCGTGCAGCGCGACTGCGGGGGCTCCTCGACGTGTCGCATTGGAAACGTAGTGGAGCCGAAGAAGTGGTCGCGCACCTCCTGCAGCGCCACGAACTTGTGCAGGACCCGGGGGACGACGCCGGGCGCGACGTGGCAGTCGACGCACGGCGTGTTGCGGTGGCCGCCGGCCGCCCAGGCGTCGTGGTACGGCCGCATCTCGTGGCACGTGCGGCAGAAGCCGCTGCGGTCGGTGAGCGGGAACGCCGCCGCCGCTGCAGCAACGACGACCGCCGCGCCGAGCACCCACACCCACCACCATCGCCGCACGGGCTCCCTCCTTCGGAAGCAGTATTCCGCATCCGCGACCTCGACCGATGTAGGCACATCGGGTGAGCGGCGGTTTGACCTGCCCGCTGCGCTGGTGATAGGACTGCTGGGCATCATGCGAAGCTGCCGAACAGCCGGGAGGGACTATTCGTGAAGGTCGTGGCGTTCTCAGGGAGTGCACGCAAGGACGGCAACACCGCGATGCTCGTGCGTAAGGTGTTCGAGCCGCTCGAGCGCGAGGGGATCGACACCGAGCTCGTGCAGCTCGCCGGCCAGAAGGTGCACGGGTGCACGGCGTGCCTGAAATGCGCCGACGCGCGCACCGGCAACTGCGAGGGCGTGCGCGACTTCGTCAACGAGTGCATCGACAAGATGCTCGCGGCGGACGGGATCATCATCGCGTCGCCCACGTACTTCGCGGACGTCACGACCGAGACCAAGGCGCTCATCGACCGGGCCGGCTACGCGACGCGACAGGGCGGCAACCTGCTCGCGAAGAAGGTGGGGGCGGCCGTTGTGGCCGTCCGTCGCGCGGGCGCGCTCCACGTGTTCGACTCGATCAACCACTTCTTCCTGATCAACGAGATGGTCGTGCCGGGGTCGTCGTACTGGAACGTCGGGATCGGTCGCGGCGTCGGCGAGGTCGAGGACGACGCCGAGGGAATGCGCACGATGGAGCGATTGGGCGAGAACATGGCGTGGCTGCTCAAGCGACTCGAGGCGTGACGTGCCGGCAATCTCGGCGATCATCGGCGCGGTCGTGGGACTCGCGCTCGGCGTCTTCGGCGGGTATGCGCTCGGCAAACGCAATCGCGAGCCGGCGCGCCGATTCTGGGCGGTGAACGCGGCCGTGTTCGTCGGCGGCGTGGCCATCGACGCGATCGGCCTCATGCTCGGCTTGCAGTGGCTGGCGGTGGCGGGCGCGGGCATAGTCGCCGGCGGCCTCACCGGACTGAAGTACGGCCGAGGAACCTACGTACGATTGCCGGGTGCGCAGTCGCGACTGGGGAGGGATGACCAGGAGTAAGTCGATTGGCATATGCCTCGCTCGGCGGCCGTGAGCGGCGGCACGGAAACGGCGTGCCCAACCAGCGGAAGGAACGGCATGCCGAGCGCGAGCGACCCGAGCGAACGGAACGACGTGTACCTGCGTCGATCCAACCTCGTACTCGCGTTCCTGGCCGCCATCTTCCTCGCGATGCTCGTGTTCGGCGTCACTTCACGCGACCACCGCGCTTCGGGTGACGAGATCGCCGCATCGGTCGGTGGCCGTGTTCAGCACGTCACCCTCTTCGGCGACGAAGACCGCTATCCCGTGCGACTCGGCGTACGTGCCGGCATTCCGCTGGAGATGGTCGTCCCGCGCCAAGCGGCCGACCGCCTCGTCTTTCCCGAGCTGCGCCTGACGTTCCCCGTGAGCGACCGCAACAGCGTCCGCGTGCCCCCGCTCGACAAGGGCGTCTACGGCTTCTCGTGTCCCGGCGGCTACGTCCGCGGGACGATCACCGCGCGCTAGCTGCTGCCTCAGAGAGCCTTCGGCTACGACTCGTGCGTGTACGTGAAGCAATCCGCGTGCTGCGCGTGCGAGCCCACATGGATGCCCTGCGCGTGGCAGTTCTTGAGCTCGTTGTAGTTGCAGTCGGTCTGGCTGCACTCCATCACGGGCGCGCCGGCGTGGTCGATGCTCGCTTGACCCGTGGTGAAGGTGTCGCAAATCGCGTGGTCCGAGCCTACTGCGATGCCCGGCGCGTAGCACTCGTGGTGGCGGTTGTAGGAACACTTCTCGACGTCGCAATTCGAGACGGGCGGTTCCGGTGAGAGCTGCGGCATTCTGACCTCCGATGTCCTCGCTCGAGCTGGTCCAGACTCGATACCCGGCTCGGAGCCAGAATCAAACAGTCGGCAGGCAGGCGAGCCGCCCAACGGCGAAACCAGCGTGCGGGAGACGGCGCGACGTTTGCTACCGTAGCGCGGAACCGAGGAAGGGAAGCTCGCTCGTATGACCCGCACCGATGCACACCCGCTCATGCCCGCTCGCGCGAAGACGCAGATGTTCATCGCCAGCCTCATCTGGACCGGCGTGGGACTGCTGCTCCCGTCGATGGGCCTGTTCTGGATCACTCGCCGCTTCGGCGTGCTCGGCATCGCGTTCGCCGCGCCGTTCTTGCTCGTCGGCGGATTGAAGGCGGGCTACATCCTCGATCGCGTGGCTGCCAAGTCGGTTGCGCGCATCCGCGAGCGCGGGGACGGCACGTTCGTCTTCGGCTTCTACTCGCTCAAGTCGTGGGGCCTTATCGCCCTGATGATGGGCACCGGCATCGTCCTGCGTCACTCCGCCCTGCCGAAGTACGACCTCGGCTTCGTGTATGTCGCCGTGGGCTCGGCGCTGCTGATTGCCAGCCGCACGATGTGGAAGGTCTGGGCGACTACGGTCTAGCGCCGAATATCGCCCGTGATATCGCCGCACCGATCGCCCCCCGCCGGACCCGCTTCCGCTGCTCACCGTGCTGCCAGTGGTACCATCTGTGCGAGGCGGGCCGAGCTGGTGCCCGCCATCAAAGGATGGGGGACCGATGGCCAACGGCGGCGGTGAAGCACATTCTTCGCTTGCGGTGCTGATCGACTTCGAGAACCTCGCGCTCGGCTTCGAGGGCAAGGGCCGCAGCCGTGCGAAGAAGGGCGAGACCTTCGACATCAAGCGCGTGCTCGAGCGCCTGGTGGAGAAGGGCAAGATCGTCGTCAAGCTGGCCTACGCCGACTGGGGCCGGTTCGAGCACTACCGCACCTCAATGCACGACGCCGGGATCCAGATGATGGAAATCCCCGAGCGAGGCATGACCGGCAAGAACTACGCGGACATCCAGCTGTCCGTCGACGCGGTCGATCTGTGCTACTCCAAGGAGCACATCGACACCTTCGTGATCGTGTCGGGCGACTCCGACTTCACGCCGCTGGTGAGCAAGCTCAAGGAGAACGGCAAGACCGTCATCGGCCTGGGCACCAAGGAATCCACGAGTGACCTGCTCGCCGGCAACTGCGACGAGTTCATCTACTACGAGGACCTCGTGACGCAGGTGACGATGCCGTCGCTGACGGAACTACAGGCGCCGAAGAAGAAGCGACCCGCGCTCCAGCTGCTGATCGAGTCGATCGAGGCGCTCCAGCGCGAGAACAAGGACGTCATGTACTCGTCGCTGGTCAAGGACTTCATGAAGCGCAAGAACCCGTCGTTCGCCGAGTCCAGCTACGGCTACCGCTCGTTCTCGGAGCTGCTGCTCGACGCCGAGAAGCTCGGCCTCATCACCACCCGGATCGACCAGCGCTCGGGCACGTACGTCGTGGTCGGCTTCGGCACGCGGTAGTCGCGCAACGACGCGTTCCCGCCCGCTCCCGACGAGCGGTCGGCGGTGGTCGCGGTCACTCCCGAGGACGGCTCGTTCGCGCCGTCTGGTAGAATCTCACCCATGGCGACCCGTAGCACCGGCGCGATTCGTTTCCGCGCCAGACGCAGCACCGCACTTCTCGCCGCACTCGCATTGCTCGTGGCGCTCGTCCCTGTGGCGCCGCAGCCCGCGAGCGCGACCGTCACCCACGTCGACCGCGGCACGATTATGGCGCGCGCTCAGAAGTGGGTCGACCTCCACGTCCCGTACAGTCAGACCGCGTGGCGAACGCTCTCCGGCGCGGCTGCGACGCGTACCACCGGCTACCGGACGGATTGCTCCGGCTTCGTCTCGATGACCTGGGCGCTCCTCGACAGCTACGGCCGTCCGCTGTCGCTCACCACGTCGACCCTGCCGTCCGTCTCGACGCCGATCACCAAGTCGCAGCTGCAGCCCGGCGACATGCTGCTCACCACGGCGGCGGCGCCGTACCGACACGCCGTCATCTTCGGCGGGTGGTACGACGCGGCGAAGACGAAGTACTACGCGTACGAGGAGAGTAGCTCGCAGAAGGGCACGGTCAAGCGCGTCACGCCGTACCCGTACTGGAGCGGCACGCCGTACGCGCCGTGGCGCTACAAGAACGTGGACGACGACTTCCTCAACTACATCGAGCCCGTCCGCGGCACGAACGCGATCGGCACGGCCGTCGTGGCGTCGCGGTCGACCTTCGCGACGGGCACGGTCAACACCGCCGTCGTCGCGGGCTCCGGCGCCTGGCGCGACGCGCTCGTCGGGTCGTCGCTCGCGGGCGCCGCGCAGGGCCCGCTGCTGCTGGCCGAGCCGCACCGGCTGCGCTCAGATGTGCGCAATGAGCTGAGGCGCCTCGGCGTGAAGAAGGTGTACGTGATCGGCTCGGCGGCGTCCATCGACGCGAGCGTCGCGGCGTCGATCCAGACCTTCGCCACCGTGAAGCGCATCACCGGCGTCGACTGCAACAGCACGGCGACGAAGGTCGCCTACTCGACGCTCGCCGAGCTGCGGGTGCACGGCAAGACGTACGACGGCGTGGCGTACCTGGCCTCGAGCCAGACGTATGCGGACGCGATCGGCGCGTCGGCCGTGGCGGCGGCGAAGGGGCGCCCGATCCTGTTCGTCGGCCAGACTCTGCTGCCGAAGGTGACCGCCTCGGCGCTCGGGTGGCTGCACGTGCAGAAGGCCTACGGGCTCGGCGGCACGACGACGATGTCGTGGGGCGTGCTCGGAGCAGCCGACTACCGCATCCCCGGCCGCGCGTACCGCCTCGGCGGTTCCACGCCGTACGACACCGCGCTCGTCATCGAGAAGCATTCCGAGGCGGCCGGCCTCGGCTGGTCGCGGGCCGGCATTGCGTCCGGGACCGGGTGGTCGGACGCGATCGTCGCCGGCCCCACGCTCGCGCGGACGCCGTCGGTGCTGCTGCTGACCCCCACCGCCTCGCTCTACCCGGCGGTCGGGACGGCCATCAAGGCGAACGCCGCGAAGATCGGCAAGGTCCGCTGCTTCGGCACGTTCGACTCCGTCAGCTCCGCGGCGCGCAAGGCCATCGCGGTCGCCCTCGGGATGTAGTCGGCGCCTTTCGCGCCTGAACCCCGCTTGGGTGGTATCGTCCCGCACATGACTCACGACTTCTTCGCCGCCTGCCCGCTCGGGCTCGAACGCCCGCTCGCCGAGGAGCTCCGCGCGCTGCACCTGCCGCGCGTGCGCCCCGGGCGCGCCGGCGTCGCCTTCGCAGGCGAGCTGGCCGACGGCTACCGCGCGTGCCTGTGGTCGCGTGTGGCCAGCCGCATCCTCATGCGCCTCACGACCTTCCGGATGGCCTCGGCCGACGATCTGTACGCCGGCGTGCGCGCCGTGCCGTGGGAGGAGCACCTCGACGCGAGCAAGACGCTCGCGGTGGACTTCGGCGGGATGGGGTCGGGGATCCAGGACACGCGATTCGGCGGCGTGCGCGTGAAAGACGCGGTGGTCGACCGGCTGCGGGAGCTCACGGGCGACCGGCCGTCCGTGCGCGTGGAACGCCCGGACGTGCGGCTGAACGCACGGCTGCGCGACGGCACGCTCACCCTTTCGCTCGACCTGTCGGGCGAGCCGCTGCACCGTCGGGGCTACCGCGCCGAGGAGAGTGGCGTGTACGCGCCACTGAAGGAGAACGTCGCCGCTGGCATGCTGCTGCTGGCAGGGTGGCCGGAGATCGCGGCGGCTGGCGGGGCGCTCGTCGACCCCATGTGCGGCTCGGGAACGCTGCTCGTCGAGGGCGCGTGGATCGCGGGGGACGTGGCGCCGGGACTCATGCGCTCGTACTGGGGCTTCGAAGGCTGGGCGCAGCACGACGCCGACACCTGGGACGCGTTCCTCGTGGAGGCCGACGACCGCGCCGAGTCCGGCCTCGAGCGCATGCCGTGGATCGAGGGCAGCGACCGCGACCCGCGTGCGATCAAAGTAGCCGAGGCCGAGGTCATGCGCGCGGGGCTGCGCGGCAACGTGCGGCTGCGCGTGCGGGATGTCGGCGAGGCGGAACCAGCGCACGCCGCGAAGCGCGGCCTGCTCGCCACGAATCCGCCGTGGGGCGAGCGGCTGGGCGAGCGCGAAGCCCTCGGCGAGGTCTACGAGGCGCTCGGGACGCGCGCACGAGCGGCGTTCCGCGGCTGGCGTGCCGCGGTACTGACGAGCGACGAGGGGCTGGCGGCCGCGCTCGGCGCCACCCGGGGCGGCGAAGCCGCGTTCCGGATGGAGCGACACGACCTGCGCAACGGGCCGATCCCCGTGGGGCTGTACGTGTTCGAGACGTCGGGAGCCCCGCTGGGCGAGGGGTCCGGCGCGAAGCCGCAGCGCGGGCGCTCGGCACGCGAGGCGACCGCGGGCGGCACGTCCGCGCCCATACGCACGCCGTCGCCCGCACGACCGGTCCCGCCGTCACCCGCCGCGCCGCCGGTGCCGACCGTCCTCGGCGAGGGGGCGGAGATGCTGGGGAACCGGCTACGCAAGAATCTCAAGCACCTCTCCAAGTGGGCGCGCCGCGAGGGCGTGACGTGCTTCCGCGTATACGACGCCGACCTGCCCGAGTACGCCGTGGCGGTCGACCTGTACGAGGGGGCCGGGGCCGACGAGGGCCGGCGGTGGGCGCAGGTGGCCGAGTACGAGGCGCCCGCGACCATCGACGCCGACACGGCTGCGCGGCGGCTGGGCGAGGCGGTGGCGGTGCTGCCGGACGCCCTGGGCGTGGAGCCGGCGGACGTGGTGCTGAAGCGGCGGCGTCGTCAGCGCGGCGTCGCGCAGTACGAACGCATCGGCGAGCGCGAGCTGCACGAGGTGGCCGAGGGCGGACTGCGATTCCTGGTCGACCTGCAAGGGCAACTCGACACCGGGCTGTTCCTCGACCACCGGCCGATCCGGGCGCTGCTCGGCGAGTTGGCCTCGGGCAAGCGGTTCCTCAACCTGTTCTCGTACACCGCGACCGCGAGCGTGTACGCGGCAGCGGGCGGCGCGGCGAGCACGACGAGCGTCGACATGTCCAACAGCTACTCCGAGTGGGCGGAGCGGAATCTGCAGCTCAACGGCTTCTCCGCCCCGGAGCACGAGGCCGTCACGGACGACTGTCTCGCCTGGCTCGAGCGGGAGTCCTCGGCGCCGGAGGGCTCGCGTCGGCGGTTCGACCTCATCTTCGTCGACCCGCCGACGTTCTCGAACTCGAAGCGCATGGACACCGTGTTCGACGTGCAGCGCGATCACGTCGGGTTGCTGCGCTCGTGCGCCGATCTCCTCGCGGACGGCGGCCTGATCGTCTTCTCGAACAACTTCCGCCGCTTCAAGATGGACGCTGACGGCCTCGGCACCCTCATCGCCCAGGACATCACGAAAGCGACGATCCCGCCGGACTTCGCCCGCACGCCGCGCATCCACAACTGCTGGCGGCTGCGGCCGCGGTAGGGGCCGCGGCTGCGCACGACGCCGTCGCTTGCTACGCTGGACTCGCTCGCATCCGTTCTCGAAAGGCCACCGTGTCCCAGCCTCGGCCATACATCCTTCGCGTGTCGCCGCGTGCACGTCGCATTCGCCTGAGCGTCAGCCCCCAGGAAGGGCTGGTCGTGACGGTGCCGCGCGGCGTGGCGAGGCGCCACGCGGACGAGCTCGTCGCGAGTCGCGGCGACTGGATCGAGCGTGCGCTCCAGCGCGTCGCCGACCACGCCGACCACCTCGAGCGCACGCGCGAGCTGCCGCTCGCGATCGAGCTGCGCGCGAGCGGCGAACGCATCACCGTGCGCTACGCGAGCGGGGTCACGCGCGCGCTGGAGCGGGCGGGCGAGCTACGCGTGTCCGGCGCAGACGCGGAGGCGCATGCCGTCGCGCTCGACGCGTGGGTCCACCGAGCGGCCGCGCGCCGACTGCCGACGATGCTCGCGCAGGTCTCCTCGGCGAGCGGGCTGGCGTATCAGCACGTCGCCGTGCGTGCGCAGCGGACGCGGTGGGGGAGCATGTCGCGTCGGGGGACGGTGAGCCTCAACCGCAGCCTGATCTTCCTGCCCGAGGACCTCGCGCGCTACGTGATGCTGCACGAACTCGTCCACGGCGAGGTGTTCGACCACTCGGCGAACTTCTGGCGTCGGCTCGCCGAGTTCGACCCGGCGTGTCGGGAGAAGGCAGCTGCGGTGCGCGAAGCGTGGCGCTACGTCCCCGCCTGGGCTATGCGGTAGGTGCGCGCGTTCTCGTCCCCGCTGTCCGCCCGTAGACGCGAAACGGCGCCCGCCGGAGCGGACGCCGTCGTTTCGCGGTGCGTCGAGCGCGCTACGACATTTGCGGGCGGAACGTGACGCAGTCGGCGTGACCCGCGTGGATGCCGACGGTGATGCCGCGCGCGTTGCAGTCGCGGTCGTCGTTGAAGTTGCAGTCGGTCACGTTGCACGTCTGCACGCTGGCCTCGCTATTCGTCGGAGAGACCGACGCCGTCGTGTACGTGTCGCACATGGGCTCTTCGTCGCCGACCTGGATCTTCGGCGCGTGGCACTCCTCAGTCTGGTTGTACGAGCACTGCGTGGCCGTGCACGTCAGGACGCACCCATCCTTCGAGAACATCTGCATGCGAACTCCTCCTTCTGGCTGTCGCCCGATCAGTCCACTCGTCCCCAGAAACGCCCCTCGCCGAAACGGCGCTCGCGGCGCCGCGCCTGCCAACGGCTTCCAGTCGCCGGTGACCGGCCGCGCTACACGAGCACGGGCGTCGCCGCCTCCTTCAGCACTCGCGCCGACTCGCGCAGCGCCCGCTGCTCTTCGTCGGACAGCGAGAGCTCGATCACCTCGCGCACGCCGCCCGCGTTCACGACCGCCGGTACGCCGATGAAGATGTCGTTCAGGCCGTACTGGCCGTTCAAGTACGTGGACACGGTGAGGATCGCGTTCTCATCGCGCAGGATCGCCTCGGTCAGGCGTTGCAGCGCCAGGCCGACGGCGTAGTACGTCGCGCCCTTGCGTTCGATGATCTGCGCCGCGGCGTCCCGGACGTCGTGGAAGATCGCGTCGAGGTCCGTCATCGAGCACTCGTGCTTCTCCGCGCACATCTCGGCGACCGGCCGCCCCGCGATGTCGGCGTGGCTCCACAGCGCGAACTCGGTCTCGCCGTGCTCGCCCATGATGTAGGCATGCACGTTCCGCGGATCCACGTGGAAGTGGTCGCCGAGGAGGTAGCGCAGGCGCGCGGTGTCGAGCATCGTGCCCGAGCCGACGACCTGTGCGGGCGGCAGGCCCGAGAACTTCCACGTGGCGTATGTGAGCACGTCGACCGGGTTGGTCGCGACCACGAACACGCCGTTGAATCCGGCGTGCATCACGTGTTGCACGACGCTCTCGAACACCTTCGTGTTCTTCTCGAGCAGGGCGAGCCGCGACTCGCCCGGCTTCTGAGCAGCGCCGGCGGTGATCGCCACCACCTCGGCGTCACGGCAGTCCTCGTACGTGCCCGCCCAGATCCGCACCGGTGCCGCGAACGGCATCCCGTGGTTGAGGTCCATCGCCTCGCCCTCGGCTTTGCGCTTGTTGACGTCGATGAGCACGATCTCGTCGGCGGTGCCCGACTGCATCATCGCGTACGCGTAGCTCGAGCCCACCATGCCCGTCCCGACGAGTGCCACCCTGGTCCGTTTGCGCTCCTTCATTGCGATCCGCCTCTCGCTTCGGCGGGCTCGTCCCGCATTGACGTGTGTGTCCTCCGGCACGGTTTTGGCTTCCCGTGTCGCCAGGCGTGTTTGTACCCGGCCAGGGTGGCCGAGGCGCGCCGCCGCTGTGCCGAGGGATTCGAGGAGCGGCCGACGCCATGGGACGAAGCGACCGCATGCGTGAGACTGGACCGGAGCGTGAATCGGCGACGCCCGTGGTCGGCGAGGCCGTCTGCATTGCCTGCGGCAAGCGGGTGAAGCAGGGGCAGCTCATCGCCACCTCCGTGGGCTACAAGTGCCGCGCGTGTGCCAAGCCCATCTCGAAACTCCGCAAACCCTTCAAGCACCCCGTACTGACGACACTCCTCGCCGAGGACGGCTTCACGTTCATCTCGCGTCCGCTGTCGCTCGCGCTCGGCACGGGCATGCTCGTGGGCGCGCTCGGGCGATCGCTCGACCTGTCGGCTTCGTGGCTCGCGGTCGGCGCGGCGGTACTGCTCGGCCTCGGAATCGGCGAAGTCACCCGGCTCGGAGTCGGAAAGCGGCCGCTACGGCTGCACGCCGTGGTTGCGATGCTCGGCGTGGTCGCCGCAGCGGCCGTTGCTCACCTACCGTTCGCGCCGATGGCCATCGGCGCGCTCATCGCGGCGGCGTGGCTGCTCGTGCCCGCGGACTTCGCGCGCCGCTAGGCTAGTAGCCGCCCATTCCGCCGCCGCCACCCATGCCGCCGCCACCCATGCCGGTTGTCGCGCCCGGGGTGTAGCCGTAGTAGGTGTTGATCTGGCTCTGGAACGTGTCCGAGTCGAAGTCGGGCCAGTTGTTCTTGTCGAATCCCGGCGCGCTCTCGAGGCGATCCTTCGAGATGTCCAGCACGAACTCACGCGTGTCTTCGTTGAGCTGGAACGACTGCCACGGCACCGCGAACAGCTTGTCGCCCATGCCGAGGAAGCCGCCGTACGACACGACTGCGTAGGACACGCAGCCCTTGTTCAGATCCAGCATCAGGTCCTCGATCTTGCCCAGATGCTCGCCCTGCTTGTTGACGATCTTGTCGCCGACTAGCGTGGTCGTCGACAGCGTCTTGCGAAGCGCGGTTCCCGTCACCTGCATGCTCGCCACCCCTCTCGATGCGTGCGTCACGAATCCGTTCGGACGGGCCATTCCTTCCCGCTCCGTATGCCGTCAAACGAGGGGGGAACTGGCAGTCAGGGTCTGTGCGCGCCGCTCGATTGACCGCCGGACCCGGCGGGAATGCTTCCTCGTCCGTAGGGGCGCGACGAGGGGGACGCGATGGCCGACGGCGACGGCATCATCGTGGGCGACGAGCTCATCCATCGAAAGCGCCGGGACACGCCGCAAGACCAGCGCGAACGCAGCATCGTGAGCGTCGTGAAGCGCGCCGGCGAGGGCTTCGTGCGCGACAAGTCGCCGAGGATTGCCGCTGCGCTGTCGTACTACGCCACGGTGGCGCTGGCGCCGCTGCTGATCGTGGCGATCGCCGTCCTCGGCCTGCTGATGGAGAACGCCGCTAGTCGGGCGTTCCTTGAGGCGCAGGCGACGAACTTCGCGGGGCCGCAGGTCGGGCATGTCGTGGGCGCGATCGCGGCGGGGCTCGGGAACCGCGGCGGCAGCGGGGTCGCCGCTGTCATCGGCATCGTTGCGGCCGTGATCGGGGCGGCGGGCGGATTCGCGCAGCTCCAGGACGCGCTGAACACGGTCTGGGACGTATCAAAGAAGCGCGAGCCCGGCGTTCGGGGCATCGTGGTGGCGCGTCTGCCGTCGTTCCTGATGCTGGTCGTCGTGGTGCTGCTGCTGTTCACGTCGGCGGTGGCGAGCACGATCTTCGGCTCGCTGAGCTTCCCGTTGCGCGGCGGGGGGACGCTGCCGTCGTGGCTGCTCGAGACCGTGAATGTCGTGATCTCGCTGGGCGTGCTGACGCTCGCCTTCGCGGCCCTCTACAAGGTGCTCCCCGACACGCAGATCCCGTGGCGAGACGTCTGGTTCGGCGCGGCGCTGACCGCGGTGCTCCTCACCATCGGCAAGACGGTCCTGGGCGTGTACCTCGGGCGCAGTGCGGTGGTGAGCGCGTTCGGCGCGGCCGGGTCGCTCGCGCTGCTGCTCATCTGGGTGTACTACAGCGCGCAGGTCGTGCTGTTCGGCGCGGAGTTCACGGAGGCGTGGTCGTGCACGTACGGCTCGCGGAAGTCCTACCCGAGCAGCAATTCGTAGATTGCGACGTCCAGCAGCTGCCCGAACTTGAAGCCGACCTCGCGGAGCGTGCCAACGCGCTCGAAGCCGAGGCGCTCGGTCATCCGGACCGACCGCTCGTTGTCGAGGCTAATGCGCGAGATGATCGCGTGGTAACCGATCGCGCGTGCCCGGTCGATCATCGCCTGTGTGAGAATCGTGCCGAGGCCCCGGCCGCGCGCTCCCTCGTCGATGTACGTCGAGATCTCGACGGTCCGGTCGTACCCCGGGCGCTGGGACCACTTCGAGAGTGACGCCCAGCCGACGACGCCCCCGTCGTCCTCGGCGACGATCACTGGGTGGCGCTCGTCGTGCTCGCGCAGCCACTCGAGCCGTGCCTCGACGCTCTGCGGCACGGTGTCGTAGGTGGCGGTCGAGGTGAGCACCGCCTGGTTGTAGATCGCGGCGATCGCTGCGGCGTCTTGCTCGCGAGCGTCACGGATGTTCACGCGCGTCCCCTTCGTCGTCCCGATGCGCGCCAGTATCGCACGAAGGCGGCGCGGGACCAGAGGGGGCGCCCTACACCCTCGTGGCCGACTTCAGCAGCGGGTGCGTCTCGAGCAGGCCCGCGATCACGCCGTCGGTCTCGGCCGTCACCTTCGCCTCTCGCGGCTCCGACAGCTCGAATTCGTCGTCGGCGGTCAGCAGGCGCGGCGCCTCGGCTCCAGACGCTGCGGAGTCCTGCGCCCGCCACGCCTCCGGCAGCTCCTCGGGCAGCATCTCGCCGAGGAGCTCCGCCAGCACGTACGTCCACGCGCGCGGCACCGTGCGGTACACGCCGTACCCGCCACCGCCGCACGCGGCGATGCGGCCGTCGCAGACGTCGTCGGCGAGTGCGAACAGGTCGTGCACGAGCGTGCGGTAGCCCGGGAGCGTGAGGGCGAGATGGGTGAGGGGGTCGTCGTGGTGGTTGTCGCAGCCGCATTGCGCCACGAGAATGTCGGGCCGGTACGCGCGCAACGCGGGCGCGATCACGCGCTCGAGGACCTCGTGGTAGCAGCCGTCGCCGGCTAGCGGCGGCATCGGCACGTTCATCGCGAACCCCTCGCCCGCGCCCGTGCCGATGTCGCTCACGAACCCGGTGCCCGGGAAGAGGTACTGCCCCGACTCGTGCACGGAGAGTGTGAGCACGCGGTCGGTGTCGTAGAACGCGTTCTGCACCCCGTCGCCGTGGTGGGCGTCGATGTCCACGTACGCCACTCGCGCGTCCGGGTTCTCGCGCAGCGCCCACGCGATCGCCACCGCCGGATCGTTGTACACGCAGAACCCCGACGCCCGGTCCCGCTGCGCGTGGTGCAGCCCGCCGGCGATGTTGAATGTCCGGCGGCGGCGCCCGTCGAGCACCGCCGCGATCCCCTCGATCCCGCCGCCGACGATCAGCGCCGACACCTCATGCATTCCCTCGAAGACCGGGTTGTCGGCCGTCCCCAGTCCGTTCGACGGCACGAACGCCCGCGGGTCGGCCGAGGCTCGCTTCACCGCGTCGATGTACTCCGCCGAGTGCACGAGCAGCAGCTCGTCGTCGGTGGCGGGGCGTGGACGGATCAGGGCCGCCCGCTCGGCTGCCGGCGCGGCAACGCGCGGATCCTCCGAGGAGGGTCGGCTCGCCGCCCGCTCCTCCAGCAGGCCGTACGCCCGCATCAGCTCGACCGCGAGCACGAGGCGCACCGGCTTCAGCGGGTGCTCGGGCGACAGCTCGTACG
>Ga0255338_1000930_pt1 | contig 67608 bp, 54 predicted proteins | sample MeOH1_35cm_T4_19_FD_203715 | JGI IMG/M metagenome (GOLD analysis project Ga0255338, IMG submission 203715) | Sandy soil microbial communities from University of British Columbia, Vancouver, Canada - MeOH1_35cm_T4_195 | ecosystem: Engineered > Artificial ecosystem > Sand microcosm > Unclassified ... | reverse complement strand
TCGTCGGCGGCCCCGCCTCCGACACCGGCCTGACCGGCCGCAAGATCATCGTGGACACCTACGGCGGCCGCGCCCCGCACGGCGGCGGCGCGTTCTCCGGCAAGGACCCGACGAAGGTCGACCGCTCCGCCTGCTACATGGCGCGCTACATCGCCAAGAACGTGGTGGCCGCAGGCCTCGCCGAGGAGTGCACGGTCCAGCTCGCCTACGCCATCGGCGTCGCCGAGCCCGTCGGCGTCTACTTCGACACGCACGGCACCGGCTCCGCCGACGAGGCGCGCATCGAGGCCGCCGTCCGCAAGCTGTTCCCGATGACGCCGAAGGGCATCATCGAGACCCTCAAGCTGCGCCGCCCGATCTACCGCCAGACCGCCGCGTACGGCCACTTCGGCCGCACGGAGAAGGGGTTCGAGTGGGAGAAGACGGACAAGGCGGTCGCCCTGCGCGAGGAAGTCCTCGGCAAAGGCTCCAAGGCCAAGAAAGCCCTCGCCGTCGCTTAAATAACCACCGCTTAAAGAAGGCCCGCGCCGGTTCACCGGCGCGGGCTTCTCTTTTGTAGAATCCAGGCATGAACAAGACCATCGCCACCGCCGCGGAGGCGGTCTCCCGCGTCAAGGACGGCGCCACCATCCTCCTCGGAGGCTTCGGCGTGTGCGGCCTTCCCGAGAACCTCATACCCGCCCTGCTCGACGGCGGAGCCAAGGGCCTCACCCTCGTCTCCAACAACGCCGGCCTCGACGAGTTCGGCATCGGGACCCTGCTGCGCGCCGGGCGCGTGCGCAAGATGATCATGTCCTACGGCGGCGAGTGCAAAGCTTTTGAGGAAATGACTTTGACCAAGCAGATCGAGGTCGAGTGGAACCCGCAGGGGACCCTGGCCGAGCGCCTGCGCGCCGGCGGCGCCGGGATCGGCGGCTTCTTCACCCCGACCGGCTACGGCACCCCCGTCGCCGAGGGCAAGGAGACCCGCCAGATCGACGGGCGCTGGATGGTGTTCGAGAAGCCCCTCAAGGGCGATTTCGCCTTCATCAAGGCGTACAAGGGCGACGTGCTCGGCAACCTCGAGTACCGCAAGACCGCGCGCAACTTCAACCAGGTCATGGCGACCGCCGCCGACTACGTCGTCGCCGAGGTGGAGCATCTCACCGACATCGGCGGCCTGCACCCCGAGCACATCCACACGCCCGGCATCTACGTCGACGCGGTCCTCCGCGGCCTGGCGTACAAGAAGCCGATCGAGAAACTGACCGTAAGGAAGGCCGCCGCCCATGTCTGATCCCAAGGACTCCCGCGTCGTCATCGCCCGCCAGGCCGCCTCTCTGCTCGAGGACGGCTCCTACGTCAACCTCGGTATCGGCATCCCGACCCTCATCCCGAGCTTCCTCAAGCCCGGCGTGGAAGTCACTTTGCATACCGAGAACGGCATGCTCGGCTACGGCCCCTACCCGCACGAGGGCGAGCAGGACCCCGACCTGATCAACGCCGGCAAGGAGACCGTCACCGAGCTCCCCGGCTGCTCGTACTTCGGCTCTCACGATTCCTTCGCGATCGTCCGCGGCGGCCACCTCGACGCGACCGTCCTCGGCGCGATGGAAGTCGCCGAGAACGGGGACCTCGCCAACTGGATGATCCCGGGAAAGAAGGTCAAGGGCATGGGCGGGGCCATGGACATGGTCGCCGGCGCCAAGCGAGTCATCGTCGCCATGGAGCACGCGACCAAGGACGGCAAGCCCAAGATCCTCGAGAGCTGCACCTTGCCCTTGACCGGCAAGGCGGTGGTCAACACCATCGTGACCGAGCTCGCGACCTTCGACCTGACGAAGGAAGGCCTGGTGCTGACCGCGATATCGCCCGACACCACCGTCGACGCCGTGAAGGCTCTGACCGGCGCGCCCTTCAAGGTCGCGGCCGACGTCAAAACCTACGCCCGCTAAGGAACATTTTGACCTCCCCAGGGTCACAACAACCGGTGAGCGAGCAGCAGTTCCTCGATGAGCACTCTTTGCTCGTGTTCAACGTGGCCCTGCGCCTGACCGGGAACCGCTCGGACGCCGAGGACCTCGCGCAGGACGCCTTGATACGGGCCTTGAAGGCCCTGCCGAAGTTCAGGGGCGACAGCAAGCTGTCGACGTGGGTGTACACGATCACCGTCAACACCTGGAAGAACCGGGTCCGGGCCGAGAAGAGCCGGGGGTTCTGGAAGACGATCTCGTTCGGGGCGTTCGGGAATCAGGACGACGACGAGCCGGTGTACGAGCCGAAAGGCGACGACGCCCCGCTCGATTCGGAGCTCGAAAAGGAGGGAACGGCGACCGTGGTCCAGAAAGCCTTGCTTCAGCTCGACGCGGACGACCGGGCCATCGTCGTCCTGCGCGAGATCGAGGAACGCTCCTACGGCGAGATCGGCGAGGTCCTGGGCCTCGCCGAGGGCACCGTCAAGTCGCGCCTGTTCCGCGCCCGCGCCAAGCTCAAGATCTTGCTCGACAAGGTATCCGCATGAACGACGCCATCCGCGAAAAGCTGTCCGCCTACCTCGACGGCGCGCTCCCCGACGCCGAGCGCCGGGCCGTCGAGGTCGAGATCTCGCGCTCGGAGGAGATGCGCCTCGAGCTCGAGGCCCTGCGCGCCGTCTCCGCGTCGGTGAAAGGCCTTCCGAAGGAGCCGCTGCCCGCCGGGTTCATGGCCCGTCTCGAGGCCCGCCGCGCCCGCGACGCCAAGCCCGAGCGGGACTATCTCATCCTCCCTCCCGCTTACCGGCCGCTCGCCTTCGCGCTGTCGACCGCGGTGGTCGCCCTCGTCGTCTGGGACAAGACCCGCGCGCCCGAGGAGATGATCGTCCCGAGGGTCGGCTGGGACAGCGAGAAGGTCGCGGTGAAGAGCGCCGCCGAGGCGCCCCCCTCCATCGACGTCAGCGGCCAACTCGCCTCCATGGACAGCGCGGAAAGCGCCGCCGCCAACGAGCTCACGGCCTCCAACGCGAAGAAGGAGGACGCAGGCGACGCCAAGGGCGCCGTTTCGACCTTCGGCAAGCACCTCAGCGCGCCGGGCAAGCCCCTCGAGGTCCAGGAGGACGGCCCCTCAGCGATGGCCGGCGGCGCCGGCGCCCGCCGCGCCGCTGCCGACGGGCCTGCCGCGCCCGCCCCCGCGAGCGCCGCGACCGATGGCGCGAGCAGCGGATATCTCGCCCGGAACGAAGAGGAGCGCTCCGCCATCAACGAACGGCTCTACAAGGGCTTCGAAGAAGAGAAGAAGCGCATGGGCATCGCCAGGATCATGGAGAAGGACGCGGAGGAGGACCGGCTTCCCGGCGGCGGGCGCGAGTTCATGGCCCTCCAATCCACCCCCGAGGCGCCCCAGGTCGGCCGCGCCCGCGGCTCGGCGGCCGCCGTGCGCGGCATGGCCAAAGCCAAGGGCGGCGCGCCGGTCCTCAAAGCGCTCACGCTCAAGAGCGCCGAGGCCCTCTCCGCCGCCTGGTCCGCGGCCGGCCTGCCGGGCGAGCCTCCGGCGGTGAGCTTCCCCGATCAGATGGCGATCTTCCTCGCCGGACCCTCCGGCTGCGGCATCACGGACGTCCAGGTCCGCAAGAAGTTCATCGTGGTCCTTTATAAGGACGCGGGCTTCGACGATCCTTCCGCGCGCGTCCGGGCCCTGACCGCCTCTCCCAAGCCGGTCGTCGTCAAGCCCGCCGAATAGGGAACCTTTCCGCGGGGCACGGGTCCTACTCCTCGATACGGAGGAGCTCACATGAAACGCAACGCCCTGTCGGCCCTGCTCGTTCTCGGTCTCGCCGCCCCCGCCCCCGCGCAGCAGCTGCTCGCCTGGCCCATCGGCGCCGCCAACGCCGCGATGCGGGCGTTCCTGCCCGGGATGCCGATCCCCCAGCCGTTCCTGCCCGGCCCCGGCCCGCGGCCCCTGCCTCAGCCGGTGCCCATGCCCGGCCCGCGCCCCGCGCCGGTGCTCCCGCCCGACGCCTCGCCCGTGACGATGGCCGCCTATCACGTCGAGGGCACGATCACGGACCAGGTGGCGGAGCTGTCCTACCGCATCGTCTTCCGCAACCCCACCGACCGCCGCCTCGAGGGCGTGCTGATGGTGCCGCTGCCGGCCGACGCCTCGCTCTCGGGCTTCTCGATGGTCATCGGGGGCAAGGAGACGAAGGGCGAGCTCCTCGAGGCGACGCAGGCCTCCTCCATCTACCAGAGCATCGTCAGCCGCGCCATCGACCCGGGCCTGCTCGAGCTCATCGGCGAGCGCATGTTCCGCGCCAAGGTGTTCCCGATCGAGCCGCGCGGCGAGATCGTCGCCACGCTCAAGATGACGCAGACGCTCGCCAAGAACGGCGGCCTCGTCTCGCTGTCCGTGCCGATGCGCTCGGCGCGGTTCACGCAGGGCGAGGGCGGCCGGGCCTCGGCGCGCATCGCTCTGAAGACCACGCGCCCTCTGCGCACCATCCTCTCGTCCAACGCCGACGCCCGCATCGTCCGCGACGGCGAGCATGGTGCTTCGATCAGCTATGAAGAAGGCTCGGCTGGCCCGCAGGACCTGGCGCTGACCTTCTCGATGCGCGAGGACCCGCTCGCCGCGGGAGTGCTCGCCTACCGCGAGAGCGGCGAGGACGGCACCTTCCTGCTGACCCTGTCGCCGAAGATCGAGGCCGAGGCCAAGGCCGCGCCGAAGGCCGTGGTGTTCGTCGTGGATCGCTCGGGCTCGATGACGGAGGGCGGCAAGATGGACCAGGCCCGGAAGGCGCTGAGCTGGTGCGTGGACCGCCTGAACCCCCAGGACCGCTTCGGCGTCGTGGACTTCGCGACCGACTGGAACGCCCTCGACGAGGGGGCCTTGCTCGCCGCGACGCCGGAGAACAAGGCCCGGGCCAAGCGCTACATCGAGCGCATCGAGGCCGCCGGCGGCACGAACATCGAGGCGGGCCTGGACCAAGGCCTCAAGCTCCTCAACACGGCCGGAGGCGCCACGCCGATGCTCTTCTTCCTCACCGACGGCGTGCCGACGATCGGGCAGACCGACCCCGGCGCGCTCCTGCGCAAGGCCGCCTCGGACAACTCGGCGCTGCGCGCCCGCGTCTTCTCCTTCGGCGTGGGCTCGGACGTGAACACCTTGCTCCTCGACAAATTGGCCGAGGCGGGCCGCGGGGCTCGCGACTATGTGGCGCCCAACGAGGACATCGAAGCCAAGGTCTCCTCTCTCTACCAGAAGGTCTCCCGCCCGGCGCTGACGGACGTGAAAGTCGAGTGGAACGGCGTCGAGGTCGATCAGGTCTATCCGCGCCCGGTCCCCGACCTGTTCCACGGCGGCGAGCTGGCGCTGTACGGCCGCTTCCGCGCCGGCGGGAAGGGCACCGTCGTGGTGACGGGCAAGGCCGGAGGCAAGCCCGCGCGCTTCGAGTTCCCGGTCGAGTTCCCGTCGGAGAACTCCCGTCACGCGTTCCTGCCGCGGTTGTGGGCCTCGCAGAAGATCGGCCACGAGCTCGATCTGATCCGTCTCTCCGGGCGTCCGGCGGACCCGGAGGTCGTGTCCTCCATCGTGAAGCTCGCCAAGAAGCACGGCATCGTGACGCCGTACACTTCGTTCCTCGTCACCGAGGAGGGCACCGACCTCGGCCGGGTCCAGAACGAGGCCCGGCGCCGGTTCGACGGCCTGTCGATGAACGCCGCCCGGAGCGGGTTCGCGGGCGGGCCGGGAGCGGCGGCCGAAGCCCAGTCCGACTCGATGGTCTTCGGCGCGATGAAGGGCGCCTCCTCGCCGGTCTCCGCGCTCCGCGGCTCAGGCGGCAGGTTCGTCTCAGCTCCGGCGCCGGCGACGATGCTGGCCAAGCTCGAGAAGGACGCCCGCGATGAGAACAAGAGGAAAGGCTTCGCCTCGGTCGAGACGCGTACGATCGGAGGCAAGACCTTCTACAAGCGCGAGGGGGTCTGGGTGGACGCTGACGCCGAAACGCCGGAGAGCCCGTCGCGGCGCACGGTGACGGTGGCGACGCGCAGCGCCGCTTATTTCGACCTGCTGTCGAAGGATCCCGGGCTGGCGCGCTACTTCGCGCTCGGCTCCGAAGTGACGGTGCTGCACCGCGGGATCGTCTACAAGGTCAGCGCGAAGTAAGCGTTTCGCCGAAGGGGGGAGGTCCGGGGAGACCCGGATCTCCCCCCGGGCTTTCGGCGCGCGGCAAAGGAGGTATAATCGCCTCATGCCGCCAAAGACCGCGAAACGCTCCCGCAAGCCCCCGACCGACAAAGCCTCGACCGGCACCTACCGCTACGACAAGGAGACCGGCGAGATCGTGCGCGTCAGCGACCGCGTTCCCAAGGTTTCCTCCAAAGGAAGATCGACCGCCTCCGACCCGCCCTGCGGCCGCCGCGGCCCCTGCGGCGGCGGCGGTTGCCCTTCCTGATCCCCCCGATTTCTTGAGAGGTCTTCCATGCCTATCCCCGAATTGAAGTGCGTCATCTGCGGAAACGACAAGCCTGACACCACCTTCGTGCGCCTCGTCGTCAAAGGCGCGGACGCCGTCGCGTGCAGCGGCTGCATGCCCGTCGTCATCCACGGCCCCAAGGGCCACAAGCACTAGGCATGGCCCGGGTCGACCCCCACTCGTATTTCGACGACGGCCAGCCCCGGACGAAGAGCTGGCGCCTGCGCTTGCGCGCCGATTTCGAGCGCAAGGTCCTCCGCGGGGAGGCGACCATGGTCCTCGCGACGGCGTCGAAAGGAACGCTCGACCTCGACACGAAGGGCCTGAGCGTCGAGCGCGTCGTCGCCGACGGCGGCGTGCCCGTGCCCTTCGAGCTCGGCCCGGAGGAGCCGGTCCTCGGCCGCCGGCTGCGCCTGGACCTTCCTCCGGACACCCGGTCGGCGACGGTGTTCTACGAGACGAGCCCCGCCTCCGCCGGGCTTCAGTGGCTGTCTCCCGAGCAGACCGAAGGCAAGAAGCTCCCCTTCCTCTTCAGCCAATGCCAGGCCATCCACGCGCGCAGCGTCCTGCCCTGCCAGGACAGCGCGATCGCGCGCGTGAGCTACGAGGCCGAGGTGGACGCGCCCGAGGGCCTGACCGCCGTGATGAGCGCGGGCCCCGCCGGGGACGCCCCCGGGGGAACTGGCCGGCGCGTCTTCAAGTTCAGCATGCCCCAGCCCATCCCGAGCTACCTGTTCGCGCTCGCCGTCGGAGAGCTCGAGGGGCGCGACCTCTCCCACCGCTGCCGCGTCTGGGCCGAGCCCGCGACCATCGCCGCCGCCGCGTGGGAGTTCGCCGACACCGAATCCATGATCGCGCGCGCCGAGGCGCTTTTCGGCCCCTACGACTGGGACCGCTACGACATGCTCGTCCTCCCCCCGTCCTTTCCATACGGCGGCATGGAGAACCCGCGCATGACCTTCCTGACGCCGACCTTGCTCGCGGGCGACCGCAGCCTCGTCGACGTCGTGGCGCACGAGCTGGCCCACAGCTGGACCGGCAACCTGGTCTCGAACGCGACGGCCGAGCACTTCTGGCTCAACGAGGGCTTCACGGTCTGGGCCGAGCGGCGCATCCTCAAGGCGCTGCGCGGGGAAGAGGCGGCCGCGCTGGCCTGGGGCATCGGCCAGCGGGAGCTCGAGGAGGCGCTGGAGCGCTTCCGCGACAAGCCCGATCTGACGCGCTTGCGCACCCATCTTCAGGGCGTGGACCCCGACGACGCCTTCAGCGTCGTGCCTTACGAGAAAGGCGCGCGCTTCGTCGTGGCCCTCGAGCGCGCGGCCGGCGAGGCCGAGTTCGACCGCTTCGTGAGGTCGTACATGAAGCGCTTCCGCTTCCAGAGCGTGACCACCGAGCAGTTCTGCGCCTTCGTCGAATCGACCTTCCCCGGCCTGCTCGCCAAGGTCGACGCGCCCGCCTGGCTCGACCGGCCCGGCCTGCCCGAGAACGCCCCGCGCTTCGTCTCCGCGCGCCTCGAGGAGCTGACGGCGCTCGCCCGGTCGTGGAAAACGGGCCCGGGACTCGACGCGGCGGCCTCCAAGTGGCGGCCCGACGAGGTCCTGATCTTCCTGCAGCAGCTGCCCCGCGAGCTCGGCCCCGAAGATTGCGCCCGCCTGGACGCCGCGCTGAAGCTGACCGGCCGCGGCAACTTCGAGGTCCTGACCGCGTGGCTGTGCCTGGCCGCCGCGAACGGCTACGAGCCGGCCTTCGAGCCCGCGCGCCGGATGCTGACGCGGGTCGGGCGGATGAAGTACGTCCGCCCGCTCTATCAGGCCCTCGGCAAGACCGCCGCCGGACGCGCCGTCGCCCGGGAGGTCTTCGCCCGGGCCGCGCCGGCGTACCACGCCCTCACCCGCCGCGCGGCCGAGTCCGTCATGGCCGGCTACCCCGCTTAGCGCGTCAGGGCGCGAGTCCAGTAGCCGAACTCGGCTTCGAAGTCGGCGGCGTCGGGCCCCTGGTCGAGGACGATACGTCCATCCGCGTCCTCGGTGACGGAAAGCGCGCGGCTCACGCCGTCCTTCCCGGGGAAGATCATGGTCAGCACGCGCGTCGAACTCTCGGAGACGCCGCCCCGCCCGCCGAGCCAGTTCTCGCGCACGACGATCTTGCGGCCGTCCCCGGCCTCGACGGTGTAGGTCGTGCTCTCCCAGTTGCGGCCCGAGGTGCGCTCGCGCTCCCCGGCCCGATTGACGGCGGCCATGAGCTTGCGGATCCCGTCGGGCGAGGCCGCGGGCGCGGGGCTCAGGCGTCCGGTCCACTCGCGCACGAGCCCGGCGAAGACGGCTCCGTCAGGGCCGTTGGGCACCACGATCGCGCCGTCCACGTCCTCGTCGACCTTGATCGTCCGGGTCGTGCCGGCGGCATCCTTAAAAGAGACGTACAGGCTGCGGCTGGTCGTCTCCTCGCCCAGGACATGCTCCTGGATCACGAGGCGAGCGCCGTTCTCACCCGTAAGGGTGAAGGTCGTACGCTCCCAACCGCGACCGCGGGTGTATTCGCGAGCACCCTTGGAGCGGCCGAGCGTCATCAGCGCGCGGACCTCGTCGGGCGTGATCGCCGAGGGGGCGGCTTCTCCGGCGAAGGTCGCGCCGAGGCCGGAGGCGCCCTGAGCCGAGCGGCCGTCGAAGCCCCGGTCGAAGTCCGCCGGCTCGGCGGGCTTTCCGTCCTTGCCGGCGGAGGCGCGGACGCCGGTCGCCAGAGCGGCGTCGCCCTTCACGGCGACGGCGGAGGGAACGGCGGCGACGGCCTTGACCGGGATGGCGGCGGGGATCGGGGCGGGCATGGCGGCGTTGAGGGAAGGCGCGGCCAGGACGGGGAAGAGGCTCATCGGAGCGGTCAGTCCGCTGATGACCGGCGCGCTGAACGACGAGGGGATCGGCGCCGCCGCGGACGCGCCGACGGCGTTGATCGGCATGGACGGGACCGCGCGCGCCCGCATCTGGGCGGAGGCGGGGCCGGCGGCAAGCAAGGTCGCGATCGAGAGCGGGATCATCTTGTTCTTCATAAGCAAAGAATAGACCCGTCCCGTTTTCCCCACATGAGACTTTTGGCCTAAAGGAAGGGAGGCAGAAGGCCCTCCCTCACGGCGGGCTTCCCGCCCCACGGGTGTGACCGAATTGCGGATTGAATTCCGACCCCGCGGGGCTACACTGGGAGGGCAGGAGGGCCAGTGAAGCGCCGGAACTGCTGGGAAGCCATGGCATGCGGCCGCGAGCCGGGAGGCTCGCGCGCGGCCGAGCTGGGCGTGTGTCCGGCGGCGCTGTCCGGCCCGGGCGACGGCGTCCACCGCGGGACCTTCCGCGGCCGGTTCTGCTGGCAGGTGCCGGGGACCCTCTGCGGGGGCGAAGTGCAGGGAACCTTCGCCAAGAAGATGGTCCATTGCCTCAACTGCCGTTTTCTCCAGCTGGTTCAGGACCAGGAAAGCCGGTCTTTCACTTTGATGCCGCCCCCTCCGGAATACGAGGCGTAGGCCCACCCCGAGGGGCCGTAAGGCCCTCCCCCGGGACCGGCTTCCCCCCTATCCTCCATAGGGTGAACATACGAGCATTGCTCGCCTTGGCCCTCCTCGCTCCGGCCGCCTCGTCCCGCGCCCAGGAGAGCTGGGCACCCGCCCTGCCTGCGTTCACCTTCCACACCGTCTCCGCGCGCTTCCCCGAAGGAGAGCTCCTCAACGCCCCCGTCGTCGAGCCGGGCCTCAAGCTGCTCGCCGACCACGACACCGCCGGCCTGGGCGCCGAGGCGGCCCGCGCCGACGGCTGGCGCAAGGGCCGCGCGGGCGTGACGCTCGTGGAAAGCCGCGGCACCTGGCGCCTGAAGGACGCCTCCGGCGCGTCGCTGTCCGTCTCCGCGCCCTTCGGCTCGGCCCTGCGTCGCATGAACCAGTACTTCAGCCTCACCGGCCCGGACGCTCCCGAGGCGCTGAGCGCCGACCTCAAGGCCGCCTTCTCGACGCCCGCCGCCGTCGCCCAGGTCCGCCGCGTCTTCGAGCGCTCGATCTCGGAGCGCGTCGTCGTCGCCGGCAAGACCTACACCGTCGAGCTGGGCGGGGCCATCGCGCTCGAACCCGGCGGCATCAACCTCCACTACATCGATGACCTCCTGCGCCCGACCCTGCGCGAGATGATCGCCGTCGGCGACGACCCCGCCGCGCTCGCCCGGCTCTACGCCGCGGAGCCCGCGAAGATGGCCCTGCTCGACCCGATGGGCATACTCAAGAACCATCTCGCCCGGCGCGCGCAGTGGGACGCCGAGGGCCGGATCCCCCGGGAAAAGCGCGACGCCATGCTGCGCATGACCGTCGACACCGTCGCGGAGTCGGCCGCGGGCCACTACTCCGGGGACTTCGGCACCCAGCTCAAGGGCATGATCGCCGACGATTGGAGCGGCCGCGACGGCGGGACCTGGCACTGCCATCCTCCCGACGCGGGCCCGAAGGGCTGGGCCGGCGACTATCCCCCGAGCGAGGCCGATTACGAGGCCGCGGCGAAGACCGGCCAGGAGACCGTCGTCGCCTTCACCGCCGACGGCTTCGACGTCTACTTCCTGAGCCGCCCCGCCCCGGGCCGGGCCGCCGAACGCGCCGAGCCGATCTTCTCCTACCGCGACGCCGGCTGGCGCGCCCACTTCCAGGACCTGTTCGACGGCCTCGCGAAGTAGAGATTCCGAGCGCGCGTTCCGCCAGGAGTGCTACGCTTTCCTCATGAACAAAGCGCTCTGCCTCCTCTCTCTCGCCGCCCTCCTCCCCGCGACCGCGCTCGCCGCGCCGAACCTGCCCCGCTCCGACTTCAACCGCCTCGCCGCCCGCTCCGGCATCCCCGTCTTCTGGCTGCCCGTGGCCCACGACACGGCCACCTTGCGGCCCGAGGACCTCGCCGCCGTCGGCGACGGGGAGACGCTCGCGCGCTTCGTCTTCGAGGGGAAGTTCACCGCCGAGTTCGACCACGCCTACAAGTTCCTCGTCGAGGAGCGACGGCGCGAGGCCGTGCGCCGCGAGCTGGACCAGGGGCGGCCCAATCTCATACTCACCGACTTCCGCAAGGCGCCGGACGCGGAGCGGGAGCTCGTCAAGCGCATCGCGGCCGCCGGCCGGATCATCGACGAGCTGTACGCGACTCAGAAGGGCGGCGCGCGCTGGCGTTCGGCCCTGACCCCGGGCGACTCGGCCTCGCTCGCCCTGTTCGAGCGCAACCACGGGCCTTGGTGCGAGGCGCCCGCCACTCAGGGCGACCCCTTCTGCAGCGCCGTCCCGTCCTTCCCCGCGCGCAAGTCCGACGCGTACCCGGAGAAGCTTTCCCAGGACGGCGCCATGTGCGACGAGCTCAAGGCGCGCCGAGACGGGAAGTCCCTGCTCGACCCGTTCACGGTCGTGCGCGAGAAGAACGGCAAGCTCGTGGCCGTGCCCCTGATCGAGGCGTACGGTCCTCAGATGAAGCTCATCGCCGCGGAGCTGCGCGCCGCCGCCGACTCCCAGGACCTCGACGAGGGCGCGCTGAAGGCCTACCTGCTCGCGTCCGCCCACGGCTTCGAGACCGGGGACTGGGCCGAGGCCGACGAGGCCTGGTCGCGCATGGGCAGCCGCAACAGCAAGTGGTACCTGCGCGTCGCCCCCGACGAGGTCGAGTTCGACCCGTGCCAGGAGAAGGCCGGCTTCCATGTCTCCTTCGCGCGCATCGACGCCGGCTCGCTCGCCTGGCAGGACAAGCTCACGCCGCTGCGCCAGCAGATGGAGGACTCGCTGTCCGCCCTCACGGGCGGCGTCTATAAGGCCCGCCCCGTCGCCTTCGCTTTGCCCGACTTCATCGAGATCGTCATCAACAGCGGCGACTCCAAGCCGTCCTTGGGCGCCACCGTCGGGCAGTCCCTGCCCAACTGGGGCAAGGTCGCCGAAGAGAACCGCCGCCGCACCGTGGTCATGACCAACCTGTTCGAGGACCCGGATTCCAAGAAGACGGCGCGTCTCAAGGCCGCCGAGATGTTCGACGCCGAGGTGCTCAAGACCTACCCCTCCGACAAGGAGGCCGGCCTGGTCGGCACCATCCTCCACGAGGCGACGCACAACCTCGGCCCGCACAGCGACTCGAGGATCGGCGGCAAGACCGCGGCCGAGGTGTTCGGCGGGCGTCTCGAGGGCGTGCTCGAAGAGCTCAAGGCCCAGACCGGAGCGCTGTATTACGTCGAGCTCCTGCACAAGAAAGGGCTTCTGTCCGATCATCTCGTCCGCGAGATCTACACCCACGAGCTCGTCTGGTGCATGGGCCACATCTCCAACGGCATGACCACCGACGGCGGCGCGCCCAAGCCCTACAGCCAGCTCTCCGCCGTGCAGATCGGCAGCTTCGTGAAGGCCGGCGTCCTGCAGTGGAAGGCGGGCCCCGACGGCGTCGAACGCTTCGGCGTGGATTTCGCCAAGCTGCCCGCCGCGGTCGAGGCGCTGATGAAGGAGGTCGTCCGCGTCAAGGCGTCCGGCGACGTCGCGGGCGCCAAGGCCCTCGTCGACGGCTTCGTCAGCGGCGACGGCGCGCCGCTGATGCGCATGGACAAGGTCCAGGAGCGCCTGCGCAAGTACCCCAAGGAGAGCTACTCCTACACCGCGCTGTACTAGGAGCCCAACAGATCGCCGCTCAGCGGCGGCGTTTGGGCGCTCAACGATTTTCTCCGCCTGCTTCGTCCTCGCAAATCCACGCCGCCGGAAGTGACCGGGAGCCTTCCGACGGAGTCACGCCTCGCCGGTTCGTCACCGCTGCTGGAGTTATCGATATATGGACAGGCGGTCGAGTTAAAGTTACACTGCGCCCATGCACTTACCTCTTATTCTTCTTGCGGCCGCTACGCCTCTTCTCGCCGAGCAACCCAGCCTGACCATCTACAACGGCGGATTCGCCACCGTCCGGGAGTCCGTCAGGCTGAATCTGCGTGCGGGCATAAACCGGATTTCCCATACGGACATCACGCGGCACCTGGAGCCAGACTCCGTGATGCTGCGCGATCCTTCCGGGAGCTCGGCCCTCTCGATCCTGGAGCAGAACTACGAGGGTGCCCCTCTGACGCAGGAACGCCTCCTCGAGCAATATGAGGGCAAGACGCTGACCTTCGAAACACCCGGCAATGACAAGAAAGAAGTTAAAGCCAAGATCATTCGTGCCCCTTACTCACTCCATTCAACTGCAATGCGCACCTACGGCTCGAACTACTACGCGACGCAGATGGCGCAATACCAGGGAGGGTCCCAGCCGATTGTCGAGCTCGATGGCCGCATCCAGTTCTCTCTGCCCGGGAAACCCCTCTTTCCGCCTCTCGACGCCGCTGCGACGCTCAAGCCCACGCTGTCCTGGGTGATCGACGCCAAGGACGGAGGCACGGTCGCCGCCGAACTCGCGTACGTGACCGGCGGCTTGATGTGGAAGGCCGACTACAATATCGCCGGCCCTGAAAAAGGCGACAAGGTGGAGATCGTCGGCTGGGTCACGATGGACAACAACTGTGGAAAGGATTTTAATTTAGCCCGCATCAACCTGATGGCGGGAGACGTGAACAAGGTGGTCGCCGACGGAGGATTCGGTGTGGGCGGCGCTATGTCGAGGCTGAGCGCTGCCGGCCCTTCGGGCGTAACCCAAAAGTCTTTCGACGAGTTTCACCTGTATTCACTGCCGCGCCCGGTTTCACTCTCCGATCGGGAGACCAAGCAGGTCGAGTTCCTGCGGGCGTCCGGCGTCCGCGCCAAGGCGATCTACGTCTACGATGGGCTCTACGTCGATCAGAACTACGCCAGCTGGGGCTACGAGAATATCCGCAACAGCCGCGAGTATGGGACCCGCTCCAACCCGAAGGTATGGGTCATGAGGGAAATACGCAATGACCGCGCCAATGGGCTGGGAGTGCCCCTTCCCAAAGGACGAGTGCGTTTCTACCGGGACGACGGTAAACACCTCGAATTCGTCGGGGAGAATGTGATCGATCACACCCCCGATGGCGAGACCCTCCGCATCTACACCGGAAACTCCTTCGACCTGATTGGCGAGCGCCGCCGCACGCAATTCAACACGGATTCACAGCGTTCGGCCGACGAGTCCTTCGAAATCAATATCCGCAACAAGAAGAAGGAAGCCGTCGATGTCCGGGTCGTGGAGCATCTCTACCGGGCACAGAACTGGGTAATCTCACAAAAATCAGACGCCTTCGAAAAGAAAGACAGCAACACCATCGAATTTCGGGTCCCGGTCGCTCCCGGAGAAGAAAAAGTGCTGACCTATTCCGTCCACTACACCTGGTAGGGCGCCAGCTCTCGCCGACTCGCTCCCAGCCGTCAGACGTTTGACCTCGTCATTCCATCGCCACAGAAGGGTCCAGCTGCGTGACCCCGTTGGCGTGGATGACATATAGCCAGCTCCCATCCGTAGCGAGCGATTCGATATTTCCCATCCAAGGGAACGACTGCTGTGACCGGACCTGACCGCTGGTCGGATTAACAGCCGTGATGGAGATATGACTACTCCCCCATAGGGACCCCTTTAAATAAGCAGGGGGCAGGTTGAAGAAAAACGCGCCCTGCCGCCATGCCGTCTGCCCTGTCGCCGCGTCGAGGCACCACAATTTGTTGTCACAATGATTAAAGCACAGCTTGTCTCCAACGAGCACAGTGGTGTCGAGCTTGGGGCCCTCCCATCGTGGACCGCCGGCTTGAATTTTCCATCGCAACTTTCCCGTATCGGAGTCCAGGGCGTAGACCGCTCCGTCCGCCGCCGGTGAATAAACGATGTCGCCGCCCACGATAGGATCTCCCATGGCCATCGCAACGCTGGTCGAGCTTTCAAGCTGGAAGCTCCATGACGGCTTACCGAATTTAATATCGAAGGCATAAAGCGCGCCGGTCTCGGCTGGGAAGTAGACCTTACCTTTGGAAAAGGCCGGGCGCGCGCTCTGTGAACGAACATAATTGTATCGCGACAGGCCTGGAGTTATCGGAACCTTCCACTCCAGCCGTCCGCTGCCCGCAGCCACCTTGATGAATTCGAACTCGGCCTTACCATCGCTGTTCCAGTCTCTCTCCCAGGTGTGGTGCACGAAAACACTTCCGTCCTGGACAACCGGGCTTCGCAACTCGGAGCAGCAGCCTCCAGGGCCGGGTGAGACCTGATACGTCCACAGGGCTTTGCCCGTCCCAGCCTCCACGGCTCTAAGATAATCGCCTCCGGCAGTAAAATAAAGCACGCCTTGATCCAAAGTGAGCCTGCGTCCAATGTATCCCGGTGTCGTCGGCGTGTCCAACTTCAGATTCCAGATGGGCTTCCCGTCGTCTCGGCGGACCGCGACCAAAGCGGTCTTGGTCAGGATGTAGACGCGTTCCGGATCGAAGGCCGCTCCCTCGACCTTAGCCAGTTTAGCCGTCCATCTGACGGGTGTTGCTTGCTTCAAGGCCCCGGCGGCCGATTTTGAGGCCGGAGACTCGGCGCCGTAACGCAGGGCAAATTCTCCAAGGCGAGATTTCGCCTCATCTGAGATGCGGCGTTTCTTGACCAGACGAGCCAGCGCGGCGTGGGCCTCCTCATGGCCGGGGTCGGCGTCCAACGCGGTCAAAAGAATCTCCTCAGCCAGAGCCGAGTCCTTCTGTCTCTCAGCGCAGCGCACCACTACGGCGCGCCGGTCGGCGAGTCTGTCCGGCACCCGCAAACCCACTATGGATCCCTCGACGGGATTCATGGCGGCAAATTCCGAACTGGAAATATCGACCATCCGGTCGCTCTCGATCGGATAGCGCCACAGCACCTTCCCGGTTTCCTCATCCTTGGCCGTCAGCTGATTGTTCTTGAGCGTTATGAGTGTTCTATCATGCATGAAGGCGAAATCGAGCCTCGACTCCCACCGCACGGCCTTCCGCACCTTTTCGGCGTATTTCGCATCGACCGCCCATGTTTTTTCCCGATTCCAGTGTCCCGATATCGACCTGCGCCAGAGAATCCTGCCGGTGGCAGGGTCAATGCCGATCGAGCCCGCGGCCGCGTCGCCTACTCCATGGCTTCCGCCCGGATACTCTTCCCAGCCCCATTCGTTGTAATCGACGACGAAGCTGTCGTGAGCGTCTTTGACGTTCACAATCGTACGGGAGCGATAATTCCCCTTTCCACCGGGGGGCGTGTAGTAAGGAGGAAGGTCATAGTTCGGATTGACTTCCCAATCCATCCTACCGACCACAGGGTCATAGCCGCGGATTCGAGAACGCTGATTGCCATCCTCGAGCGGGTAGATGATCCGGCCGCCCTTCCAAAGGATGTGTCCGCCGATGCCGCCCCTCGTTCGAAGCAGGTGGGTCCAGACGACCCATTCGGGATAGGCTACGGCAGCTTTGGGCGTCCTCGCCACGGGGCCCGGCCGTGATTGCGCGGCCGCTTTGAGTTCGTCGGAATTGGGGTGAAGAGACGCGGCTACTCGCAAGGTGCTCTGGAACCGATCGACGTCGCCCGCTCCGCGGTAGCACCGCAAGAGCGCCAAATATAGTTCCTCGCTTGTGTCGCCCAAGATAACGGCTCTCTCGAATTCGACGGCCGCCAACGAATCCCAACCCTGGGCCAGCAGCTCCTGACCCCAGGCGCGATGGCGCTCCTCACTGGCCTCGTTCCTGACGTATCTCCCGAGAAAAGTCTCGCCGGCAACCGTGAAACCCTTCCAACTGCCCACTAAATGCCTTACGTATCGAGCGGTATAAGAGGACTGTCCCGCCTTGGCCGCCTCTTGGACGACTTCCCGAAAAGCTTTCTCGGAAACCTCCGTTGGGGCCGAGCCATGCATACCCTTCAAGGCCAGCAAGATGCCGTCTCGCGGAAAGGTTGGGAATATCTGCGACGCCTTCCGTGCGGCCAGCAGCGCGGGCGTCCATTCATTTCTCCTCATGTAGATGACGACGGCTTCGTTATACGCCTCGACCGGCCATTTGACCGTTGGATCGTCGAGCTTGCGCCCCAAGTAGCTGATGAACACGGACCCTGTGCTCCGTTGAGCGTCGTAGTGGGTCCACCATTCGTTGAACTCCGGGGGATCGGAGGCCTCGCCGCGGGCCAGGATAGGGAGCGCCAGAACGACGATGCAGCATGCGCGGCCGATAGCCCTTATCACCGGGCTACTACCGGGCCCAGGCGTTCGCGCCAGATCCAGTCTTTGTGAATGATGAACTTGCGCATCAGCGCCGTCAGGTCGGTTAACAGATCTGCGAAACCGAGCAAAACGCAACCGCGCAATGAGGCGGAAACTTGGCGCGCTCTTTACGCCTATGAGCTTTCGCACATTACCATCGTAGCCCGAGTTCCCCCTACGCGCAAGTGCCCCCACGTCCGCCGTGGGGAGGGGCGCCCGATGATGCGGGCAGACGTGAGGTCGCAAGTACCCCAAGGAGAGCTACTCCTGCACCGCGCTGTACTAGGCCGCCGGACCCAGAACGCCGCGGGCCCTTTAGCGCGCCCGCGGCGGACCTTGGGCCCTCAGGGAAATCACCCCGACTTCGCTACGATGGGCGAAGCAGGATCACACAGGGAGATTTCCATGAAACGCAGCCTTTCGCTTTCCGTCGCTTTCGCCATGCTGGCCATGAGCATGGGCCCGGCCGCTCCGTCCGCGTTGGCCCAGGTGGCCGCCTCGGCCCGCGCCTCCGCCCCCGCCGCGCCCGTGATGGGCCTCCCGTCGCTCGGCTCCGGCCTGGGCGCGTTGAGCAGCCCGGTCCCTTTCAATTCGAACCTGACCGCTCCGGCCCTCTCCGCCTCGCCCGCACTCCTGGCGGCCCCGGCCATCGCCGCCGCGGCTCCGGCCCCGGTCGTCGCCGCTCCGTCCCAGACGGGCGCGCTCGGCGCCATCTACCGGACCGCCGAAGGCAAGGCCACTCCCTTCGCCCTCTCCATGCAGGCTCTCTCGGCCGCCGCCGTCGAGACCAAGGACATGGGCGCCTCCCAGTCGCGCGATGCCGCCGCGACGGACTTCGCCAAGCGCATCGGCCAGGACGACGGCGAGGTCGAGCTCCTCCTCTCCGCCCCCGAGGGCGCCGGCCAGGTCATGACCGAGGACGTCTACCCCCTCTATCTCGCCAAGCCCGGCGTCAGCCTCCGGGACGTGGGCTCCGCGATGGACCGCCAGCTCGAGAAGCTGGGCGTCTCCCCCCGCACCCTCGAGGCGCACGGCGCGCGCGCCATCGGCGCGGTCTCCAAGATCAACACCGCCGTCCTCAAGGTCTCCGCGTCGGAGGCCGAGCTGCTGAAGGCCGTCCTCGAGGCGCAGGGCCTGAAGGTCCAGCGCGGCCGCATCTTCGACGTGCCCAAGCCTCAGGCCGCCGAGCCGATGGCCCGCAGCGTGGGTCTCAAGGAGATGTCCAAGATCATCGGCGCCGACAAGCTCCAGGCCGAGCTCGCCAAGGTCCTCGGCGATCCGGACGCGAAGCCCTCTCTCTTCGCCCGGGCCAAGGCCTGGGTGGGCAAGCTCTTCGGCGCGACGGTCGAGAACCCCGTCCTGCCCTGGGCCGTGCTCGACACCTGGGTGGCGGCCACTCACCCCTACCTCAAGGGGCGCTTCACCAAGAACGTGGACAACAAAGCCGACAGCGAGACCCACGGCACGCACACGGCCAGCACGGTCATCGGCGTGGACCGGTGGAACTACGAGGGCCGCAACTACAATATCTTCCCCGGGGGAAGCGCCTCTGAAAGCGACATCCTCTTCAAGATGAACATGGCGCAGGAGGACGGAGCGATCGGCACGACGCACTCGTGGGGCGACGGCTCGGGCAACCCGGCGGGCGCCATCGAGAAGCTCTTCATCAAGGGCGCGGAATCCGGCATCCACCACTCCGTCTCCGCGGGCAACGCCGGCAGCCGCAAGAACACCGTCGGCGGCCCGGCCATCGCGGTCTACGAGACCGACCTCGTCATCAACGGCAAGGTCATCGGCAAGGTCAAGCGCATCAAGGCCATCGCCGCCTCCGACGCGGACAAGAAGACGGCGTCGTTCTCCTCGCGCGGCCCCGGCAGCCGCATCACCTCCACGAAGCCGGAGTACAAGAACTACCCGCAGAAGCCCGACGAATCGGGCGTGGGCGTCAACCTGATCGCCGCGGTACCCACCGGCTCGACGGTGGACGAGCTCGGCGGCCCGGGCGCCGCGATGTCCGGGACCTCGATGAGCAACCCCGGCGTGTTCGGCGCGTTCCTGCTGCTGACGCGCGGCATCCTCGTCCTGCTCAAGGACGGCCTGCCGGCGGGCGACGCGAAGCAGCGCACGCAGATCGCCATGGACCTCGCGCGCTACGCGATGACGCAGACCGCCGAGAAGGTGGCCGGGCCCGACGAGGTCGGAGACGGCTTCATCAACGTGTGGGCGGCCTTCGAGCTCGCCGGCAAGATCCTCAAGGACGCCGCGACGAAGTAAGCTCTTCCGCGCGGTGAAAAACGAAGCCCTCCGGCGCCACGCGCCGGAGGGCTTTCGACTATTTCGCAGACTTGCTTGCTCAGGTGGCGGTCTTATTTGACCGTCAGGACGGGAAGCTCACGCGAGGCTTTCCGTGGGTCGAGGATGATGTCCCCTCGATGGCCCGAGACTCGGATCTCCTTGGCCTGAGGCTCGAAGGCGAAGGCGAGGTAGTAGCGCCCCGCCGCGAGTCCTCCGAAGGAGAAGCGGCCCTTGGCGTCCGGCTCCGTCGACGCGACGAGCCCCGCCGCGTCGAGAAGGTACGGCGCTCCGGGATCGGACTTTCGGTACAACGCGACCTTGAGCGGCCGCGAGCCCTCGAGCCTGCCCGAGATCCTCCCGGGCTTGAGCGCGCCGCCGCCCGTCAGGTCGAGGAGCCCGGCGGGGATGCCGCGCGGAGCCGCCTCGCCGCGCTTGGCCCACACCGAGGCCAGCGCGGCGTCCCCGAGATGCGCGTAGGCCAGGGCGATGCGCGACGCGCCCATGGCTCCGACGCGGTGCGCCGTCTCGTCGGCCAGCGCGCCGAGGGCGCCCAGCGCCTCGGGCGAGGGCGGGGCCGCGGAGAGGTGCTCGAGCAGGAGCGTGCGCGCGAGGTCGTCGCCGTGCTTCACGCCGAGCATCAGCGCGCTCCTCAGGCCGACGGGGTCCATGAGCTTGGCCTGCCGCTCGTACAGCGCGCGCAGGGAATCCAGCCGGCCGGTCCCGGAGGGCGGCCGCGGCGCGGGCGCGATGGGCAGGTCGTAGGCCGCCTGGCCCGGACGCCCCTCCTCCTCGGTCAGGACGACGAACAGGCGGCGGCTCTCGACGGCGGAGGAGGCCGCGGGCCTCCAGGCGCCCCACAGGAGGACCGCCGCGGCGGCGGCCAGCGCGTTGACGGCGGCCCAGCCGGCGAGCGGCCGCAGCGGCGCCGGCCGGGGCGATAGGCAGACCAGCGCGGAGGCCATGGCGGCGTAGACCGCCAGGGAGCAGAACACGAGGTTGGCGAGCGGCTCGAGAGGGTCGAGCGCGCCGAACGGGAACCAGGCCTTCTGCGCGACCTCGAACCAGACCGAGAACGACCAGCGCAGCAGGAGGACGATCAGCGCCAGCACGAACCCGCGCGTCAGGAACAGCGCCGGGGTCCACTTGCGGCCGCGGACAGCCGCGACGGCCAGCCAGGCGAACCGGGCGACCGCGCCGAGCAGCAGCAGGGAGACCGCGACGGTGAAGGCGAGGCGCGGCCCCGGATGGGACAGGGCCTCGTGCGCGAGGGCGAACAGCGCCCAGCCCGCGCGCCGCGGGAGGATGAAGTCGAGCGAAGCGGGCAGGCGCGAGGCGAAGAGCATCGCCGACAGCGCGGCCCCCGCCCCGAGGGCGGGCGCCAGCGCCTTCCGGGCGTCAGTTCCCGTCTTGGTCAACGGTGACGACCGGCTTCTTGGTGAATTTCGCCAGGGCCGAGGCCGCCTTCGACGCGTCGCCGACGGCGACGATGGTCAGCTCGTCGGGGCGGATGAACACCTCCGCCGCGCGCTTGGCGCCGGCGCCGGTGACGGCCTGCACCCGCTCGACGTAGGAGTCGTACCAGCCGTCGGGCAGGCGGCGCGCGCGGAGCTTGAGCACCGCCTCGGCGACGCCGTTCTGGGTCTCGAGCGAACGCGCGAAGCTGCCGGCGAGGTACGCCTTGGCCTGCTTGAGCTCCTCGGCCGACGGCTCGTCCTTGCGGATGCGGTCGAGGTGGCCCAGGATCGCCGCGAGCGCGGGCTCCGCCACCTCGGTGCGAACCGGGGTGCGGATCTTGAACAGAGAGCCGGTCAGGCGGTGCTCGAGGCGGCTGCTGATCCCGTAGGTGTAGCCCTTGGTCTCCCGGATGTCGCGCATCAGGCGCGAAGAGAAGGAGCCGCCGAGCACCTGGTTGGCGATCAGAAGGTCGAAATAGGCCGGGTTGTCCTCGCGGACGGCCGGGTTGCCGATGATGAAGGACACCTGGCTCGACTTCGGCCGGTCGAGCAGATAGACGACGCGGTCGGCCTTTCCGCGGGGCACGGGCGGGGCGTCCGCGGCGGCAGGTCCGCCCTGCCAGGTCCCGAAATGCCGGACGGCCAGCGCCTCGGCGTCGCGCCGGGACAGGTCGCCGACGAGGACGAGCAGCGCCCCGCTCGGCGTGAACAGACGCTTGTAGGCGGCGAGCACCCGCGCGCGGTCGATCCGCTCGATCGACGCGTCCGTCGGCGCGGTCACGGCGTAGGGATGCCCCGCGAACATCTTCCTGTAGAACGCCACGCCCGCCAGGAAATCGCTCTCCGCGCGCGCGGCGGCGAGCTCCTCTTTCATGTTCGCCTTGCGCAGGGCGACCTCGGCCTCGGGGAACGAGGGCGAGCGCACGACCTCGGCCAGCAACGACGCCATCGCGTCGGCCTTGTCCGCGAGCGCGGAGGCGCGGAGCACGATCGCGTCGGGCTCCGCGCCGGCGGAGAGCGAGCCGCCGAACAGCTCGGCCGCCTCGGCGATCTCCTTCGACGACTTCTTCGCCGTCCCGTCGGTCAGCAGCTCGGCCAGCGCCTCGGCCAGGCCCGCGTCCTCCGCGGGGATCGCGGCCTCTCCGCCGGGGAACGCCAGGCGCGCGGTGACGAGCGGCACGCGCTTGTCGGTGACGAGCACCACCGCCATGCCGTTGCGCAGCCTCCACTCCTGACGGGGCGGGAGCTTCACGGCGCGCATGGGCGCGACCTCGGGAGGCCGCGACATGTCGACGGGGGCGGCGGCGGCGAGCGCGGCCGACAGCACGGCGAGCGCGGCGATCATTTATCCTCCCCGGCGGCGAGCTCGAACCAGGTCGCGGCTGCGGGAGTCAGCCGCGCGGCGGCGGCGCGGCGGACCATCTCGGGCGTGACGGCCATGAAGCGCGACAGCTCGCGGTTGGCGGCCTCGGGGTCGCCGTCGAGCAGCGCCGCGTAGAGGAGGCGCTGCGCGCGGCCGAGGCTCGTCTCCTGGCCGCGCAGCCAGTCCGACCGGAACTTGGTCTTCACCCGCTCGAGCTCGGAGGCGCTCAGGCCCTCCTTCGCGATCCGGGCGATCTCCGCCGCGACGAGCGCCTTGAGCTCGGAGGCGGTCTTCTCGCGCTTGTGGATGACGAAGCCCCCGAAGGCCCCGGGCGCCTTGTACTCGTCGGCGTCGGAGATGGGGAAGCCGAGGCCTCCGTCGAGCGAGACCGCGGCCTGCGACTCCTTGACGAGCCTCTGGTACAGCCGCGCGCTCTTGCCCGAGAACAGCGCCTTGCCGAGCAGCAGCAGCGCGTAGTAGTCGTCGGTGCCGCGCTCCGGACCGCCCTTCCAGGTGAAGCCGAGGGCCGGGAGCTTGGCGTGCTCGTCGGCGAGCTTGACCGTCCGCTCGCCGGCCGGGGCCGGCTCCGCCGTGTCGGCGGCCTTGGGGCGGGGCTTGGCCGGCATCGAGCCGAAGTAGGAGGCCACCAGCGCCCGCGTCGCGTCCAGGTCGATGTCGCCGACGATCGCCACGATGATGTTGTCGGGCGAGTAGTAGGCCTCGAAGAAGGCGCGGACGTCCTTGAGCGACGCGGCGTCGAGGTCCGCGAACGAGCCGATGGTCGGATGCGAGTTCTGCCAGTTGGAGAAGGTGTGCGAGGCCATGTCCACGTAGAGCATCGCGCCGTAAGGCTCGTTGTCCACGCGCATGCGCTTCTCTTCCTTCACGACCTCGATCTGGTTCTTCACGGACTCCGGCGCCACGTTCAGCGCCCCGACCCGGTCGGCGTCGAGCCAGACGGCCACCGGCAGGGCGTTGGAGGGCACCTGCTCGTAGTAGAAGGTGAAGTCCTCGTGGGTGGACGCGTTGTTGTCGCCGCCGTACGTCTCGAGCAGCTTGTCGAAGTCCCCCCGCGCCACGTGCTTGGAGCCCTCGAACATCAGGTGCTCGAAGAGGTGGGCGAAGCCGGACAGCCCGGGCGCCTCGTGGCGCCCGCCCACGTCCACGATCATCGTCATCGCGGCGACCGGCACCGAAGCGTCGCGGGACAGGACCACGCGCAGGCCGTTGGCCAAGGTGAAGCTCGAGAAGTCGATGCGGGGAGCGGCCGGCTCGGAAGCCGCCGCGGGGACGGCGGCGAGAAGCCCCGCCAGCAAGAGCCCTTTCATCATCTCCTCCGTCCCTTGATGCGGATCGCGGTCGGCGGCTCGTCGGGGTCGGCCTGCTTCGCCGTCCGCTCCACCGGACGCTCGGCGAGCACGACCAGGCGCGCGCTGTCCATGCCGTAGGCGGACCCGTCGAAGCCGCCCCAGCTCTGCAGGTAGGTCAGCCCGGCGCGCTCGAGCTGGGCCTTGATCTCGGTGAGGGTGTACACCCGCACGCTGACGAACGAGGGGGTGCGCTTGCCGTCGGCGTCCACGATGACGCGGCGGTTGTCCAGGCGCCCGCGCTCGAAGTCGAAGCCGATCTGGTCGAGCACGACCGAGCTCTTGCGCTCCTCGCCCTGCTCCCAGAAGTTCGGCTCGAAGTGGCGCATCAGCCACTCCTTGTTCAGCGTGTCGAGCAGAAGGAGCCCGGCGGGCTTGAGCGCCTTGCGCGCGGCCTCGAGGCAGCGCAGGTCGTCGCGGTCGTTGGGCAGCTGACCGAACGCGCCGTCGAGGCTGACCACGGCGTCGATCTCGCTGCGGTAGGGGATCGCGCGCGTGTCGGCCTTCATGAAATGGACGTTGAGCTTCTCGCCCTTGGCCGAGGCGCGCGCCACCGATAGGGCGCGCTCGTCGGGGTCCACGCCGAGGACGCGGTGCCCCCGGCGGGCGAGCTCGATCGTGCGCCGTCCCGAGCCGCAGCCGAGGTCGAGCACGCGCGAGCGGGGCTCCAGGCGCATGAAGCGCTCGACGCCGTCGATCTGCGTCTTGATCTGGGAGTGTGGGCGGCGGGGGTCGTCCTCGAGGTGCATCCGCCACCAGGACAGCGCCTCTTTCTTGCTCACCCGCGGATTCTATAAAGGAAGGCCTCCCGCGGATATAGGACTTTGGGCCCAGACGCGCGTGAGCCCGAGGGCCCTCACGCGCGACCTCCGGGCGGGCTACCCTCCGATCACAGGCGCTTTCCTCCTCCTACCCCCGCCAGTGGGGATCCCGGACGATGGCGCAGAAGCCCGCCTCACTTCCCAGGGAGGCGGGCTTCTTCATTTTGGTGCATGCCAAGGGGTCAGACCCCATTTACGCAACAACGGGAGGTCTGACCCCAATTTTTGATACGATGCCCGCCATGGAATTCAGGCTCGGCGTCGTCCAAAATTCCCCCAAGTTCCTCAAGGCGCCCCAGAACATCAAGGCGTGCTTCGAGCTGATGGACCGCCAGGACGCCGACCTCTGGGTCCTCCCCGAGTTCTTCGCCTCCGGGTACAACTTCAAGACCAAGAAGGAAGCCGCGAAGTGCGCCGAGACGGCGAACGGCCCGCTGGTCGGCCTGCTGCGCGCCTATGCCGCCAGCCACGACTGCGCCATCGTCGCTGGCTTCCCCGAGAAGGCGGGCGCCAAGCTGTACAACTCCGCGGTCCTGGCGCAGGGCGGCAAGAGCCGGACCTACCGCAAGACCCACCTTTTCGGCGGGGAGAAGAAGTTCTTCACGCCCGGCGACTCCGGCTTCTGGACCGAGAAGGTCAAGGGCGTGTCGGTCGGCGTCATGGTCTGCTTCGACTGGTTCTTCCCCGAGGCCGCCCGCACCTTGGCCCTCAAAGGGGCGGAGATCATCGCCCACCCCTCGAACCTCGTCCTCCCCTGGGCCCCGGAGGGGATGAAGATCCGTTCCCTCGAGAACCGGGTCTTCTCCGCGACGGCCAACCGCGTCGGCGTCGAGCGCGGCCTGCGCTACATCGGCCAGTCCCAGATGGTCTCCCCCAACGGCACCTTGCTCGTCCGCCTCGGCCCCGACCAGCCGGCCGCCGCGGTCGTCACCATCGACGCCTGGACCGCCAAGGACAAGAAGGTCCACCCCGCCTGCGACCTGTTCGAAGACCGCCGGCCCAAGTTATATGGCCGCTAAGCCCCCCAAGGTCGAGCGCCGCCTGGCCCCGCGCCCCTCGCGCGACTCCATCTCCGACGTCGCCGACCTGATGTTCCCCCCGGACGCCAACATGCACGGCACCGTCTTCGGCGGCAAGGTCCTCCAGATGGTGGACAAGGCCGCCTCGGTGTGCGCCATGCGCCACTCGCGCAAGCCCTGCGTCACCGTGGCCATGGAGCGGGTCGAGTTCCTTGTCCCCATTCGGGTCGGGACCTTCCTGATCGCCAAGGCCCAGGTCAACTACACCGGCCGCACCTCCCTGGAGATCGGCGTCGAGGTCTACGCCGAGGACATGCCCGGCGGCACCCGCGTCCACACCAACTCCTGCCTCGTCACCATGGTCGCCGTGGACGAGCATGGCCGCCCCGCCTCCGTTCCCCCCCTCCTCGTGGAGACCCCGGACGAGAAAGAGCGCTGGGCCGCCGCCGAAGCCCGCCGCAAAGCCCGTCAGGGCTCGAAGTAAGCCTCTTTTCGGCCTTTCCGCCCCCTCCCTCGGCGTTTTCCGTCCATTAAGCGTCGTTTAGGCTCATTATGACGCCGCTTATAGGTCTTTTCTAGGCCCTACGGAGGGTGCCAAAATAACCCCCCATATCAGTAACAAATGGTACTTGACGGACGAAACCCTCGTGGTATAATTTTGTCAGTTCCCGTCGATCCGTCGACGAGAAGGCCCTGCCGAGGGGCCCGTACAAGTCGCAATACGAGGTGTACAAGCATGCAAGGCAAAGTGAAGTGGTTCAACGACCAGAAGGGCTTCGGGTTCATCACCCCCGACGACGGCTCCGCGGACGTGTTCGTGCATCACAGCGCGATCCAGTCCGACGGTTTCCGCTCCTTGAGCGAGAACCAGGCCGTCCAGTACGATCTCCTTCAGACCGAGAAGGGCCCGAAGGCTGCCGGCGTCGTCAAGCTCTAACTCAGAGCTAGCTCCGGGCAAAAAGCCCCCCGGCCGCTATAGCGGCCGGGGGGCTTCTCTTTGGCGGGTGCGTTGCGACCCGATGGGGCATGAAACGCTTCCTGGACGACCTTTTGGGCCGCCAGCCGGCCCCGAACCGCTCCAACGGCTTCTTCCCGGTCGGCCCGATGCCGCAAGCCTTGCTCCGGTGCCGACAGAGCCGCAAGGCCGCCATGGACCGGCGGCCGAAGCCGCCGGTCTCCCGCCGCCGCCCGAATTCCCCGGTTTAGGGCCTCGAACCCCGTAACCTTTATGACATTGACGCGCCCAGGTGCTACCTCTATACTTCAGGGGTAATGCCGCCCCTCCTTTTTCGCGCACCCCTCCTCGCCCTCGCGGCGCTTTTTTTTGCCCCGTCAGCCTGGTCCCAGATCGACATCGTGGAGCGCCAGGGCAACGTCGAGGTCTACCTGCCCCGCGCCCAGACCTGGAGCCGGGTAAGCGAGGTCCCCTGGCGCGTGGAGAAGGGCGATAAGATCCGCACCGGAGGGGGTTCGACGGCCTCCTTGCTCACCCCGGACGGCTCGAAGATCCTGCTCGGCGCCTCGACGGAATTCGAGGCTGAGTCCTCCGCCGAGGTCGGCGCGATGGCCCTGTTCAAGCTCGAGGTCGGCTCGCTCAAGGCCTGGGTCACCAAGACCCTGAACCGGCGCTTCCGGGTCCGAACGCCGACCGCGGTATGCGCGGTCCGCGGCACGGCGTTCTCTGTCGACGTCGCCGCCTCCCGGGCCACCTTGATCGACGTCAGCGAGGGCGTCGTCGGGGTCAAGACCTTGCTCGGCGAGGAGATCGAGCTCGGCGACGGCCGCACGATGCGCTCCATCCGCGTCATGCCCGACCAGCCGCTCGAACGGGCCGCCGAACGCGCCGCCGTCGCCCCGAAGGCCGCCGCCGCGGCCGCCGTGGCCGCGGTCAAGCCCGCCGCCCCCGCCGCCGCCCCCAAGGTCATCGTCGCGGAGCGCAAGCCGATGAAGATGCGGGAGAAGACCACCGCCCCCCGGACGGTGGACGACGACTTCAAGAAGGACGTCGAGCGCGAGGTCGCCCTCGGCCAGTCCAAGGACGCCGTCCAGGCCGCCGCCGCCGTCGAGTCCCGCCGCGCCGAATACCAGGAGGGCAAGACCCTCATCGACGCCTTCGGCAAGCGCGTGCGCCTTGAGGAGTACGTGGTGCGCCCCGCCGCCGACCAGTTCAAGCTCGTCGCCCTCTCCGAGCGCGCCGACCGCTTCGACTACTTCTACTACCAGGCCCGCTTCAACCAGAACCTCCCCGAGGACCTGACCGCGGCCACGCGCTACCTCACCGGCAAGTCCGGCGCCGCGCCCGACTTCTTCATCACCGAGTTCGAGACTGGCCGCTCCAACACCCGGGACTCGATCGTCGAGATCGGCACCGGCGGACACCTCGTCAACTCCCCCCTGACCGCCGACAAGGTCGCCTACGACGGCCAGACCAACACCTTCACCACCGAGACGGCCGGGACCGCGTTCTGGACCACCCTCTTCGACAACTACTCCTACAAGATCAACGGGACCGAGAAGTACGGCTGGCAGCCCGCGGCCGGGGCCAACATCACCTCCTACGACTACGCCGTCGGCGGCATCCACACCCGCATACTCGGCGGCGGCGCGAACTGCGCCCTCGCGGGCTGCGCCACCGTCGCGCCGGTCAACTGCACCTCCACGGCCTGCGAGAACGCCGCCCGGCCCTCCTCGGTCACCCAGCCCGAGGGCGCGGGGGTCTTCCACGACCGCGTCACCATCAACTACACCTTCGACGGCTCGCGCGAGGTGTACGACTTCTACGTCGTCTCGGACGAGGGCCGGGTGGCCACGAAGGCGGACTTCGGCGGCGTGACGAGCGGCGCCACATACAAAGAGAAGCTCGTCCAGCACAACTTCCAGCAGAAGATCACGGCGACCGAGTTCGGCTCGCGCAGCATCGACTTCGTCGTCGAGCCCAAGATCCTCATCAAGGCGGGGGTCCTCCAGTGAGGAAGCTCCTCCTCGCCGCCTTGCTCGCCGCGACCGCTCTGCCGGTCTCGGCCGGGCCGGCCCAAACGCCTTGGCCGATGTGGCGCAGCACCCCGCAGCACACGAGTTCTACGACGGTCACCGGCAGCATCGGCAACCCCCGGATCGATTGGAGCCGGCAGGTCCTCGGCAGCTCAAACTACGGGGGCGGGTCCGGCACGGTTTATTCTCGTTACGGTCCCAGCCTCGGCCCCGACGGCACCCTCTATGTCCCCTCCTTCGACCGGATCCTGGCCCTGAATCCGACGAACGGCAACACCGTTTGGCAGACCGGAACGGGCGGCTTCCCCGTATCGCAGCCGGCGATCACTGACAACGGCCTCGTGATCTATTCGAGCCGCAACGTCGTGGTGGCCCTCTCTACCGCGACCGGCGCCGTTCAATGGACCGTCGATCCCCGGGGTCCGTTCACGACCTACGAATACGAAGGCGGCGCCCCCACGCTCGGCGCGGACGGCTACATCTATACCGGCGATCAGGACGACGAGCGCGGACTTGGCACCTACCCGTCTTACATCTACAAGATCGATCCCAGCACGGGCGGAGTGCGATGGCGAACGAAGGTAGGAGCGAGCAGCTACGCAGGCGCTCCCGTGCTCTCCACCGACGGCGCGAGGGTGATCTATCGAGGGAACTACACGGGCACGATATCGCTCTCAAGCGACACCGGCGTTTTCATCAGCAGCCACGACCCAGGGGGCTGGTCCGACTCGCTCGCCCTGTCGGCGGATGATCAAGGCTTCGCCTACTTCACATCGGAGAACTCCTCCGGCGGCGGCGAGTACCTGATGAAGATGGACCTCCTGACGGGGACGACGATCTGGCGCACCGCCGGCGCCGGCGTTAGCGATCAAACGACCATCTTCAGCCCTCTCGTCGCCCCGACTCGCGTGATCGTCTCCAACGGGTTTACTTCGCTTCACGCCTTCAACAGGACCACGGGAGCGTCCGCTTGGACCTATTCCCCTACAGTCTCCATGCAGTACGCCGGCGCTCCGACCTTGGTCAACGGGACATCGCTGTATTTCCTCGATGACGGGAAGCTCATGTCGCTCGACCCCGTCACGGGCGCCGTCAACTGGTCGCTGAACTATGCCAACAACGACGGTTATTCTCAGTGGGGTTCGGGCGGCATCGCCGCCGGCAACGGCGGAGAGCTATACTTCACCCACACTCAGACCTCCGGGCGAAACGCGTACGCGATCGTCGACTCGGGAGCGCGACAGGTGGTCGGAATGTCCTCGTCCTCCATCGTCTCGCAGAACGGGAGCGTGTGGACCTCGACCGTCGTCTTCGAGAGCCGCAACGGCGTCAACGCCCTGGTCGGGAACGCTTCCCTCGCGATCTCGCAGACCGCCACCTCGGGGATGACCTACGATGCCAATCCCACGACTAACAGCTACATCAACGCTCCGACGAACGGTCAATTCAGCACCAGCGACGCGGGACTCCTCGGGCTTGCGGTGACGGCGGACCTCAACAGCGTGAGCCATGCCGACTGGAGCTCGTTCTCCTCCACGCTCACCGCGACCGTGATCGGCGTCGGCACCTCCGTCTCGGTCGTGTCTCGCGAAACCCGGGCCTCGACCTTCACCGTGACGCTCTCGACCCCTTCGATCGAGGACAACGGGACCGGCCGCATCGTCCAGGTGACGACGTTGACCTTCACCGTCTCCAACTCCACCGGCGGCCGCGTCTCGAATTTTCCCGTCGCCCTGGACCGGACGAATTTCACCGGCGTCTGCAACGCCGTCATCCCGGAATCCAGCCTGACGCCGGCCGCGAACTACTACCTGACCGACAGCACGGGCCAGGTGCGCGTCGCCTATCGCCTCATTTTCTCCGAGTCCGGCGGCATCACCTGCTCTCCCGGCTTGGCGCTTCCGAACGTCAATCCGACCGTGACCGCTTACGCGCTCGGGCTCCCGAGCCTGGCCGTGAGCCTGGCGGACCCGCGTCCGTCGACATTCACCGTCGCCTACTCGTCGGCGGTGCTGCAAACCGACGTCCGCCACACCACCATGACGGTCACGGTATACGCCGTCGGCGGAGGAACCGTGCCCGGCACCGTCGTCCAGCTCCGGGACATGATCAATTCCACTTATTTCATGTACGGGTTCAACGGCGTGCTGTCCGGCCCGCTCGGCACCTGCGGCGGGACCATGATCATCGGGCACACGGATGCCCTCGGCCAGGTGAAGTTCAACATCGACGGCCGCGGCTGCGGAGCGCACACCTTCGACAACTACGCCAATTTCACCGCTTCGGCCGCCATCTTCACTCCGGGCATAGCCGTCTCTACGCCGGGCGTCGTCGTCGAGTCTAATTTCCTCGACGGCTATCAGGTCGACGTGCCGACGGTCACTTCGGTCGGCGTTGCCTTCCGCAGCACGATCACGGCGGTCAACGCCTACGGCCACAAGCTGCCTGGCTACACGGAATCCGGAGTCACGCTGACGCCGTTGTTCGACCAGACCGCGGTCCAGGGCACCGGCACGCTCGGCACGAGCGTCGTCAGCTTCTCGGGCTCCGGCGGCGCCGTCGTTATCAGCTCGCAGACCTACAATAAGATCGAGGACATCCAGATCAAGGCGACCCGAGGCAGCGGGAGCATCAAGACCGGCCTCTCGGGCACCCTCGTCATCCGCGGCCCGAGCCACTTCATCGTCACCATCCCCACCGGGACCCAGGCGGGCGTGCCGTTCTCGATGACCGTGCGCGCCGTGGACGCGTCCAGCACCCCGGTCGTCGGCTACGCCGGCACCCTCTCGCTGTCGGCCCTCAACGCCTCCAACCAGAACCTCGCCGGGGCGGGCGTGCTCGGCACGACGAACGTGAACATGCCCGCCAACGGCGTGGTCACCATCGCCAACCAGACCTACACGAAGGCCGAAAGCATCGTCATCCGCGCCGCCGACACGGGCGCCGGCGTGGTCGGCGTCTCGACCTACGCCGCGGTCGTGCGCGCCGGCGTGCCCGCCTCGATCACGATGCTCGCCAACCCGCAGTCCACCATCGCGGGCGTGCCGAGCGTGCTGACCGCGACCATCTACGACGGCTACTCGAACCCCGTCGCCAACTCCACGGCCACCTTCTCGGTCGCCACCGGCTCCGGCGTCGTGTCGCTGTCGCTGTCGAACGGCTCGGTCGTCTCGGCGGTGACCTCGACGCAGGCCGTGACCGACTCCTTCGGCCAGACCCAGGCCTTCTTCTCCTCGACCAACAGCCTGAGCGCGCAGGCCAACCTCCTGCGCGCGTCCATCGGCAGCCTGGCCCGGGACACGACGGTGTACTCGACCGTCCTCGTCACCTCGGCGGGCGGCGCCGTCGTCAACTTCAGCAACCCGCTCCTGCGCGCCGACATCCCGGCCAACACCTACGGCTTCAGCGTGCGCCTGGGCATACAAGGGAAGGCGGAGCTCGCCGCCGCCGACCTGGCCCTGACCACCGCCGCCTTCGCCGCGACGGCCAACACCTTCGTCTCGACGACGGTCCTCAAGCTCTCCGCCGTGCGCGACGCGAGCCCGACCACCGCCGCCGGCGCGGGCAGCAAGCTCGTCACCGTCAGCATGCCCTACACCGTCACCTCCGGCAGCATCAGCGTCGGGGCCTACGGGGCGCAATCCATCCTCGTGCCGCTGTCGGTGATGCGAATCTTCAAGCTCAACTCGGCCTCGAGCGTCTTCGAGCAGGTCATCGACGGCGTCACCTCGGTGAACTCCGTCACCGGCGTGGTCACGGCGGAGGTCTCCGACCCCGACGGCATCTACGCCCTCGGCGCGCCGTCGTTCACGAACCTGGCCACGGGCTCCTCGGCCACGGTCACCACCGCCCTCGCCGGCGGCACCACCGCCGAGGTCGTCGTGCCGAACGGCGGCTTCGCCGCGCCCGCCACCATCTCGGTGACCGTCCCCGGGGCCTCGGCCGTGCCGGCCCTCCCCGCCCGCCCGGGCCTGACTGCGCTCGGCGTCACGGTCTCGGTGAGCGCCGGCGGCCTGCAGCCCGTCGTGCCGGTGACCATCAAGATCGGCTACACCTTGGCCAACATCGCGGGCGTCAACCCCGACCACCTGCGGCTGGCCCGCTACGACGCGACCACCGGCTGGGTCGTCCTCGACAGCAGCGCCGACCAGGCGACGCGCCAGGTCATCGGCACGACCGACCACTTCTCGCTGTTCCAGATCGTCGCCCAGACGCCCGGCGCCTCGGTGTCCGAAGGCTTCGTGTTCCCCAACCCGTTCCGCCCGAGCCTCGGCCACACGAAGATCAAGCTCTCGAACCTCCCCGCGGGGGCGAGCATCAAGATCTTCACGGCGACGGGCCGCCTGCTCAAGGAGCTCAACGCCGACGCGGCGGGCCAGGTCCTGACGTGGGACGGCTCCGACCGCGACGGCCGCGCTCTGGCCAGCGGCGTCTATCTCGCCGTCGTGGAAGGCGCGGGCGGCCGGCGCACGATCAAGTTCGCGGTGCAACGATGAGGATATTCGCCCTCGCCGTCCTGCTCGTCCTCCCGGCCCTCTCGGCCCGGGCGGCGGGACGCAATGCGACGGCCGAGTTCCTCAACACCCAGCCCGACGCGCGCGCCGCCGGCATGGGCGACGCCGGCCAGGCCTGCGCCTCGGGCGCGGGCGCCCTGACGACGAATCCGGCCGCGCTCGTCGCCATCAGCGCGCACGAGGCCTACTTCACGCATTCGATCCTCGGAAACGGCATCGGCGCCGACCACCTGGCTTACGGCGGCGGGTTCGGAAAGCACCGCTTCGGCCTGGCGTACCGCCACCTCGGCTACGGCACCCTCGAGGGCCGAGACGACACCGGCGCGACCACCGGCGGCTTCGGCCCCGGCGACACGGTGTACGGCTTCAGCTACGGCACGACCGCGGGCGAGAAGATGCGGCTGGCGGCGACGGTCAAGCGGGTCGAGTCGAAGATCGCGACCACGGCGAAGACGACCGCCTTCGACCTCGGCGCCCAGTACGACCTCGACGACGACTGGGCGGTCGGCGTCTCGGGCCACAACCTCGGCGGCGGCCTCAAGTACGAGTCGGAATCCAACCCCCTCCCGGCCCGCGCGGCCTTCGGCGGCGCCTGGCGCCCGAGCCCGGGCTGGAGCGTCGTCGCCGACATGGTCGCCCCGACCTATTCGCCTTTCTACGTCGCGCTCGGCGGCGAGTACCGCGCCCGCCTCTCGGGCGAGAACAATTCCGTGGCTTTCCGCGCAGGCATCAACACCAAGACTCCCGATGCGGGACGCTTCTCCGGCCTCAAGGTCGGCGTGGGCGGCCGCTTCGGGCCCGTGGAGGCCGATTACGCTTTCGGCCCCGGCGGGGACATCGCGGGCTCGCATCTCTTCGCGATCACCTACCGCTTCGGCACCCCGAGCGGCGAAAAAGGACCTCGCGAGAGATGATACGACCCCTCTTCCTCCTGATTGCCGCGCTCGCCGCGGCGGGGCCCGCTCGCGCCGTCGAGTTCGTCCCCGTCTTCGGCGGCACCGTCCTGCTCGGCCAGGTCCTGCAGGACGGCAGGTCCACCTCGTGGAACGGCAACGCCAACCTCCAGGCCACGCCCGCCCTCAAGTTCTCGGAATCCTGGGGCCTGATCCCCACCTACGCCTTCGCCTACCAGGGCACCAAGTCCATCGCCGACCTCGGCAGCGGCGGCCAGCTGTTCCAGGACTCGATGAGCCATTCCCTGCGCGTCAAAGGCGTCTGGCGCCACGGGAACCTCAAGCTCAAGCCCCAGGCGGGCTACCGGTGGGAGTTCCTGCGTGAGACCTCGGACGAGAAGTGGGGCAAGGGCCTGTTCGACTACCGCAAGCCCTCGCTCGGCCTGGAGGCCGAGTACGCCGTCGCCGAGGCCGTCACCGTCGGGGCGTCGGTCGACTGGTACCGCATCGAGTTCCCCAACTACCGTTCGCTCGAGTCCACCGTCAAAGGCCAGGGCCTGGGGCGCGAGCAGGCCTCGGGCCGCACGCTCGACACCAACAACCTGTCCTGGACCGGGACGGCGGCCTTCCCCTTCGCGATCCCGGGCGTGAAGACGCGCCTGTCCGTCAACTGGACGGACCGCACCTATCCCGAGCAGAACATCGTCGTGCAGAGCGGAGCGCTGTCGGCGGAGCGCCGCGCCGACCAGCTCAAGACGGTCGCCGCCAGCCTCGGCCGCGGCTGGCGCCTGGGCGAGGAGAGCGGCGTGTACGTGGACCTGCAGGGCTCCTGGACGCGCCTGGACAGCACCCAGAACCACTACGACGCCCAGACCGCGCGCTACACCGGCGACTATTATTCATACGAGGAGATGTCGCTGCAGCCGCGCGCGACCTTCACCCTCGGGGCCCGCAAGGTCGAGCTGGCGCTCGCCTACCTCAACACGCGCCGCGAGTACCTCTCGCGCCTCGCGCAGGACCCCGGCGGGACCTACCTCGGCGACCAGATGGTCCTGAACCAGGACAACTTCCTCTTCGACCTCGCCGTCCCCGTCGGCCGCGGCTTCAAGCTGCTCGTCAACTCGACGATCGCGACCGCGCGCTCCAACCAGAAGTACGAGAAGTTCTTCAAGACGAGCTACACCCTCCAGTCCCACATGGTCGGGTTCTCGTACAATTACTAACTGCTAAAGGCCTTCCTCTAAAGCAGTTGTGTCCGGCCGCTCGCGGCCGGACCTAGCTGCGCTCAGCCCAGGTCGGGCGGAAGGGCCGGCGTCTCGGGCTTCTCCTCGCCCTTGCGCACGCGGTCGATCTTCGCGACCGAGGCGTCGAGGCGCTTGAACGAGGTCTGCTCGATGTCGTGGTAGAGCTCGCCCACCTTGCCGACCTGCTCGCCGAGCTTCACGAACCGCGACTTGAACGTCTCGTAGGTCGCGGAGAAGTGGGAGATCAGCTTGAGCACTTCCTGGGTGGCCTGGGCGAAGTGGAAGTTGTCGAAGGACTGGCGGATCACGCCGAGCACGGCGTAGAGGGTGAAAGGCGAGCACAGCACGACCTTCTGAGCCAGCGCCTCGTCCACGAGCCCCGGATAATTCTCCTGGATGAAGCCGTAGACCTGCTCGTTGGGGATGAAGAGCAGGACGTAGTCGAGGGTCCCCTCGTCGACGCTGATGTAGCCGCGCCCCTGGAGCTCCTTGATCCGGTTCTTGACGTCCCGCTCGAAGTCCTTCTTCAGCTTCGCGCGGTCCTCTTCGCTCGCGGCGTGCAGCATCTTCAGCCAGTTGTCGAGCGGGAACTTCACGTCCATGTTGAGCTTCTTGCCCTCGGGGAGGAGGAAGGTGAAGTCGGGGCGCGTCGCGGCGGTGTCGAGGGCGCGGTTCTTGCGGTATTGAACGCCGTCGGCCAGCCCGGACGCGCGCAGGATGTCGTCGGCCATGCGCTCGCCCCACTGGCCGCGGGCGCGCGAGTTATCCATCAGCGCGCGCAGGCCCTCGGTCGACGAGGCGAGCTTGGCGGTCTGTTCGGTCGCGTCCTTGAGGCCCTTCTCCAGCGAACCGTATTTGGTGGCCCGGTCGGCCTCGAACTTGCGGACGAGCTCCTCGTAGTTCTTCAGGCGCTCGGACAGCTTGTCCACCGTGTTGTCGACGGACGCCTTCTTCTCCTCGAGCTCGCTTCTCTGCCTGACCCTTTCCGTCTCAAATTTCTGCTCGGCCAGCTCGAGCAGGGCGCGGAAGTCCTCGCGCATCTGGATCCGGCCGGCGTCCTCGTTCTTGCGGGCGGAGAAGACGACGAGGTAGAAGATGACGCCCGAGACGGCGGCGCCGGCGATGACCGCCAGCAGGATGGTGAGCGCGTTCATCGCTTCGGCCTCGTCGTGAATATCCGGACCGCCTCGAGGTCGAGGCACTCGAGCTTGCAGGTGCGCCCCTTCTCGAGATAGAGCTTGAGCTTGGCGAGGCCGTCCTCCCAGGCGCGCGCGTAGCGGCCGTAGAGCGCGTCGGCGCTCGCCGCCGAGGGGAAGCCCGAATGGAGCAAGGTCACCTCGCTCCTGCCGCCGCGCGCGGGGAGGATGAAGATCGAGGTGAGGGCCGGCACGCCTTTCTCGCCGCGGGCCGGCTTCCACAGCCAGGCGACCTTGCGCGACGGCTCGAGGTCCACGAACACGCCCTCCCGCTCGCCCAGGCCGGGGCAGCGGACCCCGTCCTTGGCGCGGCGCACCGGCCAGATCATGCGCAGGCGCCCCGAGTTGCGCGCGTCGGTCTCGGCGCCGAGCACCCACCAGCGCGTCAGCTCGCGCGCCGAGGTCAGGCTGCGGTAGACGAGCTCCGGCTTGGCGCGGATCGTCGCGGCGAGCCGGATGTCTCGGGTGGAAAGTCGGGGTTTCTCGGCGGACGGCATGGTTTCAGTGTAGCACAGGGCCCGCGAACCGGCCAGGGGCCCGGCGCCTTAGGAGGCTCGGGGGCCGGGGACCCGGAACTTCGCGCCTCCGGGGCCGGCGGTGCGCGGCATGAAGGAGCCCATCAGCCCGGCGAATTTGTCCAGATAGTTCGGGAAGCCCCGCTCCGTCGCGGGGTAGGTCAGCACGTAAAAGCCGTCCGCGACGGGGACGACGACGTAGGCGTGCTTGCGCAGGACGAAGGGCTTGTCCGTCCCGGCCTGGGCGCTGATGCCCCACTTGTTGGCTTCCGGAGCCGGGGTCGCGGACTCGACGATGAAGCCCTTCGCCTTGAGCCCGGACTGCTTGAGCGTGACCTCGGGGATCACCTCGGCCTTCCGGTCGTTGTCGTAGGACACCTTGCCGTCGAGCTTGAGCAGGACGTATTCGGGGCCGTAGACCTGCTTGAGGGTCTGTCGGATGAAGTCGTCCGCGCCGCCGTAGATCTCGAGACGGCCGTCGGCCAGGCGGTGAGGACGGTCGCGGCGGTACCAGCGCACGCTGAGGCTCGGCGCGCCGAGGTAGAAATCAGGATCGAAGGGGCCGATGAACGCCGTCAAGGTGAAATCCGAGTCCTGCTGGTCGGTCATCACCTGCCAGCCCCACGGGACGGAGACCGCGAAGTCCTTGTTGATCGACTCGTAGCTCGCGTACTTGGGAGGAGTGCAGGCGGCGGCGAGGGTCAGCGCAAGGACCGCGGACAGACGGCGCAGAAGGGTTCTTTTCATCCTCTTAGAGAGTTCCGAGTATAACAGGACCAGGACATGTTGTCCAGGTCATTCCTCGGGCTCGACCGGCGCGGGCAGGGCCTTCGCCATGGCCTCGGCCTCTCGCGCGGCCGGCTCGTTGCCGAGCCCGCGCTGCACCGCGGCCAGGCGCGGCAGGATCTCGGCCTCCGCGCGGGCCTCGCCCAGGCGGCGGGCGGAATCGAGGGCGGAGAGGTAGGCCTCGCGGGCCTCCGGCGCGCGTCCCCGGGCCTCGAGCGCGTAGGCGTAGGCGGCCTTGAGCTCAGGGTCGCGGCGCAGGCGGGGCCGCTCGCGGGCGAGCTCCAGGTGGCGGTCGGCCTTGTCGGACAGGCCCAGGCGGCCGAGGGCGTAGGCCTTCCAGATCAGGGCCTGCACGCTGTCCGGGGCCTGAACGAGCCAGCGGTCGAGCTCCTCGAGCACCTTGCCCGCCTTGCGCTTGTCGGCGAGGAGCGCGTCGAGGTCCGACGGGTACATCCGGTTCGGCGAGACGAGGCGCGGGGGCTGGGAGGGGACGAGCCAGGCGTTCTCCCCCACCTTCTTGAGGTACACCAGGGCCCGGTCGTCGGCGTAGCCGAGGACCCAGTTGGGGTCCTCGTCGATGATCCGCGCCGGCGCCCCGGCGCGGTGGTTGTGCACGACCGCGTAGTCGAAGCGATAGACCATGTCGAGCTGGCGGAACAGGCGCGGCCAGGCCGCGGCCTCGCGCTTGAACGCCGCCGGGTAGACGCCGGGCCGGGCGTCCACGAAGACGGGCCGCTCGGACAGGCCGATCAGCTCGGCGCCCGTCTCGGGCTCGTTGAACATGCGGCCCCGCACGCCGTTCGACTTGAGGTAATGCGCCGCGCCCCCGAGGATCGGCGCGCCGTAGCCGCGCGACCGAGACAGCGGCGCCCCCACGAAGTGCTGGTACCCCGCCAGCAGGAGCCCGGCGAACACCGCCCAGCGCATCACGCGCGGCCAGGTGTCGGAGCGGGGCTTGAGCCAGTGGCCGAGCGCCAGGGCGATGACCGGGCAGGCCGCGAGTATCGCCAGCGGGCGCAGGCCCGGCAGGACGAGGGAGAGGGCGATGACGGTCGTCGCCGCCACGGTGGTCACGAACTCCTGCTGGAGCGTGTACCAGCAGGAGGCCAGCCCCGCGACCGCGAACAGCGTATAAAGGGAGAGCCAGTCCGCCGGCCAGCCGCCGACGACCGTGGTCGCGTCCGCGAACGTGCGCCCGAGCACGGCCCAGCCGAGCGGGTTCCACGCGAGGGTCAGCACGCAGGCCCCGAGGGTCGCCCAATAGCCCAGGCGCTCGCGCGCGGCGGTGCGCAGGGACGCCTTGAACACCTTGAGCCCGACGAGCCACAGGGCGAGAAGGGAGGAGGCGCCGTGGGTGTTGGCCCACAGCGCGGTCAGCGCCGCGGCCGCCGCCCCCTGCCACAGACGGAAGCGATGGCGCGGGCGCAGCAGGCGGATGAACAGCGCGAAGTAGAGGAGGTCGAAGACCGCGGGGGTCTCGACGAGGCCGGTCCAGCCCGCGCACGCGCCGAGCGCGAGGAGGGAAGCCGCGGCGAGAGGGCTGCCGTGGTTGACCGGGAGCAGGAGCGCGAAGGCGGCGGCCGCCGCGACGCTCTTCAGGAGCACGACGGCCTTCACGCCGCCGAGCGCGTCGAGCCAGGCGGCGACGACGTCGAACAGCCAGGAGTCCGTCGTCCACGCGGCGCCCGAGGCGCCGTAGCCGAAGGGGTCGGTCCGGGGCAGGGCGTGCTCCGCGATGATCTTCGCGCCGGTCTTCAGGTGGATCCAGGTCTCGGGCGCGTGCACCGAGCGCCAGCCGAGCGCGAGCACGAACGCGAAGAGCAAGGTCTCGAGAGGCCAGTGGGGGTGATGAGGCTTTTCGTGCGGATGCGCGCCTTGCTTCATTCAGCGGCTATCCTACAAAATCGGCTACAATGCGTTTCACGGAGAAAAACAAATGGATTTCGAGCTCAGCGACGCCCAGAAGGACATCCGGGACACGGTCCGCAAGTTCGCGGAAGCCAAGATCAAGCCCCTCGCCCACGACCTCGACGAGAAGGAAGAGTTCTCCGTCGACCTGACGCGGCAGATGGGAGAGCTCGGCGTGTTCGGGCTCATCGTCCCCGAGGAGTACGGCGGCTCGGGCCTCGACTACACCTCCTATTGCATCGCCGTCGAGGAGCTCGCGCGCGTGGACGGATCGCAGGCGGCCACGGTCGCCGCCGGGGTCTCCCTCGGCGTGGCGCCGATGCTCTACTTCGGCACCGAGGAGCAGAAGAAGCAGTGGCTGCCGAAGCTCGCCGCCGGGGAGCAGCTGTTCGCCTTCGGCCTCACCGAGCCCGACGCCGGCTCCGACTCGCGCGGCTCGCGAACCAAGGCGACGCAGAACCCCGACGGCACCTGGACCATCGACGGCTCGAAGATCTTCATCACCAACGGCTCCAACGAGCTGACCGGCGGCGTCATCGTCCAGGCCGTCAGCGACCGCAACGCGGCCGGCGACCCCGAGTTCACCTGCTTCATCGTCCCGAAGGGCACGCCCGGCTTCACCTCCAAGCGCATGCACAAGAAGCTGATGTGGCGCGCCTCAGACACGGCCGAGCTGTACTTCGACAAGGTCAAGGTCCCCGACTCGGCCATACTCGGCAAGCGCGGCACCGGCTCGCGCCAGATGCTCAAGACTTTGGACTCCGGCCGCCTGTCCATCGCCGCGATGGGCCTCGGCTGCGCGCAGGGCGCCTACGAGGCGGCCCTGTCCTACGCGCAGAAGCGCGTGCAGTTCGGCAAGCCTCTCTCCCGCTTCCAGGCCATCGCCTTCAAGCTCGCCGACATGGCGATGAAGATCGAGCACGCGCGCATCTTCCTGTATAAGGCGTGCTGGCTGCGCGACCAGAAGAAGCCCTTCGGCAAGGAATCGGCCATGGCCAAGCTGTACTGCTCCGAGGTCGCCCAGTGGGTCGCCAACGAGGCAGTGCAGATCCACGGCGGCTACGGCCTCATGAAGGAGTTCGACGTCGAGCGCTTCTACCGCGACCAGCGTCTCCTTCAGATCGGCGAGGGCACGTCGGAGATCCAGCGCCTCGTGATCTCCCGCGCGATCGGCTGTTGAGCAAGGAGCTCATCGCGGCCTTCGGCCTCGAGCCCCATCCCGAGGGCGGCTATTATAAGGAGACCTACCGCAGCGCGGAGAAGATGACCACCCGCGGCGGGGCCTCCCGCCCGATCTCCACGGGGATATTGTTCCTCCTGCCCGAAGGCCAGAAGTCCCGCCTCCACCGCATCAAGTCCGACGAGCTGTGGCACTTCCATCTCGGCGGCCCCCTGCGCCTGACGCAGATCGCCCCGGAGGGCGCCGTCACCGAGGTCGTCCTCGGCCCGGACTTCAGGAACGGCCAGCGCCTCCAGCACGTCGTGCCCGCCCGCCACTGGTTCGGGGCCGCGCCCGAGCCCGGCGCCGGCTTCTCCTTCGTCGGCTGCACGGTCGCCCCCGGCTTCGACTTCGACGACTTCGACCTGGGCCCGCGCGCGACCTTGCTCGCGCGCTTTCCCGACGCAAAAGACATCATCGTCAAGCTCACCGATTAGACTCCCGTGCCTTTTGAGGCACACGCACTGCTCCCGGTGCGAGTCCGCGTGCCGTACACGGCACGCGCCGCAAGCGACAAATATTCCGTGGGCCTTCGGACCCGGTCAAAATAGGGCCGTTTGCCTCCTTCTAGTTCCCGGTGAGGTGACTATAATCTGGGCATGAAGCTCATGCGACAGGCTATCGCCCTCCTTCTGTCCATGTCGCTGGGCTCCACGCCCGCCCTGGCGCAAGTCCAGTCCATAAAAGTCTCCGTTCCCACCTCCGTCGGCCCATACAGCGCCGCAGGCGCAAGCTCCAACCCCTCGCTCCCCGGAATTCCGGTCTTCGGCACGATCCCGAATACGTTGCCGTCGTTGTCGTTATCTTTAACTCCGTCCCTCGCCGCGCCGTCCATCATCCCCAACGCGCAGCCGGTCTCTCTGGGAATCGCTCCATCCGTTGCCGTTAAATCCGTTGCCGTCCAAGCCTCCAAGTCAGCGGCCGCCCCGACGAAGCCCGTCCAAGCCACGGCCGCGGCGTTAGCTTCAGTCCAAGCTGCAGCGTCCAAAGCCGTCGAGGGATTGTCAAAAGCCTCCGGCGATTCGGCCAGCTCCAAAGCCTCCGTCCAGTTCTCCGCGCTCGTCTCCGACCCCCTCGCCTCTCCGTCGCGGTCCGACGCGGGGCTCGCGCCGGTCGCCGGCAAGATGGGCGCCCTCGCCCCCTCCGGCCTCTCGGCGAAGACTTTCTCCGCCCCCGCCGCCGACGAGAAGGCCGGCCCGCCCGCCCCGCGCAAAGCCGGCATCACCCAGGTCTTCAAGGACCCCGAGCGCAACAAATCCTTCTGGCGCTACGTCGCGGGCTACTCCATCTTCCTCTTCGGCTACCAGATGTACGTCGTCGGCCTCCCGTACCTGATCTCCGCGATCACGCGCAACTCCCTCACCGAGAACCACGACGCGCGCGCCGCCAACGAGGAGACCCTCAAGTCGATGATCCGCTCCAACCGCTCGCTGGCGCGCATCGCGCACTGGGTCGCGCAGGGCGTGAGCTACGCGACCATCCCCCTCTTCACGCGCGGCATCGAGAAGGACGGGCCCAAGAAGTGGCTCGTCCGGTCCATGCTCACCCGCGCCGCCATGCTCGCCGGCGTCGCCGGCCTCTTCTTCGCGACGGGCCTTCTCAGCGTGTCGGGCGCGCTCTGGGTGTTCCTCGGCCTCGTGGCCCTGCAGTCCTTCTTCCAGGGCATCGCGGTGACCTTCGAGGGCGCGGCGACGACGCGCATCATGGGCGACTCGACCGTCACCAGCGAGGAGCGCACCAAGGCGAACTCGATCCTGACCTTCATCGCCGCGCTCTTCGCGATCATCGCCCCCGTCATCGCCGGCCAGATCGCGCAGATCGGCCCGGTGATGGGCAAGACCGGCGTCGGCGGCGCGGTGATCTACTCGATCTACGCCGGCGTCATCGCGCTGGCCGCCTTGGTGTACGCCTCGATCAAGATGATCGGCGGCGCGAAGAAGGCCGAGCTGGCCCGGACGCCCGGCGAGGAGCCGGCGGCGGCCCCCGCCCCGAAGGGCGTCGGCGGCACGCTCAAGAGCCTGTGGCTGTCGATCAAGGACGGCACGAAGCTCGTGTTCAAGGACCGCTTCCTGCGCACGCTCCTGCTGATGTCGATGGTGACGTCGCTGTTCTCCGACCCGCTCGTCTTCAACGTGCTCCCCGAGTACATCGAGGGCCTCGTCGCCAGCAACCCGGGCTCGATGGGCGCGATCATGAACATCCCCGTCCTCGGCTGGTTCCTCAAGTCGCTGGCCGCGACGCCGATGGGGAACTTCGCGATGATGATGGTGATGGCGAGCGTGGGCTCCATCATCGCCTCCTTCCTCATCAAGCCCCTGACCAAGCTGTTCCAGCGGTTCGGCTTCAAGACCGACGAGGCGCTGACCATCCCGTTCTTCATCCTCGCCGCGCTGGAAGCCCCCCTGTTCCTGCTGATGATCAACACCCCGACCATGCTCGGCGCCGTCGCGCTGTACGGCCTGCAGTCGCTCTCCGTCGGCTTCATCGGCATCGCGATCTCGGGCCTGTACCAGAAGAACCTCGGCCGGCACAAGGACGAGAACGTCAACAAGATCCTGGCCGCGCAGTCCCTGCTCGGCATCGCCGCCGCGATCGTCTCGACCTACGTCTACGGCTTCGTCCTCAAGGACATCTCGATCGCGACCTCGCTGACGATCGCCGCGATCGCGACCGGCGTGATGGGCCTGCTGCGCCTCGCCGCGCCCTTCCTCTCCTTCAGCAAGGAGTCCCGGAAGGCGCCGCCGCAGCCCGACGCGCCGGCGCCGCCCGCGCACGCCAAGCCCCCGGCCGGCGACCACAACGGGCCGAACTCGATCATGTCGACCCACCTGTAAAATACCAGGCGCTCCGGGCATTTTAACGCTGGCCCTCCGTGCCCTAGGTATTGTAAGAATAAGCCGTGAGCACGCTGACCTTGCCCATGGCCAACCTCGAGATCGACCACCCTCAGCAGGACCAGACCGTCACCTCGCCTATCTACACCTTCCGCGTCGACGGCCCCGAGACGCTCGGCTCGCTCGAGGTCTCCGTGGACCGCGGGCCGTGGCGGCCCTGCCGCCGCGCCTGCGGCTACTGGTGGTACGACTGGTCCGGCTACGGCGAAGGCGAGCACATCCTCGTCGCGCGCGGCCAGAACCGCGACGGCTCCCCCGTCGGCTCCACGCCGCGCCGCTTCACCGTCGCGCTCCGCAAGTAGGCACGCCCCCGTCGCAATTTCCTCACCTCCCCGCCGTGGACCTCTCGCGCCGCCCTTGTCTATCCTCCGCGCATGAGACACCTACTGCTCGCCCTGCTTCTCGCTTCCCCGGCCGCCTTCGCGGCCGACGGAGACAACTCCCCCACTCCCAAGGACCTGAAGGGGTTCGCCGCGACCAAGCGCTGGTTCTCCGAGCACCGCAAGGAGTTCGCCGAGCGCCAGGGGCTCATGCTCAAGCGGCGCTACGACCTGTCCGACATCCCCTCGAAGGACGCGGCCATGTCGCGGGGCAAGAGCGTCCAGCAGGGCGTGAGGGCGAAGACGCCCGCCGGCGTGTCCTGGGAGGACCTCGCGAAGATGGCGCCCGAGGAGGTCCGCCGGCGCGACGCCTTCCCCGAGGGCTTCATGCCGCTTCCCTTCCCGAACCATCCCGAGGGCGGCATGCTGTTCCCGCGCATGCAGATCGACGAGACCAAGAAGCAGGAGGGCCGCGACCTCGAGCGCTTCGACCTGGACTTCGACCTCCCCGAGCATTTCCTGCCGGAGTTCCCCCCGGCGATGTTCCTGACCACGCGCCCGGACCTCGGCGACGTCTCGAAGGGCCGGCTCGTCACCCTCGACAACTATTACGAGCTGTTCGAAGGGATCCTGAACATGAAGCAGCTCGACGGCCTGCGCCTCCTGCTGACGCCGTTCCCCCAGCAGCAGTTCAACGCGACCGACGACCGGCGCGTCAATCGGCCGAGCCTGGGCGTGACCTGCTTCGACTGCCACGCCAACGGCGCCACCAACGCCGCGACGCACCTCGTCGGCGACATCCGCCCCCAGGAGTTCCGCCACCGCATCGAGGCGCCGTCGCTGCGCGGCGTGAACATCCAGCGCCTGTTCGGCTCCCAGCGCGCGCTCAAGAGCATCGAGGATTTCACCGAGTTCGAGCAGCGCGCCGCCTACTTCGACGGGGACATCGCCCTCGCGGCGAAGAAGGGCGTCAACACGCTCGACCGCGCCTCGCAGGTCCATCACATGGCCGAGTTCCAGAACCTGCTCGACTTCCCGCCGGCGCCGAAGCTCGACACGGAGGGGAAGCTGATCCCGGCGAAGGCGTCGCCCGCCGAGCTGCGCGGCCAGGCTCTGTTCTTCGGCAAGGCGAAGTGCGCGTCGTGCCACGCTCCGCCGTACTACACCGACAACACGATGCATGACCTCAAGGTCGAGCGCTTCTACAAGCCGCGGCTCATCCGCGGCATGATGGCGTCGGCCGACGGCCCGATCAAGACCTTCCCGCTGCGCGGGATCAAGGACACGCCGCCGTATCTCCACGACGGCCGCCTGCTGACGCTCGACGACACGGTGCGCTTCTTCAACCTCGTGCTGGAGGCCAAGCTCACCCCTCAGGAGGAGGCGGACGTGACGGCGTTCCTGAAGGCGCTGTAGCCGGGACGCAGGCCGGGCCCGAGGCCCCCCACGGGAAGACTCCTGGGAGGAGCCGCGCTTCCCGCGGGGCCTTCAGGCCCGCGCCGTCCGTACAATCGTCAGTCCCATTCCGCGCGCTGCTTCTCCAGGCTCTTCTCGAAGTGCAACCGGCTCGACGTCAGCTTCTCGACCTCCGCCGGCGAATAGCCGAGCTGGGGGAAGGGAAGGATGCCGCCCGGCGAGTGGCAGTCCCCGCACTTCAAAGCCTTCGTCTTCGTGACGAGGTGGCTGTTGGCGAAGTAGATGCGCTGCCAGCCCGGAACCGGGTCGTAGGGCGCGAGGCCTTGTATCTTGGCCGCCGAGGCCACGCCCGCGAGCGCGTCGCCGGTCTGCATGGGCGGAGCGAAGTCCATGCCCAGGATGTTCCCCGTCTTCTTGTCGTAGAAGGCTTTCCCCTCGAAGACCTTGAACGGGAAGATCCGGCTCTTCGGGTCCTTGCGGCTCCCCTTGGGCCCGATGAGGTGCGGCTCGTACTTCACCGAGCCGTTGAACCACGCATAGACCGCGCGCGTCTCGTTGGGCTCGTGCTTCAAGGTCGAGGGCTCCCAGAAGCCGTCCGACTGCTTCTCCCAACGCGTGAAATCCTTGGCCGAGGCTCCGCCGGTCAGCGGCGTGTGGCAGGTCTGGCAGGCCAGCCGCGCCGTGTGCCGGTTATAGTCCGCGTCCTTGTGCGGCTTTTCCGTGTGGCAGCCGGCGCACGAGAGACGCAGGCCGTCGTTGGCCCACAGGTTCGGATCGAAGCCGGTGGGGATGCGGTGGTCCTTGCCTTGATGGCAGTCCACGCACAGCATGCCCTTGGCGGCGTGGGCGTCCGTCTCCTTGCTGAACAGGAAGCCGCGCTTGTTGTACTGCCCACCGCCCGCGCCCTCGTGGCAGGCCATGCAGTTCTTGACGCCGGGCTTCCCGACCGCCAGCGCCGCCTTGAGGCTCGCGTCCCGTCCCATCGCCACGCGCCCCTGCTCGTCCCGGTACCCTTTCCGCAGCCGGAAATCGTACTCCGAGGAATGGCAGAGGAGGCAATCGACGGCCTTCTCGGCCCCGGGACCCTTGCTGGCGACCCCCTGGACGTGGTTTCCGGGGTGGCAGGTATTGCAGCCGGTGAACTTGACCTTCCCCGAATCCGAGCGGACCTCCTTCATGTCGTTGATGACGTCGTTGCCGTTGCACATGGTGTAGATGCGGTTGAGCATCCCATGAACGGCCTTCTTGTCGATCCCCTCGACGTTGTCGACCTTCGACGCGTGAGTCCAATGCACCGAGCCCACGACCTGCCGTCCCGCGTCGGGATGGCAGGCGAGGCAGGTTTCGGCCCCGGCGAAGCCGCTTTGCTCCATGGCCGCGCGGCCGGGATGCTCTCCCGGCCGCGCGTCCGCGGACGCCCAGGCGACGAGCAGAACGGCGCCGAGGACCGTTCTCATCTCAGCAGCCTCCCACCTTGCGGAAGTAGGTGCTGTGCTTGCGGCCGTCCTTGACCTCGTACTTGCAGCGGATCTCGTCGCCGGCCGAGATGCGCTTGTCCTTGAACTTATCGAGCGTGAGCTGATCGTCGACGAAGATCTCCACCTCCTCCTCGGATTTGGAGTCCTTGAGCACGGCGACCGCGCTCTTGCCGTCCTCGGCCATGTCGATGCGCACGACCGAGCCCACGAGCTTGCCGACCTCCGCCTCGGCGGCCGGCCGCGAGCCCTCCGCCGCGGGGGCCGCGGCCCCCGCGCCCGATGCGAGCACGCCTGCTAGAATCAACGCGATCAGGTTCATGACTGCCCCCTCCGCTAGAAGCGGACCTCGAACGTGGTATAGATGTCGTACGCGTTCTTGATCGGCGCCATGAACTGCATGTCCGCGGCCGTCAAGCTGGCGATCTTCTGCGGAGCGCCCACCCAGGAGTTGGACTGCGTGTAATCGAAGTTGTAGTACTGCCAGCCCACCCGGAAGAAGGCGCGTCCGCGAGGCGAGACCGCCTTGCGCATGAGCTCCTGGACGAGATAGAGCTCGTAGACCTGGCCGCGGGTCCCGAGCTTGCTGGTCCAGATGTCGTCGGCGGCCGGCGCGAACGTGACCCAGTACTTCGAGCCGTGGTTGTACTCGGCCCCGAGCTTCGTGCCGGTCTTCGTGAAGTCGTAGCGCGTGCCCACGTAGGCGGCATAGCCGGCGTTGTTCTTCTGCTCCGTCCCACCGAACATGAGCCCGGGGTTGCCGGTCCCGAAGCCGGCGTTGTAGCGGTCGCCGCTCGGCAGCGCGCGGCTCATGGCCCCCGCGGCGAACAGACGCACCTCGCCCGGGCCGACCTGGCGCACCGTGCGCATCACGTTGAGGCCGTACTCCTCGAGGTCGCCGAGGTTGGCGCGAACGTTCGGGCCCGGGATCGTGTCCATGATCCCGAAGCCGCGCTGATACTGTGCGTCGACGCGCCAGTCATCGGTCTCATAAGGGATGAGCGCCAGTCCCAGCATGTCGGTGTCGGCGAGCGAGGGGCCGCCGGTCTCGCGATAGCCCGCCTCGAAAGCGCGGCCGTAGCAGACCTTCGCGGCGAAGCCGGGGAGGGCCTCGACGTCGGGCGCCGCCCCCAAGGTGAAGCCGTCGAAGGCGTAGTCGACGAGGAGGGCCGGCGTGCCGGCCGAGCCCGATATGTCGAAGTTCTGCCGGACGTTGCCCGGCGCGCCGCCGGTCGACGGCCGGCGCCCGGCGGAGAACCACACCGGCTGGCCTCCGATCGAGTTCCAGCTGGCGTAGGCCTGATCGACGAGGAGGCTGTTGTCGGCCGGTATGCGGCCGCGGGTGCCGTCGAAGACACCGCTGGTGTTGCTGCGGTCGGCGAAATATCCGGCCTGGGTCGGCGCCGAGGTCGTCATGCCGAACGTCTTGTACATGAGGAGACGGGAGCTGAGCGTGACGTTCTCCAGGACGCGGGCCTTCAGGTCGAGGCCGAAGCGGTTGGTGAACAGCGAGTCGTTGCGGATGGTCTTCGCGGCATAGGCGGCGGTGTTCGGCACGGCGCCCGTGAAGGTGCCCAAGAACTGCGTGTAGGACGGAACGTGCGCGACGAGCTTGTCGTGGCGCGTCCGGAAATCTCCGCCGACCGTCAGCCAGGCCATCGGGGACTCCTTGGATGCGGCACCCTTGAGGCCCTGGACCTCCTTCTTGACCGCCTCCAGCTCGCGCGTCATCGCGTCAAGACGCGCGTCCGGGCTCTGCTGCGCGAAAGCCGACGACGCCGTCAACGCCAGGGCGAAAGCGCACACCGTTCGCGCGATTGCGCGCGGGCTCCAGCTGGATCGAATCATAAAACCTCCCTTATATCTGCATACGCAGTTGTATCCATGCAACGCACTGGCCATACATATCTGCACATACGGATATACATACAGCGGCCCGCGGCTTGAATCCTCCCGGAGGGCGTGTTAACATCTGGGTGTGGATAAACCCGTCGACGGGATGTTCCGGGCCTTCGCGGACGTCACGCGCCTGCGCATCCTCCACCTGCTGACGCGCCGCGATCTCTCGGTCTGCGAGATCATGGCGACCATGGAGGTGCCCCAGTCGAAGATCTCCCGGCACCTCGGCTATTTAAGGAACTCCGGGCTCGTGGTCTCTCGGACGCAGGGGCAATGGCGGCTTTACTCGCTCGCCGAGCCGACGACCCGGTTCCAGGCCCGCGCGCTCCACTGCCTGAAGGACTGCTTCGACGAGGTCGCCGTGCTCAAGCGGGACATGGAGCGGCTGAAAGTGGTGGGACCGCTCTGCGCCCAGCGCCGGAAGCGGATGGCCGAATCCGCCCGCAATAAGAGGAAAAGCTGAGCCCCCTCCCAGAATCGAACTGGGGTAGCTTGTTTACAAAACAAGTGCTCTGCCACTGAGCTAAGGGGGCGTCCCTCAAGTTTAACAGGTTTTGGCTCCGGCCGGGAGTGCGCCCGATTCTTGGTATCATCGGCGAATGTCCCCCGGAAGACAGAAGGCCGCCGCCGCGCTGCTCGGATTGGCCGCCGCCGCGCTGCTCCTCGAGCTCGGCCTGCGATTGACCGGCGCGGTCGGCTCCGCGATCGGCCGCACGAAGGCCGCCTCCGCCGCGGCTCGCCCCGGAGAGGTCCGCATCCTCTGCCTCGGCGATTCGATGACGGCCATCGGAGGCTACCCCGCGGCGCTGGAGGCGGAGCTCAACCGAGGCGGCGGCGTCCCGCGCTACTCCGTGATCGACCGCGGCCAGGCGTCGATCGGCCTCGAATACATCGCCGAGCATCTCGACGAGAACCTGGAGCGAGACCGCCCCGACGCCGTGGTCCTGATGATCGGCAGGATGGAGGCCTTCTACCGCCGGCCGCCGCAGCGGCGCTGGTGGTGGCGGTTCCGGCTCGGGCGGCTGATCGCCACGACGGCGGAGCTGCTCGCCCAGACGCGGAGCTTCGGCGACCTGCCGGCGCTCGTCGAGGGACGCGGCGAGGAATGGGGCGGCGACGCCGACGCCGGCGAGCACTACTTCCTCGTCGGGGACTACCCCAAGGCCGCGGCCTTCTTCCGTCACGCGGCGGGCGGCGCGAAGGAGGGCGCCTTGTCCCGCCTGGAAGCGGCCTCGCGCGCGATGGCGCGCGGCGACGCGCCGGCGGCGCGCGAAACGCTGCGCCTGGCCGCGGATGATCACCCCGGCGACCGCAGGCTCCTGAAATGCGCGTATTGGATCCACAATGTCACCGGCGACGAGGCGGAAGCGGAGCGTCTGCTGAAGAGATCGGCGGCGATGCCCGGCGCGGACTGGTCGGACCTCTCCGCCCTCTCCTACCTCCATCTCCGCCGCGGCAGCCGCGGGGGCGCCCGCGAGCTGCAGCCGCTGCTCCGGCCGGCCGGCACGGTCGACGACCGCCTGCTGCGCGCCCACGCCGTCCTCTCCTTGTTCCGCGGGGACGAGGCCGAGGCCCGGGTCTATTTCGCGAAAGCCGACGCCCTGGAGGCGGCGAACGCCGCCGCGGCGGCCGGCGACAGGAGCGAGTACCGGAGGATGGCCGAGAGGATACTCTCCCGGAAGATCGCCCTGTTCAGCATGCAGTACCCGGCGCGCCGCGTCGCGCCGCTGAAGGCGTCGCTCGCCGGCCTCGAGGGCGTCAGGTTCGTCGATAACGAGGCCGTGTTCAAGGACGCGCTCAAGAAGACCCCGTTCGCGGAGCTCTTCCTCGATCAGTACGGCGGGGATTTCGGCCATCTCAAGCCCAAGGGCGTGAGCCTGCTGGCGGGCCATCTGGCCGCGGAGATCCGCGCGGCGGGCCTGAGGCCACGGGAGGCCCGATGAACAGGATGCTCTTCATCCTCAGGGAGTGCCGGGAGCTCGTCCGCCGCCACCGCCTGTACTTCCTGGCGCCGCTGCTGATCGCGCTGGCCGTCCTCTCCTTCCTGGTCTTCACGATCGGCCCGTCCATGATCGTCGCGTTCATCTACGCGGGCCTATGACGGGACCCTCCAAAGTCCTGGGGCTGTCGTGCTTCTACCACGACGCCGCCGCCTGCCTGATGACCGGAGGAGCCGTCGTCGCCGCGGCCCAGGAGGAGCGCTTCACCCGCCGCAAGAACGACGAGGGCTTCCCGATCCAGGCGATCAACTACTGCCTGCAGGAGGGCGGGATCACGGCCCGCGACCTCGACGCGATCGTCTTCTACGAGAAGCCGTACCTGAAGCTCTCCCGCGCGCTCACCGGGCACCTCCGGGGCTTCCCGCGCACCTACGCCTCGTTCCGGCGCTCGATGCCGCGCTGGCTCCACGACCGCCTGACCTTGCCTCTCGACCTCCGGTCCGAGCTCGGCTTCTCGGGCGAGACCTATTTCGTCAAGCACCACCTCGCCCACGCCGCCTCGGCCTTCCTGCCTTCCGGCTTCGAGGAGGCGGCCATACTCACCGCCGATTCCGTCGGCGAGTGGGCCACGATGACGCGCGGCCGCGGCGAGGGCGCGAAGGTGCGCGTCGAGTCGGAGCTGGTCTTCCCGGATTCCCTCGGCCTGCTCTACTCGGCCGTCACCGCCTTCCTCGGCTTCGAGCTCAACGAGGGCGAGGGCACGGTCATGGGCCTGTCCGCCCACGGCCGCCCGTCCTTGCTGCCCCGGCTGCGCGAGGTCGTGACGGTGCGCGCCGACGGGAGCTTCGCGCTCGACCAGTCCTATTTCGACTTCTACGGCGGCGAGGCGATGCATTCGCCGCGCTTCGTCGACGCCTTCGGCCCCGCCCGGCTCCCCGGAGCCCCGTTGACCGACCGCGACCGCGACCTGGCGGCCAGCCTGCAGGCGCTGACCGAGGACATCCTCGTGCGCCTGGCGCGCGATCTGCGCGCGCGGACCAAGTCCGAGAACCTGTGCCTGGCCGGCGGGGTCTTCCTCAACTGCGCGGCGAACCAGAGGATCCTCGAGCTCTCCGGCTTCAAGCGTCTCTTCGTCCAGCCCGCCGCCGGCGACGCCGGCGGGGCCCTCGGGGCGGCCGCCTTCGTCAGCCGCTCGCTGTGGGGCTTCCCGTCCGCCGGAGCGATGGACCCCTTCCTGGGGCCCTCGTTCTCCGCCGCCCGGGCCAAGCGCGCCCTGTCCGCCGCGGGGCTCTCCTGGAAGGAGCTGGGCGAGGACGACCTGTGCCGCGCCGCCGCCGGGGCGATCGCCCGGGGAGGCGTGGTCGGCTGGGTGCAGGGGCGCATGGAGCTCGGCCCCCGGGCGCTCGGCAACCGCTCCATCCTCGCCGACCCGCGCGACGCGCGGACGAAGGAGCGGATCAACGCGAAGGTGAAGGGCCGCGAGGAGTTCCGGCCCTTCGCCCCCGCGGTCCTCGCCGAGAGGGCCGCCGAGTTCTTCCATCTCGACGCGCCGTCGCCGTTCATGCTCCTGGCGCCGCGCGTGCGCGAGGAGAAGAAGGCCTCGATCCCCGCCGTGACCCACGCCGACGGCACGGCGCGGGTGCAAACCGTGACCGAGGCGTCGAACGCCCGCCTTCATCGCCTGCTGAAGGCCTTCGACGCGGAGGCGGGCGTGCCGGTCCTGGTCAACACCTCCTTCAACCGCCGGGGCGAGCCGATCGTCTGCTCCCCCGAGGACGCCGTCGCCTGCTTCAAGGAGACGGGCCTCGACGCCCTCGTCCTCGGCGACCTGTTCGTGGAGCGCCATGGGACTGCGTGACGCCCTGAGGTCCCTTCGCGAACGCGCCGCGCGGCTGGCCCAGGCCGTGCTGCTCCCCGCCGGGCTTTTCCTGGCGTATTTCATCGGAGTGGGGCTGACGCGCCTGCTCGCGCGCCTCCTGCGCCCGGAAGTCCTCGATCCCCGGCCGGGACCCGGGGACACCTTCTGGCGCGAGGCCGAGGGCTACGGCGACGACGAGCAGGACGCGCGCCGCCAGTCCTAAGGGCTCGCCGGCCGTCGTTCCCTCGTGCCGTGATTGAGAAAAGGCGGCGCGGGACCGTTTAGGTAGACTGACGCCGTGCCCCTCCGCGACGCCGGCATCTATCTCGACAACGCCGCGACCACGCGCCCGGACCCGGCCGCGCTCGCGGCCATGCGCGCCTTCGAGGACGAACATCACGGGAATCCCTCGTCGCAGCACGCCGCCGGCGTCGCGGCGGCCCGCGAGGTCGAACGCGCGCGCCAGGCCGTCGCGGACGCGCTCGGCGCCGCGCCCGACGAGATCGTCTTCACGTCCGGCGGGACCGAGTCGAACAACCTCGCGCTCAAGGGCGCGCCCCTTCCGCGCGGCGGGCACGTCGTCGTGTCGGCGATCGAGCATCCGAGCGTGCTGCGGACCGCCGACGCCCTGAGACGCCGCGGCGTGAAGGTCACGGTCGTCGGCGTCGACCCGCGCGGCCGCGTCTCGCCCGCCGCGGTCGCCGCGGCGCTCACGCCGAGCACCGCCCTCGTCTCGGTCATGCACGCCAACAACGAGACCGGCACGCTCGAGCCCGTGGCCGAGATCGGACGCCTGTGCCGCGCGCGCGGCGTCCTCTTCCACACCGACGCCTGCCAGAGCTTCACGCGCGCGGCGCTCGACGCGGGCAGCGGCGACTTCGACCTGATCTCGGTCAACGCGCACAAGATCCACGGGCCGAAAGGCGTCGGCGCGCTGTTCGTCCGGCGGGGGACGAAGCTGACGCCTCTGCTCGACGGAGGCGGCCACGAGCGCGGCCTGCGCTCCGGGACCCTGAACGCCCCGGGCATCGTCGGCTTCGGCGCGGCCGTGCGCCTGGCACGGGACGCCTCCCCGTACGAGACCCAGCGCCTGCGCGACCGCCTCCTCGTCCTCCTGCGCCGGGGGATCCCGGGGCTGCGCCTCAACGGCCCGGAGGACGCGAGGCTGTGCGGCCACCTCAGCGTCACCTTGCCCCGCGGCGACGCGAAGGAGGCCGCCCAGGCGCTGAGCGCGCGCGGCGTCCTCGTCTCGACGGGCTCGGCCTGCTCGGCGGGGAAGAACGAGCCGAGCCACGTCCTGCTCGCCCTCGGCCTGACCCCCGCGCAGGCGGGCCGGACCCTGCGCCTGACCCTGAGCCGCATGACGACGCGCGCCGAAGTCGACGCCGCGGCGGCCGCGCTCGTCGAGCTGGCCGGGAGCGCCCATGGCCGCCGCTGACGCCGACGAGGCCTTGGACCTCTCCGGGGTGCCGTGCCCCGCGAACTCCGCCCGAGCCCTGATCGCGCTGGAAGGCATGGCGGACGGGCGCGTGCTGCTCGTCACGGTCGACGACGGAGAGCCGGTCCGCAACGTCCCGCCCTCGCTCGCCGAGGAGGGACACGCCGTCGTGCGGCGCGAGAAGGCCGGAGGCCGTTGGCGCCTCTGGGTCCGGAAGGGAGGCTGACGCCATGGAGCCGGGGAAGATCTGCGCCCGCTGCGTGATGCCCGAGACCCCGCCCGAGATCGTACTGGACGCCGCGGGGATCTGCTCCCTGTGCCTCGAGCACGACGCGCGCAAGGCGCGCGAGCCGGAGACGAAGTTCCTGGAGACCGACTTCCTGAAGATCGTCGACCAGCACCGCGGCAAGCACGAGTACGACTGCCTCGTCATGTGCAGCGGCGGCAAGGACAGCACGGCGGCCCTCTACTACATGAAGCGGCGCTACAAGCTCAACTGCCTCGCCTTCACCTTCGACCACGGCTTCGAGACGGAGGACGCCCTCGAGAACGTCCGCAAGGCCGTGTCGAAGCTCGACGTCGACTTCGTCCTGCACCGCTCGACCTTCATGAACGACATGTTCGCCAAGGTCCTGAAGACCGGCTCGAAGGCGGTGCTCTGCCATCTATGCTCGATGTGGTACATGGACCTGACCTTCAAGACGGCCGCTCGCTACGACGCGCCGATCATCATCGCGGGCTGGACCAAGGGGCAGATGACCAAGCAGCCGGTCATGAGCAAATGCGCGTGCAGCATCTCCGCGCCGGAGTACGCGAAGATGGGCCGCGCCACGAAGGATTTCCTCCTGACGCTCAAGGACGACCCGAAATACGCCGATTTCCCGGCCAGCATGGAGGAGCTCCTCGCCCGGGCCAAGAAGCGGCACAAGAGCCTGGTGCTCTCGCCGCACTGGTTCCTGCCCTATTCATCGGACGAGTACCTGGAGACGATCCGGAAGGAGCTGGGCTGGGAGTTCCCGCGCTTGAGCTATCCCGCCCGCTCGACGAACTGCTCGCTGAACTTCATCTCCGTGCACAACTCGATGAGGTTCTACGGCTACACCCACTATCACGTCGAGATGAGCAAGATGATCCGCGACGGCCTGCTGGCCCGCGCCGAAGCGCTCGAGCTGCTCCGGATCGATTTCGACAAGTCCCTGCTCGACCGGATCGCCGAGCCCCTCGGCCACCGTTTCTAGGGCGCGCTCGCGTCGGAGGGCAGGACGGGAGGCAGCACGCGGGCCGGCAGGACCGTCGGCAGCGGCTCCTCGAAGATCAGGCCGTCGCGGTAACGGGAGGACTTCCCCGCCGCCGCCAGCCGCAGCTCCTTGTCGCGGACCTCGCGCGCCTTCTCGGCGGTCTTGAAGCCGCTCGCGACCTCATGGGCGAGGTTCAGCACGAGGAAGCTCGTCCTCACGCTCTCCGTCCGGGCGCTGAGCTCCGAGGCCTTCCGGTCGATCCGGAGCCGGTCGTCGAACCGCGCCAGCTCGGCGACCTTCTCAGGAGGGACCCGGTAGAGGACCGTCTGCTCGACCATGCCTTCGCCCGTGCTCGAGCGGCGGACGACCGTCCGCCTGCCCCGGTAGATGCCGATCCAGGTCAGGGAGTCCCCGTCGACCCGATGGGGCTCGCCGAGCTTCTCGATCATGGCCAGCGCCGTGCGGCGGGACGGCTCCGGCCATTCCGCGACGACCGGCTCGGCTTTGCCCGCCGCCTCGGCGCGTTCGAGCCAGCCGTACCCGCCGACCGCCGTCAGCGCGATCAAGGCCGCGCCCGTCGCGCAGCGCCCGAGCATCCGTCGCAATACGTTGGTCATGAGGCCTCCGTGGGGCTTCAGGGACAGGATAGTCCCGATGCGCGGCGGCGGTCCATGGACGCGGCGTACCGTTGTCTTGACGAGCTCGCCTACGGGTGCGAGGACGGCGGCGTCCGGCTCGCCACCGCGGCGATGGCGCCGCCCGAAGGGAACCTGTAGCCCGCGCGGCGCGCTCCCTCGATGATCCCGGGCAAGGCGGCCACGGTGGCCGAGCGGTCCACGAGCCCGGGTGCCTTCGCCTCGAAGCCGTCGTGGAGCAGGACGATCGCGCCGGGGTGGAGCTGGGCGAGCGTCGTCGTGACGATGCCCGCCGCGTCGAGGCGGCCGTCGTGGCCGCGGTCGGACCACAGCATCATCCTCATGCCTCGCTCCTCGAGCAGGCCGCTCAGCGGGAACCAGCGCACGCCGTACGGCGGCCGGAACCAGACCGGCCGCGTGCCGGTGATCCGCTCGAGGACGTCCTGCGTGCGGTCGATCTCGGAGGCGATCGCCTCGCGGCTCATCAGGTGGAGCCAGGGATGGGACCAGGTGTGGTTGCCGATCTCGTGGCCTTCGTCGCGGATGCGGCGCACGAGCTCGGGATGGCGCTCGGCGGCCGAGCCGCACAGGAAGAAGGTCGCCTTGACCCCGTGCGCGCGCAGGACGTCGAGGACCTGGCCGGTGTAAGGCACGGTCGGGCCGTCGTCGAAGGTCAAGGTCACCTCGGAAGGGTCCTCGCCGCGCACCAAGGCGGGGCCGAGCAAGGTCGCCTGCGGCGAGCCGAGCCCGTAGGCCAGGACGCCGACGAGGCCGACCGCGAGCCCGGCGAAGGCGAGGAGGATTCTCAGACGAGGATGGTTCATCGGCGTCCGTATTATTGTATCTATAATCCGCGATGGCCGCTCCCTCCCCGATCCTCGACACCGCCCGGCAGGACTGGGTCCACCTCGTCCTCGCCCCGGTCTGGGCGCTGGCCCTGGGCCTCGTCCTCGGCCTGACTCCGCTCGCGCGCTGGAAGCTCGCGGCGTTCGGCCTCTCCGGCTCGCCGGTGGACGCCTTCCTCGGCGCGTTCATCATGGCCCACCTCGTCGTCGTGTTCTTCCGCTCGCACGCGAACGCGGAGGTCCGCGCCCTGCACCCGGTCCGCTTCTGGGTCGTCCCCCCCGCGCTGCTGCTCCTGCTCGTCGCGTCCGGCCCGGCGCGCACGGCGGCGGCGGCGCTCGCGGTGTGGTGGGACGTGTACCACTCCTCCCTGCAGACCTTCGGCCTCGGCCGCATCTTCGACCGCAAGGCGGGCAACGACCCCGACGCCGGCCGCTCGCTCGACCTGGCCCTGAACCTCCTGCTCTACGCCGGCCCGATCCTGTGCGGCTCGATGCTGGCCTTCCACTCCAGCCCGCTGTACTCCCTCGAGGCGGACGACTGGGCGCGGGCGCTCGCCTTCCATCAGCCGCGGGTGCGCCTGTTCGTGGTCGCGGCGGGGCTCCTGTTCCTGGTGCTGTACCTCGAGGTCTACGCGGCGCTCGCGGAGAAGGGCTACCGGCCCCCGCAAGAGAAGGTCGTCCTCCACCTCGGCACCGCCGCGGTGTCGGTGTGGGCGTGGGGGTTCAACCCGCTCGGCATGGCCCTGTTCATCATGAACTTCTTCCACGCCTGGCAGTACTTCGCCTTGGTCTGGCGCTACGAGCGGGAGAACATCGCGGCCGTCCTCCGCGTCCCCGCGGGCCCCCGCGGACGGGCGCTCGCCTTCGCCCTGTTCGTCGGCCTGGGCTTCGTCTATGGGAGCGTGTTCGGCGTGCTCGGGGAGCTGTCGAGCAAGGCCTTGGCCGTCACCTTGGTCGTCTCCCTGATGCACTTCTGGTACGACGGCTTCGTCTGGTCCGTGCGCCGGAAACAGGTCTAGGCCAAAGGCCCACATCCTTATAGGTCCCATGCCCCTGTGGGTCCCCGGCGCTCCGGGTTACAATCTCATTAGGCTATGAAACCCTCAGGGTTGATCGCAGTCATCCTTTCAGCCTCGATCCCCTCCTCCTCTTTTGCCCAGGCCGTTTCAGCCTCCCGCGCCGGCGCCGCCGCCCAGTCCTCCGTCTCGGGCGCCGTCGGGACCATCTCCGTGGTCCCGTCCGCCTTCGGGGCCTTGACCCCGCTCCCGCTCTCGGCTCTCTCGATGACCCCCGGACTGACGCCCGCCCCCGGGATCACCCCGTCGGCTCTCGCCGCGGCCCAGGCGGCCCCCTCGGCCGCCCAGGTCGTCGGCGCGATTCCCGCTCTGCCCGCCGCCCTCGCCCCGGTCCGTGCCGCCGCGGCCCAGCCCCTCAAGCTCTCCCAGGTCCAGGTCGTTCCCGCGGCGACCTTCGTCGCCCCGTCCGCGGCGAAGGACGAGGCCGCCGCCTCCAAGACCTGGACCGAAAAGCTCGCCGCGATGTTCGACGGCGCGAAGAAGACCGCCGAGGCTCCCGCCCTCGACCCTTCCGGTCTGAAGGCCTTCGTCGTCCGCCACGGCCAGCCGATGACCGAGATCTCCCTGGAAGAGGCGGCCGCGCGCAAAGGCCAGGTCCGCCTGCTCACCGCGAAGAACGACCCCTCGGGCCTGAGCGAGAAGCACGCGGCCCAGGTCGGCGCGCTCCTGCGAGCCGGCGTGAAGGGCAAGATCGAGCAGGAGAAGCTCGCCGTGGACTGGTCGCCCAAGGCCGCCGCCGCCTCCGCGGCACAGGCGGCGTCCCCGGCCGGAACGAAGACCCCGACCTCGCTCGGCTCCAAGCTCCTCTGGCCCTTCCGCGAGGCGAAATTCCTCACGAAGCTGTTCAAGGACTCCTTGGTCAAGCCCCTGCCCAGCGAGATCTTCGGCGGCCTCGCCACCAAGACCTTCCCCCTCGTCACCTCGATCGGCGTCTACTGGGCCGCGGCCGGCCTGGCCCACCCCGTCGCCTTGGTCGGCCTCATCACCTTGAGCGTCGTCCAGCAGGTGTTCCACGGCTTCTTCTTGAAGAGCTGGAACAACTTCCAGGAAGGCCTGGTGAAGGCGCGCGGCTTCAACTACCAGATGTTCTTCAACCTCGCCTACATGCAGGGCGCCGGCACCATCTACCGCTTCCTGACCTGGACGGCGAACCCGGCGAGCGTGACGCCGCCCTGGAGCGTGGGCTACTGGAAGGACATGGCGCTGATGTCGGTGATCGGCACCTTCTTCGGCGTGCTCGGCTACAACGCGCTCAACGCGCTGTACGCGAAGGGCTCGATCAAGCGCTGGCAGCACTCCGGCATCCAGCAGGTCCGAGACCTGTGCTTCCTCCTCGCCGCCCCGTTCTTCGCCTCCGGCTCGATGACCTTGTTCTGGGCCATCTTCCTCTTCCAGCAGTCGCTCGACCTCGGCATCGCCCTGTGGGCCGGCTGGGCCAAGTCCCGCGAGATCGTCTTCGTCACGAGCGCCTCCGTCGCCGCCAGCGACGAGTTCAAGACCAAGTATCCCGAGGCGGGCGTCGCCATCGAGCCCCCGCTGCGCCAGGCCGTCAAGGCCGTCTTCGACAACCCTCTCGTCCGCGTGATGACGTGGCCCGCCCGCGCTCTCTGGAAGCTGGTCCGCGGAGGTAAAAAGTGACGCGGCGATTCCTCGCCGCTTTTGTCTCTATATTGCTCGCGCTCTCGGGCGCGCCCGAGCTCCGCGCCCAGGTCATCTCCGAGGCGGCGAACGCCGCGGTCCCCCGCGTCAATGGGACGCTCGGCACGACGCTCACCTCGCCCGCGCTGTCCCCGCTGACCGCGCCGTCCGCGCTCTCGCTCTCCCCCACGCTCGCCCCGTCGCTCGCGGCCCCCTCGGTCGCTCCGGCCCTGGCCGCCTCGGCGATCCCGGCGGCCGCCAAGCCGGTCAAGACGGCGACGCCGGCCGCCGCGAAAGCGGTCGTCCCCGCCGCGCTCTCCGCTTCCCCCCTGCCTTCCGCGAAGGCCGAGGAAGGCCTCTCCCCCCGGGAAGTCGAGGCCCTGCGCAAGGCCTGGCAGACCGCCCACGCCCTCGTCGAGCCGGTCCCCGGCGCGCCCGACACCTTGGCCGAGGCTCCGATCGACCCGACGCCCGCCCGCGAATACACCGCGTCCCCCGAGGATTGGCGAGACGAGATCCTCCACTTCATCCTCCTCGACCGCTTCGCCCGCGCCGGCAAGGCCCGCACCTACGGCGACGTCAAGGAAGGCGGCTCGCGCCACGGCGGCAACCTGCGCGGCGTCATCGAGCAGCTCGATTACCTCAAAGGCTCCGGCGTGACCACCTTGCTCCTCTCGCCCGTCACCCAGAACCAACCCGCCTCCTATCACGGCTACGCCTCGGTGCACCTGCTGGCCATCGATCCTCACCTCGGCACGATGGCCGACCTCAAGGAGCTCGTGGCCAAGGCGCACGAGCGCGGCCTGAAGGTCGTGCTCGACTGGGGCATCAACCATGCCGGCCCGGTGTTCGAGTACACCGAGGGCTCGCAGTGGCGCGGCCTCGAGGGCCAGCCGAAGGAGATCGGGGAGTGGACCGAGCAGCTCAAGCCCGACGACCTCCGCGACCCGAAGCACTTCACCCGCCGCGGCGTCATCGACAACTGGAACGACAAGCAGCAGGCCACCCACGGGGACTTCCCCCCGAACTACCGCCACTTCGCCTCGGACAAGAAGGAGACCGGCGACGCGCTGATCCACATCGCGAAGTGGTTCATCCAGGAGACGGACATCGACGGCTTCCGCGTCGACGCGGTCCGCCACGTGGCCCCCGGCTTCGTGCCCCGGTTCTCCAAGGAGATCAAGGAGTACGCCGCCTCGATCGGCAAGAAGAATTTCTTCCTCGTGGGCGAGGACTCCACCGGCGTCGACGGCGAGCTGATCCCGCAGCTGACGATCAACGGCATGGACAGCGTGTTCGCCTATCCCGCCTACCGCCGCGAGACCTACGCCCTGCACGGCAAGGCTCCGACGCGCGTGCTCGAGGACAGCATGCACCGCACCAACCAGGCCCTCGGCCCGCTGGCCGACCGGCTCTTGCGCTTCATCGACAACCACGACGTGTACCGCTTCCTGCGCCTGGGCGAGCCCGTCGGCCAGCTGATGGTCGCGCTGGCCTACCTGATGTTCTCCGTCGGCATCCCGATGACCTACTACGGCACCGAGCAGGGCTTCCGCCAGGACACCGACCGCCTCGACCCCGAAGGCCCGGACCATCCCGCCGACCCCCGCAACCGCGAGGACCAGTTCGCCGACGGCCAGTTCAAGTCCGAGAGCTCCAAGGGCGACAAGTTCGACCCCAGCAACCCGATCTACAAGTTCATGAAGCAGCTCGCCGACGTGCGCCTCGCCTACGCGGCGCTGCGCCGCGGGGCCCAGTGGATCCGCTGGTCGGAGACGAACCAGGCCGGCATCTTCGCGTTCAGCCGCATCTACGGCAACGAGGAGGTCCTCGTGGTCATGAACTTCTCCAACGAGGCCCGTCAGGAGGAGATGTGGGTGGACGCGAAGGTCACCCCCGCGGGGACCCGCCTCCACGACGCCCTCGACGAGTCCTACAAGACCTCCGCCCACACCCCCGTCGAATCGGGATCCAAGGTCACCGTCGCCGTGCCGCCCCTGAGCGTGCGCGTGCTCGTCCGTGACGCGAAATAACCCGGTCAAGGTCCGCCTGCCCTCCTGGGAGGGCAAGGTCCTCTATCTCGTCCTCCTCGACCGCTTCGCCGACGGCGACCCCTCGCGCAACGACTTCGGCCGCGACGAGTACTCCCCGACCGACCCGGAGAAGTTCCAGGGCGGCGACCTCGAGGGCCTGCGCCGGCGCCTGCCGGGCTTGAAGCGCTTGGGCATCGACGCCATCTGGCTGACGCCGCCGACCCACGGCCAGTGGGTCAACCCGACCATCGCCACGCGCGGCTACCACGGCTACTGGCCCTACGACTTCACCGCGGTCGACCCCCACTTCGGCACGATCGAGGATTACCGGCGCATGGTCGCCGACGCCCACGCGCTGGGCATGAAGGTGATCCAGGACATCGTCGTCAACCACACCGCCAACTTCTTCACCGTCACCGCCGAGGGCTACGACCCGAAGCACCCCGAGCGGAACTGGCGCGCGCTCCCCGGGACCTACCCGCCGGACGGCGAGCCGAAGGCGCCCAACGATCCCGTGTTCAAGATGAACGATGCGCGCGACGCCGCGCACCGCAAAGCCGGCGTGTTCAACTTCACGCCGAACATCGACGATTATCGCGACCGGCGGCAAACGTTGACGCACGCGATGGGGGATCTTGATGACGTGAATCTGGATAATCCGTTGGCGGCGCGACGCATGCGCGAGATCTACCGGTTTTGGATCGAGCAGGTCGGCGTCGACGGGTTTCGGGTCGACACCGTGTACTACACGCCCGAGGGCTTTTACGACGACTTCTTGAAAAAGACGGATCCGAAGGATCAAGGCCTCAAGCCGTTCGCCGCGGAACGCGGCAACAAGGAGTTCCTGGTCTTCGGCGAGGTGTGGAGCTACGATTATAAAGCCATCGGGAAATATCTGGACGGCCCGAAGGGCCCGCGTCTCGATTCGGCGGTCGATCTCCCCCTCAACGAGGCACTCAACCAGGTGTTTTTCAGGAAGTCCGCGACCGACGCGCTCCGCGCGCCGCTTGCGGCGCGCAAGCGGAACCCGGAATTGTGGGTCACGTTCGCGGACAACCACGACGTGGAGCGGGTCTATGCAAGAGGCACGCCGCGCGCGGCGCGGCAATGTTTGGCCGCGTTGTTTACGTTGCCCGGCTTGCCCTGCGTCTACTATGGGACGGAAGCCGGTCTCACCGGGGCGCGCCAGCAGATGTTCGACGAAAGTCTTACGGACGCGAAGCGTCCGGAAAATCGGTTTTTACGAAAATTGATTTCCTTGCGTAAGGAACATGCAAGCCTCGCCGCAGGCGAGGCGACCGTGGAGCATTCCGGGGCGTCATGCGGGATCCTTTCATACGTTGTCGTTAACGGCAAAAACCGCTATCGAGTCATCTTCAACACCGCGCCCGAACGCCGTGCCTACGCCTTGGCCAACGCCGGCAAGGGCGTGAAGGTCCTTCTCTCATCGGATCCCCTTCCGTTGTCGTCGGTCCTGTCTCTCGCCCCCGAGTCGTTCCTGATCCTCGACGAAAGCCGGTCTCCCGTGAGGACCGCGGCGCCTGCGGCGCCGAAGTTGAGCGTCGCCAACACCGGACCTTACAAGGAGCCGTTCCCGGTGAGCTTCAAATTACCGCGCGGCCCCAAGCCGGCGAAGCTCGAGCTCCTGTGCGACGACGACCTGGAGCGTCGCCGGCCCGTGCGCGACCTGAAGGCCGGCGTTTTGACCGCCGATCCCGAGATACTCGGCGGAGGCAAACGGCGCCTCCGCCTCTTGTCCACGGCGCCGGACGGATCGAGAACTCTCTCGACGGCCGTAGACGTAGATTTACGCTGCTGTGATCGATTGCTTGTCGAACGCGGCGTTCCTCCGGCGAACAAAGGCGGCTTCGCCGGCCGCCGCCTGCGCCCTCCCATCGAAGCGAGCTACGACGGCCAATTGTCGTTGGAAAGAGTACGTGTCTGCTCCCGCGGCCGCGACCTCAAGATGGAGCTGTTGATGAGCCGCGTGACGGACTCATGGAACCCGCCCGAGGGCTACGACCACGCCTACTTCGGCGTCTTCTTCCAGTTCCCCGGACGCCCCGGCATCGAGGCCCTCCCCAAGATGGGCGCGAAGGTCCCCGGCTTCCGCTGGGACGCCGGCTTCCTCCTCTACGGCTGGGGTTCTCGGTCGTTCGCCGCCAAAGGCTCGAGCGCCGACGCCTACGGCCCTCCCCTCCCCGGAGAGGTCAAGCAAAGCGCCAACCCCGCGCGCCGCACCGTCAATTTCCTGTTCTCCGAGCGCTGCTTCGGCAAGCTCAAGACCTTCGCCGGCTCGAAGATCCTGATCACGACATGGGACGGCTACCTGGGCGAGCTGCGGGCGATCTCCGCGACGCCCGAGGACTGGGCCTTCTCCGTCGCCGACGGCGGCCCCCTCGACGCTCCCAAAATTTACGACCATATCCTCCTCGACCTGTGAGCCCCTCATGACCCTCTCCGCCGAAGACCTCGTCGTCCTCGCCCTCGACCGCAGCGACACCGAGCGCGGCTATTACTACTTCCACGCCAAGACCTCCGAGGCCGCGACGCGCTTCACCTCCGCCTCCGAGCTCCCCGAGGCCGAGCGCGTCGTCATCGCGCTCTTCGCGACCAAGACCTACTCCGAGGGCATGGGCGGCGGCGGCAGCGAGCGATCCCCCGAGGATCGCGCGCTGACCCGCTCGATCTCGTCGCGCTTCTCCGGACGCACCACGGTCGTGCTGATGAGCGGCGTCAAGAAAGCGGGCGACTCCGGCCCCAAGGGGTTCGTCGAGTTCAAGCCCGAGATGCTCCGCCAGGCGCCCGAGCTGATGCGCGAGTGCTGGACCCGGCCCAACCGCCAGGACTACATGTACCTGGTCACGAAGACCTTCGGCCTCAACCTCGTCGTGCGAGTGGTGTTCATGATCCTTCCCGTCCGCACGGGAGGACTGGCGCTCGCCCGCGCCGCCGCCGCGCTCGCCTGGTATCAGTTCCAGGACACGGTCTTCACCGTCTTCGGCCAGACCTACATGAGGTTCCTCGGCCGCATGACCGGCATGCTCCGCGTCGGCCCCGCCTACATCGGCGATTTCACCTTCGTCTATGTCCAGCTCTGCTTCTTCGAATTCCTCAACCGGCTCGTCCTCGGGCCGCTGGGGATGAACCCGTTGGTCTACACCTGGCACGGCATGGGCCTCATTTTCATAAACATCATCCAAGGGATGATCTCCGGCGGGCCGCTGATCCCCGCGATCAACAAGATGCGCCGCGCGGGCGTGATCAGCCACTCGACGATGATGCACTTCTACCAGCTCTCGAGCCTGACCATGCAGTTCGGCCTGTTCGCGAGCTTCGGCTACCAGTACTTCTACTTCCTGCTCACGACGGGAACGCTCGTCCTTTCCTGGGGCTCCTACGCGATCTTCTCGCTGTTCTTCCAGGACCCGCCCTCCAAGGAAGCGGAGCCCGAGATGGCGTCGCGCCTTGAGAACCTGGCGAAGCTCGCGCACGCTCTCTAGGGGAAGCCTTTGGCGCGCATCGTCCTCGCCACCTTCGGCTCCTACGGCGACCTCAACCCGTTCCTCGCGCTCGCCCTCGAGCTGAAGCGCCGCGGCCACGACCCGGTGATCGCGACGGCGGAAGGCTACCGCCGCGACATCGAGGGCCGCGGGCTGGGATTCGCGCCCGTGCGCCCCGACCTCGACCGCGGGGACCTCGCCCTCTTCGAGCGCGCGCTCGACCGGGTGAAGGGGCCGGAGGTCATCATCCGCGAGATCATGATGCCGCGCGTGCGCGAGAGCTACGCGGACCTCGAGCGCGCGTCCGCCGGCGCGGACCTGCTGCTCTCCCACTCGCTGACCTACGCGGCGCCCGTGCTCGCCGAGAAGAAGAACATGATCTGGCTGTCCGTCGTCCTCCAGCCGCTCATGTTCCTCTCGGCGGAGGACCCGTCCGTACTGGCGCCCGCCCCCTGGCTCGCCGTCCTGCGGCCGCTGGGCCCCGCGGTCAACCGCGCGGTGTTCGCGCTCGTCAAGCTCGCGGGTTCGCGCTGGGCGGACCCGGTGCGCGCGCTGCGCAAGGAGCTCGGACTTCCGCGGGGCGCGGACCCGCTCTTCGACGGGCAGTACTCGCCGTACGGCACGCTCGCGCTGTTCTCGCCGCTGTACGGGCCGCCCCAGCTCGACTGGCCGGAGAACACGCTCGCCTGCGGCTTCCCGTTCCTCGACTCGGACATCGGCGGCAAGAGGCTCGATCCGGCGCTCGAGGAGTTCTTGAGCGCCGGGACGCCCCCCGTCGTGTTCACGCTCGGCTCGGCGGCCGTGATGATCGCGGGGGATTTCTTCCGCAACGCGGCCGCGGCGGTCAAAGGACACGGCGTGAGGGCGATCCTGCTGGCGGGACCCGCGGCCAAGGAGCTGACGGATCTGCCCAACGGCGTGGAGGCGTTCGAATCGGCGCCTTATCACGACCTGTTCCCGAGGTGCGCGGCGGTGGTGCACTCGGGCGGGATCGGGACGACGGCGCAGGCGCTGAGAGCGGGCGTGCCGCAGATGATCGTGCCGTTCGCGCACGACCAGTACGACAACGCGGCGAGGGTCGTCCGGCTGGGCGTGGGCGAGGCGCTCGAAGGGAGGAACCCGACGGGCCGGGAGCTTGCCGCGACGTTGTCGCGGCTTTTGGACGACGACGAGATAAAAGATCGGGCGGCTCGCGTGGGGACCTCCATACGGGCCGAGTACGGCGTTTCGCTCGCTTGCGACGCCATCGAGGCCGCGCTGAGGGCGTCCCTTAAAACCGTCTAACCGATTTGGTAGTGTACGCCCATGAAAGACCGAATCACCCCCGAATTCATCGCCGCCATCCCCAAGTCCGACCTGCACCTCCACCTCGACGGCTCTTTGCGCCTGAAGACCTTGATCGAGCTCGCCCGCGAGGCGAAGGTGAAGCTGCCCTCGTACTCCGAAGCGGGGCTGCGGAAGCTCGTTTTTAAGGAGAGCTACAAAGACCTGCCGGATTATCTGCACGGGTTCATGTACACCTGCGCGGTGCTCCCCGACCTCGAGAACCTGACGCGCGTCGCCCAGGAGCTCGTCGAGGACAACGCCGCCGAGGGCGTGCGCTACATCGAGGTCCGCTTCGCCCCCCAGCTCCACGTGACGAACACGACCGGCGTGCGCGACGTCGTGCGCGCCGTCGCCGCCGGTCTCGCGGCCGGCGCCAAGGCCCACAACAACTCCAAGGCCGTGAAGGCCGGCGAGGACGTCCCGTTCCACTACGGCATGATCCTGTGCGCGATGCGCCGCTTCAAGAAGGGCATGTCCCCCTACTACGCCGACATGCTGCGCCTCATGGAGCACGCGCCGAAGGACGAGGTCTACGCGGCGGCGTCCCTCGAGCTCGCGCGCGCGGGCGTCGAGCTCTCCCAGGAAGGCCTGCCCGTCGTCGGCTTCGACCTCGCGGGCGAGGAGGCCGGCTACCCGCCCGCCGACCATTGGGCCGCGTACCAGTACGCCCACAACCACTTCGTGCGCAAGACCGTCCACGCCGGCGAGGCCTACGGCCCCGAGTCCATCTGGCAGGCGATCACGCAGTGCCACGCCAACCGCATCGGCCACGGCACCTTCCTGTTCGCCCAGGACATGATCCAGGACCCGAAGATCGTGGACCGCAAGCGCTACGTCGAGGACCTCGCGAACTACCTCGCCAGCCAGCGCATCGGCATCGAGGTCTGCGTCACGAGCAACCT
>Ga0255338_1000929_pt1 | contig 67644 bp, 65 predicted proteins | sample MeOH1_35cm_T4_19_FD_203715 | JGI IMG/M metagenome (GOLD analysis project Ga0255338, IMG submission 203715) | Sandy soil microbial communities from University of British Columbia, Vancouver, Canada - MeOH1_35cm_T4_195 | ecosystem: Engineered > Artificial ecosystem > Sand microcosm > Unclassified ... | reverse complement strand
CACGACGACTATATCGTCCGCGCGATGGAGCTGGGTTGCGACGCCATCACCGAGAAGCCGCTCACCAACACCGCGGCGAAGTGCCAGCGCATCCTTGACGCCGTCAAGCGCACCGGCCGCCACCTGGGCGTCACCTTCAACTACCGCTACTCCCCGCCCCGCACCCAGGTGAAGGACATCCTGATGAGCGGCGAGATCGGCGACGTGCTCTCGGTCGACTTCCACTGGATGCTCAACACCACGCACGGGGCCGACTACTTCCGCCGCTGGCACAGCCACAAGAAATTCTCCCAAGGCCTCATGCTGCACAAGGCGTCGCACCACTTCGACCTCGCCAACTGGTGGGTCGGCGCGTTCCCCGAGACCGTCTGGGGCGTGGCCAAGCGCGAGTTCTACACGCCCGCCATGGCGAAGCGCTTCGGCTTGGATTCACACCACGAGCGCTGCCACACCTGCCCCGAGTCGGCGAAGTGCGGCTTCTTCCTGGACCTCGCCGCCAGCCCCGAGCTGAAGGAGCTCTACCTCGACCAGGAAAAATACGACGGCTACTTCCGCGACCAGTGCGTCTTCCGCCCAGAGATCGACATCGAGGACACGATGAACGTCATGGTTCGCTACGACAACGGTGTGACGATGTCGTATTCGCTCAACGCCTTCAACGCGTGGGAGGGCTACCATGTCGTCTTCAACGGCACCAAGGGGCGCCTCGAGCACACGATCGTGGAGTCCACCTACGTCAACGGCACCGACACCGTGCAGGGCGGCATCGCCGACAATGGCATCACCACCCGCATCATCCCGCTGCGCGGCGCGCCGCGCAAACTCGAGGCCTGGACCGGCGCGGGCAGCCATGGCGGCGGCGACAAGGTCATGCTCGACGAGATCTTCCTGCCCGACGTCCCGGCTGACAAGTATCTCCGCGCTTCCAACCAGTACGCGGGGGCCGCCTCCATCCTCATCGGCGTCGCCGCCAACCAGTGCTTCGCCACCGGCCAGCCCGTGAAGATCAACGACCTCGTCACCGGCCTAGAGAAACCGGCCTATTCCCCCATGCCGTCGCGCACCGGCCCGGTGCCGATGCCCGAGCGCGCCCGGCAGCGCCGTGGCAGCGGCGAAGCGTAAGCGGGAAACAGTCACCAGGCCGGGGCTCAACGGCCCTACCCGGGCGCTTGGGGGCAGGCGCCCTTCCCCGCGTCATTTTATATTCCAGCAACCTCCCGGTCCCGGGTCGGTACTGCACAGTCATGAAGACCCCATTGCTGCTGCTCTTGTCGCTGGTGCCCGCCCTGTTGATTCCGGCCCGGGCCGGCCTTGATATCTCGATTTCCGCCGACATCCGGCTCGGCCGGGTGCTGCCCCCGCCCCCGCCTGAGGTCGTTGTCATAGTCGAGTCCCCCGGCCCAAGCGCGCCGCCCCCGTGGGCCCCGGCGGTGGGCGTGCGGCGGAATCGCAACTATTACTATTACCCCGCCGACAATGTCTATTACCGGCAGGATGACCGGGTCTGGTTCTACCTCGACGGCGGCGCCTGGCGCTTCGGGGCCAGCCTGCCGACGAACATCCGCGTGGATTTCGACCGCTCCGTCTCGCTCACCATGGATGCCGAGCAGCCCTATCAATTCCACGACAAGGTGCGGAGTTACTACCCGCCCGATTATTTCGTCACCATGGTCCGCATGAAGGAAAGGGGCAATTCGGGAAAAGCGATCCATGTCCGGGAGGTCAATGACGAGCCCAGCCGGGGCAAGGGGAAGGACGACGACGAGGAGAAGGGCAAAGGCAAGGGTAAGGGAAAAAACAAGTAGAGCCCTGGGTGCCCGGATTTCCTGGAGGCGCGGAGGGGACTCGAACCCCCTCGGGCTATCATCCGCCGGCGACCTAGCTCGGCCGCGCCATGTTCAGGAACTTATCTCGACTGCGAGACTAGCACCCGGGTTCCCCCGCGCAACGCCCGGCCGGGCTTCCGGTGCAGTTCGCAGCCGATCTGCTTGACGTGATGAATTCGTTTACTGCGACCCTTGCGCCCGCCTCCGCTGCGCATCTCCTTGCCATCTTGAAGCTTGCCTAGTTGTCCGTGCTCAGTCCCCAAACTTGATGCCCTGGGCCAGCGGCAGCTCGTTCGAGTAATTCACGGTCACCGTCTGCCTTCTCATGTAGGTTTTCCACGCGTCGCTGCCGCTCTCGCGGCCGCCGCCGGTCTCTTTCTCGCCCCCGAAGGCACCGCCGATCTCCGCCCCGCTCGTGCCAATGTTGACGTTGGCGATGCCGCAATCACTGCCGCGCGCCGACAGGAATTTCTCCGCCTCGCGCAGGTCCGTCGTGAAAATCGCCGAGCTCAAGCCCTGCGGCACGGCGTTCTGCTGCGCGATGGCGTTGTCGAGGTTCTCGTAGCCCATGACATAGAGGATCGGGGCAAAGGTCTCGTGCTGGACGACCGGCCACTCATTCCTGGCCTCGGCGAGACAGGGCGTGACATAGGTGCCCTTGAGCCGGCCGCCACCGAACAGCACCCTGCCGCCGTGCAGTTTCAGCTGGGTGATGGCGTCCTGCATGGCCTGCACCGCCGCCTCGTCAATGAGCGGCCCGACCAGCGTGCCCGCGTCCAGCGGGGAGCCGACGGGCAGCGACTTGTAAGCGGTCACGAGTGACGCCGTGAACTTCTTCCGGATGGACTCATGCACGAAGATCCGGCGCGTGCTCGTGCAGCGCTGGCCGGCCGTGCCGACGGCGCCGAAGAGGATGGCCCGCTGCGCCAGCTTCAGGTCGGCGGAAGGCGCCACGATGATCGCGTTGTTGCCCCCCAGCTCGAGCAGCGAGCGGCCGAAGCGCTTCGCCACGACCTCGCCGACACGCCGGCCCATGCGGGTGGAGCCGGTGGCCGAGACGAGCGGGAGGCGCTTGTCGCTGCTCAACAGTTCGCCTACCGCGGGACCGTCGCCGATGACCAGCGAGAAGATGGCGGGGTTCACGCCGCACTCGCGGCAGACCTGCTCGGCGAGCCTGATGCAGGCAATGGCCGTGAGCGGCGTTTTCTCGGAGGGTTTCCAGAGGGTGCTGTCGCCGCACACCGCCGCGAGGGCGCTGTTCCAGGCCCAGACGGCGACGGGAAAGTTGAAGGCCGAGATGATGCCGACCACGCCCAGCGGCTGCCACTGCTCCATCATGCGGTGCCCCGGGCGCTCCGACGCGATGGTCAGGCCGTGGAGCTGGCGCGAGAGGCCGGTGGCAAAATCGCAGATGTCGATCATCTCCTGCACCTCGCCCTCGCCCTCGGCGATGATCTTGCCCGCCTCGAGCGCGACCAGCTGGCCGAGTTCCTTCTTCAGCCCGCGCAGCGCGTTGCCGAGACAGCGGACCACCTCGCCCCGCTTCGGCGCGGGCAGGTCGCGCCACGCGAGGAAGGCGGTGTGCGCGGCCGCCGCGGCCTGCTCATAATCGGCCGCCGATGCCTGCCGCACCCGGCCGAGCAGCGAGCCGTCCACCGGGGAATATTTCTCCAGGATCGGGCCGGTCCCGCCCCAGGCGCCGGCGAAGACGCCGGGGTTGGGCGACTTCGCGCTGAGCCTGAGCTTGGGGAAGATGGCCTTGGTGACCGCGGAGACGGAGGTGGATTTGGCAGGCATGGGATCAATCACCGTATACCCGCCCGCCCCACCGCGTGCCGAGGAAATCCTTCAGCGAGACGGATTCCTGCTTCACGAAACCCGGCCCGAGCTTCTTCCGCGCATAAAGCTCCAGTACGCCGGCCAGGCCGGCGGCCGTGGTGAGCTGGATGGCGTTGAGCTTGCGCCCTTGGATCGTGGCACCGTGCATTTTCTTGATGAAGCTGCGCTGCTTGAGCCCGCCGCCCTTCTCGGTGCCGACGACGCTGACGTAGAAGACGACGACGTCGGACTCGGTGAGCGGCACCTCCTGGTCGAAGATCTGGGTGACCAACTCCTGACGCGGCGCGAGGTTGAGGTCCTGCAGGAGGAACTTCATCAGGTCGCGGTGGCCGGGATAGCGCATGGTCTTGTAGTTCAGGTCGCCGACCTTGCCGGCAAAGGTCTGGCACATCGTCGCGACGCCGCCCGACGTGTTGAAGGCCTCGTACTCGGTGCCGTCGATCGTGATGCGCTCCACGCCGTCGAGCGGCATCGTGGTCACGAGCCGGCCGCCGTGCAGGGCCTGCCCGACCTGGCAGTATTCGTTGATCAAACCGGCCGTGCTCCAGCTGAGGTAATACTTCATCTGGTTGCTGGCGTTGAGCGGCAGGGCGCCGACCCGCATCTCGCAATTGCGCACCTGGTGCAGCGACGACGCCAGCGAGCCGCCGACGATGTTGATCGCGCCGGGGGCCAGCCCGCACTGCGGCATGAACGTGGCGCGGGTCGCGTTGGCCGCGAGGTCCTGGACGAAGGCCGTGGTCTCCACGTCCTCGGTGAGGTCGAAATACGACACCTCGGCGGCGGCACAGGCGGCCGCGATGGTCTTGTTGAGGAAATAGGGTGCGGCGCTGACGACCACGTCCATGCCAGCCACAAAGGTGGCGAGCGGGGCGCGCTTGTTCACGTCGAGCGGGACAAACCTCGATTTCTTCAGGCCCTTGAGGTCGATGTTCGACCGCGTGTCCGCCAGCGCGACGCTCTGGCAGAAACCGCAGGATTCGAGGAGGGTGGCGATGGTGCCGCCGACTTTGCCGGCGCCGATGATTCCGATTTTCATGGGATAAAAAGGTTGGGGAAGGCCGGGGCCTCCGCGATCCGCCCGGCAGTTTAGCTCAGGCGGTGGTGTGCGCGGCCTCCTGCACCTTGCGCGGGTCGACGGCGGCGATGATCGCGCTGACGGCCTTCTGGTTGAAGCCCTTGAAACCGCCCTTGCGCTCGAGGTTTTCCAGGTGGCTGCCGATGGCGCCGTCCCGGATGAAACCGTCGGCCTGCGCCGGGGTGATCAGGCCCTTCCCGCGCAGGAGCTCGACGCGCGCCGGGTTGACCGTCCAGCGCTCGCCCTCGGTGAACGCCTGCTTGAGAAACGGGAAATCCGAGAACGGCTTCATGGTGACGATACCCTCGGCCGCCAGCTGCTCCTTGAGCAGCGGGTGGTTGAAGCGCGCCTCGAGGTGATGCATGCCGGCTTGCAGGAAGCTGTCGCCGTGCAGGCCGCACCAGAGCCCGACCGTGCCGACCCTCGACACCTCCGGCAGGCGCTCGGCGGCGTAGTCGCGATCGACCTCGCCGGGCAGCAGGTCCACGTCGGCGAAGACCACGATGCCGACGGCCGCCGATTCCATCACCTGTGCGCCCCACCCCGCCTCGGCGCCGGCGTAAAACCGCTCGCGCTTGGTCAGGCCGAGCTGCTCCATGAACTTCACGAGGTCCGGGAAATGGCGCCGCGAGCAGCGGAAGGTGTGGTGGTCGTGGTTGGCCCAGCCGAGGCCGAGCAGGTCCTGCCGGCGTTTCTGCACGCGGCCGGCGCGGTTGCGCAGCTCCCAGAAATGGCGCTCCTCCGCGAAGAACAACTCGCAGGCCGCGTCGGTGCCGACAAGGGTGAGGCACTGGTTGAGCACCGCGAAAGCGTGCCGCACCCCGTCGTCGTCGTTGGCGAAATCCCGCTTCCGCGTCCGCCACAGCTCGCGGACCTTCAGCACGGCTTCGGCCCAGCCGCGGCGCGGCTCGCTGACGAGGAAGCCGCGGTAACCGAGTCGCTCGACCGCCTGCAGGAGCGTGCCGTTTTCCTCGCAGACGGAGATGACGCGGTAGTGCGCACAGGGGGCGCCCACGGGTTCGCCGGTCAGGCCGTGACGCGCCATGAAGTCCGCGAGATACTCGGGCCGGATCGCCAGCGTGGCCGGCGTGTCGGAGGGGCGCGCCTTTCCGCTGACCAGCACGCGCGGCAACATCGCGTAAGGATGGGCCAGCACGAGGTGGTCGCCGGGGGCGTCGCTCGCCTCCGGGGCGAATCCGGCGGCGCGAAAGGCCTTCTCGTGGTTCTGCGACACGACGAAATGGTCGGTCCACTCGAAGAATTCCGTCCCGGTCTCGGCGTGCATCCGCGCCGCAAGCCGGGCGGCGGTCGAGTTCTTCGCCAGAAAGGCGTTGATGTGCCGGGAGAGCAGTGCCTCGGCCTCATAGGCCAGCGGCCAGTTGAAATTTTCAGGTGTCTGCAGGGAAGACATGGGGCTGGCTTGTGTCATAAATACCCGAGGCAATTAACCAAGCCTGTTCTGGTCAGAGCAGGGGAATTAAGCACAGAGGTCACGGAGGGAACAACCAATCTTGAATCAGCGCTTTGCTCTTCGTGACTCTGAGTTTCAAAAATCCCCAGACTCGCCAATCCCGCATGGTCTGCCCCAAACTGCCAGCGATGAGCACCGCCCTCCCTGACCTCGCCCCGCTGATCGCTCGGCTCGGGGGCGAGCTGCACACGGGGCAGGTGATGCGCACGCTCTATGCGACGGATGCCTCCGAATACCAGGAGCTGCCACTCGCCGTCGCCCTGCCTCGTTCCGAGGCCGATGTGCGCGAACTGGTGGTCTTCGCCCACCGACACCGGATCGGGCTCATCCCCCGCGGCGCGGGCACCTCGCTGGCCGGCCAGGTCGTGGGTGGCGGCATCGTCGTCGACCTCGGCCGGCACCTGAACCGCATCCTCGCCTTCGACGCGGCGGCGCGGCGCGTGCGGGTGCAGCCCGGCGTCGTCCGCAATGAGCTCAACCTTTTCCTTGCGCCGCACGGGGTGTATTTCACGCCCGAGACCTCGACCGCCAACCGGGCCATGCTCGGCGGCATGGTCGGCAACAATTCCTGCGGCGCCAATTCCATCGTCCACGGTACCGTACGCGAGCACCTCGTCTCGGCCCGCGGCTTCCTCAGCGACGGCTCGGAGGTGACGTTCGGCCCGCTGACCCCGGCGGAGTTCGCCGCCAAGTGCGCCGGGCCCGACACGCTGGAGACGCGCATCTATCGCACGCTGCGCGACACCCTCGGCGACGCGCAGAACCGCGAGCTCATCCGCGCCAACTATCCCAAGCCCACGGTCACCCGGCGCAACACCGGCTACGCGCTCGACCGGCTGATGGCGTGCGGCGTCTTCGACCCGGCCTCGGACCAGCCCTTCAACCTCTGCCGGCTGATCGCCGGGTCCGAGGGCACGCTGTTCCTCGGCGTCGAGTTCGAGTTCAACGTCGAGCCCCTGCCCCCGCCCGGCGCGCTCATGTGCGCACACTTCGCGACCATCGCCGACTCGCTCCAGGCCACGCTCATCGCGATGCGGCACCGGCCGCACGGCTGCGAGCTGATCGACCGGCACATCCTCGAGTGCACCAAGGCCAACCTCGAGCAGGCGAAGAACCGCTTCTTCGTGCAGGGCGATCCCGGCGCCGTGCTCGTCATCGAGATCCGCCGCGACACCCGGGCGGAGATCGAGGCCGTCATGCGCACGCTCGAGCAGGAATTCCGGGCTGCCGCCAATGTTCGTAATAAGAACATTGGCCTCGGCTACGCCTTCCCCGTGCTCTGGGGTGCGGACTGCGGCAAGGTCTGGGACCTGCGCCGCGCCGGCCAGGGCCTGATGAACAACGTCGAGGGCGACGCCAAGCCGCGCGAGGTCGTCGAGGACACGGCCGTGGCGGTCGAGGACCTGCCCGCCTACATCGCGGAGTTCGACGCGCTCATGCGCGGCAAGTACGGCCTCAGCTGCGTCTACTACGCCCACGCCGGCGCCGGCGAGCTGCACACCCGGCCGCTCTTCAACCTGAAAACCCCGGAGGGCCTGCGGATGTTCCGGTCCATCGCGACCGACATCGCCGCGCTGGTGAAGAAATACCGCGGCTCGCTCTCCGGCGAGCACGGCGACGGCCGGCTGCGCGGCGAGTTCATCCGGTTCATGGTCGGTGACGCCTGCTACGCGCTGATGCGCCGGGTGAAGGCGGCCTTTGACCCGCACGGCGTGTTCAATCCCGGCAAGATCATCGACACGCCGCCGATGGACACGGCGCTGCGGCACGGCCCGGACCAGCCGACGCCCGAATACGCCACGATCTTCGACTTCAGCGCCACGCAGGGCGTGCTACGCGCCGCGGAGAAATGCACCGGCGTCGGCGAGTGTCGCAAGACCGCGCTGATGGGCGGAACGATGTGCCCGAGCTACATGGCCACGCGCAACGAGGCCGACAGCACCCGCGCCCGGGCCAACCTCCTGCGCCAGGTGCTCACCCACCCGCGCGACGTGCGCAATCCCTGGGACAGCGCCGAGGTCGCCGGGGTCATGGACCTCTGTCTCTCGTGCAAGGGCTGCAAGTCGGAATGCCCCTCCAACGTGGACGTCACCCGCCTCAAGGCCGAGTGGCAGCAGCATTACCATGACACACACGGCGTGCCCCTCCGCTCACGGCTCGTCGCCGGCTACGCCCGGTCCATGCGCCTGGCCGCGCTCGCCCCCGCCCTGTACAACTGGGCCGTCGCGGCGCCGGATGTCTCGCGCTGGATCAAGCGCTTCGCCGGCTTCGCCCCGGAGCGCAGCCTGCCCCCCCTGCACGGCACCACACTCGCCGCGTGGCATGCGCGCCACGCGAACCCGACCGAGCGCGCCTACCCACATGGCCGGGTGTACCTCTTCTGCGATGAGTTCACGAACTACTCGGACACTCCCCTCGGCATCAAGGCCGTGCAACTCCTCAACCGGCTGGGCTACGAAGTCGTCATCCCGGCCCACGTTGAGAGTGGGCGCGCCCATCTGTCAAAAGGACTGGTCCGCGACGCCCGGGCGCTCGCCATCCGCAATGTCGAGCTGCTCAAGGATGTGATCACCGCCGACGCGCCGCTCATCGGCCTCGAGCCCTCGGCCATGCTCGGCTTCCGGGACGAATACCCCGACCTGATGCCGCCGCACCTGAAGGCTGCCGCGGCCGCCTTGGCCAAGAACGCCCTGCTCATCGACGAGTTTATCGCACGCGAAGCGGCGGCGGGACGCATCCGGTCCGGGTCTTTCCGCGCGAGGGAACGCACGATCAAGCTCCACGGTCACTGCTACCAGAAGGCACTGTCCTCGCAGTCCCCGACCGTGCGGATGCTCGAGTTGCCCGCCGGCCACAAGGTGTCGCTCATCCCCAGCGGTTGCTGCGGCATGGCGGGTTCCTTCGGATACGAGGCGGAGCACTACGCCCTATCCCAGCAGATCGGGGAGCTGGTCCTTTTCCCCGCCGTGCGCGGCACCCCGGCCGACACGCTCCTCGCCGCCCCGGGCACGAGCTGCCGCCACCAGATCAAGGACGCCACCGGCCGCATCGCCCTGCACCCGGTGGAAATCCTGCACGCGGTCCTGCTCTGACCGCTTTGGCATTGGCGGGCCGGGCCGGGTCTCTCATCGTCCCGCCATGGCCTTCGACTACCCCGCCCGCCGTGAACGCGTCGCCCGCGCCCTCGGCCTGACCAATGAGGTGCTGCTCATCGGCTCCGGCCTCCCGGTGCCCAAGCCCGAGATCAGCGACGCCCTCCTGCCCTACATCGCGCATCAGGAATACTATTATCTCATCGGCCACACCGACGCCCCCGGCGGCATCCTCGCCTACGATTCGACGGCCAGCGAGTGGACCTCATTCGTGCCCGAGGTCACCGAGCTGGACCGCGTGTGGGAGGGCCGGACGCAACTCCCCGGGGCCTTGCTCGCCCAATTCCCCGCCTGGCTCGCCGCGCGCCGCGGCCGGCCGGTCGTGATGCTGGGCGCGCCGGTCAGTGATCTCGCCGCCGACCTGGAAAGAACCGCGGCGGTGCGGGAGCGTTACAAGCACGCCCGCCGGCCCAAGGAACCCGCCGAGATCCAGCTCATGCAGCGCTGTGCGGCCGCGACGGCCGCCGGTTACGCCGCCATCCAGCCGCTGCTCAAGCCCGGCGTGAGCGAACGCCAGCTGCAGATCGAGCTCGAGGCGGAGTATTTCCGCCACGGCCCCCAGACGACGGGTTACGATTCCATAGTCGGCATCGGCGCCCAAAGCGCGGTCTTCCACGGATCCCCCTCACCCGACCGGGTGGCGCGGGAGGGCGACTTCATCCTCATCGACTCCGGGGCCCAGCTCGACCGCTACGTCATCGACGTCACCCGCACCTACGTCGCGGGCAAGCCCTCCGGCTTCCAACGCGACCTGTACCAGGCCGTGCTCGGGGCGCAGATCCGCACCTGCGCCCGGTGTGTCCCCGGCGCCGAGTGGAAGGACCTGCATCTCGCCACGGCGGCGGACATGCTGGGCGGCCTGGTCGCCATGGGCGTGCTCAAGGGCGATCCACACTCCCTCGTCGAACAGGAGGCGCACACCCTGTTCTTCCCGCACGGCCTCGGCCACATGGTCGGCCTTGGCGTGCGGGATGCCAGCGGGCTCGAGCCCGGCCGCCGGCGCGACGAACGACCCAGCCTGCGCAGCCTCCGGATGGACCTGATCCTGCGCCCCGGCTACATCGTGACCGTCGAGCCCGGCCTTTACCTGATTCCGGCCATCCTCGACGACCGGGCGCGGCGGGAAAAATACCGCACCACGGTCAACTGGGACCTGGTGGACCGGCACAAGCACATCGGCGGCGTGCGCATCGAGGACAACATCCTGGTCACGGACAAGGACCCGCTGAACCTCACCGCCGCGATTCCGAAGACCCTCGCCTGAACGGGCGGTCAGCGCCCCGGGTACCGATCGGACCGGGGGTTGATGATCACCAGGAAGAGCACCCCGATCAGCACGGTCACCACGAGGACGCCGATCGAGACGGCCACCAGCGGCACGCTGGCGAAAGCCAGCGAGAGCCCGCCAAAAAAGCGCGAATCCCGGGCATAGCGTTCGCTGAGGTCCCGCCCCTTGAGCTCGACGTAATCGGCCGCGGCGTCGATCGCCTGCTGATACCGGTCATGGCACGGACGCAACTCCGCCAGATTGAAAGCGGACGCCTCGGCGACCCGGTTGGCCGCGATCAGCTGGAGAAACTGCTGCACGTGGTCCGAATACTCGCGGTTCAGTGCCGCGAGGGCGGCCGGATGCGGCGTGCCCTTGAAAATCTCGAGCCCGCCAAGATCATGCACCCGGAGGTCCAGCCGCTCGCGCGCCTCCGTCATCTGCGGCGGGAGCGACGCCCAGGCCGCCTCATGCTCGGGGGTGACGATCCGACGGGCAAACCGCTGCACCCCCGTGACCTCGCGCGTCAGGTTGCGGAGGTTGTAGATGACGGGCACCCCGTCTTCAAACAGGGCGGCGTAGCGTCCGTTGACCGAACGCACGAAGTAGAGGCTGAGGACACCCACCACCAGATTGGCGGCAAGCAATCCGGCAAAAATCCAGAATCGCAGGGAGGAGCGCATGGGGGGAAGTTAGGTCCGGATATCCCTATTCAACCAAAGGTAATTTGCACCTAGTATTGTTGGTCTAACAGGAGAGCCACCGCCGCATGCCGGTGCCGGTGATTACCAGCGACAGGAGCGAACTCACTGGCATCAGGATGGCGGCGATCAGCGGGTTCATGTGGCCGGCGACGGCGAGACCCACCGCAAGGCAATTGTAGGCCACGGAGAAAATCAGCAGCCAGAGCTGCGTGCGGCGCCGGGCGGCGTTGACCTCGAAGAGCCGGCGCAGGCCGCCGATCCCCTGGCCGAGATAGTAGAAGTCCGCCTTGCCTTCCAACACGCCGCGGTGGACGACCGGGGTGCCGCGCGCAAAGGCCGCGTCAAACGCCAGACTGTCATTGGCCCCGTCGCCGAGCATGAGCGTGTCATGCACGTCGAAGAGCTGGACCCACGCCGCCTTGTCCGACGGGGTGACCTCGCCCACCGCCCGGTTGACCGGGATGCCCAAGGCCCGTGCCATGGCCGCCACCTTCGCCCGCCGGTCGCCGCTGAGGATGAAAACCTCGAATTTCTGCTCCTGCAGGCGGGCGATCTCCTCCGCCGCGTCGCCCCGCACGGCATCCCGGAAGGAAAACCTGGCGAGGACCACGCCATCGCAGGCGAATTCCATGTCCGCGGCCGTGTCTTCCGAAATCTGGCGCTTGCCGTTGTGCCAGCCGGGCCGGTTCAGCGACCAGCTGCCCGTGTCGGTCTCGAGGCGCACGCCGAAACCGGGTTGCTCCTCGATCACGCCGGACAGAGGCACCAAGCCGGCCGTGTCGGCCCGGGCGAGCAGGTTTTCGAGCAGGCTCTGGCCCAAGGGATGCCGGTTGTCGCGTACGAGCGCCAGCAACGCGGCGCGGGCCAGCGGGGCGAGGACCGCGATGGCCTCCGGGTTGAGCAGGTCCGGAGTCTCGAGCGTGAGCGTGCCGGTCTTGTCAAAGATGATCTTGCGGATGCGCCCCAGCCGCGGCCACAGGTCGGCCTCGCGGACAAACACCCCGAACCGGCGCAACGCCACGGTCGCCATCTCGTCAACCAACGGGAACGCCAGCCCGATGGCGCACGGGCACGACACCACCAGCACGGCGGTCACCACCGACCAGGTGCGGACCACATCATGCGAGACCAGCCACCAGCCCAGGCCCGCCGCCGCCGCCACGCCGATGATCGCGATCAGGTATCCGCCCACAATCCGCTCCAGGGCTTGGTGGCGGTACGCATCGCGCGTCACCGGCCGCAGCAGCTGCGCCAGGAGGGATTCCTTCCACGGCTGCATGGCGCGCAGTTGCACCGCGTCGCGGGACAGCACCACGGCACCCGCCGGCACACAGCCGCCCGCCGCATATTCGCGGGGATCGGCCTCCCCGGTGATCCAGGCCGTGCCAAATGTCGCGGCCGCGGACTGCAGTTGCGCCTCCACGGGCACGACCTGCCCCGAACGGACCTGAAACACCGCACCCGGTTGCAGTTCCCCGACCGGCTGCTCGACCAGGACGCCCGCCGCATTCATGACGCTGACCTTGGTCGGCCGCCCGGTCACCCGGAGCAGGCGCCGCTGGTTGCGCTCGACCGCCACGGTCTGGGCCCAACGCCCGACCAGCATCAACAGGATGAATGCCCCGACGAAATCAAAATAGACGAACTCACCGCGCCCGCTGATCCAACCGTAGAAGGAGCCGCCGTAGGCCCCGATGATCCCGAGGGCGATCGGCAGGTCGATGTGCAGCACGCCGCTGCGGAGCGCCCGCGCGGCCCGGACCAGGAAATAACTCCCGCCGGTCAGCAGGCTGAGCGTGGCGAACACCATCGCCAGCGTCCCGAAGAGCGGCGCGTAGGCAAAGGTCGCCTCCATCCCGAAATAATGCGGCAGCGCGAACAGCATCAGGTTCATCGCGAAGGCCGCACAGAGGCCCACGCGACGCACGAGCTGGCGGCTTTCCGGCACGGCCGGCTCCTCGCCCGCTGGCCCGACCAGGTAGTTGAAGGACTGCAGCGCGCGCGCGAAGGCCGGGGCGTCGAACCGGCCCGCCGACCAGCGCAGGCGCATGCGGCCCAGCGGCGCATCGGTCTCGATGTCGAGCGCCCCGGGTTGCTGGTGAAAAATCTTCTCGATCAGCCAGACGCAGCCGGCGCAGGAGATGCCCTGCACCTCCAGCATCAGTTCCGCGGGTGACCCGGCTGACGCCGGCATGGCCGTGTCCTTCTCCGCCCCGGCCTGCAGCTCCGCCAGCCAGGCATAGTCCCGCGGCTGGAAGACCACCTGGTCCACTGGGGCCACGACCGCATCGCGGATCTTGTAGTAGCCCTCGAGCCCGTGCTCGTGCACCAGCCGGTGCACATAGCTGCACCCCGCGCAGCAGAAGCCCGCCGCACGGGCCGGTTCCGTCGCGAGCGGGGTACCGCAATGAAGGCAAAGGTGAACAGGGGCGGCTGTCGGGGCACGCAGTCCACGCACTCGCGCCCTCGGGCTCGCACCCCCATTCACCAAGTTTTTTCCGGGGAAATTCATGGGGTCCGGGCCTCCTTTGGCCCGGACCAATGGAAGGTGGACGGGGGCCGATTCACACAGCTGGGGTCCACGCACCTCGGCTCACGAATCAACACGCCCGTCCACCAAGTGTTCAAAATGAAGGTGGACGGGGGCCAATGCGCACAGCTGGGGTCCACGCACCACGGCTCGCACATCAACACGCCCGTCCACCAAGTTGTTACTGAAAAAGTCATGGGAGCCGCACCTCCCGCGGCCCGGAGAAAGTGAAGGTGGACGGGGGCCAATTCACACAGCTGGGGTCCACGCACCTCGGCTCGCAAATCAACACGCCCGTCCACCAAGTTGTTACTGGGTAAGTCATCGTCAGAAGCATACGAAGTGATCCGCCCCGGGCCCGCCCAGCCCGAGCGTGCCGCGCAACCGCCACACCAGCACCGCCGCCACGGTGAGCGCCAGGACCGTCTGGGCCCGGGCCAGCCACACCGGCCCGAGCCGGACGCGGACGAGGTGGAAGTTCGCCTGCGCCAGCCAGAGGAGCGGCACCGTGCCGAGGCCGAAGGCGAGCAGGGTCTCCGCCCCGCGCAGGGCCGAGCCGGAGAGCAACGCGAGCGAGAGGAGAAAATAGAGCGGGCCACAGGGCAACAGCGGGGTCGCCACGCCGAGCAGGCCCGCGGCCCGCAACCGGGAGCCGCCACGCAGCCGCGTCGCGACCGCGCCATAGGCCCGGCCGAGCAGCGGCAGCCGGGGCAGCCGCTGGTCAAAGCGCACCGCCACCGCGATGAAGAACAGCACGAGCAGCCACGGCAGCCAGCGCAGGCCGCCCTCCCCGATGAGTTGCAGCGGGAAACGGCCGAGGCCGCCGGCCAGCGCCCCGAGCACCGCGTACCCCGCGAGCCGGCAGAGATGATAGACCGAGGCCACGGTGTGCGGGTCGGCGTCGCCGGCGCGGGCGGGCATGAGCGCGCAGGCCAGCGGCCCGCACATGCCGGCGCAGTGCAGGCTGGTGACCAGCCCGGCCACGAGCGCCGTGCCGGGACCGGTGATGCCGGCGAGTTCGCCCGTCATGACACGCCTCCCTTTGGGGCGAGGGGCACCGACTCGACCTGCGTCAGGCGGGCCGCGAGAAACATGACGCCCCAGGCCAAGACCAGGATCAGGAAACCGGCGGAAACCCACAGCCAGAGGGAACGGGCGGAAGACTCAGTGCGTTTTTCCATTGGCATGGTCCTCCTTTTCACGTGCGGCGTGCTCGCGCTCCTCTTCCTCCTCGCGCAGCAGGCGCGGCTCCGGGCCCATGAACTCGACGGCCCTTTTCAATTCGAAGGTGTCGGCCTCGTCCTCCACCTCGACGGTGAAATGAAACGGCCCGGTGTAATGCTTGCGATCAATGGTCAGTACGAGCGGACTGACCTGCTCGCCGAGCGCCGGAATGGTCACGGGGGCGTCGAAGCCCGTCTGTTTCACACCGTCCGGCACCCCGTGGGTCTGGACCTTGAGGACGGCCGGGACGGACCGCTTGTTGACGAGTCGCACCAGGAACTGGTTCCGCACGTCGTCGTGACCCACGAAATAGGCGGCCCCGCTCATGCGGTACACCAAGAAGCTGGCCGGCTTGACCGAGGAGAAGGCAAACCCCGCGACGGTCGCGCCGATCAGCAGCAGGATGCCATAGGTGACGGTGCGCGGGCGAAGCCAGCGGGTGCGGCCGCCGGCGAATTTCACCAGGGAATCGTAGCGGATCAGGCCGAGGGGGCGCGTGAGCTTGGCCATGACCTCATCGCAGGCGTCGATGCAGGCCGCGCACCCGATGCACTCGAGCTGCAGGCCGTGGCGGATGTCGATGCCCGTCGGGCAGACCTGCACGCAGCGGCTGCAGGCCACGCAGGCGCCGGCGTCGGGCGTGCCAAGCTTGCCGCGCGGCTCGCCGCGCTTCTGGTCGTAGCCGATGTTCAGCGAGTGCTCGTCGGTGAGCGCCGACTGGAGCCGGCCATAGGGGCAGATGACGATGCAGAGCTGCTCCCGGAACCAGGCGAAGTTGAAATAGAGGATCCCCGCCGCGGTGAACACGAAGACGAAGGCCGCCCAGTGCTCGCCCGGGTCCGAGCGCATCATGTGCCAGACCTCGGGCAGGCTGACGAAATAGCTCAGGAAGAGGTGGGTAATGAGCAGCGACGCCACGATGTAGCAGGCGTGCTTGAAGACCCGCTTCGCCGCCTTGCCCGGGGTGAGCGGGGCGGCCGTGAGCGCGCGGCGCGCGGGCGCATCACCGTCGATCCAGCGCTCGATGACCCGGTAGACGTGCTCCAGGTAGACCGTCTGGGGGCAGGCCCAGCCGCACCACAGCCGGCCGAAGAGCGCCGTCAGGAAGAACAGGGCGAAGCCCAGGCCCGAGACGCCGAAGAAGAGCAGCCACGTGTCCTGCGCCGCGAGCGTGTAGCCGAAGAAGTGGAACCGTCCCTCCGCGATGTCGAGGAACACGGCGGGATACCCGTTCACGGGGATCCACGGCAGGACGAGGTAGAAGGCGATCAGGCCCCAGCCGCTCCAGCGGCGGGCCGTGGTGAACCGCCCGTGCACATCGGCCGGGTGGATGTCGTGCCGGGAACCGTCCGTGTTGATCGTCGTGACCGAGTCCACGGTCGGCACATGGCGGACCGGCCGGGGCTTGGGCTGGACTGGGCTGTCTACGGTCATCGTGGTGGGTGCATCTGTGGCGGCGGTCGGTGACCGCGCGGCCGGCGCCCGGGGAGCGCCGCGACAGTTTTACTTGGGCACCTCGATCGTGATGGGTTCGCCCTGCTGGTGATGGGAGAGCACGTAGGCCACGACCTCGGCGGTCTTCTTCTGGCCGAGCACGGGCTCCCAGGTCGGCATGCCCTTGGCGAGAACGCCCTTGGAAACCGTGGCGTAGATTTCCTTCGGCGTGCCGCCATGGATCCAGGCCTGGTCGACGAGGTTGGGCCCGACGGCGGTCGGGTTCTCGCCCTTGCCCTTCAGACTGGGGAGGTGGCAGGCCACGCAAAGGGAAGTGAAGGTCTGCTTGCCGGCCTCGGTGAAAACCGGGTTGCGGCTCATGTCCCAGAAGAGGGCGTCGTTGGTGACGTCGATGGACGAGGCCAGGCGGATCGCGGCCAGCCGGGACATCTCGGCCTCCACGCGCGCCGCATCCGTGGGCATCACCCGCGCGATCATATAGGCGAACCAGAAGACGATGGAAAAGGCGATGGCCCCGTAGAGGGTGTAGAGCCACCAATTGGGCAGGCGCTGGTCGTACTCCTGGATGCCGTCATAGGTATGCGGCCGGAGCGGGATGCCGGAATCTTCCGTGGGCTGATGGGACGAGGGGGGATTCATGGTTGGCGGGATCGCGGGGTGCGGACACCCCGACCACAAATGGGCTGAGGATTATTCGTTTTCGAAGGGCAGGTTCGCGAGGCGGTCGCGCTCAGCGGGCTTCATGCGCGTGGCGCGCCAGCCGGCGGCGATATAGACGAGCGACGCCACCGCGAGGGCGACGACCGGGAAAATGAGCTGCCAGTCTTCGTAGATGATGCGTTGGAACATGGGGGACGGGGGTTGAGAGCTGGGTTCAGGGCGTAGCGGCGGCGGCGGCCGGCTGGCCGGTGGGCTGCCATTTCTTGCCGAGGGACTGCAGGTAGGAGATGAGGGCGACGATCTCCTTGTCCGGGTCGGTGTAGCGGCCCTGGTCGCGGAGCTCCCGGGCGATTTGCCTGGCCTGTTCCTTCGCGATCCGGTCGATGTCGGCCGGTGACCAATCGGGGAACGGCACGCCGAGGGCGCGCTGGACGCGGATCTTGGCCGGGAGTGCGGCATAGTCGGTGTCCTGCTGGTGCAGCCAGGTGTAGGCGGGCATGTTGGAACCGGTCGAGATGGCGCGCGGGTCCTGCATGTGGTCGTAGTGCCAGGCGTGGTTGTATTTGACGCCGACGCGCGCGAGGTCCGGACCGGTGCGGCGCGAGCCCCACTGGTAGGGGTGGTCCCAGATGGATTCGCCGAGGCGGGAGTACTCGCCGTAGCGCATGACATCGGGCACCAGCGTGCGGATCATCTGCGAGTGGCAGAGGTAGCAGCCCTCGCGGACATAAAGGTCGCGGCCGGCCAGCTCGAGCGGGGTGTAGACCGACGCCACCCGGTCCTCGGTCTGGAGCCGGCGCTCGATGGTGAGCATCGGGATGATCTGGATCATGCCGCCGACGGCGACGGAGAGGAACGTGAGGACGGTAAACGGCAGGGCGTTCAGGAGCAGCTTGTCATACCAGTCGCCCCAGGCAGTGCCGCGGGTTTGAAAATGACCGATCGCGAGCAGGATGCAGAAGGCGGTGGCGAGGAGGCCGAGGAGGTTGAGCCAGCCCGAGGTGAACATCCAGATGCAGGCGGCGAGGAAGCCGAGCGAGCTGAAGACGACGGGCGCGTTGACGAAGGCGCCCACGAGGCCGAGCCGCTCCGCGGGGACCGGCGGCTCGACGTAGACCTCGATCGTGCCGTTGACCGCCGACGCGCCGCGGATGCTGCGCCAGACGTTGTAGGCCATGATGAGGAAGCCGGTGAGGTAGAGTGTGCCGCCGACCACGCGCAGCAGCATGAGCGGCCGGATGGCGTTCAGCGTCTCGAGGAAGTTGGGATACTTCAGGATCGTGCCGCCCTCGGCGGTGGCGTTGAGCATGAGGCCCTGGGTGATGCCCGAGGCCCACATGGCCGCGACGTAGAGGAGGATGCCGAACATCCCGAGCCAGAAGTGGAGGTTGGCCAGCGACGTCGAGTGCAGGGGCTTGTTCCAGAGGCGCGGGATGAGCCAGTAGAACATGCCGGCCGCCATGAAGCCGTTCCAGCCGAGGGCGCCGGCGTGCACGTGGCCGATGATCCAGTCGGTGTAGTGCGCGAGCGCGTTGACGGACTTGATGGAGAGGAGCGGCCCCTCGAAGGTCGCCATGCCGTAGAAGGTGACGCCGGCGGCGAAGAACTTGATGACCGGGTCGGTGCGGAGCTTGCCCCACGCGCCGCGGAGCGTGAGCAGGCCGTTGAGCATGCCGCCCCAGGACGGCGCCCAGAGCATCAGGGAGAACGTCATGCCGAGGAGCTGGAGCCAGTTGGGCAGCGCGGTGTTGAGCAGGTGGTGCGGGCCGGCCCAGATGTAGAGGAACACGAGCGACCAGAAATGGATGACCGAGAGCCGGTACGAGTACACCGGGCGTTCCGCCGCCTTCGGCAGGAAGTAGTACATGATGCCCAAAATCGGCGTGGTGAGGAAGAACGCCACGGCGTTGTGCCCGTACCACCACTGCACCAGGCCGTCCTGCACGCCGCCGAAGACCGGGTAGCTGTGGGTGAGCGAGGTCGGCAGCGCGAGGTGGTTGACGACGTAGAGCATCGTCACGGTGATGATCGTCGCGATGTAGAACCAGATGGCGACGTAGAGGGACTTCTCGTTGCGCCGGGCGATCGTCCAGAAGAAGTTCACCGCGAACACGAGCCAGATGCCGGCGACGGCGATGTTGATGGGCCAGATGAGCTCGGCGTATTCCTTGCCGCGGGTGAGGCCGAGCGGGAGCGTGACGGCGGCCGCCACGATGATCAGCTGCCAGCCCCAGAAATGGATGCGTGACAGGAAATCGCTCGCGAGGCGCGCCTTGAGGAGGCGCTGCGTCGAGTAGTAGATGCCGGCGAACATCATGTTGCCGACGAAGGCGAAGATGACGGCGTTGGTGTGGAGCGGGCGGAGGCGCCCGAAGCTCAGCCAGGCCTGGCCGAAGTTGGCCTGCCAGAAGTTGAGCTGGGTCGCGATGAGCACGCCGACAAGCATGCCCACGACGCCCCAGATGAGGGCGGCGAGCATGAACTGCCGCACGATGGTGTCGTTGAACTCGATGGTGGTTTTGTGGCCGGTCGTCATGGCGTGAGCGTGGAGATTCAGAAATAGGCGGGGTCCAGGGCGTCGAGGCGGCGGAGGCAGCTGGCACAGGGCGGGCGGGCGCCCGCGTGGCAGGTGCACGCCGCGTCCGCCTGGACTTGCGCCGGGGCAGTCCGGCGCGCGGAGCGCGGCGTCGGGATGCGTTCCACCGGGCGGCCGATCTCGTCGGCGAGGGGCAGGAGCGAATCGCGTTCGGCGCTGGTGAAGCGCGGGCGGCGCTGCTCGCGGGCAAATAGCACCACAAAGGTGCCGGCCAGCAGCAGGCTGAAGAACAAGGTTATCGGGATGACAGACATGGCGTGGAGATGTCCGCGCCAATTATGGTTTTTTCCGGCCCGGCGGCTGCGCATTCCTTGCCGCAATCGCGGCGGGCTTTGCCAAAAACCGCGGTTTCCGCCCCGCGCCGGATGGGTGTGGCAGTGCGGGATTTATGTCACGCGAGGGTTGCCCAAGATATGCGCAAACACCGCCAAACGCTGCGGCGAAGCCCGGCGCGGCTTGTGGCATAGTCGGCGCATGACCCCCGCCACCTTACGGACTTTGGTCCCCCTGTGTCCGGCGGTTAAGACGGAATGGATGTCGCTTCTGCGCGGCGAACCCGTCCTGACCCCGCTCGGGCGTCCGGACACGCTGGCCTACCTGATGGACGCGACGCTGGCCCAGTTGTTCGCCGGACTGAAGGGCGATCCGCGGGAGAAGTGGCTGAAGCGCTGCCCGGCGCTCGTGGCACCGATCCACCGCTACTGCGCGTGCGGGCTCAACCCATTGCTTAAATATTTCACCACCGGCGAACTCGCCCTGCGCGCCGCTGCCGGCCCCACGCTGGGCGAGGAGATCGAGATGGTGCTCGTGCAGTTCCACTCGCTGGCCCAGCAGGAGATCGAGGCCCTCTGCACGGTCTGCCAGTACAAGGGCATCCCCGGCTGCTGCGAGATGCCGGACAAGGTGGTCAAGCCGCCGTCGAACGGCCGGGTCGCTTCGCGCGCCAAACGGTCGGTGCCTCACCGGAAATCTTCCGGAACACGCGGTTGAACTGCGAGAGCGACTGGAACCCCGCCTCGTAGGCGGCCTCGCTGATCCGCTTGTGCGGGTTCAGGAGCAGGTTCTTCACCTTCTCAATCCGCACGCGCGCGAGATAGTCGGTGAAGGTCAGGCCGGTGGCCCGCTTGAACATCTTGCAGAAATAAAAGGCGCTGGCGTTGACCGAGCCGGCGACCTGACGGAGCGACATCTCCTCGTGCTGGTGCTCCATGATGAACACCTTGGCCCGGGTGATGATCGGCGACTCGGCCTGCTGCGAGGACACCATCAGCTCGTTGCTGAGGGATGACAGGTGCTTGGCGAAGATGGTGAGCAGGCGCAGCACCGCCTCGAATTGCTTTTTCTCCAGGACCCGGGTCTGGAAATACGCCTCTTCCAGCCGTTTCAGGTCGGTATCGACGCCCCAGTTGATGAGTTCGCGGGTGAGCTTGCGAAATTCCTGTTTGTTCGGCTGGTGCAGGAGCACCTGACCCGTCTGTAAAAACGCCACCAGGTTCTCCCCCACCCGGACCGGTACGGCCGAGTCGCAGAGCCCGGCAAAACACTTGAGGGTCTTGGGCTCCATGCGGGCCTCCTCCTCGACCCGCTTCTGCAATTGGAGACAGGCGGCGCAACTCTGGTTGGTACTGGCCATGAGCGCACAGAACGGGCTCTCGTTCGGCTCGTTGTGATGGTGCGGCAGGTCGAAGGCCTCGATCGGCCGCAGGTTGATCGGCAGGCCGGTGGTGTCGCGAAATGCCTTCTCGTAGTCCTTGTAAATTTCCGAATCCCGAAGCTGTCGGACCAGCTCCCGGCTGTGCTTGGCATTTTCGGCAGGTGTGACCACGGGACACACACAAAAGCCACCCGGCGGGGAGGGCAAATACGATATTGCCGGGCCGGAAAGTCACCAGCACGGCTATGGACTATCAGCAGAAATTGTTTTAGCCGGCTATTTGACCCTCCGGGTGGCCGGTGGCACCACCAGCACCGGACAGGGGGCCTTTTTCAACACCCCGTGGGTCGTGCTGCCCACGAGCAGATCGTACATGGCCCCGTGGCCATGGGAGCCCATGACAATGTACCGGGCCTTGGTGGAGACGGCGCGGACCAGGATGGCCGTCACCGGGACCCCGGTCCGTTGCACCGTGGTCACCTTCACGTCCCGCTTGGCGCAATGGTGGGCGAGCGCCCGGAGCTTGTGGGCGGCGGATTTCTCCGCGGCGGAGCTCATTTCCGACAGCTGGTTGGAATCAAAGGCATAGACCTCGCTCATCATGACCGGGGGCGCCTGAACGATGTGCAGCAGGATGGGACGGGCACCGACCAGCTTGGCCAGATCGCAAGCGGCGTCGCACACCTGCACCGCCGCCGCGGATAGATCGAGGGGGACGAGGATCGTTTTCATGCCGTGATTATATACCCGTCCGGCCCGGGGATGGTGCGCGAATCTTGGCGGTTGCCGGGCGGAAATTGCGTCCGGCCGCGCCGGCTATCCGACGGCCCGTGAGGTGGCCAAGGCGTCGGCCAGCGCGAGGGCGCGAGGGAAGAGCACGTTGTTCTCCTTGTGCACATGGCGGTGCAGGTCGGACTCAAATTCCGCCAGCCCCGCGAGCAGGGCCCGGTGGGTGTTGCAGGCCTCGGCATCGGGGGTGAACCCGTCCGTCAGCTCCCGCAACCGGGCGGTGAGGTTGCCGGCCGACTCGTGCTCCGCCTCCATCTGCCGGATGGGGGCGGACAGGTTCCCGCCGCAATGGCTGACAACTCCGCCGGTCTCGATCTGCCGCACCAGCGGGAAGAGCACGACCTCCTCCTTCTGCATGTGGCTCAGCATCTCCTCGGCCAGGCTGCGCACCGCCGCCGCCACGCCGGGCAGACGGGCGTCGCGCCAGCCATGCTTGTAGGCGACCCGGTCGGCCATTTCCACCAGGCGCGGCAACTCGGCCTTCAGGTAGGCGTGATGCGTCGTCTCGATGTGGTCGGCCAGGTCGGCCAGGCTCATCGCGGCGGCATCGACCTCGGCCGGGCCGGCGACCAGGGCCGCCGCGGCGGATTCGAGCAGGGCCAGGGTCGTCGTGACGTCGAGCCCGCGCTGCGCGCACGCGGCGGCGAGCGTCTGCTTGCCGCCGCAACAGTAATCAATGCCCAGCTGGCTGAAAAAACGCGCCAGGGCGGGCCGGGCGGCGACAATGGAACCGATGGTGGTGGCGGACGTGACATCGACCGCCGGGGAGGGTTGGGTATGCGTGGAGGACATGCCCCACCCTGCCACAGGGGCCGTCGGCCGTCCTTGAGCCAGGTCAAGCCCCCGCCGGATTGCCCCGCCCCGCATGCAGGGCGATGATCTGCCGGAGGCGCTGACCAATGGTTTCCGCCGCGGCGACGAGTTCCTCGGCCTCGGTGGGGGCCAGGCGGGCCCGGCAGTGGCGGGCCCACAATCCCAGCCAGGCTTGGAAATGGCGTTCCTCCAGGCCGAGGGGCAGGTGCTTCAGGGGCATCGCGCCGCTGTAAAGGGCCGGGCCGCCGGTCACGCCCGACCAGAAGTCGGCGATCTTTTCCAGATGCGCCGGCCAGTTCTCGATGTGCGCCGCGAAGATCGGGGAGATTTCCTGGTGCTGGCGAACATCGGCATAAAAATACCGCAGGAGCTCCAGCAACTGCGGCCGGCCGCCGAGGCGGATGAACAGGGAGGCGGGAAGAGGGACCGGGTGGGACATGGGCGGTGGCAGGCGACGGGCCGGAAACAATAGGAGCCTGGTGTGGTTTCGCAACCGGCCCGGAAATGCAGATCAGGTCTCGCCAAGGTTCCGCCGCAGGAGGGCGGCAAGGCCCGGGCCGTCCCGCACGGTGATGGCGCGGGCCGCGACTGTGATCATGTGCTGGTCGCGCAGCCGGGCCAGGGTGCGCGAGAGTGTCTCGCTGCTGGTCCCCAACTCGGCGGCCAGCTCGCGCTTGGTCCCGGGCAGCCGGATCACGCCCCCGGCGGCGGTGCGGCCGTGCTTCACCAGCCAGTTGAGCAGGCGCGTCTCCACATCCTTGAGGGTCAGGTCATCGAGCATGCCAACCAGCACCCGCAAATGGGAGCTCATCGAGCCGAGCATGCGCAGGGCCAGGTCCGGCCGGCGGCCGATGAGATCGAGGATGGGGGCCTTGGGAATGAGCAGCACGGTGCCGGATTCAACCACGCGGGCATTCGCCGGATAACCCGTCGGCGAGGCCAGCGATGCCTCGGCCAGGGATTCCCCGGCGCGAAAGACATGGATGACCTGCTCCTTGCCCGCGGCATTGACCCGGTGCACGTTGACCGCGCCGCTTTGCACCAGGTAGCAGCCCAGCGAGGGCTCGCCCTCGTGGAACAGGTAGGCGCCCTTGGGCAGGACCTGCGCGACGGTGAATTTCGCGATGACCGCCAGATCCTCCGGCGGCAGCCCGGAGAAAAGCTGGCTGCAGCGCAGCGAACCCATCAGGCCGGTGAGTTTCAGGTCGGCGGAACGTGGAGGCATCACCCGGGATTTAAAGGGCACGAGCGGGCCGTGTCGCCTGCAAAATTCCGCCGGGCCGCCCTTCCCTCGCGCCCGGCTATCACCCTTCAAAATATTCCGCCCAGCTGCTGCTGGTTTCGCCGACCCGCACGCGCTCAATGCGCACCGTCGCGCGGACCCCCTGCCCCGTCCCGGCAACCCCGGGCAGCCGCCGCCGCAACTCTTCGAAGATTGTCCGGGCCATGACCTCGCTCGTGGGGTCGCAACCGGCGAAGGGAATGACCCGGGCCCCGTAGGTCTTCTGATAAAAGCCGAATTCCGGGTCCGCTGTGTTCAGGCAGAGCGCGTGGTCCCAGGAATCGAGGAATTCCCGCAGGGCTTCCTTCAGCACCTTGAAGTCGCACACCATGTCGTTGGCATCGAGGGTATCAGCCGCCACCACCACTTCGACCCGCCGGCTGTGGCCGTGGGGAAAACGGCATTTGCCGGGATGCTTCGACAGGATGTGCCCGCTTTCCACTTCGAAGGTCTTGCAGATTCGGAAGGGCATGGAGAAAAATCGCTGACAGGTTGTCGCCCGCTCAGGCGGCGGGCGCATCGCACTGCGTGAGCAGCATGGTCATGTCCTCCACCGCCCGCACGGCGTGAGGCAGTTTCGGCGGCAGGTGCAGCAGGTCGCCCTGCTTGAGCTGGTGGGTCTGCCCGTGAAAATCGAAATCGCCGGAGCCCGCCAAGATCTGCACCAAGGCGCGGGCCGAGCTTGTGTGCTCGGACATTTCCTGCCCGGCGGTGAAGCGGAACAGCGTCACTCGCAGCCCGGGGGCGGTGAGCAGGGCCTGGCTGACGATGCCGTGGGAGACCGATTGGGTCGGCGCCAGCAGCGGGGCCACGCCGGCGCGGTCGGAAGGAAGAAGTGCGGTGGAGGCCATAAGGATTATTCCCGCCAGAAGTTGACGCACCAGGCCCCATCGGCGCGGTGCTCCATGGTGGACGAGAAGCCCTCGCTTTTCAGCAGCTCGATCAGCGGCGCGGGGGGAAAGGGGGCGATGACGGTCAAGCCTTGCCCGGCGGTGAGGCTATCGACCCGCGACCGGATGTGCCCGAGCACATCCTCCCCGCGGGCGAGCAGGGGGCGGACGTCGGTGGATTTGAAGTGGGTCGTTTTCATGGGCGCGGGACAGGAGGCGGACGTGAAGCCCTACTCTACCGTAGAGATGGATGCAATACCTTGACTCAGGTCATGCCGAGGACGGGTGCGTCAAGGTTCCAACCGGAATCCACTCGCTGACTCGAACGCGAGGACGACCAGCCGGCCCTCCACGGCGTTGATTTCCGCCGTCCAGGTCTGGCGCGGCGCATCCGGAGTCTCGCCCGTAGCCACCGTGACTGCCACGCGATGCGGGCCGGGGGTCAGGGGCACCCGCCACTCCCCCACCGAGGTGCCGTCGGACTTCAAACCCTTCGGCTGGTAGACTTGCCGGCTGGTGCGTTCGTCCACCGTCAATTCGACCACCACCGGATGACGCGAGCGACCCGCTGGCACCATGGCGCGCATGTGGACCGGCCGATCGTCGTGCGCTTTGGCGGGTGCCAGGGCGTCACCCTCCACCCGACCGCCGAGCGCGCGAAAAGTGAAGACAAACTCCGCCGAGGCCGGGGCCGGATTGCGGAAAGGCGCATCACTCACGGCCAGCAATCCGGCCAGCAGGGCTGCCGTCAGGACCGTCACTACTGCCCAAGACTTGTACCACGGTTGTATGGGCACCGCCGCAACCAAGGGTTGGGCCTGGCTCAACCGAAGCGCAGCGCCCGTGAGCAGGTGCGGCCGGAGGGGATCGTAATCGAGGTGCGCCACCCGGCTCCGGTCCGCGCGGTTAGGCCGGAATCCGGGCTCGCGCGTTCCGTCGAGCCGTGCGGGCATCCAGCGGTTGCCCTCGCGGCCGAAGGACTCGGCGGAACCGCAGCCCACGATGAGGACGGCCTCGGCGCCCAGGCTGATGAGGCGCTCGATGAGCTTGGGCTCGACCCAGCCCGAGCAGGGCACCGGCCGCACGGTGTAGCCGGGCAGCCGCCGCGCCCACGCGACGTGGTCAAACAATTCCCAGCCGCCGGCGGTCTGCGCGCAGACGAAAGCCAGCGCCGGTGCCTCGCCGCGCGCCGTGCCGGTCGTGACGAGCGTTTCCAGCTCGCGGGTCACCTGCCGGGCGTCGAACCAGGCCAGGCCGATGCCCTGCGTGTCGCACGAGCCCGCGCAGATGCCGCAGCCGATGCAGCGGTCGGGGTCCACCTGCGCCTGCGCCGCGAAGGGTTTCCCGTCGGTGCGCGGCACCATAGTGATCGCGCCAAACGGGCAGTCGTGGGAACAGAGGGTGCAGGCGAAGCAGCGCGAAACGTTGACCGTGGCCTGGTACACCGGCCGCGGGCGGCGCCGGGCCAGCCACCACGGCACGGTCATCATCCCCGTGCCCGCCAGCAACGCCGCCAGCCAGAGGCCGCCACCCGAGAGCCGCGCCGTGATCGTGAGCGGCCAGAGAAACCACCAGTCCATCGTGAACGTCGCGGGCTTCACCGCCATCTGTGCCGCCGCGGCGTTGGCCGCGGGCAGGATCACGGCCGCAAGCGCGACGGCGGCCGCCAGCCAGGCAGTCAGGCGCCAGTCGGGAAGCAGTTGAGCGCGGCTCAGGCGCGCGAGGTGCAGGCACAGTCCGCCGGCGATGCCCAGCGGCAGCACCATGTGCAGGAAGAACACCACGAAAAACAGCAGCGACGGCACCGTGCGGTCCGACGTGAACAGCCGGAGCATCGGCTCGCCAAAGACCGGCAGCACGTCCACGGCCTTCATCGTGTCCAGCGCGAGCAGCTGCGCGCGCACGTCCCACACCAGCCAGTACCCCGTCCAGCCGATGAACCACACCAAGCCGAGCAGCGCGAGGCCGCTGACCCAGGCGAGCCAGCGGGCGTCGGCGAACTTGCGGGCCAGCAGCGCCCGCCCGGCGTGCGCCAGCACCAGCAGCATCGTGAGGTCGGAGGAATAGCGGTGCACGCTGCGCACGAATCCGCCCAGCGAACGCGGCCCCAGGTCCGCCAGCGAGTGCCAGGCCGACTGCACGCTGGCCGAATACCAGATCAGCAGCAGCACGCCCGACAGCGTCGCGAGCAGGAGCATCGCGTTCGCGGCCGGACCCAGCTGCGCCAGGGGGTTGAGGGGACGCGGCAGCCAGCGCTCCAGCAGCGTGTCGGCGCCGGTCAGCAGGCTGTCGCCGGCGGCCAGGAGCCGGGCGGCGCGGACGGGGGGCGGCGGTGGCCGGGCCGCCGGGACGTCGGTCGACGGGCCCAGCGCCTCGGCCAGCAGCTCGCAATCCGGTTCAGGATGCGGGTGGTGCGGCATGCGGTTCGCGGAGGAGGGCGCGCAGGCCCTCGCGGAGCCACGCCCGGTGGCGCGGATCCAGCGTGAAGCGGTAGGCAATGTGCCCGGAGCGGTCGAGCAGGAGGAAAAGGTTGGCGTGGTCGATTATGCCGGTCCGCGGGTTGCGCGTGGCGGAGAACTGGAGCCGCGTGAGTAGCTCGTGCATCTCGGCCGGCCGCTCGCCGTTGACATAGCGGAACTCCGGGTGGTGGAAGCCCCGGCCCTGCGACACGAGGTCCATCAGCTCCGCCGTCTCGTATTCCGGGTTGAGCGACAGCGCCACGACGCGGAGGCCGGCGCGATCGGCCGGCGGGAGCTCCGCGAGCAGCGCCGCCATCTCCTTGAAAATCTCGGGGCACGCGGTCGAGCAGGCGGCATAGACGCCGGTGACGAGCACCACCTGCCCGCGCAGGTCGGCGAGGCGGAAGGCGGCGCCCTTCTGGTCGACGAGTGGCACGTCGGGGACGTCCAGCCGCACCCGGATGCTTTCGCCGGGGAACGGCGGCAGCACCTGCGCGCGGGCGGCCTCGAGTCGCGCATAATACACCAGTCCGGCGACGCAGGCGGCGATCACCCCCAGCCCGGCGGCCGCGGCGCGGACATGGGCCCGCCAGAGGCGCAGGTGGCGCAACTGCACAAACACGCCGCGCCACAGCAGCGCCGCCACCGCGACGATGAAGATCGGCTCCAGCATCATCACCGAGACCGCGAGCCAAGAGACGCCGCCCGTCCGCGGATCGCCCCGGTAGCACCAGAGTTGGAAGTCACGGACGAAATCCCCGAGCAGCCCGCCCCCGGTGGGCCCGAAGATGGTGAGCAGCAGGAACCCCTCGTAGGCGGCCAGCGCCGTGACGAGGAACACCAGCAGGCCGGGACCCGTCAGGAAGCGTTCGCTCGCGGTGTCCGTGCGACCGGTGTGTGTCGGTCGCACGGACGGTGCGGGTGCGTGGACGGGGACGAGCATGGGCGGGGCCCTCAGCGCACCGGCCACACGTCGGCGAGCGCCTTCCAGTTGGCGAAGTAGTAAACCGCGAAGCACGCAAGGAAGACGCAGGTGAGGACGATCGTGCCCTTCGTGGCGTAATGGTCCTGGGCCAGCGAGCCGGCCTGACTGCCGGCCAGCGCGGGGGGCGTGCCCCAGTCGGTCATGGCCGAGTTCTCCAGCTTTTTCCCGAGGAACAGCGTGCCGACGCAGAGCAGCACGAAGGTCAGCAGGCCGAGGAAGGCCAGCACGCCGCCGATGCCGAGCACGCCGAGCCAGAGATGCGCGGCGGGACCGTAGACGCCCTGCGCGTCGATGTCCCAGCTGCGGCGGGAGACGCCCATCGAGCCGGCGAACGACATGCCGAAGGAGACCATTGTGATGCCCACGCCGAACAGCCAGGGTTGCAGCCGGGCGGCGCCGCGGAAGATGAAATCCCGCTGGAAGATCAGCGGGATCACGTAATACGCGAGGCCCATGAAGGCCAGCGAGGTGCCGCCGACGACCGTGACATGGAAGTGGCCGGGGATGCGCAGCGTGTTGTGCGCGATGATGTTGATCTGCTGCGTGCCGAGGGTGACCCCGGTGATGCCGCCAAGGAAGCCGAAGATGACCAGCGACAAGGCGGTGGCGGAGAAGGCCGGGTTCTTCCACGGCAGCGCGACCACCCAGCCGAAGATGCCGCGGGTGTAGCCCTTCTCGCGCATGGCGATCTCCACCCCCGCCGGCACGGTGAAGCCGTGGATCATGGACGCCAGCACGGCGAGGTACATGGCGTAGGAGGTGTTCCAGATCTTCCAGGTGGCGCCGACACCGGGGTCGACCAGCAGGTGATGCGCCGAGGCGAGGTTGATGAACAGGATGTAGAGCACGAAGGCGGTGCGGCACACGGCCTCGTTGATCGGCCGCGCCCCGAGCACGATGTGCGAGAGCAGGTACCAGACGCTGACCATCGCGCAGACGTTGACCTGCTGCGACTGGTGGCCGAGACCCCACCAGATGAGGCGGTACCACGCGGGGTCGGGCTGGGCGGTCCAGCCCATCGAGTAGGTGAAGGTCGGGATCATCACGATGGCCCCATGCAGCAGCGTGACGACGGCGATGATGGCCGCGGCGGTGGCGCCGAAGGTCACGATCGGCATCGAGCCGGTGTAGGCGCCGTCGCGCTTGGCGACGTAGAGCGTCGCGAAGAAATTGAAGACGCCGATCAGGGTGCCGACGGCCACGAAAATGATGCCGAGATAGAAAACCGGGTGGGCCAGCAGCGGCAGGTAGGACGTCATCATCACGTCGGCCTGGCCCGCGAGGATGATGTAGTCGACCATCAGCGCGCCGGTGAGCATCAGGCCGAACGAGACCCAGGCGACCTTTTTGGAAAAGAGCCGCGCGTTGAGCGGCGTGGTGCAGGCGAAGTAGAGGATGGCGACCTCGAAGAAGAGGATCCACAGGATCAGCATGTTGATGCCGTGGAACGTCAGCAGGCGGTAGAACCACTCCGCCGGCAGCAGGTGCACGGCCTGCCAGCGCGTGAGGGCCAGCAGCAGCGCCGCGATGCCGCCAAGCAGCAGGAAGACGATGCCGCTGACGGCGTTGAACTTGATGAAGCGCTGGGCATCGAGGCAGACGCTGAGGCCGGTGGTGCCGCAGACGCGCTTGGGCACGCCGGGGGCGGCGAGCGAATGGGACAGGGAGACGGGGGCGGTGGTCATGGCGGGAGGGGGGCGCGGTTACTCGACGAAGATCTTGCCGGACATGTTGGAATGCCCGATGCCGCAGAATTCATTGCAGACGATGGTGAACTCTCCCTTCGAGGTGGGGGTGATGGTCAGGATGTGGTCGTAGCCGGGCAGCACCTGGAAATTCATGTTGAGCGGCTGGAGGCTGAACCCGTGCTGGAGGTCGAGGGCGGAGAGGTGCAGCCGGTAGGTCTCGCCCAGGCGGAGCCGGAGCGCCGGATACCACTGCCACATGCGGCCGGTGAGGTAGGCATCGCCCCCGGCCGGCGGCTCGACGATGGGCAGCTCCTGCAACAGCGGGTTGTTGGCGAGCGGGTTCTTGTAGGTGCCGACACGGTTGGCGGCGACGAACTTCTCAGTGCGCGCGAGGAAGTCGGCGGGCTGGACGCGGTAGGCCTCGCCGGTGCTGTTCTGTTTGCCGCGGAAATGCCAGTACGGCATCATCAGCGACATCACGAAGCACCAGAGCAGCGCGAGGCCGAGCCACAGTTTTTCGTGGCCGGCGGGCGCGTGGAACCAAGGGGAGGTAAGGGGACGCAGGCTCATGGGGGAAAAGGCCGGTCAGGGCAGTTGGGCGGGTTTGACGAGCAGCAACTCGATCCAGCCCCACACGGTGTAGGACAGGAAGGGAATGAGCACGCCGAGCACGAGCAGCAGCCAGGGGTTATCGAGCACCTTCTGCCAGGGATGGATCTTGGGTTTGTCGTTCATGGAATTCAGGCGGGGGTTGGGCGGTGACGCCACGTGCCGATGCAGCGCAGCATGACCGCGAGGAAAAAAAGGCCGCCGGCCACGGCCACGAGGCCGCCGAGACCCATGACGCCGAGGCCGAGGTATTCGCCGAGGGAACGCACGTGCTGCTCGACGCCGTATTGCTTGCGGCCGAGCCCGTAGGCCCCGGCGAGGGCGAACCCGAGGCCGAAGACCGCCTGGCCGCCGCCGAAGAGCAGCAGTTGCAGCCGCGTCCAGCGCAGCGCCGGGGTCCGGGCGCCGGCCGGCGCGACGAGGGCGCAGAAGTCGTAAGCGGCCGTCATCAGGGCCAAGGTCACCGCGCCGATGGCGCAATGGTAATGCCCGGGCACCAGCGTGCTGGAGCCGCGGATCAGGGAGCCCAGCACGAAGCCCAGCACGGTGAGCGTGGCGCTGCCCGCGAGGCCGGTCAGGCGCCAGTCGCCCCCGGCGGGCCGGCCGGCGTGGTGGTGCACGACGTGCCTGATGCCCAGGCCAAGCACGATCAGCACCACCGGGAAAATCGTCCACCGCATCAGCAGCGTCGCCGTCTCGGTGTAGGCGGGGGTCGAGGTGCCGCCGGATGCCAGCACGGGGAGCAAGGCATGGGGCAGCACCAGGGCCGTGAGTAGCCAGCGGACGGCTCCGGGTGACAGGACGGTCCGGCCCGACCAGCGGCTCAGCAGCAGCAGCCAGAGGCCGAGCATCATCGCGACGTTGGCCGCCTGCAGCACGTGTCCCCCGCCCCACGCGAGCAGCTCATAATAGCCGATCGCCGGCAGGCCCGACAGGGTCGTGCGCCAGGCCGCGACAAAGGTGGCCAGTGCGATCAGGTTGGCCGCCGCGGAGGCGCGCAGGGCCACCAGCGCGTCATCCGGCAGGGGCGATTCCTCCCCGGCCGGAACCGTGAGGGCGGCGGCGAAATAGATACCGGTGCCGGCGAACCAGCAGACGAGCCCGGTGATGAACACGGGATGATCGATCACCGGCACGTAGTTCGCCAGGATCGGCTGGGCGCCGGGCATCAACGCCCCGGCCAGCATGGCGGCGATGCCCCCGACCCCGAGGAGGCCCGCGGCGGCCTGCACGGCGGACGGGATTCTCCGCCCGAGGCCGAGCGCCAGGAACGCCGCGGTGCCGGCCTGGAACCAGACGACCATCGCCAGATCCACATGCACAACGAGCGCCCGCTTGAAAAACAACGGATCGGTGAACAGCCAGCCGAGAAACGGGAGGCGGCCGACCACCAGCGTCAGCGACAGCAGGCCCGCCAGCACCAGGCTGCCGACCGCAAACAGGAACCAGCGGCGCGCCCCGCCGGACTCCGCCGCCAGCGTGCGGATGACGGGAGCCGGGTAACTGAGCGTGACCGCCGGGGATTGCATGACAGTTTTTTACTCGATTCGGCGCGCGCTGACCTTGACGCACGTCAAGGGATTGGGACGAAACCCCGGCGGCCGCAGTGTCGCCGGCCGCATGTCACGCCGGCAGTCGGCTGGCCGCCGCGTTCGGGCAGACCCCGTCCAGCAGGCGGATTTCCCGTTCGGCCACCCGGCGCAGTCGCTGGCAGAGCTCACCGACGCTGGCGACCCGCTCCTCGGGACTGAGCTCCGGTTCCTCGACCTGGACCCAGATGAGGGTCTCGAGCAGCGCCTGCTCCAGCGCGGCAAAATAGTGCCGGAACGGATTGCAGTCACACTGGCACATCGGCCGGGCCGGCAGCTCCGCCGGCTCCGACTCGGGCTCCATGGACAGGACCTCGCTCAGGGTCTGGTCAAAGTGGAAAACGAGCGTGTCGGGCCGGGCCAGCGCGGTCGGCGCCTTCTCCAGGCGCAACAACGCCTCCCAGCGGGCACAGATCGCGGGGCGGCGGCGATGGAGGGCATGCAGCAGGGATCTTTTCATGGGGGCAGTGACCCCGCATCCTACATGACCGCGCCGCACCCCGCCTTGACCCAGGTCATGATCGCGCCACGTCGACGTCCCGCCTCAGGAGCCCGCGACCGGGTGGCCCAGATAGGCCACCGCCAGTCCGCCCAGGTAGACCAGCCCCATCACCGCCTCCAGCTGGCCGACCCGTTTCGCCGACCATCCCGGGCGCAGGGCGGACACAAAAATAATCGAGCGAAGGAGCAGCCCGGCGGCCAGCGCCCCGCCCGCGACCGGCACCACGGTCATCAGGCCGAGCCCGGTGATCACGGCGAACGCACCCGTGGCGGCCAGCAGCGCCGCCGCCGGATGCGCCGGCAGGCCCTTGGCGTGGCGCAGGTAGGTCCGCACCGTCAGCACCGTGGGCAGGCTGCGGGTCAGCATCAGCGCGGCGAGCCCGAGCGCCGCGATGGCGCCCCAGCCGGCGAGCGTGGCCATCGCCGCCGGCACCAGCGCAAACGCAGCGCTGCCGGATAATTCCGCCTCGGCCTCGCGCATTTCCTGGCGCAGGTCGAACCAGAGGAAGGTTGCGCCGAACGGGACGCACAGCAGCAACGGCCATAGCGCCCGCCCCGAGCCCAGATATGCCGCTCCGCCCAGGCCGGCCATGGCGATCCCGCTGAACAGGATCGTCCACCCCAGCGCGCGGGCGCGCCGGCCGTCGCTCGCCGGCAGGGTGACCGTGAGTTTCAGGGGCCGCCGGGTGAAGAACCCCGCCATGACGGCCAGCGCGAGCAGCAGGCCCGGTCGCGAGGGCACCACCAGGGCCCCCAGCAGCAGGGGCTCGAAGGCGAGCGACCAGCTGCCGTGCTCCTTCGGCAGGAGGATGGAACGGAGGGATGACGGGGGCGTGGACATGCCGCTACTCTATACCTGACGGGTGGTGCCGCGCCTTGACCTGTCTCAAGCCGGCCGCGGCCCCCTGCCCTCCGGCATCACTTCGCGCTGGCCGTCACGGCGGCGACGGTCTCGGCGAGCCCGGCATTGAGGCCGATGCGCTGGTAGGCGATCTCCCCCTCGGGGTTGAGCACGGTGACGATGTTGGAATGGGAGAACATGCCGCTGGCCTCCTGCTTGTATTTCACACCGAGGAGCGCGGCGAGCTCGCGCACCGCGCCGTCGTCGCCGTGCAGCAGCGTCCAGCCGGCATCGAGCCCGCGCTGGGCGCGGTATTGGCCGAGCACCGCGGGCGTGTCGCGGGCGACATCGAAGGACACGAGGACGAAGGCCGTCCGCTCGCGCACCCCGGCGGGCAGCTGGTCGCGGATGGCCTGCATGTTCGTCACGGTCAGCGGGCAGGCGTAGTTGCAGGAGGCGAAGAACATCGCGAGCACCACGGGCCGGCCGCGCAGCTCGCCGAGGGTGACCGGGCGCCCGTGGTCGTCGGTGAAGGCGGCATCAAGCTGGTAGAGCGATTCCTTGCTGAAGGCCGCGGCGTCCATCGCGGCGCAGCAGTCATCCTTCGCCGCGGGCTTCTCCGCGCAACAGCCGTCCGGCCCGCCCGCCTTGGCGCCACAGCAGGCCGCCTTCTCGGCCTCGGTCTTGCCCTCGCAGCAGCAGGCGGCCTTCGCCTTGGTCTCGGCGGCACAGCAGGCGGCGGGCTCGGCCGCGGGCAGCGCGGCGATGAGGCTCAGGAACAGGGTCGTGATTCTGGTTTTCATGGGAGGAAGGATTTGCGGTCGGGGCAGGTGGGGCCAATCGGCCGATCTAGTGCTGGTGCTCCGCGGCGTGGGAGGCGGCCCGCTCGGCCGTGGTCTGGAGATTTTCGTAATAGTGGATGAAATCGACATAGGCGGCGACGTAGGCGCGGCCGGCCGCGACATTGTGCTCGGCGTGGGGTTTCGCCGCCTGGACCTGCTCGAAGCGATGCTGGAGGCCGGTGGCGATGCGCTGTTGCAGGTCCGCCACGAGTCCGGCCGCATTGCCTGATTCCACCGCGCGGTCGGCGGCGGCCAGCGCGGGCCCGGCGGAGCCGGCCGGTTGCAGGCCCGTGTAGGGCGCACCTTCGCCGGCCCGGTGAATCCGCACGAGCGTCTCGAAGAAATACCGGTCGGCCAGGGCGGCGGCCCCGGGCGACAACCGCCTCACCTCCAGCGTCTGGCTGAAAGCCGTGCGAATGGCCGCTTCGTCGTCAGCCTGGATCCACTTGAGCACCGGGGTGACGTCGCCGCTGGCCAGGGCGGCCTGGGCGGTTTGGACCACCGGGCCATCGAGGCTGTCACAATGGGCCCGGACAATCGCGGCGGGCGCCGCGAGCAAGACCACCGTCAGGACGGCCTGACGGAGTCCACGGAGTTTCAGGTTGGTTTTCATGGGAGATTTTTCGCGCACCGGAAGCCGAGCGAGGACGTGGTGTTGTTGGCCCGGAGCGAGGAACGGAGCGCCAGGCGCATGAACGCAGCGTAATCGCCCGGGTCCTTCGCGCCGGCGGCGCCGGAACCGCAGTAGAGGTCGCGCTCGAGGCCGGTGTCACCGCGCGACTCGCCCGTCACCATCGCGGTGTTGAAATCGTCCACCCACTCCCAGACGAGGCCGTGCAGCCCGCGCACGCCGTGCAGGTTCGCCTTGGCGGTGCTGACCGGCGGCAGGATCGCCGGCACCGGCCGGGCGAGCCACGCGTAGAGGTCGCGATTGAAGTCGGGTTCGCTCTTCCCGTCGGCGGTGGTGTAGCCGGCGGCCGCCGCCAGTTCCCACTCGGCGGTGGTGGGCAGGCGCTTGCCCGCCCAACGTGCATAGGCGCGGGCCGCGAACCAGGAAACGCGCACGACCGGGGCCGCAGCCGGTGCCGCCGGGCCCAGCTCGGTGTCGCCGGCCCAGTGCGACAGGTAGGTGGCGTCGGCGAACAACCGGCTCACCGTCGAGCGCCGCCACTTGGGCTCGGCGGTGACAAAGGCGAGGTACTGCGCGTTGGTAACCGGCAGCTCATCCAGCAGGAACGCCCCAACCGCGACCTCCGCCGGGTCGGTCACAGCCCGGATGTTCGGCGCGTAACGGCCGGCCGGGATGGACACGAGGCCACCGGGCCCGGCCGCCCAGGCCGGCGCAGCTCCGGCGAGGAGCAGCGCGGCGAGGCAGCCCAGCACACCCCATGGACGGGCGGTGGTCATGGCGAAGGTGACGGGAAAGGACTAGTGCAGCTCGTTCTTCACGCGGCGCACGTCGTCCACGGTGTAGGGCTCGGCCTTGTTGCCCCACTCGTTGGTCACGAAGGTGAGCACATCGGCGATCTGCTGTTCCGTGAGCACGGCCTCCTGGGGCGGCATCGCGCTGTTGAAGGTGACCCCGTTGACGGTGACGGGACCGGTCAGGCCCTTGAGGACGATCCGGATGGGCCGGTCGCGGTCGGCCAGCAGGAAGTCGGAGCCGGCGAGCGGCGGGAAGACGTTGGGCAGGCCCTTGCCGTCGGGCATGTGGCAGGCGAAACACACGCCCATGTAGACTTGGCGGCCGCGCTCGTTCTGGATGTCCTTCTTCAGCCCGGCGATCTGCGGGTTGGACCGCAGGGCCACCTCAAAGAGCGCCTTCAGCTCGGTCTCGCGCTGGGCGGATTCGGAGCCGGCCTCGGCCTGCGCGCCGAAGTAGACCGCATCGATCTCCTTGCCGGAATAGATCACGCGGTCCTCCGGGCCGGTGGCCTTGAGCATGCCGAGGGCGCCTTTGTTGAAGGCGCGGGTGAGGGCGTGGTCCACGAGGACGTAGGTGCCGGGCACGTCGAGCTTGAACTCGACCATGGTGGCGCCGCCCGACGGCACCACGGTGGTCTGCACGTTTTCCTGGACGTACTTCGTGCCGCCCTCGGGATAGACGCGATCGAAGATCTCGCCGATGACATGGAAGTTGGACGTGAGGTTGGGCCCACCCACGCCGAAGTAGATGCGCACCTTGTCGCCGACGCTGGCGGGCAGCGCCTTGTCGCCGACCAGGGAACCGACGGCGCCGTTGAACACGATGTAGGTGGGCCGCTCGTCGATGGCCTTGGCCATGTCGAAGGACTGCAGGCCGGGCTCGCCGTATTTCCCGTTGGTGTAGAAATCACCCTGCATGACGTAGAATTCTTTGTCCACGTGCGGCATCCCGTCCTTGGGCTCGACGAGGATGAGGCCGTACATGCCGTTGCCGATGTGCATGGGCACGGGCGCGGTGGCGCAGTGATAGACATAGAGTCCGGCATTGAGCGCCTTGAAGGTGAACTGGGAGCTGTGGCCGGGCGCGGTGAACGTCGAGGCCGCGCCGCCGCCGGGGCCGGTCACAGCATGCAGGTCGATGTTGTGCGGGAGCTTGGAGGACGGGTGGTTGCCGAGGTGAAACTCGACCACATCGCCCTCGCGAATGCGGATGAAGGAGCCGGGGACGCTGCCGCCGTAGGTCCAGTAGGTGTACTCGACGCCGTCAGCGAGCTTGGCCACCACCTCGCGGACCTCCAGGTTCACGACCACGCGGGCGTTGAACTTGCGGGCGATGGGCGGCGGCACATGCGGCGGGGATGTCAGGATCGCCTGCTCGACGGGCAGGGCCTGCACCTCGGGGGGCAGGATGACCGGGCCCTTGGCGTCCGTCGGGCCCTCGCTGGCGAGGCCGGGCGCGGCCAGGGCCAGCGCAATCAGTAAAGTGGGGAACAGGCGTGGATTGTTCATCATGATGGGTTGTAGTCGGGGTTAACATACCGGTTTGACCGGCCAATAGCATTGATTCGGATCAAGGATTGCCGGGGTTTTTGGCCCCTGTCGAAGGCCAATTGACCGCGAAAACCTGATGCGGGTTGCGCACCAATCTACGATCTCCGCGCCAGCGCGTGGCCGGAAGAAATCAGTCAGGCTTACGCCTGGTCAAACCCGACTCCGTCAACCTGAGGGATCGAGGGCGGTCCGGCTACTTGCGGACGGAAACCGGAGCGACGTCAAACAACGCATTCACATCGGCCTGCAGGAGGGCTGCATCGGCCATGACCAGCTTGGAGCGCGATGAAACGGACAACGGTGCGACGTCGAACAAGGAATTCACATCGGCCTGCAGGAGGGCAGGATCAGCCTGGACCAGCTTGGCCCGCGCGGTAACCGACAACGGCGCGACATCGAACAGAGCCACCACTTTGGCCGTCTGGCAGGTGGTATCGCCAGCGGACTTGACCGGGACTTCCGCGGCATTGACCAACGCGGCGGTGGTAAGGGCGGCGGACAGGACCAAACCAGCTACCGCCAAGGGCAGGAGAATACGTGGATTGCTCATGGCCAGATGTTACCGCCAGACCGGCCCCGGCGCTCAGCACAGGTTGCCGGTTACTAGGCACATCTTGCCCCACCCCAGCGGCCAAGTTTCGGTTGGACAATGCCCCGCCGGCTCCTTGTGTTGCCGGCATGTCCACGCCCGAGAAAAAGCCGTTTTCCATCGTCAGCCTCGCCATCGACCTGGTGCTCACCGGCATCGCCTTCGTGATCTTTTACTCACTGGTGCACTCCCACGTCCCGTCGAACGACCCGAAGATGGTCATGCTCTGGGGCGGCCTCACCGCCGGCTGCCTGTCGGGCGTTTTCTGGCTCGCCTGGCAGATGCTGAAGGTGGTCTTCAACTTCCAGCGCGAATCGCGGAAGTAAGGCTGGGCGGCGGGAATCAGGTCTTCGCGGTCCGCCGGCCGATGAAGGCCGAGACCCAGATCGACAGCTCGTAGAGGATGATCAGGGGCAGGGCGAAGAGGCACTGGTTGAACGGATCGGGCGTGGGCGTGACGATCGCGGCGATGATGAACATCACGATGATGGCGTGGCGCCGGTATTTGCGCAGCGTCGCCACCTCGATCAGCCCCATGTAGACCGCCAGCACGACCAGCAGCGGAAACTCGAAGGCCCCGCCCATGCCAAGTGTCATCCAGAGCAGCAGGCTGTAATACTTGTCGGCCGTCCACATCACGGTGTAGCCGAGCAACTGATTCAGCTCGAAGGCCACCCGGATGGTGCTGGGCGTGAGAATGTAGTAGCCGAACGCCGTGCCCCCCGTGAACAGCGCCAGCGCTGACAGGCCGGTCGGCACGATGACGCGCATTTCCTTCTGCGTCAGGGCGGGTGCGACGAACTGCCCGATGAAAAAGAGCCAGAACGGCAGCGACATGATCACCCCGCCCATGATGCAGATGTCGATGATCACCGAGAAGACGCTCATCGGGCTGTTCGTCACGAGGTCGGTCTTCATCTTGGGATAATCCGCCTGCACCTGCTCGAGCGGCCAGGTCAGGAGCGTCGAGGCCACGTCCAGGTTGTACGCGAGGACCGTCACAAAGATCGCAAACACGATGGCGCACTTGATCAGCGTCCAGCGCAGGTCCTCGAGGTGGTCGAGGAACCCCATGGGCTTGCTGCCGGCCGGCGGGACGGGCTCGACGCTGCCAGGCTGGGGCTCGGCTGGGGATGGGCTGGATTCACTCACGCAAGGGCGTTGCAAACAGGTTTGCCGGGGCGGCGCAACCCCCCGTTGCGCAATTAGTGGACGCGTCCCCATGCCCCGCCTCCACTCCGCCGGCGCCGCCGGTCATCTGCTTTCAAACAAGCGATTTAGCGCCAGCACCGCGCGCCGCGTCCGGGTTGAAAATATTCGGGTCCGGGCGGGCGGACCGGAGCGAATTTGCCGCGATGCCGGCCCATGGTGGGTTTTTGCCAAAATGCGCACAGCCAACCGTCCGCGATTCTGAAATTATGTCACAGAACGGCCTCCGCCGTTGACACCTTCTCGACCCCCTATTCGGATAAACGCTCCCCATTTCCCTTCATACCATGGCTAAAAAATCCTCCGCCAAGAAGCCTGCCAAAAAGGCAGTCGCCGCCAAGAAACCCGCCTCCAAGGCCCTAAAATGCGTCTATACGTGGGGCGCCGGCAAAGCCGACGGCCACGGGGGCATGAAACCCCTCCTCGGCGGCAAGGGCGCCAACCTCGCCGAGATGACCCGCATCGGCCTGCCCGTGCCCCCCGGCTTCACGATCACCACGGAGGTCTGCACCTATTACTACGCCCACAAGCGCACCTACCCCGCCTCGCTGCGGGCCCAGATGGAGGCCGGCGTCGCCAACATGGAGAAGATCATGGGCACGAAGTTCGGTGCCACCGATGCCATGCCGCTGCTCGTCGCCGTGCGCTCCGGCGCCCGCGACTCCATGCCGGGCATGATGGACACCATCCTGAACCTCGGCCTCAACGACTCGACCGTGGTCGCCCTCGAGAAGGCCACCGGCAACTCGCGCTTCGCCTGGGACTGCTACCGCCGCTTCATCCAGATGTACGGCGACGTCGTGCTCGGCGTGCAGAAGAAGGAAGGCGAGGACCATGAGCCGTTCGAGACCGTCATCGAGAATTACAAGCACCAGCAGTATCACCGCAACATCGTCGATTCCGAGCTGACCGCCGGCGACCAGCAGGAACTCGTCAAGCGCTTCAAGGCCCTCGTGCTCGAGCGCACCGGCCATGTGTTCCCCACCGACCCGTGGGAGCAGCTCATCGGCGCCGCCGGCGCCGTCTTCGGCAGCTGGATGAACGACCGCGCCAAGGTCTACCGCGCCAAGTACAACATTCCCTCCGAGTGGGGCACCGCCGTCAACGTGCAGGCCATGGTGTTCGGCAACACCGGGGACAAGTCCGGCTCCGGCGTCGCGTTCACCCGCAACCCCGCCAACGGCACCAACGAGTTCTACGGCGAGTTCCTGATCAACGCCCAGGGCGAGGATGTCGTCGCCGGCGTCCGCACGCCCGAGCCCGTCCTCAAGCTGAAGGACCAGATGCCGCAGTCGTACGCCGAGCTGCTCCGGGTCCGCAAGACCCTCGAGGCGCACTTCAAGGACGTCCAGGACATCGAGTTCACGATCCAGGACGGCAAGCTGTTCATGCTCCAGACGCGCAACGGCAAGCGCACCGCCGCCGCCGCGCTCAAGTTCTCCATCGATATGGTGAAGGAGAAGCTCATCAACTGGCAGACCGCCGTGATGCGCAACCCGGCCGACCAGCTCGAGCAACTGCTCGCCCCGATCTTCGACCTGAACGAGGTCAAGAAGGCGTCGGTCATCGCCACCGGCCTCCCCGCCGGCCCCGGCGCCGCCACCGGCAAAATCTACTTCAACGCCGACCGCGCGGTCGTCGCCGCCGAGAAGGGCGAGAAGGTCCTCCTCGTCCGCGTCGAGACCTCCCCCGAGGATCTCCGCGGCATGATCGCCGCCGAGGGCATCCTCACCGCCCGCGGCGGGGTGTCCTCGCACGCCGCGCTTGTCGCCCGCCAGATGGGCAAGGTCTGCGTGTGCGGCGCCGCCGCCTTGCACGTCGACTACGACAAGAAGACGGTCTCGGTCTCCGGCACCGTCTACAACGAAGGCGACTTCCTCTCGATCGACGGCACCATCGGCGCGGTCTACGCCGGCCAGATCAAGACGGCCCCGTCCGAGATCATCACCGGCCTGCTCCACGGCGACAAGACCGCCCAGGCCACCGAGAAGTTCAAGAGCTACGTCCAGCTCATGAAGTGGTGCGCCCAGGCGACCAAGCTCTCCGTCCGCACGAACGCCGACACGCCCGACCAGGCCGCCCAGGCCATCGCGTTCGGCGCCGTCGGCATCGGCCTCACCCGCACGGAACACATGTTCTTCGAAGGCGACCGCATCGACGTCATGCGCGAGATGATCCTCGCCGATTCGACCGTGGCCCGCGAGGCCGCCCTCGCCAAGCTCCTCCCCTACCAGCGCGGCGATTTCTTCGGTATCTTCAAGGCGCTGAAGGGCTTTCCCGCCACCATCCGGTTCCTCGACCCGCCGCTGCACGAGTTCCTCCCGAACTCCAAGGAGGCGCAGATGGATCTCGCCCGGAAGCTCAACGTTTCCGTCGAGAAGATCCAGCACCGCGTGCACGAGCTGCATGAGTTCAACCCCATGCTCGGCTTCCGCGGCTGCCGCCTCGGCATCAAGTATCCCGAGATCACCGCCATGCAGGCCCGCGCCGTCCTCGAGGCCGCCGCCGACGCCACCAAGGCCGGCTTCAAGGCCCGGCCCGAGATCATGATCCCGCTCGTCGGCTTCAAGAAGGAGCTCGATCTCCAGGTCGCGCTCGTCCACGAGGTCGCCGCCAAGGTCCAGGCCGAGAAGAAGGTGAAGATCAGCTACAGCGTCGGCACCATGATCGAGATCCCGCGCGGCGCCCTCACCGCCGACGAGATCGCGCACACGGCCGAGTTCTTCAGCTTCGGCACCAACGACCTCACGCAGACCTGCCTCGGCATGTCGCGCGACGACTCCGGTTCCTTCCTCGGCGCCTACCAGGAGTCCGAGATCATGAAGAAGAACCCCTTCGCCTCGATCGACCAGACCGGCGTCGGCCAGCTGATGCAGATCGCGATCGAGAAGGGCCGCCAGACCCGCCCCGACATCAAGCTCGGCATCTGCGGCGAGCACGGCGGCGACCCGGACTCGGTCAAGTTCTGCCACAAGCTCGGCCTGTCGTATGTCTCCTGCAGCCCGTATCGCGTCCCCGTGGCGCGCCTCGCGGCCGCGCAGGCGGCGATTGCCGACCTGAAGAAGTAAGCAACGATCAATCCTCCGCTCTCAACCCTGCGCCCAAAAAGCGCAGGGTTTTTCTTTGGCTATGCCCGTCTGACCGCCGTCATCCGCCCTTCGCCAGATCGCACACGAAGACCTCGGAGTGGATCTGCGTTGCCGCGCTGTGCAAGAGTTCGCTCCAACTTTCCGCCGCAGGCTCGGGCTCATCGGATGCCTCCATCAGGGCGATGACCGCGTGCGGGGGCGGGCCACCCCCGTGACCCGCGCCCTTTTTCCAGCGTTGAAACTCCGGCGGACAGGGCTGGTGCCCGTCGAGCGCCATGATGATCACCTCCGCGTCCGCGATATCCCGCTCGGCCTCGGCCGCAAACGCCGGCTCGAGGGTCAGGTCAATGCGCCACAGCCGGAAGTCGGGGGAAAATTCCTCCGCCAGGTCCCGGGTGAGGTGCAGGTAAGTGGTCACCGCCTTGCTGACATGAGCCAGCCGTTCGTACAGGATGACGACATTCAGCTTCTCGACCACCGGGCGGCTGGGCAGGCAGGAATCGAGGTTGAATCGGGCAAAGGGCATGACGCTAAAAGCTGCCGGAAGGAATATCCCCTTTTTAGCAACAACTCCGCCCCCTCTCTATGGGGTGACCACCTACCCAAGCCAAAGACCTGCCCGGCAACACCCCCGGGTCAAAATCCGCGCTGACTTGGACAAAATCAGCCGTGTCGGGATTTTATGAAAGGGGCATGATGGCCGCATGACCCCAACCCGTGATCGCACGGCCTGGCTGCAGGGTGGTGATGCTGTTTGCCTTCAGCCTCCCCCCGCTGTGCACCGGACCTGGCGGCTGGTATTGCTCGGACCCCCCGGAGTAGGCAAAGGCACCCAGGCCGAACTCCTTTCCCGCGCCCTCGGCGCCTGCCCGCTCTCCACCGGCGATGTGTTCCGCGCCGCCAAGGGCCGCGAATTCGAACCCGGCTCGGCGATGGCGCGCGCCCATGCGAGCATGCAGCGCGGCGAGCTTGTCTCCGACGACATCGTCCTCTCGCTGATCAGCGAGCGCTGCCGCTGCCTGCACTGCAACGGCGGCTTCATGCTCGATGGCTTCCCCCGCACCGCGCCCCAGGCCCAGGCGATTGACGCGCTGCTGGCGAAGGAGGACCTGGCCCTTGACGCCGTGATCAGCTACGAGCTGCCGACCCCCGAGATCGTGGCGCGCCTCACCGGCCGACGGATCTGCCCGGCCTGCAAGGCCGTGTTTCACGTGACTTCCCGCCCGCCGGCCACGGAGGGCGTGTGCGACCATTGCGGCGGCCAGCTCGAGCAACGGGCCGACGACCGGCCCGAGGCCGTGCAGGTGCGACTCGCCGCCTACGCCGCCGACACGACGCCCCTCGCCGCCCACTACCGCGCCAAGGGCCTGCTCATCCCCATCAGCGCCACCGGCCAGCCCGAGGAAATCTTTGCCCGGACCCTCGACGCCCTGGCCGTGCTCGTGCTGCGACCCTGAACCCCGCGGCCTTGCGCCGCCTCCCCCCATGCTAGCCACCGCCGAACTGGGCCACACGCTGTCCCAGAAGAGCTACGACGCCGAGCTGCCCAAGCTGCGCGCGCGACTGCTGCAGGCCCACCTCGACCTGCGCACCCGCAAATTCCCGGTCATCATCATCGTCTCCGGCGCGGACGGCGCCGGCAAGGGCGAGCTGGTGCACCGCCTCAACAGCTGGCTCGACCCGCGCGGCGTGGCCACCCACGCCTTCTGGGATGCGAGCGACGAGGAGCTGGAACGGCCGGAATTCTGGCGCTTCTGGCGCGCGATGCCCGGTCGCGGCCGGATCGGCATCCTCTTCGGCTCCTGGTACACGGCGCCGATCATCCGCCGGGTCTTCGGCAAGACCAAGGGCAGCCAGCTCGACCGCTCGCTCGACCGGATCAAGGCCTTTGAAAAAATGCTCACGGATGACGGCGCCCTGATCGTCAAGCTGTGGCTGCACCTGCCCAAGGCGGCGCAGAAAAAGCGCCTCAAGAAACTCGAGAAGGAGGGCCGCATCGCGCCCGATGACTGGAAGCACTACAAGCTGTACGACCGCTTCACCAAGGTCTCGGAGCGCGCCCTGCGCCACACGCACACGGACACCGCCCCCTGGCAGGTGATCGAGGCCACCGACCGCCGTTACCGCGAACTCACCGCCGGCCGGATCCTGCTCTCCGGGCTCCTGCACCGGCTGGAGGAGACGGCCGCGAAGACCGCCGCCAAGACCGCTCCCGCCGCCGAGCCGCCGCGCAAGAAGATCGATTCACTGCTCGCCCATGTCGACCTGACCCAGAGCCTGACCGACGCCGAGTATGCCAAGGCCCTGGAGACGCAGCAGCTGAAACTGAGCAAGCTCGCCTGGGCCGCCCGCGCGAAGCAGCGTTCCATGGTGCTCGTCTTCGAGGGCTGGGACGCGGCCGGCAAGGGCAGCGCCATCCGGCGCGTGACGCAGGCGATGGACCCGCGGCTCTACCGGGTCGTCGGCATCGCCGCCCCCACCGACGAGGAGCGCGCACAGCATTACCTCTGGCGTTTCTGGCGCCATCTGCCCCGCGCGGGCTACACCACCATCTTTGACCGTTCCTGGTACGGCCGGGTGCTGGTCGAGCGCGTGGAGGGTTTCGCCCCGGTGGCCGATTGGAGCCGGGCCTATGCCGAGATCGTCGATTTCGAGGAGCAGATGTCGGAGCATGGCATCATCGTGAACAAGTTCTGGGTGCACATCAGCCCGCAGGAGCAGCTCCGGCGCTTCAAGGAACGGCAGCGTGTCGACTACAAGCAGTACAAGATCACCGAGGAGGACTGGCGCAATCGCGAGAAAACTCCCGCGTACACCCTCGCGGTGGACGACATGGTCGCGCGGACCAGCACGGAGTTCGCCCCGTGGACGCTCGTCGCCGGCAACGACAAGAAATACGCCCGCGTGCAGATCCTGAAGACCCTGGTGAAGCGGTTGGAGGAGGCCCTGTAGCGGGTCCAGCACTGCCAGCATTCCCCCTGTTTTCTGTTCGCCCGTACGTTCCGGTCTGGTAATTTGCCGGAAAGTCGGAGTCTGGCCTTTGCCTTCATCCCCGTGCCCGCCGCCACCCCCATGACCGCATCTTCCGGCACCCGCCCCGTCGCCCCCCGGACGCCGCCGGGCCTCGCCGGTGACATTTGGGGCGGCTTCGCGTCCATGCTGGTCGCCCTGCCCTCGTCGATCGCCTACGGCGTCGCCGTCTACACATTACTGGGGCCCCAGTTTGCCGGGCTGGGAGTGCGCACGGGCATCGTCGGCGCGATGGTCCTGGGCGTAGTGGCGACCGCGCTGGGCGGCGCGCCGCGCCTGATCTCGTCGCCGTGCGCCCCGGCGGGTGCCGTGCTCGCGTCCTTTGCCGGCGGCCTGCTCGCGGAATCGGCCGCGCCCGTGACCCCTGAACGCATCGTCGCCCTGCTGTTGCTGCTCGCCCTCCTGTCCGGCGGCCTGCAGATGCTCTACGGCCTGGTGGGCGGCGGAAAGCTGATCAAGTTCATCCCCTATCCCGTGGTGTCGGGCTACCTGAGCGCGGTGGGCGTGCTGATTTTCCTCAGCCAGCTCCCGAAATTCCTCGGCGTGCCCCCAGCGCAGGTGCTGTCCCCCGCGCACTGGCTGGGCCCGCCGATCATCGTTGGCGTGGTGACCATCGCCGGTGTGCTGCTCGGGCCCAAGCTCACCCGCGCCGTCCCCGCCACCATCCTCGGCCTGATCGCCGGCGTGCTCGCCTACTTCGCCACCGCCTGGTTCCGGCCGGAGCTGCTGTCCCTGACCAAGAACCCGCTAATCATCGGGCCGGTCGGCAGCGGCGAAAACGGGGTGTTTGCCGGCATGACGCAGGTGTTCCCGGCCCTCACGGCGATGCACGCCGCCGACCTTAAGCTGCTGGCGATGCCCGCGCTCACGCTGTCCGTGCTGCTCTCCATCGACACGCTGAAGACCTGCGTCGTGGTCGATTCGCTGACGCGCACCCGGCATGATTCCAACCGCACGCTGCTCGGCCAGGGCGCGGGCAATCTTGTCTCCGCGATGGTCGGCGGCATGCCGGGCGCCGGCATGATGGGCGCCACGCTGGTCAGCGTGGAAAGCGGCGGCAGCACGCGGCGGGCGGGCATGCTCGAGGGCGGCTTCGTGCTGCTGGCGGCCCTCCTGCTCGGCAACTGGATCGCCTGGGTGCCGGTCGCGGCGCTGGCGGGCATCCTGCTCGTGGTCGCCGTCCGCATGATCGACTGGGGCAGCCTCCGGCTGCTGCGCCAGAAGACCACCATGCTCGACTTCGCGGTGATCGCCACCGTCGTCATCGTGGCCGTGAGCACCAACCTGATGGCTGCCTCGGGCGCGGGCGTGGGCCTGGCCATGCTGTTGTTCATCCGCGAGCAGATCCATGCCTCCGTCATCCGGCGCAAGAGTTCCGGCAACCGCATCTCCTCCACCCAGCACCGGCTGCCGGCCCAGCAGGCCCAGCTGGAGCAGCACGGCGGGCAGACGGTCGTGTGCGAGCTGCAGGGCAGCCTCTTTTTCGGCACGACCGACCAGCTGCGCACCGAGCTCGAGCCCGACCTGAAGCATTGCCGCTGGCTCATCCTCGACCTGCGCCGGGTGCAGTCGATGGACTACACCGCCGCGCACCTGTTCAAGCAGTTCGAGACGACGCTGGCGGAACGGGGCGGCTGCCTGATCTTCAGCCGGATCCCGGCCCGCAGCGACCTCCAGGAATACTTCAGCCAGGCCGGGGTGTTGAAGGGACGTTCCGGCGTGCGCAAGTTCGAGACCCTCGACGACGCACTGCAGTGGGCGGAGGACCAGATCCTCGAGAGCCTGGGGTCCGCCCATCCCCACGGGGAGTCCCCGCTCGAACTGCGGGAGTTTGACCTCTGCCGGGAGTTCTCGGAGGACCAGACCTTGGCCGCCCTTGAATCGTGCGCCGAGGCGCGCTCCTGCGCCGCCGGGCAGGCGATCTTCTCCGCCGGCGATCCCGCCGACGAGCTGTTCCTCATCCGCCGCGGGGTCGTCCGCATTGTCCTGCCCGTGGGCGGCGGCACCTACCACAACCTCGCCTCGTTCGGCCGCGGCAGTTTTTTCGGCGAGGTCGCCTTTCTTGACCGCGGGGTGCGTTCCGCCAATGCCAACGCCACGACGGCGGTGGACCTGTTCGTCATCTCCCGCGCCCGCTTTGACGAGGCTTCCCGGGCCCATGCGTTGATGGGGGTGAAGGTTTTTGCCCGGCTGGCGCGCACACTCGCCCTGCGGTTGCGTCACTCCGACCGCGAACTGCGGACCTTCTACGACGCGTGAACCCGGCCGCGACCTTCGGCAGCCCTATCCGTTCTTCTGCTGCCACTCCGCGTGGCAGGACTCGCACATGCCGTGCGTGAGCCGGGGGAAGGTCTCCGCCTCCAGCAGATGGAGGATCTCCACCGCCGTCTCCACTGGCGCCCAGGTCTTGTCCGGCAGAGCCACCATCTGGCACCAGCTGCAGATGCGCAGGAGGCGGTCATCCCGCGGCCGGCCGACCTCCAGCACCGCGACGGAGGGCCGCGGTTCCTCGTGCTGCAGCGTCGAGACAAACTCCACACCGCCGTCCGCGCACGGGCGGATTTCCATCTCAAAGGTCCGGCGGCGGTCCGGCGCGTCGCACCGGTAGCGGAACCGCACCGGTTGGCCCGCCCGCGCCCGCCGGATCATCCGGATATAGAGTTCCCGCACCGTCGCATCGGCGATCGAGTCCAGCAGGCTGTGGCCGATCACGTGCTCGGGCAGGAGGGCCTCGCCTTGGTTGCTCCGCGCAAAATCGCTCCACGCCGCGTTGACGTGGCTGATGCGGTTGGCGGCATCTATCCGGTAGGCAAGGACAAGGGGATTGGCGGTGGGCATGAATACCGGTCGAGGCCCGCTGGCCCGCCGGCCCCACCAAGCAAGCATCTCGCCTCCGAAATGGCAACTGGAGTGACAGTTGGCCCCGCGCCGACGCTTGGGTCTCCGCCATGGGTTGATGTAACACTCGTGGCCCGAGCGCGTCTCAGTCCTCACCATGCATCCTGAATCCCTTGTTCTGATGCCGGGCGGACTGGCCGGAAAGCAAACCGGCTCGACCGTCCGTCCCCAAGGGCATAGCTAGAAACTTACCCCCATGAAATCCCTGCCCAAACTCATCGCGGCCATTGTCGCCGCTTCCGCCCTCACGATCGCCGCCTTCGCCGCCGACCTCACCGGCACCTGGAAATGGACGGCCCAGGGCCGCAACGGACCGATGGAAGCCACCGCCAAGCTCGCCCTCAAGGACGGCGCCCTCACCGGCACGGTGTCCGGCCGGAATGGCGACACCCCGATTGGCGACGCGTCGTTCAAGGACGGCCAGATCGCCTTCACCGTCACCCGCGAGTTCAACGGCAACAAGTTTGTCATCAAGTATGAGGGAAAGCTCGAGGGCGACTCCATCACCGGCACGATTGAGCGGCCCGGCCGCGATGGCGGCGCGCCCACCAAGTCGGAGTGGAAGGCGACCCGGGCGAACTAGGCTGACCGTCCCTCACGCCTCGCCGGGTGCCGCCGGATACGGGATCAGCGCCGGGGCGGCGGCCATCGCCCGCTGGGATGATTCGCGCATCTGCTCCCCGATGCGCAGCACCACCAGGCAGACGTTTTCGCGCACGATCCGGTCATCCGGCGCCACCCAACAACCCCGCCGCTCAGCTTCGAGCCAGGTCTCGTCGAGCACGATCTGCCGGATCACCGGCAGCTGGAAAAAAACAATGGGGTCAAGTCTGGCCATGAAAGAGGATGCTTCCCGCATCGTTGAACCCTTTAGTATAGCCCAAACCGGCGTTTCCCGCCCTGGGGTGTACAGCTACGGGAGGCTCCGCGTTGCCAAGCACGCAGAGGTAGTTAGTTTGCCCGGCCATTAAGTCGCACCTACCCTTGGCCGCCTTTGCGGCCCTTGCCACCATGCTCCCCGACCAAACCCCCGCCCCCGTTCCACCCCCGGCCAAGCTCAGCTCCGCCGTCTACGACTGGGAGAAAATGAAGGCCATCCCGACCCCCATGGGTATGCGGCGCGACGTCTTCGACGGCCCAACCACCACGCTCGACAAGGCGCACTGCCACATCACCACGCTCAACCCCGGGGAAAACAGCGGCGAACCGCGCCGCCACCTGCAGGAGGAAATCATCATCGTGAAGGAGGGCCTCGTCGAGATGCACATTGACGGGCGCAACGAGCCGGCCGGCCCCGGCTCCGTCTTCTTCCTCGCCGCCAACGCCGTCACGCGCCTGCGCAACGCCGGCCCCACGCCGTGCACCTACATCGTCGTCTATTACAACACGCCGCTGACGCCTAAATCCTAATCTACGCCGCCCCATGAAACTCCCCGCCCTCCTCCTGGCGCTGGCCACCCTCGCCCCGCTGGCGTCCGCCGCCGACAACGTCAAGCTCACCAAGCTCACCGACCGCGTGCGCGTCGAGATCGGCGGCCAGTTGTTCACGGAATACGTCTTCGGCGATGGCGCGTCGCGCCCCTACTGCTACCCGATCCTTGCGGCCGACGGCACGCCGCTCAGCCGTGACTTCCCGATGAAGGACACACCCGGCGAGGAAACCGATCACCCGCACCACCGCGCGCTGATGTTCGCCCACGGCGACGCCAACGGCATTGATTTCTGGAACGAAGGCAAAGTAGGCGGCCCCCTGCCCAAGGGTCGCACGGTGAGCCTCGGCCTCGTCGAGGCCACCAGCGGCGACGTCGGCACCCTTCGCACCGGCAACCGCTGGTTCTCTCCCGAGGGCAAGCCGATCGCCTCCGACGACACCATCCTGCGTTTCCATGCCGACAAAAATGGGCGTTACCTCGATTACGAGGTCATCATCCGGGCCTTGCTCGACACCCCGCTCGTCATGGGCGACAGCAAGGAGGGCACGATGTCGATCCGCGTCGCCCAGTGGATGACCCTGCCGCACAAATACCAAGGGCAGGCCGTGCCCGGCACCGGCCACCTCCTCACCAGCACGGGCGTGCGCGATGCCGACGTCTGGGGCAAGCGGGCCGACTGGTGCGATTATTTCGCCCCGCACAACGGCAAGACCTATGGCGTGGCGATCTTCGACCATCCGGAGAACCTCCGCCACCCGACGTGGTGGATGGCGCGCGACTATGGGCTCTTCAACGCCAATCCCTTCGGCCAGCATGAGTTCGAGCCGGAGAAAAAACTCCCGAAAAATGCGGGCGAATACACCATACCCGCCGGCGGCAGTCTGGTGCTGCGCTATCGTTTCTATTTCCACGAGGGCGACCCCGAGGCCGCCCAAGTCGCGGCCCGCTACGCCGACTACGCCGCCGGGCGTTGAACAAGGGACGCATTCCAGGATTGAATCCCGGCCACGGTCACGGCTTCTTGCCTGGATGAAACTTCGCCTGATTCTCCCCGGCCTGTTGCTCGCCTCCCTGCTGGTTGCCCCCGCTATCGCCGAGGACGCCACTCCCGTCCTGTCGCCAGCCCAGGCGGAAGCCAACGCGATCGATGCCCGCGTGACCATCAAGATGCGTGCCGGCAAGGAGGCGCCCGCCGATTACGCCGAGGACTTCGCCGCCTACGACGCCCTGCTCGCCAAATACGCGGACCAGAAGACCGAGGAGATCGCCGGCATCGCGATGGACCGGGCCATGCTCTACTGGCAGCTGCTCGAGGATGACGCCGCCATCAACGGACACCTGCGCGTCGTCGCGACCGGCTACCCCGGCACCAAGGCGGGTTCCCGGGCCGAAAAATATCTCCAGAACCGCGCCACGGTGGCCGCCCTCGCCGGCAAGACCGCCCCGGAACTGCATTTCAAGTGGTCGGCGCGGGATGACCTCAAGACCCTGTCCAGCCTCCGCGGCAAGGTCGTGGTGCTCGACTTCTGGGCCACGTGGTGCGGCCCGTGCATCCGCTCGTTTCCCCAGATCCGCAGCCACGTCGCCCGCTACAAGGACTCGGCCGTCACCTTCGTCGGCGTGACCAGCATCCAAGGCTACGTCTCCAACCTCGAACCCAAGCGGATCGACACCAAGGGCGACCCCGTAAAGGAAATGTCCCTGATGCCCGCCTTCATCAAGGCCAAGGACATGACCTGGAACGTCGCGTTCAGTGAGGAACCGGTGTTCAACCCGGATTACGGGATCATCGGCATCCCCTTTGTCGCGATCATCGCGCCCGACGGCACCGTACGCCATGCCGGGCTGAATCCGGGCAATGAAAAGGCCGATATCGCCGGCAAGATCGACGCGATCCTCCGGGAGTTCAAACTCCCCGTGCCGGCCGGGACGTAACGCGCCGGCGGTTGGGGTTACTTCGCCGCGTCCCGGAACATCCACCGGAGGATGTCCGGCAGGAGCGCGCCGCCGTGGTCGTCGGAATGCCAGCCGTCGCCCCATTCGTGCTTCACGTCGTAGCGCGGGCCCTCGACCTTGCGCTGGTCCGCCCAACGATTGGCAAACTCGAGCGCGGAAAGCATCTGCAGGTTGGCGAGGTGCCAGCTGCCGTGCGCATTGCTCAGGGACCAGGCATCGGGCGTGACGCCGTTCGGTGCACTGTTGCTGAGGTCATTGGTCCCGTCCTGCAGGAAGACCCGGATCGGCTTGATCGGGTTCTTGCGGATGAGCGTCGGGTAGAGGTCGCCGCCGGGGATCATCGGCTGGTTGCCCTTCGCCGGCCGGTAGCCAATCGAAGTGAAGCTGCCGATCATGCTGATGACCTTGCGAAACTGGTCGGGCCGCTCCCACGCCACGGTCCACGCGCAGATGGCGCCGCTGCTCGTGCCGCCGATGACGCGCGAATTCACGTCATCGGAAATCTTGTAGGTTTTCTTCAGCTCGGGAATCAGCTCCTCGATCAGCATCCGCGAGTAGGCATCACTCAACGCATCGTATTCGTTGGCGCGGTTGTTCGGGTTGCCCGTGCCCATGTTGTCCGGGTAATGGTCGCTCAGGTTGCCCGGCGTGATGAACAGGCCGATCATGACCGGGATGTCCTTCTTGTGAATGAGATTTGCCATCACCTGGTCGACGCGGAGCGGACCCTGCGGATTGAGCGCCCGCTGGCCGTCCTGGAACACCAGCAGCCCGGCCTCCTTCTCACCGGTGTATTGGGCCGGCACGAAGACCCAATAGCGGCGCACGGTCCCGCCAATGATCTTGCTGTTCCATTCAAAGGGTCCCTCAAGTTTCCCCTTGGGCACGCCGTCCTGGGGCAGCGAATCCGCGGTCAACGGGTAGGTGCCGGTCTTGCGGGCCGGCGCGGCATCTTGGGCAATCAGGGTGGAAGCGCCCAAGAACAGGGCGAGCCAATGGCGGAATTTCATGGGGTATGGGATAATTTTGAATCACGGAGACAAGGAGGATACAGGGAATCGCCTGACTCCGTGTTCTCTGTGTCTCTGTGGTTCAACGGATTGCCTGTACGGGAATGAGCCTCCAAGGTTGCCGATTCGGTCCCGGCGTCAACTCGGGGGATGAAACTCCCATTGACCGCGGTCCGACGCCCCGCACGATGCCGGCATGTCCGCTCCTGCAACCAGTCCCCTGTCCCAGACCGTCCGCTGGCTGGCCGATTACACCGGCTTTCCCTCGTCGCGCCTGCCCGACAAGGCCGAGCTGCTGCTCTTGTTTGCGACTGCCGCCAGCACTGAGGACCTGGCCAAGTCCAACCCCTACCACGTGGGCATGCTGAAGGACCCGAATTTTGCCGCCCAGATGCGCAATTACACCGCCCAGCGCCGCAAGGTCCACATGGTGTGCGACAACAGCGCGAAGACGTAGCTTACTGCTTGCCGCTCGCCTTCTCCAGCTCCTCCCATCGCGAGAAGGCAACCGCGTGCTCCTGCTCGACCGCGTCGAGCCGGGCCTTCACCTCGGTGAACTTCGCGGACTGCGTCCGGTAGAATGACGGATCAGCGAGCTTGGCGGTGAGTTCCACCTGCTCCTTCTCCAGCGCCTCGATGGTGGCGGGCAAAGCCTCCAGCTCCTTCTGCTCCTTGCCGGAAAGCTTGCGCCCCGCCTTCGCCGGGGACTTCGGTGCGGTGGCGGTCTTCACGGGAACGGCGGCCAGCACCGCGGCCCGTGCCGCCTCCTTGGCCTTGTCTTGCATCCAGTCGGTGTAGCCGCCGGCGTAGTCGCCAATGCGGCCGTCACCCTCGAACACGAGTGTGCTGGTGACCACCTCGTCGAGGAATTCGCGATCGTGGCTCACGAGGAGCAACGTACCCTGGAACTCCACGAGCAGGTCCTCCAGCAGGTCGAGCGTCTCGGCGTCGAGGTCGTTGGTCGGCTCGTCGAGCACGAGGAAGTTGGCGGGCTGGGTGAACAGCCGGGCGAGCAACAGGCGGTTGCGCTCGCCCCCCGAGAGCACGCGCGCGGGAGTGCGGGCGCGGGCCGGCTCGAAAAGGAAATCCTGCAGGTAGCTGATCACGGCCCGCGTGCGTCCGTCGATCGTGACGGTCGAGTTTCCGTTGGCGATGTTGTCGGCCACGGTCTTGTTGTCGTCGATTTGGGCGCGGAGCTGGTCGAAGTAGACGACCTCTAGGTTGGTGCCGTGCTTCACGCTGCCGGTGGTCGGCGCGAGCTGGCCAAGCAACAGCTTGATGAGGGTCGTCTTGCCCGCACCGTTCGGGCCAAGGATGCCGATCTTCTCCCCGCGCCGAATGACGGCGGAGAAGTCGCGGATGACGGTTTTCCCATCACCCCACGCGTAGGTGACGTTCTCGGCCTCGATGACCTTCACGCCGCTGCGCTCGGCCTCGGCCAGCTTGATCGTGGCCGTGCCGGTGCGGTCGCGCCGGGCGCGGGCCTGGGCGCGCATGGCCTGGAGGGCGTGGATGCGGGCGGTGGCGCGGGAACGCTGGGCCTTCACGCCGCGGCGGATCCACTCCTCCTCCTGCGCCAGCTTTTTGTCGAACAGGGCGCGCTGCTTCTCCTCGGCCTCGAGGACCTCCTGCTTGCGCACGAGATAGGTGTCATAGTCGCACGCCCAGCCGGCCAGCCGGCCGCGGTCGAGCTCGACGATGCGGGTGGAGATGCGGCGCAGGAAGGCCCGGTCGTGCGTGACGAAGAACAGCGTGGGCTTCTTTTCCAGCAGGAATTCCTCGAGCCAGAGGATGGACTCCAGGTCGAGGTGGTTGGTCGGCTCGTCGAGCAGCAGCAGGTCGGGCTGGCCGGCGAGGGCGCGCGCCAGCAGCGCGCGGCGCTTGAGGCCGCCGGAGAGTGCGGAGAATTCCTGCGCGGACGGCAGGCGGATGGCGGCGATCAGGTCCTCCACGCGCACGTCGCGCTCCCAGTCCTCCTCATGGTGGTCGTCGTTGGGCCTCAGGCCGCCCTGGACAATGTCGTGCACCGTGCCGGCGAGTTCCGGCGGGATCTCCTGCGTGAGCCGGCGATACACCGCCCCGGCGGGCCGGAAGACATCGCCCGTGTCGGGCTTCATCTCGCCCGCGATCACCTTCATCAGGGTGGACTTGCCCGCGCCGTTGCGCCCGAGCAGGCAGACGCGCTCGCCCGGATCGACCTGGAAGTTGATCTTTTCCAGGATGGCGGGGCCGCCAAAGTGGAGCGTGACGTCGAGCAAGGTGAGGAGAGCGGCCATGGGAACGGGCGAACTTGGGCCACCCCGTGCCCGCAGGCAAGCCGGGGGTGCGAAAATCTGCCCGGTTCACCCCAGACGCCGCTGCACGCCTCACTGCCCGCCGAAGGTAAACTCCTGCGTGGCCGCCACCAAGACCGGCCGGCCGTGGCGCGTGGGTGGCTCGAATTTCCAGCCCCGCATCGCCTCGATCGCCACGTTGGAGAGGTACGGGTGGGAATCGGCCGGCACCGCCGGCATCCGTACGGCCCCCGTCTCATCGATGAAGAAATAAACCTTCACGCGACCGCGCACCCCTTCTTTCTCCGCCTCCTGCGCATAGCGGGGCGCGACGGTGGTGACGGCCACCGGCGGGCGGTCGATCTCGCTGGCCGGGCAGCTCTCATAGTCAAAGGGCCGGCCGCCGAGCCGTTCCATCATGACGCCCACTGTATCGAGGACGGACCGGCTGACCACCATGCCGCTCTGGCTGATCTCGATCGAGAGGCGCAGCTGCGCCAGCACCGGCTGGCCGTTGTAGCGCGCCGGCGTGTAGCGCCAATGTTGCAGTGCATCGACACAGGGCTTGATCAGATCGCGGTGCGAGGCGCCCAGCACGAGCCAGTCCGTCAACCGGCCATCGGGCGCCACGTCAATGGCCACCTCCACGCGACCGTCGCCGTCCAGCCCGTGCAAGCGGATGCCGGCGGGCAGTTCGGGCTCCTCGGTGATCTCAACGGCGATGGATTGAAAGGCGGCCCAAAGTCCCGGGACCGGGGCCAGCAGCAACACAGCCAGGCGCAGGGCGGTTTTCATGCAGACGGGGGTTGATTCGATGGGAAAATATATTCCTCCGGGCCCGTTAATCTAGCCGGATATGACCGCCGCCGGGTTTTGCTTTATAATGCAAAGCAGGCATCCTGACCGCATGTCCGCCATCACTCCTCCCATCGCCGCCGGTGCCCGCATCGGCCACGTCCATCTCAAGGTCGCCGACCTGCAGCGCGCCCTGGATTTTTACTGCGGCGTTCTTGGCTTCCAGCTCATGCAGAAATACGGCACGCAGGCGGCCTTCATCTCGGCCGGCGGCTACCATCACCACATCGGGCTCAACACTTGGGAGAGCCTCGGCGGCCGGCCGCCGCCGCGCGGCAGCACCGGGTTGTTCCACACCGCCATCCTCTATCCGACCCGGGCCGACCTCGCCGACGCGCTCCGCCGCCTCACCGCCGCGAAGATCCCGCTCGACGGCGCCAGCGACCACGGCGTGAGCGAGGCGCTCTACCTGCGCGACCCCGACCAGAACGGCGTCGAGCTCTATTGGGACCGTCCCGAGCGGGACTGGCCGCGCACCGCCGACGGCGGGCTGGCCATGATGACCGCCCCGCTCGACCTCGCGGATCTCCTCGCGGCCAAATGAAGACGCCGGCCCGCTAGGCGGGCCGGCGCCGGCACACTTGGCTGCTACCTACTATTTGCTGCCAAAATGGAAGTCCTGGCTCGCGGCGATGAGCACCGGATTGCCGCGGATGGTCGGCGGCGTGAATTTCCAGCCCCGCACCGCGGCCATCGCCTGCTCCATCAGGTAGGGATTGGTGACCTCGGCGACGGCGGGCATGCGCACCTCACCCGTCTCATCGACGTAGAAGTGCACCTGAACCGTGCCGGTGATCCCCGCCCGCAGGGCCTCATGGGCGTATTTTGGCGCGTTGCCGGCCACCCGAACGAGGGGCGCATCGAGCCGGTCGGGCCGGCCGGGCCGGTAGGCCCAGGCGGTGTCACCCACATTCTCAAAGCTATCAAAGAAGAAGTGGTTCATCGCATTGGTCGTGATCACGGCGCCATGAACGGTGTAATCGAACCGGATCTCCGTCTGCACCGGCACGCGCGCGCCGTCGAGCGCCGCCGGGATGAAGGACCATTCGCGCACCGCGGCCAGGCTGGTCCGGGCCAGCTCGGGCTGGGTGTACGCGAGCGGCAGGGCGTCGCGCAGCTTGCCTTCCGCATCGATGCTGACGGCAATCACCGCGTAACCGCGGGTGATGCCCGCCATCAGCAGACTGCCGGGATATTGCGGCATGTTGTTATCCGGCGACACCTGCACGGATTGAAAAGCGGCCGGGACCGGAATGGCACCGACCACGGCGATTAACAGACTGAGCATGTGGTTGGCTTTCATGATGCGGGAGGGGTTCACCGGGGCATAAACCCGCGGGCCGCCCGATCCCTTCACAATTTCTGCCGTCGCGCGCGTGACACGGTTTCGCATGGACTCGGCCAGGGAGCCTCACCTTTGTTGCGGGACCCCATGACCGCCGCCCCCGCACCGGAAGCCCGGCACCTGCGCGACCTCACCCCGCAGCAGTGGAAATCCGGCATCGCCGCGTGGCTCGGCTGGATGTTCGACGGCCTCGAGCTGCACCTGTACACCCTCGTGGCCGCGCCACTCGTCCTGCAGCTGCTCGCCACCACGTCCGCCGATCCGCAGGTGAAGGAAAAGAGCGCCTACATCCAGGCCGCGTTCCTCCTCGGATGGGCGCTGGGCGGCGCCTTCTTCGGCCGGCTGGGCGACAAGCTGGGCCGCAGTCGCGCGCTCGCCCTGACGGTACTGACCTATGCGCTGTGCACGGGCCTGTGCGCCTTCGCCCAGACGTGGTGGCAGCTGATGATTTTCCGCTTCATCGCGGCGGTCGGCATCGGGGGCGAGTGGGCCGTGGGCGCCTCGCTGCTGTCCGAAACCTGGCCCAAGGCGTGGCGGCCTTGGATCGCGGCGGTGCTGCAAAGCGGCGTGAACATCGGCATCCTGGTGGCCGCCGGCATCGTCGGCCTGCTCCGGATCCCGCCCGGGGCGGAGCGCTGGGTCTTCCTCATCGGCGTGCTGCCCGCGCTGCTGGTTTACTGGATCCGCCGACAGGTGCCGGAACCCGAGGACTGGAAGCACGCGCAGGCCTCCACGGCCGTCAAGCCGGGCATCGCCGACCTGTTCCGCGGCGCCGTGGCGCCCATCACGTGGAAAATCATGGTCGTCTGCGCGCTCAGCCTCTCGGCGTGGTGGCTGTTCATTTTCTGGCAGGCCCAGCATGTGCGCAAACTGCTGGTCGATGCCGGCACGCCGGCCGGGGACGTGACCCGCCTGGTCTCGGGCGCGTTTTTCACGATGATCGCCGTGTCCATCGCCGGGAATTACTTCGCGGGTCTCTTGGCCAAGGTGTGGGGCAACCGGCGCGCCATCACTGCGATGTTCTGGGCGCTCTTCGCGAGCATGGCCGGGGCGTTCATCGTCCCGCGCGGCTTCGGCGAGCTCGCATGGTTCTGGGTGCCCCTCGTCGGTTTCTTTTCCGGCGTGTTCGGCCTGTTCACCATGTATCTGCCGCCGCTCTTCCCCACCCTGCTCCGCACGACCGGCGCCGGCTTTTGCTACAACATCGGGCGCATCGCCGCCGCCGTGGCCTCGGTCGTTTTCGGCTGGCTGGCCCCGGTGGGGGATTTCCGCACCGCGCTGCTCTACTCGAGTTTCCTCGCGCTCGCCGCCGCCATCTGGGCCTGGTGGCTGCCGGACGAACCGAGCGGGGCCTGACGGCGCCTCACGCCACCGCCAGCTCGCGCGGCAGGCGGGCCGGCAGTTCGCGCAGTCCCGAGAGTAATGACTCGATCAGCTGCTCGTAGTGTTCATCCGAAAGTCCGGCCGGTTGGGCACAAGCCAGGCTGACGAGGGCGCCCCCGTCCCCGTCCGACCGGACGCGCACGGGAAGCACGATCTTCCACCCGGCCGTGTGCCCGAGTCGCAGGTCGATGGTGCCGGCGATGTCGTCCACCTTGGTCACCACCTCCAGCTCGCCCAACGCGGTGTAGGCCCACCAGCCTTCGCGGTGCAGCTCGAGCCATTCGCAGAAACCGCCGGCCCAGCGGGGAAGGTTCTCCAGGTCGGCCAGGAAATTGAAGACCACGGCGCGCGGGGTGGCGACGGTCAGGGTGATGGTGCGGGATTGCATGGGCGGGAGGGGTCAGGGGTGGGCTTTGCGCTGGTGGAAATAGAGGTCGTTCCCGTCGGGATCCTTGACCGCAAAGCTGTGGCAGACGGGAAATTCGTTGGGCCCCCAGGTGACGGGGATGCCCGCGGCGCGTACCCGGGCGAGCGCCTGCCCGTGGTCGGCCACCTCCAGGGCCACACCGGGGCTCGGGGCCAGGTTCATGCCGGGGGATTTGTAATTGGTGAGGGCAAGCGCGCTCGGGCCGCCGGCGTCGTACTCGATCCACCACTGGCCGGGGGCGAACTCCATTTCCATGCAGGTCTTCAGGCCCAGTGCCTCCCCGTAGAACTGGCGGGCGCGGGCGACGTCGGTGACGTGAAAAATGGCGAAGGCGAGGCCGGTGACATTCAAGCCGGGGGGTGTTGCGTTCATGGCCCCACCTTACCACCCCGCCCTGACAACCCTATGTCAGGAGTCTTTCAGCGTGCTTGGCCGCGATTTTTTCCGCCGCCGTGCGCACCAGCAGGCGGAGCTTCGCCGGGGCCACCGCCTCGGCCCGGTCGCCGAACGACAGCAGCCACTGGGCCGTCCATTCGAGCGAGTAGGAATAAAGGGTGAACTCCGCCCCGCCGTCGCGCCGCTGGTCCTCGCTGAGCGTCGCGTAGCTCTCGCGCTGCGCGCGCTCGCGGGCGAGGTCGTGAAACCAGATACGCACCGGTGTGCTTTCCCCTTCGACCCCGGAGCGCTCCATGTGCTCCGCCAGCGAGAAATCCTCCCGCGCGGGAAAGGTCACGGGCAGCAGCTCGAGCCGCTGGATGCGGTCCACCCGGAAATGCCGGATGCCCTTCCGCAGGCGGCACCAGGCCACCAGGTACCAGGACCCACCGTAGAAAACCACACCGAGCGGCTCCACCTCGCGCTGCGTGTCCTCGTCGCGCTCCAGCCCGCGGTAGGCCATGCGCAGCACGCGCCGCAGCACGACGCCCTGCTGGACCGTCACCATCCACCGTTGCGTGCCGACGTCGGGCGCCGCCCGGCCCACCCGCCCGCGCACGATCGTCCGGCTGACGAGCTTCTCGACGTGGTCCTGCCGGTCGCGCGGCAGCACCGCACGCAGCTTGTCGAGCGCGGACGCCATCGGCCCCTGCAGCGAGGCGTCGGTGAACTGCTTCACCAGCTCGCCGCCCACGAAGAAGGCCGACGCCTCCTCGGCCGTGAACATCACCGGCGGCAATTGGTAGCCCTTCATCAGGCAGTAGCCCACGCCCGCCTCGCCGCTGATCGGCACGCCCGCCTCGCCCAGCGCGGACATGTCGCGGTAGATCGTCCGCTCCGTCACCTCGAAGTGCTTCGCCATCTCGGCCGCGCGCACGACCCGCCTGCCTTGCAGGAACAGCACCATCGCCACCAGCCGGTCGGTCCGATTCATGCCCGACAGCACAAGACTCCGGCCGCTTCACGGCGAGATTTTTACCGTCCGACCCGTAACCAGCCCCCCGGCCATCTGTCAGGTGGGGGAATGACTCCTGCCAAACCCCTCGCCCGGGACCGCCCGCACGTGAACACCCTCGTGGCTGCCCTGCAGGCCGTCCCTCGCGGACGCTATGTCCTCATCCTCGCGGGCTTGCTGGGCCTCGTGGTGCTGCGGTCCATGATCGGCGCGCAGGCGCTGGGCACCTGGTCGCTGGAGAACGCCCCCGTGGCGCTGGGGATCCTCTTTCTCTGGTCCACCTACCGGCTGATGCCGCTCTCCCGGATCAGCTACACGCTGATCTTCATCTTTTTCTGCCTGCATGAGACCGGCGCCCACTGGACCTATGCGAAGGTGCCCTATGATGAATGGTGGCAGTCCCTCTTCGGCATCAGCCTCAACTACGAGCTCGGCTTCACCCGCAACAACTTCGACCGGCTCGTGCATTTTTCGTACGGCTTCCTGATCGCCTACCCGATTCGCGAGGTTTTCCTGCGCCTCGTCAGCGTCCGTGGTTTCTGGGGCTACTTTTTGCCGCTCGATGTCACCCTCAGCACCTCGGCCCTGTACGAGCTGCTGGAGTGGGCCACCGCCGCCGTGGTCGGCAGCGATGCCAGCAACGACTTCCTCGGCTCCCAAGGGGACGTCTGGGACGCACAAAAGGACATGACCATGGCCGCGCTGGGTGCGCTCATCGCCATGACGCTCATCGCGTTGATCGCCTGGCGCTACAAGCGCGATTTCGCGCGCGAATTCGGCGAAAGCCTCACCCTCAAGCGCACGGCGCCATTGGGGGAGGAGGCGATTGCCAAGATGCAGCAGGAACCCCCGGCCGCCTAGCCCGCGGCGGTTATTCCTGCCCACTGTGCTCCTGGACGGCGGCGCGCCGCCGGGCTTTTGATTGCGCGCATCCCGGGCCCGTGTAGCGTGGCGGCTCCCTTCCCCGTGCCTCCCGCCCCTGCCCCCATTCCCGCGGCTCCCACCGCCCCCGCCGGCGGCCGCAAGGTCTTTCACGTGCGCGGGCTGACCAAGATTTACGGCGAGGGCACGGCGGAGGTGCGGGCGCTGGACGGGGTGGACCTCGACCTGAACAGCGGCGAACTGGTCGTGCTGCTCGGCCCGTCCGGTTCCGGTAAGACCACCCTCCTCAACCAGCTCGGCGGGCTCGACCTTCCCACCGCCGGCGAGCTCCGCTACCGGGACATTGACCTGACCCACGCCAACGAGGAGCAGCTCACCCTCTACCGGCGCGAGTCCGTCGGCTTCATTTTCCAGTTCTACAACCTCATCCCGAGCCTCACGGCCCGTGAGAACGTCGGCCTCATCACCGAAATCGCCAGTCACCCGCTGGCCCCCGAGACCGCCCTGGAGATGGTCGGGCTCGGGGCGCGGCTGGACCACTTCCCGGCCCAGCTCTCCGGCGGCGAGCAGCAGCGCGTGGCCATCGCCCGCGCCATCGCCAAGCGCCCCGAGGTGCTCCTCTGCGACGAGCCCACCGGCGCCCTCGACGTGAAGACCGGCATCGTCGTGCTCGAGGCCCTCGAGCGCGCCAACCGCGAGCTCGGCACCCTCACCGTCATCATCACCCACAACGCCGTCATGGCCGACATGGCGGACCGCGTCATCCGCTTCATGGACGGCCGCGTGTTGTCCGAGCACCGCAATGCCGTCCGCGCCGCGCCCGCCACCCTCCGCTGGTAGCCCGCCATGCTCCCGCACCTCGACCGCAAGCTGCTCCGCGACCTCAAGCGCCTGAAGGGCCAGGTCGCCGCGGTCTCGATCGTCATGGCCTGCGGCCTCGCGATGATGATCACCACCCGCAGCCTCATCGCCTCGCTCGACGGCACGCGGGCCGACTATTACGAGAGCAACCGCTTCGCCGATGTCTTCGGCTCGCTCAAGCGCGCGCCCAACCACCTCGCCGAACGCCTGGCCGCCCTTCCCGGGGTCGCCGGCGTGCAGACCGGCATCGCCGGCCAGGTGACGCTCGATCTGCCCGGCCTCGACGAGCCGGCCAGCGGCCTCGTGCGCTCGCTCCCCGATTTCGGCGAAGCCGAGCTCAACCGCCCGTATCTTCGCCGCGGCCGCTGGCTCTCACCCGGCTCGCGCCGCGAGCTGCTGGTGGGCGAGGCCTTTGCCGAGGCGAACCACCTGAACCCTGGCGACACGCTCGCGCTCATCATGAACGGCCGGCGGCAGGACTTCCGCATCGCGGGCATCGTGCTCTCGCCCGAGTACATCTTCGAGTCGCGGCCCGGCGCCGCCCTGCCGGACAACCGCACCTACGGCATCTTCTGGATGACCTACAAGGAGGTCGCCACCGCGTGGGACCTCTACGGCGCGTTCAACGACTTTGCCCTGAAGCTTGCGCCCGGGGCCGCCGTTGCTCCCGTCATCACGGACGTCGACCAGCTCCTCAAGCCCTACGGCAGCCTCGGGGCCTTCGGCCGCAAGGACCATCCGTCGCACATCCGCGTGTCCGACGAGATCCGCGTGCTCACCATCCTCTCCATCGGGTTTCCCACAATCTTCCTCGGTGTGGCCGCGTTCATGACCAACGCCGTGCTCTCGCGCCTGCTCGCCCTGCAGCGCGAGCAGATCGCCATCCTCAAGGCCTTCGGTTTCACCAACGGCCAGATCGTCGGCCATTACCTGAAGTTCGCGGCGGTGATCGGACTCGCCGGGATCATCCTCGGCGGCATCGCGGGCGTGCTGCTGGGCCGCTGGATGGTGGGGCTCTACGACCTGTTCTTCCGCTTTCCCGACCTGGTCTTCCGGGTCGACCGCCAGGCCGTGGCGATCGCCTTCGGCGTCGGCCTGGCCGCCGTCGTGGCCGGCGTGTTCAGCTCGGTGCGCAAGGCCGCCAAGCTCCCGCCCGCCGAGGCCATGCGCCCCGAGCCCCCGGCGAGCTTCCGGCCCTCCTTCATCGAGCATCCTGCATTGGTGCGGCACCTCTCACACCCCTTCCGCATCGCCGTGCGCAACCTCGAGCGCCGGCCCGTGCAAGCGCTGTTCACCATCGCCGGCCTCTCCCTGGCCACGGCCCTGCTCATTTTGCCCAACACCCTGCGGGCCGGTATCGCCAGCATCCTCGATTACCAGTGGGACCTCGTGCAGCGGCAGGATCTCAACCTCGGTCTCGCCGAGCCCGCCGCCGGGCGCATCATCCATGAGTTCGAGCGCCTGCCCGGCGTCATGCATGTCGAGCCGGCCCGCTCCACCGCCGTGCGCATCCACTTTCAGGGGCGGAACCGCCAGATCGGGCTGCGCAGCCTGGATCCGGGTGCCGCGCACAGCCGGGCGGTGGACCATGCCGGCCTCGAGCTCACCCCGGTGGACAACGGCCTCATCGTCTCGGCCAAGCTCGCGTCGGTGCTCGGCGCCAAGGTCGGCGACCTGCTCGTCGTGGAGGGGCTCATGGGCCGCCGGCCGGTGCAGGCCATCCCGCTCGTCGGCCTCGCCGAGGACTTCACCGGCATCGCGGCTTACATGGATCGGCAGGCCATGAACCGCTTCCTCGGGGAGGGCGACATCATCACCGGCGCCAGCTTCACCATCGACATGGCCCGCCGCGCCGAGTTTCTCCGCGCCATCAAGGACGTGCCGCGCATCAGCTGGATCTCCATCAAGGAATCCCTGCGCCAGAGCTTCCGCCAGACCACCGCGCAGATGATGGGCATGCTGACCACGCTCTACCTGACCATGGCGGTCATCGTGGCCTTCGGCGTCATCTACAACAACGCCCGCATCTCGCTCGCTGAGCGGGCGCGCGAGCTGGCCACGCTCCGCGTCATCGGCATGACCCAGCGCGAGGTCGGCGCGGTGATCGTCACCGAGCTCACGCTCCTGGCCCTGCTCGCGGTGCCGCTCGGCCTGCTCCTGGGCACGGGCATCGCCACGGCTATCATCCAGTCCGTCAACACCGAAACCGTGCGCCTGCCACTCGTCTTCACCCCCTATACCTACACCTTCGCCCTGCTGGTCGTCGGCACCGCCTCGGTCTTGTCTGCGCTGGTCGTCCTGCGCAAACTGCGGCACCTTGACCTCATCGGCGCCCTCAAGGCCCCCGAATAATTTCCCATGAACGCTCCGTCCCAACCGCAAAAACGCAAACGCCGCTGGCTGCCCTACGCCTTGGGCGCGGGGTTCGCGGCCCTCGTCGTCCTCGGCCTGCGCCCGCAACCGGCCCCGGTTGAGACCGCCCGGGTCGTCACCGGCGCGTTGCGCGCCACCGTCAGCGAGGAGGGCAAGACGCGCATCCGCCAGCGCTACGTGGTGGCTGCGCCGGTCAGCGGCCAGCTCCGCCGCATTCCGTTCAAGCCCGGCGCGGAGGTTGAGGCCGGCGTCACCCTCGTGGCCGTCATCGACCCCCTGCCCGCCTCGCCGCTCGACGAGCGCAACCGCGCCCTCGCCGAGGCCCGCCGCGACTCGACCCGCATCGTCTTGGAGAAGAGCCGAACGTCCTACGAGCTCGCCCGCAAGGAACTCGGCCGCATCGAGCAGATGTTCAACGCCGGCACCATCTCGCCCCAGGAACTCGAGAGCGCCAAGATGCGCGAGACCGCCGCCGCCCGCGACGTTGCGGCCGCTGAGGGCGCGTTGAAACAGGTGGAGGCCGAGTTGGCCGTCACCGGCGCCGCCGGAGCCGTCACCCCCGCCCCCGTCGAGGTCCGGGCCAACGCCAGCGGCCGCGTGCTCCACGTCTTCCAGGAAAGCTCCCGCGCAGTGATGCAGGGCACGCCGCTGCTCGAGGTCGGCGATCCCGCCGACCTCGAAGTCGTGGTCGAGATGCTGTCGCGCGATGGCGCCGCCATCGCCCCCGGCGCCCCGGTCGCGCTGGAGCAATGGGGCGGACCCGTGCCGCTCGAGGGCAAGGTGCGGCTCGTCGAGCCCGCCGCCTTCACCAAGATATCCGCCCTCGGCGTCGAGGAGCAGCGCGTGAACGTCGTCGTGGACATCACCACGCCGCTCGAGCAGCGGCGCTCGCTCGGGGACAACTTCCGCGTCGAGGCCCGCGTCATCACGTGGGAAAGTCCCTCCGCGCTCAAGGTGCCGACCTCCGGGCTCTTCCGCCAGGGCCAGAACTGGGCCGCCTATGTCGTCCGCGGCGGCAAGGCTGTCCTCGTGCCGGTGCAGGCCGGACGCTCCAGCGGCGCCGAGATCCAGGTGATCGAGGGCTTGAAGGAGGGCGACGAGGTCATCCTCTACCCCGGCGATCGCATCAAGGACGGCCAGCGCGTGAAACCGACCAAGGTTTGACGACGGGCGGCCGGCCGGCTGACACTGCCGGCCCCATGGCCCTCGAACTTACCCCGCCGGAAATCGAACAAGTCATCCCCTCGCTGCAGAAATACTTTCGCGAGGAATTCGACCAGGAACTCAGCGAGATGCGCAGCCGGTTCCTGCTGGAATACTTCATGAAGGAGATCGGTCCGCTCGCCTACAACCGGGGCGTGAAGGACGCCGAGCAGTATTTCCGCACCAAGACCGAGGACCTCACCGGCATCTGCTTCGAGCAGCCCCTGACCTACTGGACGCGGAAGAAGCGCTAGCCGACCAGTCATCCGGTCTGCCGCGCCACTGATCACTTTTCTTGGTTGGCTGATGCGCCGGGGAGCTTATGACACGAGGATGATTAATCACCGTCTCTTCCGCAGCGCCATGCTGACGACGCTGCTCACAGTCGCCGCCGCCCTGCCCGCCGCCGACCGCAACCCGACGCAGGAGCGCGCCGATCGTTTCCTCGCCCTCGTCAACTCCTCCTACCAGGCCCTCTCCTACGTGAAGCAGGAGGCCCAGTGGGCCGCCTCGACCGACGTGAGCGATGTGCACGACGCCGCGTCCGAGACCGCCGGCAAGGCCCAGGCAGCGTTCATGGGCAATCCCGCCGTCATCAACGAGACCAAGGCCCTCCTGCTCAAGCGCAACGATCTCAACGAACTCACCGTGCGCGAGCTGGAGAAGATGCTCCTCCTCGCCGCCGAGCAGCCGATGACCAACCGGCAGCTGACGCAGGCCCGGATCGAGGCCGAGACCAAGCAGGCCTCCACCCTCAACGGCTTCGAGTTCAAGCTGCACGGAAAGCCCGTCTCCGTGAACGATATCGACAACCTGCTCCAGTCGAACGACACGGCCCTCGACGAGCGGCTCGCCGTCTGGCTCGCCTCCAAGGAGTCGGGCAAGGCGCTCAAGGACGGTCTCGTCAAGCTGCGCGGCCTGCGCAACGGCGTCGCCCAGGAAATGGGCTACCATGACTACTTCGCCCTGCAGGTCGCCGGCTACGGCATGACCACCGACGAGATGGTCAAGCTGAACGAGAATTTCATGACCGTGCTGCGCCCGCTCTACCTGCAGCTCCACACCTGGGCGAAATACAAGCTCGCGGCACACTACCACCAGCCCGTGCCGAAGCGCATCCCCGCCCACTGGATCAACAACCGCTGGGCGCAGGAATGGGACGGCATGGCCGACGGCGCCGACCTGACCGAGTTCTTCAAGGGCCGCACGCCCGAGTGGGTCGCGCAGTCGTCGGAAAAATTCTACGTCGGCCTCGGCTTCCCCCCGCTGCCAAAATCATTCTGGGAAAAGTCCGACCTCTACCCCGTGGCCGCTGGCGGCACCCGCAAGAAGAACACCCACGCCTCCGCCTGGCACCTCGACTTCGAGACCGACCTGCGCTCGCTGCAAAGCATCGAGGCCAACCCGTGGTGGTTCGCGACCAACCACCATGAGTTCGGGCACAACTATTATTTCATGGCCTACACCCGGCCCGAGGTACCCGTGCTGCTGCGCGACGGCGCCAACCCGGCCTTCCACGAGGGCTTCGGCGAGCTCACCGCATTGGCCGCCTCGCAGGTCCCCTACCTGAAGTCGCTCGGCATCCTCCCCGCCGACTTCAAGGCCGATCCCGTCGCCTTCCTGCTGGCCAACGCCCTGAACTCCGGCGGCATCCCGTTCATGTATTGGTCGTCCGGCGTCATGACGCACTGGGAGGCCGACATCTACGCGCACAATCT
>Ga0255338_1000928_pt1 | contig 67743 bp, 55 predicted proteins | sample MeOH1_35cm_T4_19_FD_203715 | JGI IMG/M metagenome (GOLD analysis project Ga0255338, IMG submission 203715) | Sandy soil microbial communities from University of British Columbia, Vancouver, Canada - MeOH1_35cm_T4_195 | ecosystem: Engineered > Artificial ecosystem > Sand microcosm > Unclassified ... | reverse complement strand
CATTTGCAAAAAATTAAAAGGTAAAATATGTTCTGGACATTAGAATTGGCAAGTTACCTGGAAGAGGCCCCCTGGCCCGCAACAAAAGACGAACTGATCGATTATTCTATCCGTAGCGGCGCACCGCTGGAAGTGGTGGAGAACCTGCAGGAGCTGGACGATGAAGGGGAAGTGTACGAGAGCATCGAAGATATCTGGCCTGATTATCCGAGCCAGGAAGACTTCATGTTCAACGAAGACGAATATTAATCTTTGCCCACCCCTTCCCGGGAACTGGGTAACCGGTATACGTAAAAAAGCCATCATGCTGTATAGCGTGATGGCTTTTTTGTTGGCAGGCTGCAGAATAATTATGCAGCACCTGTTGTGTCACTCACTTGTACATAAGCAAGTATAGCAGCATTATTGTTTTTTAAAACTGTATTTGAAATAGAGCAATACCAGCGTTAATACAAGTACTACCGTATTGGCCACGATCACCGGTCCGCTGTGAATGGCAAAACCGTAGGTAAGCCATACAAGGGTACTGGTGATAACAATCAGGATCATCCAGATACTCAGATCACCCACACTTCTCGACTGCCAGGATTTATACACCTGGGGAATAAAAGTGATCGATGTCAGAAAAGAACCGAAATAACCGATGTACTCAACCAGGTTAGCGGGTATATTCATATCGCTGATTTTAAATGCTACTTATCTTTTAATGACCCATAATAATCATACCCAAATCATATTAATCTGCGTTAATCTGCGATTCCAAGTTTCTGCATGACTTCATTGCTCACACCGGTGGTAGAATAACCGCCATCGTGAAACAGGTTCTGCATGGTAACCATCCGGGTCAGGTCTGAGAACAGGGTAATGCAATAGTTGGCACAATCTTCTGCGGTAGCATTGCCCAAAGGCGCAATAGCATTGGCATAATCATAGAAATCGCCAAACCCTTTGATACCGGTACCGGCAGTGGTTTTGGTAGGCGACTGCGATACGGTATTGATCCGCACTTTCTTCTCCAGTCCGTAGTGGTACCCAAAACTACGCGCAATGGATTCCAGCATGGCTTTGATATCGGCCATATCGGTATAGAAGGGGAATGTACGTTGCGCGGCCATATAGGTCAAAGCCACTACGCTGCCCCATTCACTGATGGCATCTAATTTTTTGGCAACGGCGAGCATTTTATGAAAAGACATAGCAGATACATCAATGCCCTTCATAAAGAAATCGTAGTTGGATTCTGTATAAGGGATATTCTTGCGGATGTTTACGCTCATACCGATGGAGTGCAGTACAAAATCTATTTTACCACCCAGGATCTCCTGCGATTGGGTAAACAGGGTTGTCAACTCTTCTACGCTGGTAGCATCGGCCGGAATGATCTGTGAACCGGTTTTTTCAGCCAGTTTTTTGATCTCGCCCATACGCATCGCGATCGGGGCATTGGTCAATACAAAAGTGGCACCTTCCTCATGGGCTTTTTCTGCTACTTTCCAGGCAATCGAATTTTCGTCCAGTGCACCGGTTATAATGCCGCGTTTTCCTTTTAATAAATTGTAGGCCATAGTCTCGTTAGTTTAGAATGTTAACAGGTGGTAAAAGTATAGAAAAGTCTGGAGTTTGGAGTTAGGAGTCTGGAGTTTCAAAAATACCTGCAACTCCTAACTCCAGACGTCTAACTCCCAACTCAATTCATCATCTCCCTCGCATTCTCCATCGCAGCGGCAGTGGGCTTTTCTCCGCTCAGCATACGGGCTATGGCGGTGATGCGTTCGTCGGGGTTCAGGAGGCGGATATTGGTTTTAACCGCATCGTTTTTGATCTCTTTGTACACAAAGAAATGGGCATTGGCTTTTCCGGCTATCTGGGGTTGGTGGGTAATACAGATGATCTGCCGGCTGCTGGCCAGTCTTTTCATGATCAGCCCCACCTGTTTAGCGGCTTCGCCCGAAATACCGGTATCTATCTCATCAAAGATCATGGTGGGCAGATCAATGGATTGGGCCACCAGCGATTTGATGCATAACATCAACCGGCTCAGCTCACCACCGCTGGCTACTTTGCGGATGGGTTCAAAACGGTTGCTCTTATTGGCATCGAATAAAAAATCAATATGGTCTTTACCCGAAAGTGTCAGTGTATTGTCTTTCAGTTCCACTTTCAAACGGGCATTGGGCATACCTACCTGCGCCAGTAAGTTATTTACTTTTTCTTCCAGCGGTTTGGCCTGTTGGTGGCGGGCTTTGGAAAGCTGTTCTGCCAGGGTTTGTGCTTCGGTAAATAAGCGGTTGGTCTCTTTTTCTTTACCGGCAATGGTGTCGTCCATATCCAGTACGGCCCTGAGTTTATTTTCCAGCTCCTGTTGTAGTTCGAGTAACTGGACCGTGGTTTGTACACCGTGTTTTTTGATCAGCTTATAACCCTCCATTAACCGCTGGTTGATCCATTCAATTCTTTTCTCGTCGTAATTCACCGCATCGTTGATCCGGTCCACTTCATCGGCAATATCCTGCAGTTCTATCTGTGTGCTCTGTAACCTTTCTATCACAGCGCCCAGGTCCGGGTGGAAAGATATATAACCATGTAACTGGTTCAGTAATTGTTTTAATAACTGAACCACCGGTTGCTCACTTTCTTTCAGCTCAAAACAAACTTTGGCAAGTGTGGTTTTAATGCCTTCTGCATTGCTCAGCAGTTTCAGCTCGTTATCCAGTTCTTCGAGTTCGTTTTCTTTCAGTCCAAGTTCATTCAGTTCATCAAACAGGAACTGGTTATAGTCCAGTTCCTTGGTAAAAGCAGCTTTCTGTTGTTGTAATGCTTCCAGTTCCCTGCTGGCTGTCTGCCATTGCCGGAAAATGGTCTGATAAGCAGCTAAGCGGCTTTCATTATTCGCCAGCGCATCTATTACCTCTCGCTGAAAATCGGCATCGCCCAGTTCCAGTGTATCAAACTGCTGGTGAAGATCTACCAGTAAAGAAGCCAGTGCTTTTAACTGCTGCAGGGTAGCAGGTGTATCATTGATAAAAGCCCTTGATTTACCGTTGGCGGCAATTTCCCTGCGTAATACCAGCTCTTCTTCTATATCCAGGTCGTTCTCCTTTAAAAAATCAAGTACGGCCTGTTTATGGTCTGCGGTGAAAGTTCCTTCGATAAAACATTTTTTCTGTGTATTCACCAGCACCGAGCTGTCGGCTCTCTCGCCCAGTATCAGGCTGAGGGCGCCCATCAGGATACTTTTACCAGCACCGGTTTCGCCGGTAATGATATTCAGCTGCGATGAAAAATCGATCCCGATCTCATCAATGATGGCGTAGTTCTGTATGAAGAGTTTACGTAGCATAGGTTTTCGTGAGCGTGAATCGGAGTCGGCAGTCGTAAATCGTGAGACAGGGTTTTACTCCCGTCTCACGACTGACGACTCACGTCTCTCCCCGCAATTTATACCAGACATTCCTGTTATACAAATACCTGTAAGAAATACCTGTTTTTCCCCGTTTATTCACCCTTACACCGGGCGATGCCTGATTTGGCTCTCTGGTCTAGTGAATCCTTGTATTCATGGTCATCCATATCCAGGCATTTCTGGTAATACGTGATGGCGAGGGCTTTCTGCCCTCTTTTTTCATACAGCTGGCCAATCTGTAAAGCGGCGCGGGCGGCATAATACTCGGGTCGGTGTTCTCCCAGCCGGATGGCGATCAGGTAATTGCGGATCGCATCTTCTTCCCGGTTCAGGTCATCGTAGATCCGTGCTACCCGGTAAGCAAATTCCAGTTTTTCTTCTTCCGCCGCAAAATCATCTTCTGTTTTACCCTGCAGCAGGGTAGCGGCATCAATGGCATAACCACCATCACTTAACAGGCGGGCTTTGAGCAGGAGTTTATTGGGCCATTTGCCCGACTTCGCATCTTTCAGCGCTTTTTTATCCGCATCGGCATCGGTAGCTCCTTTTTTCAGGATATTTTTTCTCACTTCTTCCGCTTTGGCCTGGTTGCCCTGCAGGTAATAACACCAGCTCAGTTTCTGGTAAGCATCACGTACATAAAACTTCCCTTTAAAATTGGCGAGAAAACTTTCCAGGTAACGGGCCGCTTCCTGGGTTTCCATGTGGTAAATTTTGGTGAAGCCGAGTTCGAAATCCCAAATGCTGGTTTTCAGGTATTCATCCGATCGGTTCCTTGCCAGGATCACATTTTTGGCATACTCAGATTGTTTGTTATTGATGCCGAGATTGGCTGCCATATACGTATGCAGGTGGTTGTTAACCAGGTCCAGCTTGCGTTGCTGTGTAAAGACCAGCGCCTCTTCTTTTTTGTTCTCAATATAAAACATCAGGTAGGGATACATGAAAGCAGCTTCATTAAAAAAAGCTTTGGCCCAGGGATCGTTGCTGTTGATGAAGCCCCGTACGATCTTCATGCCCTCTGTTAAAGAACCCCGCATCCCAAACAGGCTGGCGATCCATTTGTATCCTTTCGGAATGGTTCCCACTACCGCCTGCAGCGATCCATACAACAGATCGTTCGGTGCAAAACCCGGAAACTGTTTGCGGTTATCTTTGATGAGTTGGTAAGCTTTCCGGAAATCCCAGCCCGCATCCCACAGTTTACCGAATTTGATGGCAACACCTGCTTTGTGCACTTTTACCATACTGAGACTGTATAAATAAAAGGGAGAACTTCTGGGGCCGTCCTGCAGCAGACTGATTCTTTCCGCAAAACGCGGGTAACGCTGCTCGAATTCTTTGGGGTCCTCGTTCAGAAAAAGCGTATAAAAATCTGCATAGCTTTCCAGTAACAAGGGTATCAGGTTATTCGGGTTTTGTTGCCTGGCTTTTTCTGCCAGTGCCAATCCGCTGTTGATCTTCAGTTTGGTGATCTCCTGGTATGCCTGCAAACAGGTGGCATTAAAATCATACACTTTCTGCGTATGCCCCCATACGGTACAGGATGCTAAAATGGAAAGTAACAATAACCGTCGGATCATACACCGAAAATACAGTATCTCTGATTACGCGGATGGGTTGTATGATTATTATGATTTTAATCGCTGTAATAGCAGACTATGTGATCATTCATATCGGAGGTTTCATAAAAGTAAAACCCCGGCTGTTTGTATTGTGCAAAAAAGAAAGGGTGCCATCAGCACCCTTTCCAAAATCATATAAATCATACAAAAATCAGCGTCATCCGCGATCTTATTAGGCTTCTACACTGTCGTTCAGATCAGCATCTACCAGGATCCGTCCGCAGTTCTCACAAACGATGATCTTTTTGTGTAAACGGATCTCACTCTGGCGTTGTGGCGGGATCGAGTTAAAGCAACCACCACAGGCATCACGCTCTACCGGTACAACAGCCAGGCCATTGCGGTAGCTTTTGCGGATCCGGTCGTAGCTGTACAGTAAACGATCGTCGATATGCCCACGGGCATCGGCACTTTGTTTGTTGAAATGGGTTTCTTCTTTTTCAGTATCAGCGATGATTTTCTGTAACTCACCTTTTTTGTGGTTCAGCACGCCTTCTTTTACCGCTACCTGTTTTTTGGCAACTTCCAGATTCTTGATTTTCTCGGTCAGTTCTTCATTGGCATCACGGATATGCTTCTCAGCCAGTTTGATCTCGAGCTGCTGCATTTCGATCTCTTTGTTGATCGCTTCAAACTCACGGTTGTTCTTTACATTCTCACTCTGCTTCTCGTATTTAGCGATCAGGGCTTCACTTTCTTTAATGAGGGCTTTCTTGCCTTCAATAAATTCGGTGATACCGTTGATCTCTTCTTCGATACGTGTCTGGCGGGCGGTTAAACCCTGGATCTCATCTTCCAGGTCGCTCACTTCCATCGGAAGTTCACCTTTCAGGATCTGGATCTCATCCAGTTTGCTGTCAATCTTCTGTAATCGTAACAGGGTTACCAGCTTTTCTTCAACAGAGAAATCTTTAACTGCGGCCATAACTAGTTTGTTGTTTGTATTTGTTGTTTGGAGTTTTTTATCCCGGCAGCAGGCTGTTGGGCATCGCCGGTTGTGTCACTCACTTCAGGGTTCAGAACCTTCCTCAGCCCAGAAAGTAGTGAACCGGGTTGGTTTTTACTCCTGATTTGAGGACGGCAAAGGTAGGGAATTTCGCCTGTAAAAGCTCAACCAAAAGGTCGGTGGTAAATTGTTCACTCTCCCAATGGCCAATATCGGCCAGCAGCAGCCGGTCGTTGGCATCAAAAAACTCATGGTATTTGATATCCGCAGTCACATACACGTCTGCCCCGGCTGCCAGGGCTTTTCCGGTCAAAAAGCTCCCGGAACCACCGCAAACAGCCACTTTTTTGATCTTTTTGCCCAATAATGGGCTGTGTTTCACCATTTTCAGCTCAAAAGAAGTCTGTAACATGTGCAGAAAACCGGTTTCGTCCAGTGCCTCCGGCAATTCTCCCAGCAATCCGCTTCCAACTAATTGATTATCATTTGATAATGATACGATATCGTAGGCTACTTCCTCATACGGATGGGCCTCCCAGAGGGCTTTTACCACGGCTGTCTGCCGGTAGGCTGGCAGGATCACTTCTATTTTCAATTCTTTTTCCTCGTGCCGGCTTCCCGGGGTACCTACAAAAGGGTTGGTTTGCTCCGATCCTTTGAAAGTGCCGGTTCCCTCCGCGTTAAAACTCACTTCACTGTATTCGCCGATATGACCCGCCCCTGCAGCAAAAAGGGCTTCCCTTACCTGGTGGGCCTGGGCATGGGGGACAAAAGTGTACAGCTTCATCAACTGGCCGGATTTGGGGGCCAGGATGGTCCGGTTTACCAGTCCCAGGCGGTTGGCGATCTGGTCGTTTACTCCATTCAGCACATTATCCAGATTGGTGTGAATGGCGTAAATGGCGATCTCATTCCTGATAGCCGCAATCACGGTACGCTCTACATAATTTTTCCCGTTCAGTTTTTTCAGTCCCCCGAAAATGATCGGGTGATGGGCCACTACCAGGTTACAGCCCCTTGCCTTGGCTTCCTGTATCACGGCTTCTGTGGCATCAAGGGTGCAGAGTACACCCGTACATTCCCAGGCTGGGTTCCCGGTCAGCAGGCCGGCATTATCATACGTCTCCTGCAGGGAAAGAGGGGCTTTTTTTTCGAGTTCGCGGATGATATCCTGGAGCTGCATGGCGGTTGATTATAGAGATGAAAGATAGAAAGGGGTTAAAAATAATGGAAAAGTATAAACACGAATCGGTAAACTTCTTTTGAAGCCTATCTTTGAGACTATGATAGCCGGGAACTTTCTTTTTTACAATGGCAAAGTGAGTAAAACGGGGAAACCGCTGATCTCGCCCGATAACCGATCGTTCCGGTACGGGGATGGTTTTTTTGAGACCCTGAAACTGGTGAATGGCAAGATCATTCTGGACGACTACCATTTTGAAAGGTTATTTGCTTCACTCGAACTGTTGCAGTTTCAGCAACCTACTTATTTTACACCCGATTACCTGCGTGATTATATCCGGCTGCTGGCTAAGAAGAATTACCATCATAAGCAGGCAAGGGTGCGGATTACCATTTTCAGGGGCGAGGGTGGATTGTATGATGTGGATAATCATTTCCCGCATCACCTGGTGCAGACCTGGCAATTGAATCCGGCCAATAATGAGTTGAATGAAAATGGACTGATGGTCGATATTTATCGCGATGCAAAAAAAAGTTGTGATCTTTTTTCGCCGGTAAAAAGCAATAATTATCTCGGTTATGCCATGGGCGCTATGTGGGCCAAAAAACAGAAACTGAATGATGTGATCCTGCTGAATCCCTTTGGCCGTGTGGCAGACGCTACCATTGCCAATGTGTTTGTGGTAAAAGATGGCAAGGTAAAAACACCCGCTTTATCGGAAGGTCCTGTGAATGGTGTCATGCGTTGCTACTTGCTGGACAAGATGCGACATGAAAATATTCCGGTAGAAGAAGGGCAGCTGACCCTGGAAGAAATGGAGCAGGCATCAGAACTATTTCTCACCAACTCCGTTTATGGGATCCGCTGGGTAAAACAGCTGGGCGAGAGTGGGTATACGCACCAGTTAGCTTCCCTCTTACACAAGAAATTTGTAGCTCCGTTGTTGGGGGTGGTCGGTTTATTGGTTTATTTGTTTACTGGTATAGCGGTCAGTACAGAGTAAGACCATACCCGCCATGCCCAATAAACCAGTAAACGAATAAACCTTTCTCTCGTACAGTTGTTCTGATTCCCATGAAACCTTCTGTTACGATCATGTGGTTCCGCCGCGACCTGCGGTTATCTGATAATGCAGCACTATACCAAGCCCTTAGGGCTGGTAAACCGGTTGTTCCTGTTTTTATTTTCGACAGAAAAATTATTGACCAGCTGGATGACAAAGCGGATAAACGGGTAGCATTCATTCATGCGGCCCTGGGAGAGATGCAGGCTGAATTGCAAAAACTGGGCAGTAGTCTGGAAGTATACTACGGTTATCCCGAACAGGTCTATCAACAACTGCTGGAAAAATATACAGTCGCCGATATATTTACCAATCATGATTATGAACCCTACGCGCAGGAACGGGATGCACAGATAGGTGCGTTGTTGCATGCGAAGAATGCGGGCTTTCATACGTACAAAGACCAGGTCATTTTTGAAAAAAGTGAAGTGGTAAAAGATGACGGGAAACCCTATACCGTATTCACTCCTTATTCCAATAAATGGAAGTCGAGGTTGACTGATGCTGATCTGGCTTCTTTTCCAACTGAGCCCTACTTTACTAATTTTTACCGGCAGCCACCTGTGCAGATTCCCTCGCTGACAAGCATGGGTTTTGAAGAAATGGCTCCTTCTTTCCCGTCTAAAGAGCTGGCAGATGAAGTGATCAGGCATTATGCAGAACGGCGGAATTTTCCTTCGCTGGAGAACGGCACTTCCGAAATGGGTGCACATCTCCGTTTTGGTACCATCAGCATCCGTGCCCTGGCCCGCCGTGCCAAAGCATTAAATGAAACCTACCTGAATGAATTGATCTGGCGCGATTTCTATCACATGATACTCTGGCATTTTCCGCAGGTGGGAAAAGGCAAAAGTTTCAAACCTGCTTACGATAAAATTGAGTGGCGTAATAATGAAGCTGAGTTTCAGTTATGGTGTGAAGGAAAAACAGGTTACCCCATTGTGGATGCCGGTATGCGGGAATTGAATGCCACCGGTTTTATGCATAACCGGGTGCGTATGATCGTAGCTTCTTTTTTAGTGAAACACCTGCTGATCGACTGGCGCTGGGGCGAAGCCTATTTTGCGCAGAAGCTGCTCGATTTTGACCTGGCAGCCAATAATGGTGGCTGGCAATGGGCCAGCAGCAGTGGTTGCGATGCGGCTCCGTATTTCAGGGTGTTCAACCCAGCGTTGCAGACAGAGAAATTTGATAAGGAATTGAAGTATATCAAAAAGTGGGTGCCTGAGTTTCAGGAGTTCAGTTACCCTAAACCCATTGTACAGCATGAGCTGGCGCGTAAACGGGTGCTGGAAGTATACGCAAAAGCATTAAAGCCGTAATAAGCGCTGCTGTATTAGGAAACAAAGAGAGAAGAACTGTTAATGGCGGAAGAACCATGCAGTTGTTGATATACCTGTAACATGGTATTCACGGCAGACTTTCCTTCTTCTCCCAGATTCAGTGAGTACGAATTTACATAAAGGTCTATGTGCTGGCGCATTACCTGTTCGCTCATTTCCTGCGAGTGCCGGCGAACATAATCGGGCAGCTCCGGGTAATGATCGAATGCATAAGCAAGACTTTTGTGTATGAGCCTGTCTACTTTTTGCTGCAGTGCTGTATCAAAATTTTCTCGGATGATAATACCTCCCAATGGTATCGGTACTTTCACCGTTTCTTCCCAGTACTCGCCCAGATCACGGACCTTGCTGAGGCCTTTTTGCTGATATGTAAAACGGTTCTCATGAATGATCACACCCGCATCTACCCGGCCACTTAACACGGCTTCTTCAATTTCGTGAAATACCATGAACTGTTTATGCTTTGCCTCCGGGTAAGCCAGCGAGAACAACATATGCGCCGTTGTATTCTCTCCCGGAATCGCGATCAGCATATCTTTTACTTCTTTGGCAGGTGTTCCTTTTGTAATCAGTAAAGGACCTACTCCCTTTCCCAATGCACCTCCGCTGTTTAATACTTTGTATGTATCCAGCACCAGTGGTAATACCCCATAACTGATTTTGGAAATATCCAGTTTGCCCGCTTTGGCCCATTCGTTCAGGGTTTGTACATCTTCCAGTACTACCTCAAACGAAAGTCCTTCTGTATCGATCTTTTTATTCACCAGTGCATCAAAAATGAAAGTGTCGTTGGGGCAGGGGGAGAAGGCGAGGGCGAGGGTCATTGGAATGAGTGGATGAGTGGATGAGTGAATAAATGATAGGATGATAGAATGATAGAGTGGTTATTTGAGTTTGTAGAGTTTGTCGATGTATTTAATGAGGGTTTGGTTGAGGTTTTCGATGGCGGGTTGGAGACACCAGTTGGATTTATCCCGCTCGCCGATATAGTTGGAGAGGGCCCTGATCTGGATAAAAGGAATCTGGGCTTCGCGGCATACATAGTGCAGGGCAGCGCCTTCCATGCTTTCGGTGGTGGGATTGTATTTTTTGTACAACTGCCGGATTCTTTCGGGTTCGGTAGTGATTTCGTTAACGGTGATACCACTCACTTCCTGTAGTTTCATGAGATTATACGTATTGAGCCAGGGGTTGGGCAGTTTTCTTTTTTCGTAGGGATGGTAATTGCTTTTTTCCAGTTTCAGGTCGAACAGGTCCTTCCATTTGCCCTCTTCCTGCACACCCATATCGCCCACAAGCTCATCTGCGATCACCACCACGTTTCCCAGGGCTTGGTTGGTGTCAAAACAACCGGCGATGCCGGCCTGGATGATCAGGTCGGGCTTGTCTTCATACACCATGCGGGTAATCGAAACAGCCGAAGCCAGCATGCCTACGCCGCTCTGGTGAAACTGCACTTTTAAACGTTGACTTTCACCGGAATACAACGGATCCAGTTCCAGGAAGGAAGGCATCCATTCGGCAACAGTGGCGGCGGTGATGATGACTCGCATGAGGCAAAGGTGGGGAAAAAGCGTGAATCGTCAATCGGGAGTGGTGAGTAGTGAATGGTGAATCGTGAATGGGGGGATTTCTGCCTGCTGACTACTCACCACTCACCATTTCCCCCTATTCCTTACCTTTGCCGAAATTTTTGAGGCGGATGGTGTATTTAACAAGACAGGAGCATTTTAACGCGGCGCATAAGCTGTTCAATCCCAGGTGGAGCAAGGAACAGAATGAGGCCGTTTTCGGCGTTTGTGCCAATGAGAACTGGCATGGGCATAATTATGACCTTTTTGTGACGATCAAGGGTACACCTGATCCGAATACGGGTTTTTTATATGATGTGAAGCAGTTGAGTAAGCTGATCAAACAATATGTGGTGGATAAACTGGACCACAAGAACCTGAACATGGACGTGGATTTTATGAAAGATACCATGTGCAGTACCGAAAACCTGGCCATTGCCATCTGGCAGCAGCTGGCGCCCCATTTACCTGCAGAAGTGAAGCTGCACTGCATCAAACTCTACGAAACCCAGCGTATTTACGTGGAATATTTCGGCGAATAATTTTTTTCCGGTTTCTATAAACAAAAGAAAGGGTGTACGGGTTATTAGTAACCTGTGTACCTTAGTGCAGATTATCGGAATAGATATTCAAGCTCAGTCATTAATTTCCTGGCTCCTGTATGTCCGGCCACTTGATCAGCACACTTCTGAAACAGTGCCGGCAGTTAATGACAGAACCACTTGAACATTGTTTCAAATAAAGTTCAGCAGTGTTGGGAAGTATAAGTGTGCGACGCAACAGGCGTTGGGTTCTGTGCAGAAGCTGGTACCATGAATTGTAACCTTATGGCAAACAAAGTAGCCGTTTTCCGGAAAGAACATTTTAATGCAGCTCACAGGCTGTTTAATCCTTTGTGGACGAACGAGGAAAATGACCGGGTGTTTGGCTTGTGCAATAATCCGAATTACCATGGGCATAATTACGACCTGGTGGTGAAAGTGACCGGTGAACCCGATCCGCAAACAGGGTATGTGATAGACCTGAAACTGCTCAGTGATATTGTGAAAGAGGAAGTGATGGCTCGTTTTGATCACAAGAACCTGAACCTGGATACGGTGGAGTTTGCCAACCTGAACCCTACGGCCGAAAATATTGCCGTTGTGATCTATAACCTGTTACGGCCAAAAATTGATGCCGGACTGGATCTGCAGATCCGTTTATATGAAACCGAAAGAAATTTTGTAGAGTATCCTGCATAAATCATCATAGATAAAAACACTGATATGGCTTACACCAAGATCGAGAAGTACGATGAAGAAGTAACTTCCGGACTGATTAAAAATTACCATGAGGCACTGGGCTTACTGGGTGAAGATCCGGACAGAGAGGGACTGGTAAAAACCCCCGAACGTGTGGCCAAAGCCATGCAGTTTTTAACACAGGGTTACCAGCAGGATCCGATTGCGATCATCAATTCTGCCAAATTCAAGGAATCGGTGAGTGAGATGGTGATTGTAAAAGACATCGAACTCTATTCCATGTGCGAGCATCATATGCTGCCTTTTTTCGGGAAAGCGCATATTGCCTACATCCCCAACGGATGGATCACCGGCCTGAGTAAACTGGCCCGTGTGGTAGATGTGTATTCACGCAGGCTGCAGGTGCAGGAGCGGTTGACTACCCAGATCCTCGAAGCCATCAAAGAATCACTGAATCCGGTAGGTGTAGCCGTGGTGATCGAAGCCAAACATCTGTGTATGATGATGCGCGGTGTGGGCAAACAGAATTCGGTAACTACCACGTCTGCTTTTGATGGGGAGTTTTTGAAGAATACTACGCGTAGCGAGTTTCTGAAGTTGATTAATAAGAAGCTGGATTAGGGGGTATTGGATTATTTGTTTATTGGTTTATTCGTTTATTGGTTTATTGGTTTATTTGTTTATTCGTTTACTTGTTTATTTGTACGGAGGGTGAAATAATTACTTTCGATGCGTATAAATACGATATGAATAGTCATTCATGATAGACAAATTTGGGTTTATGTAAGCGTAAACCCTTTTTTATGCCCTATATTCTGGAGGAGCTGGAGGTATACCTACTTTCTGAAAAACTGGCAGCGGAAATCTGGCAAATAGTGATGGTCTGGCCGGCTTTCGAAAAATTTGGTATCGGGAAACAGCTTACTTCTTCTGTTGATTCAATTTCTGCTAATATTGCAGAGGGATATGGACGTTTTTTTGTGAAAGAAAATATCCATTTTTGTTTTTACGCTCGTGGGTCACTCCTGGAAACCAAAAGCTGGATAAGAAAATCATATCAGCGGGGATTGATTAGCGAAATAACTTACGGGTTATTGATGAAGGAGTTGGAACTGATACACCGAAAGCTAAATGGATATATTAAAGTTTTGAAAAACAATATTCGCCTATAGCCTTATGTAGGTAATTAGGTACATGCGTAATGAAGGTAAATAGGAATACCAGTAGACCAATAAACCAGTAAACCAATAAACCAGTAAACCAATAAACCAATAAACCAGTAAACCAATAAACGAATAAACCAATAAACGAATAAACCAATAAACCAAACACATGAAACACGCTTATATATTCCCCGGCCAGGGTTCACAGTTCAGTGGGATGGGTAAAAATCTGTATGATACCAATCCGCTTGCGAAAGAGTTGTTTGAAAAAGCCAACGAGATCCTCGGGTTCCGCATCAGTGATGTGATGTTTACGGGAACGGATGAAGAACTGAAGCAGACCAATATTACGCAGCCTGCTGTGTTCCTGCATTCGGTGATTGCCTTTAAAACACTTGCTAATGTGCAGCCTGATATGGTTGCCGGCCATTCGCTGGGCGAATTCTCTGCACTGGTGGCCAATGGTGTGTTACAGTTCGAAGACGCACTGAAACTGGTAAGCATCCGTGCCAAAGCCATGCAGAAAGCCTGTGAGGTACAACCTTCTACCATGGCAGCCGTGCTGGCACTGGCAGATGAAAAAGTGGAAGAGATCTGTGCGGAAGTAAGTAAAGAAACCGGAGAAGTAGTAGTAGCGGCCAATTATAATTGCCCGGGCCAGTTGGTGATCAGTGGCTCGGTTAAAGGCATCGAGATCGCCTGCGAACGCATGAAAGCAGCAGGTGCCAAAAGGGCATTGGTATTACCGGTAGGAGGAGCTTTTCACTCCCCTTTAATGGCACCGGCCAAAGAAGAACTGGCTGCAGCTATTGAGGCCACTACCTTCCACCCGGCCACTTGCCCTGTTTACCAGAACGTTGTTGCCAAAGCGGTAACCGATCCTTCTGCTATCAAGCAAAATCTCATCGATCAATTAACCGGTGCCGTTCGCTGGACTCAAAGCGTACAGGCCATGGTGGCAGATGGGGCTACGCATTTTACCGAATCCGGTCCCGGAAAAGTACTGCAGGGATTGGTGCAGAAAGTGCATAAGGAAGCAGTCGTAGCGGGCGTGAGTTAACAATTAGCGGATGGCGGATTCTTTTGATTCAATCAAATCCGTCATCCGCTAATTTGTTATCCGCAAATCCTTTATTCAAAATCGAGAATACCGTTCACCCATTCCGGATCGAGGGTTGCGTTGTATTTTTTGTAGAAATTGATGGCGGGTTCGTTCCATTCCAGTACCTGCCAAACCATTCTTTTGAAGCCTTTGTCTTTGGCTTCCTGTATGATGCGGTCGAATAATAACTTACCCGCTCCTTTGCCTCGTAATTTTTCTGTAACCAGGAAATCTTCCAGGTACAAACATTGCCCTTTCCAGGTGCTGTAACGGATATAATACAAGGCAAAACCTTCCACCTTCCCGTTGATCTCAGCCACAAAGGCCCACCAAACGGGGTTGGGACCAAAACCGCTTTCTTCAAAATGAGATAACGTTACCGTTACTTCCTGCGGCGCTTTTTCGTAATCTGCCAGCTCCTGTATCAATTCCAGTAAACGAAGGCAGTCTTTTCTCTCAGCCCTTCTGATCAATATTTCCATATTTTAATTTTATTCTTTCCTAAAAAACAATCATCCACTCATCCACTCATTGTTTCCCCGCTCCCTTCACAAACCGCCCCGGTTTCGCATCCGTATGCACTCCCTCTTTCAACACCTGCACGCCATTTACCCATACATGCTGCATGCCTTCGGCATACTGGTGCGGGTTTTCATAAGTGGCATTGTCTTTTACTTTGGCAGGATCAAAAATAAGGATGTCGGCGTAGTTGCCCACTGTCAGTTCCCCTCTTTTTTGAATATGCAGGTTGGTGGCGGCCACTTTGGCTAGTTTGTGGATGGCCAGTTCTAACGGGAGTAATTTTTCTTCTCTTACATATTGGCCGATCACCCGGGCAAAATTGCCGTAAGCGCGTGGATGGGAACTCTGTTTGATGAACTTTCCTTCTGTTGCCATGGAAGCCGCATCCGATCCAAAACTAACCCAGGGAAGCGCCACCTGTTTTCTTACATTTTCTTCGCTCATTAAGAAATAGGCCACTTCTACACGGCTGCTATCCTGGATAATCAGGTCAATGGCTGCATCTTCAGGTGTGGTATTTCTGAGCTTGGCTACTTCAGCCAATGATTTTCCTGCGTATTTGAAAAGCGAGTCCCTGCGGAATCCCAGCAGTAATACTTTATCAGCAGAACCGGCGCCATAGTATAGATTTTCCCAATCAGGCGCATTGGTTTTCATGGCTTTTTTCATGGCTTCCCTTGTTTGGGGATCCTGCAGGCGTTGCCAGAGTTTGCCGAACCCGCCATCCTGTAAAGAGGGAGGCAGGGCGGCTGTCATGCCGGTAGCGCCGGCTGTATAGGTGTACATATTGGCAGCGATATCAATGCCTTCTTTCCGTGCTCTTTCAACCCGTCTGATCACACTGTCCATTTTGCCCCAGTTACTGATGCCGGCAGCTTTCAGGTGATAGATCTCTCCATGTACACCCGCTTCTTTGGCAATGGTGATCAGTTCTTCTACTGCGTCGGTAAGTTTATTTCCTTCACTGCGCATATGCGAAATATAACCGCCACCATAAGGTGCGGCCGCTTTGCAGAGCTCGATCAGTTCCTGTGTTTTGGCAAAAAAAGCCGGCGGATAAATGAGTGAAGTGCCAACGCCCAATGCCCCTTCTTCCATGGCCTGTTTTACGAGGGCTCTCATGCGTTCCATTTCTGCAGGCGTTGGATCACGGTTGTCTTCGCCGATCACATTCGTACGGATGGTAGTGGCGCCTACAAAGGAAGCGATATTGGTACTGATCCCTTTTTTTTCCATCCACTGCATGTATTCGCCCAGTGTGTTCCAGGCCACTTCGTATTTGATCAGCGATTGGTCTTTCTGCATATCAGCTTTCATCTTTGCATTCAGCGGACCCATACTTTCGCCCTCTCCAAATACTTCGAGGGTTACACCCTGCCTGATATCTCCCTGCGATCGGCCATCTTCGATCAGCGAAACCGGTGCCCAGCTCAGCATGTTAATGAAACCGGGACTAACCGCCTTGCCTTTGGCATCTACTTCGTTTTTAGCAGATTCTTTCGACAGGTCGCCAATGAAGGCGATCGTATCATTTTTGATCCCGATATCGGCTGTAAAGGGAGCCGCACCATTACCGTCGTACACGAGGCCGTTGCGGATGATCGTGTCGTATTTTTTGGAGTCGCAGGCTGAAAGCAGGGCGGTAAGGAGCAGCAGGCAGATAAGTTTACGCATAATCGAAGCATTGGTTTGTCAGCTATTTATTTTCTTTTTGCTTTGAAATTTCCATTGGGCTGAATGAAAGTGGCTTCTGTTGATTCGCCTTTTTCATTCAAATCAAACTGGAGATAAAATCCGTTCGCGACTTTCAATGCGAATTTGTGTTTGTCAACAGGAACCAGTTCATAATCCGGTTGACCAGGCACCAATACATACAGCGTTTTATTGTCTTTGATATAAACTTTCACGGTAGCAGCTCCCAATAAATATTCGCCTACATATTTTTCCAGTTCTTCCTTGGTAATGGCTTTTGGTTTAGGTGTCTTGAGAAATTTGAATGGTTCCAGTCCGGCTTCCAGTTGCTGCGTAACCATGGAGATCTCTCCTGCTTCGTTCATGTGGAACTGGAAACGGTTGGGGCTTCTTTCTGTAGTATCCAGCGGCTCGCCGGCAGTTTTCTCAAAGATCTCAAACACATCGTAATGGTATTGACGCAGCCATAACAGGTCGTTGCCTACTTTGGCAAACAGTGAGTCGTTGATCAGCGATACTTCAAAACTGCCATATCCCGGATGCTGATAGATACCTTCATAATCCTTCAATGGATGCGAAAGGGCGGTATTGGTTTTCTGGCCGCTGCTTTTTGTTTTTTCAGCTTCTTTAGCGGTTGCTTTGGCTTTTTCAGAGGCACGCTTCAGATCTGTGTTCCAGTCAAAATAAGGCAGGTTCAATAACCTGTCTGAGATGAGGTTTCTTACCACAGAAGGCACCGCAGATCCATTCTGGTTGCTGAGCACCACGATACCGATACTATCGGTTGGATAAAAACTGGTACTGGCAGAAAATCCATCAATATTGCCACCATGTTCCACACGGAAATGACCTTTGTAGGAAGATACCATCCAGCCCAAACCATAACTGGATAGATGCAAATCAGGTTTTTCTTTGCTGGGTAAACCTGCATTCACCACCATTTGTGCGCTCATGGCTTCGGTGGTGTAGGAGGCGGGTAAGATTTCTTTGCCATTGAATTTACCACCATTGATCCAGGTGCTTACCCAGTTGGCCATTTCTGTAACACTGCTGTTGATACTGCCGGCAGGTCCCATAGCATCAATGTTATAGTAGTCCAGTTTTTTGATGATACTATCTTTCTTCAGACCATACCCGATAGCGGCATCATCATTTTTTTCCATGTCTTTGACAGAAAAAACAGAGCGGTTCATACCCAATGGTTTGAAGAGATTGTCACGAACAGCATTCTCCCAGCTTTTGCTCATCAGTTTTTCTGCCAGTATACCTTGCAGCAGGAACATGAAATTGTTATACTGCCATTTCTCGCGTACGTGATACGTAGGCTCCATAAAGCGGATCCTTTTCATCAGGCTGTCGCGGGAACTGGTAGGGAACGCGTACCAGGAAAAATCATGCCTCGGTAAACCGGTACGGTGGCTCATCATATCGCGCACGGTTACCAGGTTGTTCATTTCGTCATTGTAAAACTTCAGATCGGTTAGATAATTACGAACAGGCTGGTCGTACTGCAGTTTACCTTCTTTCTGCAGCAACCCCAGTAAAGAAGACGTAAACGCTTTCGTACAGCTTCCGATGGCAAAAAGAGTGTTGGGCGTAACGGGTAGTTTTTTTGCAACATCGCGATAGCCAAACCCTTTGGCATAAATCACTTTGTCTTTCTCTACAACAGCTACGGCAAAACCAGCTGCGTGCCAGTCTTTGAGCACCCGCTCAAATGCCGTATCCAATCCGGCAAAACGGTCAAGCACGACTGCCGTTTTATTTTTCTTTTGTGCGGTGGAGGAAAAAGCGAGGATCACCAGACAGATCAGCTGTACAATTTTTTTCATCTTGGTAGTTTTGGTATGAAAAAGCCCGATAAATGTAAACACTTACCGGGCTAAATACAATTAAGTTCTGCTTATGTCTATACTTTTTGCAGGGCTTGCTCCATATCGGCCAGGATATCGGCAATATTTTCGATACCCACACTTAAGCGGATCAAGCCATCCGTGATCCCGTATTGGGCACGTTCTTCTTTTTTCAGTCCGGCATGACTCATGGTAGCCGGGTGCGACAACAAAGTATCTACCGTGCCGAGCGATACGGCTCTCACACACATCTGCAACCTGTCTATGAACCGGCGCCCTGCATCCAGCCCCCCTTTTAATTCAAAGCTCATCAAAGCACCGGGATGCCGCATTTGTTTCTGGCAAAGGGCATAGTCGGGGTGAGAAGTAAGTCCATTGTAATTCACATGGGCAATAGCGGGATGTTTAGCCAGGAATTCAGCGACCTGCATGGCATTGGCGCAATGGCGTTCCATGCGCAGTTCGAGTGTTTTCATGCCTTGTGTTAGGAGAAACGCATCGAAGGGATTGCTGTTGCCACCCAGCAGGGCATGCCATTTCCATACCCTGGTACGCATGTATTCGAGGTCCCTTCCCAATAACACACCGCCAATGGCAGTGCCATGCCCGTTGAGGAATTTGGTGGTGGAGTGAAACACAAAGTCAACACCATACCGGAAGGGTTGCTGCAGGTAAGGAGTGGCAAACGTGTTATCTACCGAAACCAGTTTGTTGTATTGTTTGGCGAGTTGGGTAACGGCTGCAATATCTACACATTGGATAGTAGGATTGGCCGGCGTTTCAATATGTACCAGTTTGATCTTCGGGTCATTTTTCAATGCATCTTCTACCAGTGCCAGGTTGCGCATATCAATGATGGTGGCTTTCACACCTGTATCGGCCATCAATTTGTTCAGCAGTTCATGGGTACCTCCGTATAAAGAAAAATGGGAGAGTACTGTATCGCCTGCCTGCAGTGTACTGAGAAAGAGGGTGCTCATGGCGGCCTGTCCGCTGGCATGCAATAAGGCCTTCACTTCCAAAGGATTGCCATTGGTGTCTGTGAGGCCAAAGGTTTCCAGTGCCGCAATGGTTTCTTCCGCAACTGTAAAAGTGGGGTTGCCCCAGCGGCTATAGATCTTTGTTTTATCGGCACCGGCAAAACGGTCGCTGCCCTGCTGCGCAGAATCAAACGTAAAAGTAGAAGTGGCATAGATAGGAGTGAGATGCGCATAATCGGCATTCTCCTGCCCGGACGAGTGCATGGCCACAGAACTGATACCGGTAAGGGGGATCTTTTTATTCATTATATTTAGATTGATAAAGTCAGGGTTATCATTCTGGCAAAACAGCCAGCCACTTCAAAAGTAGGATTTAACATGAAGCAAATATTAACCTCTTTTGCCCGTTACGAAAGATGGGCCAATGAACAGCTGCTCGATGTTATCTGTACACTTACAGAAGAACAGCAGCAGCGGGAAATACAAAGCAGTTTCCCTTCTATTCAGAAAACCTGCATGCATGTTTGGGATGCATCCAGTATCTGGTGGCAGCGTTTGCAGCGACACGAGCAGATCATGGTGCCCAGTCTCAGTTTTCATCCTTCTATGAAAGATATTGAGAATGGGATCTTACACCAGAATGATCAATGGGTAGACTGGCTGGAAGCATGTACCGATGCAGATCTGGAAGCATTTCTTCCCTATAAAACGATGAAAGGGGAACATCACCAGCAACCTGTGAAGGATATCATGCTGCACCTGAATAACCATGGAACTTATCATCGCGGTCAATTGGTAACCATGCTTAGGCAGGTAGGGTCGGTGGAAATACCGCAGACGGATTATATACTCTATGCCCGACGCTAGTTTCAGGGATGCTGCATAATAAAATACCCGCCTCAGGAAAGCGGGTATTTCTGTTCGATACGGTAAAAGTTTAGTAGGCCCATTTAACCCAGGTAGCACCCCAGGTAAAACCACCACCAAAAGCGGCCAGTACCAGGTTATCACCTTTTTTGAGGCGGCTCTCCCATTCCCACAAACAAAGCGGAATGGTGGCAGCAGTGGTATTGCCGTATTTCTGGATATTGATCATTACTTTCTCTTTCGATAATCCCATCCGGTTAGCTGTGGCATCAATGATGCGGAGGTTGGCCTGGTGGGGTACCAGCCAGGCAATATCATCGCCGGTTAAATGGTTGCGTTCGAGCAGTTCGGCGCTTACATCGGCCATGCCTTTTACGGCGAATTTGAATACGGGTTGTCCATCCTGGTAAGCATAATGCTCTTTGGCCAGAACGGTTTCAACGGTGGCTGGTTTTACAGATCCGCCGGCTTTCATGTGCAGGTACTGGCGGCCGCTGCCATCGGTACGTAAAATACTGTCGAGAATGCCGTTTTCGTCTGTAGATGGTTCCAGCAGCACAGCGCCGGCACCATCGCCAAAAATGATACAGGTGGCGCGGTCGGTATAGTCTACGATGGCACTCATTTTATCTACTCCCACTACCACTACTTTTTTATAGCGGCCACTTTCAATATACATGGCACCGGTGGTAAGGGCAAAGAGGAATCCGCTGCAGGCAGCACTCATATCGTATCCCCAGGCATTGGTGGCACCGATTTTATCGCAGATGATATTGGCCGTGGCGGGGAAAACCATATCCGGGGTAACAGTGGCACAGATCAAACAGTCTATATCGGTAGCGGCAAGACCTTTTTTGCGTAACAGTTCCTCTACGGCGGGCACGGCCAGATCGCTGCTGCCCAGTCCGGGTTCTTTTAAAATTCTTCTTTCTTCAATACCGGTGCGGGTACGGATCCATTCATCGTTGGTATCCACCATCTTTTCGAGGTCAAAATTGGTAAGTTTGGTTTCGGGTACATAACCGCCTACGCCGGTAATCGCTGCTCTGATTGTAGTCATATATTTTGCTAAGATTGGCGCAAATATCCATAAGATTTCCATATTATCTCATTCTCCGGCTTTGTATTCAGCTTCCCGGCTTTGAAATTCAATGAATTCTAACAGTTGTTAGCGAAATACAGCTTCTCTGGATTCGGTGGCTTTTTGGATAGAAATGAGGGTATAAATTGCCCGTTTTGGGTAATAAAGTTAGCCGGCAGAACCTTTTTTAACATATTTTTGAAAAAGCTATGATCGCTTTTGTTCGAGGACATTTTGCCGTTAAAACCCCTGCCCGTGTAGTGGTTGATGTAAATGGGGTAGGATATGAGTTACAGGTGAGCCTGAATACCTATGCTGCCATCAGTAATAAAGAAAGCGGTCAGCTCTTTACTTACCTGCATATTACCGAGAATGCACAAACCCTGTTCGGTTTTGCCGAATGGGCCGAGAAAGAAATGTTCCTGCACTTGATCAGCGTATCCGGGGTAGGCGCATCCACTGCCCGGATGATGCTGTCAGGCATGCGGCCCGATGAAATTGCCCGCGCCATTGTGCAAGGCAACACCCGGCAGCTGGAAGGTATCAAAGGGATTGGTAAGAAATCGGCGGAAAGACTGATCGTTGAATTGCGGGATAAGCTGGGCAAACTGTCGCTGGACCCTGCCGTTCCGGTTGCAGCTTTCCAATCGGTGGATGCAGATGCGGTAAACGCACTGGTGGCACTGGGAATTGGCAAAGCCGTTGCAGAGCAGGCAGTGAAAAAAACAATGACAACACAAACATCCGATTCTTCGCTGGAAGATATCATTAAACAAGCACTTAAAAACCTATAGTCTATCGCCTCCATTTCTACCTAACCAGTTATTGAATCTATCGTTTCTACCTGTACTTAACCAAGCGTAACTGTTTGAAGGCTATTCGTCATTTACTGATCCCTTTATTCCTGCTGTCTGCGGGTGTTAACCTGTATTCGCAGCAGAAAGATTCTGTGCACTATCCCATCAGCGACAGAAGGGGCGATCCTTTGTCAAACCAGAGCAAGAACCCTTTTGATATCCGCGATAACTCCCTCATCAAAAGAGAGATTGAATACGATCCCAAAACCAAACAGTATTATGTGATCGAAAAGATCGGGAGCAAGTATTACCGTACGCCTACGGTCTTAACCTACGATGAGTTCTGGCGCATCCAGTCGCGCAAAGCGGAAGAGGAGTATTTCAAAAAAAGGGCAGCCGCATTAACTACCCTCAATCTCAAATCGCCAAGGCCTAAAATGCGGGTCTACGATAAACTGTTCGACCGTATTTTCGGCACATCTGCCAACGGCTTAAAAGTGGATATCCGGCCCACCGGTGAAGTGAATATCATGGCCGGTTACCAGGGGCAGAATATCAAGAACCCTACTTTACCCGAAAGGGCGAGAAAGAATGGCGGTTTTGATTTTGACATGAACGCCAAGCTGAATGTAAATGCCAATATCGGCGATAAGCTGAAGTTTCCCATCAATTACAGTACCATCTCCAATTTTGGTTTTGATAACCAACTGAAACTGGATTACAAGGGAATGGATGATGAGATCATCAAAAGCCTGGAAGCAGGTAATATTTCTTTTCAATCCAGAAGTATCCTGATGCCGAGTGCGCAGAATCTGTTCGGGGTAAAAACGCAATTGCAGTTTGGTAAGTTATTTGTAACCGGCGCTATCGCTAACCAGCGGTCTACCCGGCAGTCGGTAGGATTGCAGGGCGGCGCGGCTACCACCAATTTCAATAAAAAGCTGAATGATTATGAAGAGAACCGTCACTTTCTCTTAGGGCAGTATTTCCGGGATAATTATAACAAAACCATGGCCAAGCTGCCGGTTGTAAACTCGCAGGTGCAGATCCAGAAAATGGAAGTATGGGTTACCAACCGAACCGGCGCCACTACCGATGCCAGAGATATTGTGGGTTTGATGGACCTTGCTGAATCCAAACCCTATAACCCCAATGTACGATCGCTTACCACCAATCCTTTACTCGCCAATGGTGCCAATGATTTGTATGCATCGCTGGTAGCCAATCCTGCTGCCCGGAATCCCGCCGCAGTAAATTCACTGTTATTGTCTAAGGGGTTGCGGCCGGTAGATGATTATGAAAAAACTTTTGCGCGTAAACTCAATCCATCCGAATATTATTTTAACCCGCAGGCGGGATTTGTGTCCATCAATGTGCCGTTACAGTCTGATGAAGTGTTGGCAGTAGCCTACCAGTATACCTATAACGGACGGGTATACCAGGTAGGTGAGTTATCGCAGGATGTAGCACTGGATTCTTCCAGAGGTGTACAGAAAGTATTGTTCCTGAAATTATTGAAAGCCACTTCCCAGCGGGTAGAATTGCCTACCTGGGGATGGATGATGAAAAACGTGTATTCACTGGACCTGTTCGGAGGTATTCAGCAGGATGGATTTCAGTTGAACGTATTATATGAAGAACCCAGCGGTGGATTAAAAAGATATTTACCGGAAAGTTCTCCCGCGGTGGATGGAAAATCACTGTTACGGATCCTGAACCTGGACCGGTTGAATAACCGGAACGACCCGCAACCGGATGGGGTTTTCGATTACATAGATGGCTTTACAATTTTACCGCAGATGGGGCGTGTGATCTTCCCGGTACTGGAACCCTTTGGCCGCGACCTGGATTCGCTGGCATTTGCCGGGCAGCCCGCTGCCATGAAAAAGAAATACGTATACTACCAGTTATACGATTCTATCAAAGCCATTGCAGAAACCTATGCCAACCTGAACCGTTTTGTGATGCAGGGGCAGGTAAAAGGAAGTGCCGGCGGTTCTGAAATTAACCTGAATGCATTTAATATTCCGCAGGGATCAGTAACGGTAACGGCCGGTGGACAGATATTGCGCGAAGGACTGGATTATACAATTGATTATAACCTCGGTGTGGTAAAAATCCTGAATGCAGGTATTCTCAGTTCAAATATTCCTGTGAAAGTTTCTTTCGAGAACAATGCTGGCTTTGGCATACAGCAGCGGAATTTTACAGGTCTGCGACTGGATTATGTGGCCAATAAAAAACTAACGCTGGGTACTACATTCATGCGCTTGTCTGAAAGACCCTTCTTCACTAAAATGGGCTATGGAGATGATCCTATCAGTAACAGCATGTATGGGTTTGATGTTAGTTACCGGTCAGAATTACCGGGTCTTACCAGGATGCTGGATAAATTGCCTTTTTATTCCACGAAAGCTAAATCGAGCATCACCGCTTATGGCGAAGCAGCGATGCTGAAACCCGGTCACCCATCACAGATAGGCAAGGGAGATAACGGGTTGATTTTTATAGATGATTTTGAAGGCACCCGTACCAGTATTGATCTGCGTTTTCCACTGGTTGCCTGGGCACTGGCATCTACGCCACAGGGTAATCCTAGATTTCCGGAAGCTACTTTAAACGATACACTGGATTATAATTATAACCGCGCCAAGCTGGCCTGGTATAATATTGAACCCAACCTGCAGGACAGGAACAGTCCGAATAACCCCTTACGCCGCGATCTCACAGAATTGAGTGATCCACGCGTAAGACAGGTATTCACCAACGAACTGTTTCCGCAACGTACTACCAATATCACCGATGTACAGGCATCTACTTTTGACCTGGCTTATTATCCTTCAGAAAAAGGTCCGTATAATTTTGAAACAAGAAGAACAGAGCTGGACGCGAGTGGAAGACTGCTTCGCCCCGCCAACCGTTGGGGAGGTTTGATGCGCTCGATAGACCAGACAGATTTTGAAACGGGTAATATTGAGTATATCGAATTCTGGGTGCAGAATCCATTTATCAAAACACCCACTAGTAAGGGTGGAAAATTGTTTCTGAACCTGGGTAATGTAAGTGAAGATATTTTAAAGGATGGGAAGCGTTTTTACGAGAACGGCATGAATACGCCGAATATTCTTTCTGCGGTGGATAGTACCAATACCTGGGGTAAAACACCGGTGAACCCGATACAGATCACGCAGGCATTCAGCAATGATCCCAACGACAGGCCTTACCAGGATGTAGGACTGGATGGATTGGATGATGATGCAGAAAGAAGGAAGAAGGGGTATGTGCTGAATAAGATTGCGGCTAATTTCGGAACGGCTTCTCCTGTATACCAGAAAGCACTGGCAGACCCGGCAGGTGACAACTATAAATGGTACCGCGATCCCAGTTTTGATCCATTGGGTACAGGTATTCTGGGCAGGTATAAGAATTTTAATAATCCGCAGGGTAATTCACCGATTGCCACTACCGGCGGACAGTTTACTTCTGCTGCTACCCTGTATCCCGATAATGAAGACCTCAACAGGGATAATACACTGAATGAAACAGAATCGTATTACGAATATGAGATTGAGCTGAAGCCGGGTATGGCTGTGGGTGTTACGCCATTTGTTACAGATAAGAGAACGGTGAATGTAAATTCTCCGGATGGGGTACGCCGTACCGAAGACTGGTTCCTGTTCCGTATCCCGATCAAGGGATATGCGAGAAAGATCGGTAGTATCCCGGATTTTAAATCGATCCGTTTTGCGCGATTGTACCTGACAGATTTTGAAGATTCTGTGGTGCTTCGTCTGGCACGTTTGGACCTCGTGCGTAACCAATGGCGCCAGTTCATTTACAATATTGATACTACCGGATCTTATACGCCGATCAACAATGCGGCAGGTACGGTATTAAACACGTTAGCCGTTAACCTCGAAGAGAACAGCAGCCGGCAGCCGGTTAATTACCTGATGCCTCCCGGTGTAGAAAGGGTGCAGTTGTTAAGCAACAACGGTGTGAACCTGCAGCAGAATGAACAGGCGATGAGTTTGAAGATCAGTAACCTGCAGAGTGGAGATGCCCGTGGGGTATTTAAAACCATGAACCTGGATATACGGCAGTATGGTAAACTGTCGATGTATGTGCATGCCGAATCCGTACCCGGTCAACGGCCGGTGAGGGATAATGAACTGAATGCGATTATCCGGATCGGGCAGGATTTCCTGAATAACTATTATGAAATCAAGATTCCGCTGAAGGTAACTCCTCCGGGAAATTATCCGCGCGGACAGGAAGACAAGGTTTGGCCGGCGGAGAATAATCTTGATTTCAGTTTACGTTCGTTGATCGATCTTAAATTAACGCGGAACAATGCAGGGGCTACGGTAACCAAAATATTCCGGCAGACCATCGATAATAAAACCATTTCCATTTTGGGGAACCCTAACCTGGGCGAAGTAAGAGGGATTTTGTTCGCCATCGAAAATCCTTTGAAACAGGATGGGGCCATTATTACAACAGAAGTGTGGGCCAATGAACTCCGTTTATCGCAACTGGATGAGAATGGCGGATGGGCCGCATTGGGAAGGATTGACCTTACCCTGGCAGACCTGGGTACCTTAACCGTTTCGGCAAACACGCATACACAGGGATTTGGCACCATTGAGCAGCGGGTAAACGAGCGTGCCAAGGAAAACCTGGTACAGTTTGATGCCGCTGCCAGTATTGATGCAGGTAAACTGATCCCCAAACAGGCGAGGATCTCTTTGCCCGTATATGCCAGCATCAACAGAACGGTACTTACGCCACAGTTTGATCCGTATGATCTGGATGTACGGTACAAAGAGAAACTGAATTCCTCCTCCAAAGAGAAAAGGGATTCGATCAAAAACGTGGCATTGGATCAGACCACCATTAAAACCATCAATTTTACCAATGTGCGTTTCCTGCCGGGTAATGCCAAGCCCGGACTATTAAACATCAGTAATTTTGATTTCAATTATTCCTATTCGCAGATTACACAAAGCAGTCCGGTAATCTTGCAGAATTCTGTCACAAAACAACGCGGTGGTGTAGGGTATACATTTGTAGGATCATCCACTTATATAGAGCCTTTCAAAAAAATCATTCGTACACAAACGCCCTGGTTGGCCCTGTTCCGTGATTTCAACTTTAACCTGCGGCCTTCTTTTCTGAGTTTTCGGGCCGATATCAACCGACAGTTCGGGGAATTTATTCCACGGATCGTTAATACCATCGATAGCAAAGTAGAGCGGGTTGATACAACTTATGATAAGTATTTTACCTTCGACCGTTACTATGGTATGCGCTGGGATCTTACCCGTTCACTGAATTTCGATTTTTCAGCTACCAATAATGCAAGGATCGATGAGCCTTATGGCAGACTGGATACCAAAGCCAAAAAAGATACGGTGCGTGATAATTTCTTTAAAGGAGGAAGGAATACGCTTTACCAGCAGAAAGCCACATTAGGTTATACCTTACCGCTGAATAAGTTCCCGCTTACAGACTGGATCACGGCCCGTTATACTTACGGAACATCTTATAATTGGATTGGTGCCAGCAGGCTGGCGATGAATCTGGGTAACACTATCGAGAACTCGCAGGAAAATACACTGAATGCGCAGTTCAATTTTGCAAGCCTGTATAATAAATCCAAATGGCTGCGGGCGCTCGATAATATTCCGGCACCCAAACCCAAACCCGATCCCAAACGGCCGGCTGTGGTAAAAGATGTTAATCAGAAATCGGCCCTGGGTACGGATATTCCTGCCAAAGCCGAAGTGGTGAAAGGACTCAAAGGCAAAAAGCGCAGAGAGGCATTGAAGAAATGGCGCGCTATGAAACGGGATGCCCGGATCGCAGAAAGATTATTGAAGGCCAATGAGCCCACAGAATTAAATGGCTTCACACGCACGATCGGCAAGTTTATTACCATGGTACGTAATGTGAATGTACAGTACTCAGAAAACTACCGTAGCCGTTTACCGGGTTATATGGACAGCTCCAAGTATTTAGGACAGAACTGGAGCAGCATGGCGCCGGGCCTGGATTATGTATTTGGCAAACAACCCGATGCCAACTGGCTCGATAAAAAAGGATCACAGGGTTTAATTACGCGCGATAGTACTTTCAATTTCCTGTTCCGGCAGAACTTTGAACAGCGTTTAAGTATTACAGCGCAACTGGAACCGATCAGGGAATTTGTGATCGATATTAACCTGGATAAATCTTTTACCAAAGAGTATTCAGAATTGTACAAAGACACTACCGGAAGGGCAGGGCTCAGTCACCTGAATCCATTGGCCAGCGGCGGATTTAATGTGTCGTATATTTCATTTGGTACTTTATTTGGTCAGCAGAACCCGAACGAGATCTCTGCTACTTTCCGGACCTTTGAAGCCAATCGACTGATTGTAAGTAAACGGGTGGCAGAGCAGAATCCCTACTGGCAGGCATTGCCGGCAGGACAGAAATTCACTTCCGACGGATATGCCAAAGGATATGGCAGGTATGCACAGGATGTATTGGTGCCGGCTTTTCTGGCAGCATACACCAAAAAGGATCCGAACAGTATTCCTTTGATCAAACAATCCAATGCCAAAATCAGCTCAAATCCATTCAGTGGTATTTTACCCAAGCCTAACTGGAAAATGACCTATACCGGGTTGAGTAAATATCCGGCCCTGGCTTCGGTGTTCAGCAATATCGTCATCACGCATGGTTATAATGGTAACCTGAGTATGAACAGCTTTAACAGTGCGCTGTTGTACCAGGATCCATTCCGGTTCAGTGCGCCTGGTTTCATTGATACGGTTAGCGGTAACTTTATTCCCTTCTTCCTGGTACCGAATATTACGATCAAAGAAGGTTTTGAGCCGTTGATAGGAATTGATGTAACTACTGTTAACCAGTTGAATGTAAAATTCGAATACCGGAAAAGCCGGCAGTTAAGTCTGAGCCTGATTGATTACCAGTTAAGTGAGAGCCGCAGTACAGAGTGGGTATTTGGTGCCGGACTGCGTCAGAAAGGAGTGAAGTTGCCATTCAGGTTACCGGGCTCCAAGGGTAAAACATTGCAGAATGACCTGAATATCCGTCTCGATCTATCTATGCGTGATGTGGCTACCAGCAACAGTCGCCTGGACCAGGCCAATGCCTATGGTACCGGCGGACAAAAAGAGATCTCTATTCAACCCTCTATCGATTATGTATTGAATAACCGGATCAATATCAAGTTCTTCTTTGATCAGCGGAAAGTGATACCATATATCTCCACCTCCGCACCAATCACCAATACCAAAGCGGGGATCAATGTGCGGATCTCGCTGGCGCAGTAAAATAAAAGAGTTCTATTTAGGTGAGTGTATAATGGTTCATTACCGTAAAAAGAAATCTCCCGATAGTTTGTTACGTACAAACCTTCGGGAGATTTTTATTGCATTTCGCTTTTAACGAAACCAACAGCAAATGGTTAGTTTTTTCTGAATGCCCATTTAAACATTTCTTTCCAGCTTACTTTTTTGCCATACATCAGGATGCCGGTACGGTAGATCTTGGCGCTGAGCCAGGTGGTTAACAGGAAACCGCCTATCAGCGATAGCATACTCAGGCCCAATTGCCAGTAAGGAACCGTTCCTGGAATACCATAAGCGATCCTTGCCATCATTACCATGGGTGAGCTGAAAGGGATGATACTGGCCCAAACCGCCATTGGGGTGCTGGGATCCTGTACCGCATTGGTCATGATAATAAAGGAGAAGATGATGGGCATGGTGATGGGTAGCATCAGGCTTTGTGCATCCTGTGGATCTTCATTTACCACACTACCCACGGCAGCAAACAAAGCTGCATAGAATAAGTATCCGCCTAAAAAATAAAATATAAAACACAGAATGATCACGGGCCAGTTGGCAGTGCTGAACGTGTGCTGCATCTTATAGATCTGTTGTGCCGCATCACCTGCTTGTGTCATTCCGCCACCGGGCATTTGTCCATTGGCCTGTTGCAGGGTTTTTACCTGTTCCATCACATCATGCGGGATAAAAGCCTGTGCAGCTGTGGTAAGTCCGATAATGAGTATGATCCACATGAGAAACTGGGTTAGTCCAACAGCACCGATACCGATGATCTTTCCCGCCATCAGCTGGAAGGGTTTTACGCTGCTGACCATTACCTCTGCAATACGGTTGGTTTTTTCTTCCATCACTCCGCGCATTACCATGGCACCATAAATGAACATGGTGATATAAATGAGCATGCCACTGCCAAAACCGATACCGTATGATAGACCTGCGCTGCTTTCTTTAACACCTTCTCCATTCTCTTCCACCGCCTTCAGTTCGGCATATTGCGATTGCTGGTGAATGGAGTCCAGTTGTGCTTTATCAATACCTGCAGTCTGCAGCATATTATCTTCAATAGCGGCATTGATGCGTTCTGAAATGGCACTTTCAGTGGTGATGCTGATCCGTTTTTTTGAGCGGATGAGGTAGTTCATCTTACCCGTAGAATCAAATTTCGGGATGAGGATGATGTCTGAATAGCCCTTTTGCAGGTAATTGCTTGTGTCTACCCCTTCCGGAAACTCAAAAGCCAAAGCTTTGGTGCTTTTGATATTGCCTTTGAAAAAACCGTTCTGGTCAATCACGGCGATTTTACGTTCATCCTTCCCCTTGATCGAAAGGAAAGTGGTACCGGCGATCAGTACCACGATCAGTAGCGGCATTAATATGGTGGTGAGTACAAAACGTTTGTTTTTTACCCGGGTAAGGTATTCTCTTTGTATGATGAGTAATGTTTTATTCATAAATGCAGTTTGTAGAATGGTTGGTTGAAAGGAAAATTATGGGTTTACCGGTTGAAAAGCCCTGCTGGTAGCGCGGGTACCTTCTACCAGGTTAATAAAGATTTCGTTGAGTGAAGGAAGCACTTCATGGAAAGCTTCAATGGTCAGGTTCTGTTGCAGTAAGTGTTGTAACACATCATTACTCCGGTAACCATCCCTGATCTTAACGGTTAAGCGATGGGCTTTCTGGTCGGTGATTTCAAAGGATGGAGCCGTGAGACTGGCAGGTACTTCTCCCAGCTGGATCGCAAATTTATTTTCCTTGAATTGTTGTTTGATATTGGCCACGGTACCATCCAGGATCTTTTTACCCAGGTTCACCAGCACGATATGATCGCAGATCTCTTCTACCTGTTCCATACGGTGGGTGCTGAAAATAATGGTGCTACCCCTTTGTGCCAGTCCGTAGATCTCATCTTTGATCAGGTTGGCATTTACCGGATCCAGTCCGCTGAAAGGTTCATCCAGGATAATGAGTTTGGGTTCGTGTAAAACAGTGGTTACAAACTGCAGTTTCTGGCTCATACCCTTGCTCAGGTCTTCCACTTTTTTGTTCCACCAGGTTTCCATCTCCAGGCGTTTGAACCAGAATTTGATCTTCGTCATGGCTTCGCTCTTGCTCAGGCCCTTCAGTTGCGCCAGGTAGAGTGCCTGCTCACCGATCTTCATCTTTTTATACAACCCGCGTTCTTCTGGCATGTAGCCTATTTTGATGATGTCGTTTTCCGGGTCAAATGTTTTGCCATCGAACCGGATATCACCGCTATCGGGGTAAAAAATGCCTGTGATCATTCTCAACAGGGTGGTTTTACCGGCGCCATTGGGTCCGAGCAGGCCAAAAATGCTTCCTTTTTCGATAGAGAAACTGATATCATCCACGGCTTTCTGGGTAGCATAATACTTCTTCAGGTTACTGAGTTCAAGGATCTTGTTCATAAGGGTTGGGTTGTACTCAAATGTAGGGTATATTTTTCTGCTTGGTTAGTAGCCGGTTTTACCTAATTATTACAGCTGGCCCGGGAAAAACGATACATTTGCCGTCATTAAAAAAACAGATAAGTTATGTGGAAGAAGTTTGTGTTGCCTGTATTGATGACCAGCGTCTTGATCATTTCTACCGGATGGGGCTTTCTGGTGCATAAAACGGTTCATCAGTTAGCGGTATATGAGTTACCCGAAGCCATGCTGCCTTTTTTTTACCAGCAGATGGACTACCTGGTAACCCATGCCCCCAGGCCGGATATGCGCAGGAACGAAGACAGTGCAGAAGCCACCAAACACTTTATTGATCTGGAAATGTTTGGAGAACAGGCGGCTACGAAAATGCCGCTGGACTGGAACCGCGCCGTTCAGAAGTATACAGCCGACAGTTTGTTGAAGTATGGGTATGTACCTTATCATGTTGTGTACATTAAAGAGAAACTGACAGCGGCATTCCGTACGCAGAACAAAGACAGTATCCTGTTTTATGCGGCCGATCTGGGGCATTATATCGGGGATGCCCACGTGCCCTTGCATACCACGGTTAATTATGATGGCCAGTTAACCGATCAGAAAGGATTACATAGCCTTTGGGAATCGATGATCCCGGAAATTGAGATCGGCAATTATTCGCTCTATTCTACGCACAAAGCCTCTTACCTGAAAAAACCAGCCGAAGCGATCTGGCAGGCAGTTCGGAATGCGGCGAAATTGGTGCCGGATATGTTGCTCAAGGAAAAGGAAGTAAGTAAGGGATTTACGGAGGAGCAGAAATTTCGGGTGCAGATCCGCAGGGGGAAGGAAACCAAAAGTTATACAACAACTTTTGCCAAGGCTTACGCGGCAGCGTTGGGTACTACTATTAATGACCAGTTACGGAGTTCGGCAGACCTGATCGCCGATTTCTGGTATACCAGTTGGGTAGATGCCGGTAAACCGGATCTTACCCGGATCAACACAGGTTGGTCTGAAGGGGCAGAACAGCAACTGGCAGCGGAGTTAAAAGCCTTCCATGAAAATAAACTGTTGGAAAACAAACTGTTACTCTCCAAAAAAGCAGAAACAAAGGCCGGCGAATAAACAGGTATAACTACTTGTTAAAATAGGGTGTAAAAACGGTTGTCTATCGATAGCCGTTTTTTTATTTTGAGGAACTTTTAGTTCCGGCTTTGAGAAAATTGTAACTATCCTATGAAATTCTATATCAATAACCTGGCAGAGCTGTTCAGTCTGGTGGTGGCCATTATCTATTATCCCTACCTTAAGCGTACTGTAATGAAATGGTTTCTGCCGTTTTTGGCGTTTGTGTTTGTAGGAGAAATGTATGTGAACTACATAAGTGTAATAATAGGAAACACTTTAGCTATTAATAATTTTATTGCGATTGGAGAGTCAGTTTTCTATGGTTACTTTTTTTATAGCTTATCTAGGTATAGATGGGCAAAAAAAATTATTGTGATTCTTACGGTAATTAGTGTTCTAAGCAGTCTCGCTTCGCTAGCGTTTGTGTATAGTAATCCTAGTTTTCTTTATTTTAACCTAATTTTTTTGGCTCTCGTACTTTCAGTTGTTTCACTAATTTATTTGTATTCTAAATTTAGTACGGATGAAAATGGCGTGTATTTATTGTCGGAATCAGGTTTTTGGGTGGCATTTGGTGTTGCATTGTTCTTTTCTGGCGTTAGTGTTGTGTTCTCTCTGCATGACTTAAGTTTGAGATATAATCTCAGATTATTTGGTGTTAGATTGCACAATATTGTACCTCAAATACTAAGCGTATTATTATACCTCAGCCTCTCAACTGCCATCATTCTATGCAAAAAGAAAACCAGGATTTCGTTATAGCCATCATCAGTGGTACCTTATTTATACTGCTGTTTGGTTTTATTGCCTTTCTGGTGGTGGTGAATTATGTACGCAGTAAGCGAAAACTGCTACAGGAGAAAATCGAACGGGAAGCTGCATTCCAGAAAGAACTGATGCAGGCCCAGATGGAAATGCAGGAACATACGTTTCGTTCCATTGCCCAGGAGATCCATGATAATATCGGGCAAATCCTGGGATTGATCAAACTGAATGTAAACCTGCTGGGTTTTGAAATGAAAGGAAATGAAATAGTTGCCACACTCGGCGAACAAACCAAAAAAGCGATAGCGGAATTACGCGACCTGGGAACTACTTATCATACCGATAAGCTGGCGGAACAGGGGCTCATCGTTGCTGCCAGACACCAACTGAACCAATTACAGAAAACCGGTTTTTTTGAAACCTCTTTTCAGTCGGAATTTGAGAAATTGAGCATTGAAAAGAATAACATGATTTTTTTATACCGCATGTTACAGGAAGCTTTGAATAATATTGTAAAACATGCGGGTGCCAACAAGATCTGGTTGTCGATCTATTCGCACGAAGAGGAAGTATATATTACCCTGCGGGATAACGGCAGAGGATTTAATCCCACTGATCAGACTTTTAAACCGGGTATCGGTTTGAACAGTATGCAGGAAAGAGCTGCAATGATCAATGTTCGTGCAGAAGTGAAAAGCATACCCGGGGAAGGAACTACCGTCAATTTTATTTTTAAGCAAAAGAATCTATGATCCGGATAGCACTTGTTGATGATCATGTGGTACTCAGGAACAGCCTGGGTATCATGCTGGAAAAAATACCCGGCTATGAAATCGTTTTTGAAGCCGATAACGGGTTGCATCTGATCAAACAGCTAAAAGAAAATCCCATACCGGATATCATTCTGCTCGATATAACAATGCCCGGCATGGATGGCGGCGAAACAGCCCGTTGGTTAAAACAGGAATACCCCGACATCAAGGTACTGGTAGTAACCATGCTCAAAAGTGATCCAGCCATCATCCAACTCATTAAAAAAGGGGCCAGGGGTTATCTCCTCAAAGATTGCGAACCATCGGAACTGATCACCGCTATCAATGCTGTCTGCGAAACAGGGTATTACTACAATGAACTTTTTACCCCGGGTATGAAAGCACAGAGTCTTTTGCACAATCACACATCACTCAGTACCAGGGAGATCACGTTTTTGCGATGGGCCTGTACAGACCTGACACATAAGGAGATAGCAGCAGAAATGCAGGTAAGTCCCAGAACCATAGATGGTTACAGAGATTCCCTTTTCAGGAAACTGAATGTGACATCCAGGGTAGGTATTGTTGTGTTTGCCCTTAAAAACGGGTTTGTTCAGTTATAAAGTAATTCCGGTTCTCAAAAAACGGGATTTTTCCCGTATGCCGGTTCACATCCACTAATTAGTTTTACAGTGCAAAGAGAAGTAAACAGGCCTGATAACCATTTTGCCTGTTAAGCAGAAGTAGCGGCCCAATACCGGGGGGAATTTGGAACCGCTATTTCTGCCTCTTTCAAAAATTTGGATAATCAATTTTTCAGTTCGGCAAGTAACTGTTCAATTGTTTTTGGAAAGGAGAGGTTTTACCTCTCTTTTTGTATAATTACCTGTGCAACTCTTTCCCCATCCATCGCCGCACTGATAATACCACCCGCATAACCGGCACCTTCCCCGCAGGGATACAGGTTCTGTACCTGTGGATGCGACAAAGCCACCCCATCGCGGGGTATGCGTACCGGAGAAGAGGTCCGGCTCTCTGTGGCTACCGCCACCGCTTCATTGGTCAGATAACCCCGCATCTTTTTACCAAAAGCCTGGAATCCCTTTTGCAGACTTTGGTAAATAAAACCCGGCAGTACCGTTCGCAGATCTGCGGATACTACGCCGGGGAGGTAACTGCAATCGGGCAGGCTGGCCGAGGTTTTTTTGTAACAGAAATCCTCCATTCTCTGTGCGGGAGCCTGTAGCTTTCCGCCCCCGGCCTGGAAAGCGGCTTTCTCTATTTCCTGCTGAAAATATAAAAGGGCCAGCGGATCTTTTTCAGTCACTTTGTCTTTTCGGTTTAACTGGTTCAGGTAAGCCAGCGCATCTGCCATTTCTACCTGTACCACCATACCACTGTTGGCAAAGGGATTGTTTCTTTTACTGGGACTCCAGCCATTTACCACCAATTCGCCCGGACTGGTAGCTGCCGGTGCAATGATGCCGCCCGGACACATACAGAAACTGAAAACACCCCTTTCATTCACCTGTTCTACCAATCCGTAGGAAGCAGGTGGGAGATGCGCATCTCTGACTGTGCAATGGTATTGGATGTTATCGATCAGGGTTTGCGGATGTTCAATACGAACGCCCAGCGCAAAAGGTTTGGGTTCTATCAGTAACCCTTTGTGGTGCAGTAGGTGAAAAATATCCCTGGCCGAATGGCCGGTAGCCAGTATCGCCGCATCGCCGTTGATTGTTTCTCCATCGGCAGTGCGTATCCCTTTTAAAGTATTGTCAGTGATGAGAAGGTCCGTTACTTTCTTCTCAAACAGAAAAATGCCTCCGCATTCCCTGATCTGCTCGCGGATGGCGGTAATGATATGGGGTAATTTATTGGTGCCGATATGCGGATGTGCTTCATACAGGATCCGTTCATCGGCCCCGAAACGCCAGAACAGGTGCAGGATCCGGTTAATATCGCCCCGTTTGCTGCTTCTGGTGTAGAGCTTGCCATCACTGTAAGTACCGGCGCCCCCTTCACCAAAACAATAATTGCTTTCAGGATTCACCACTCCTTCTTTGTTGAGCGCAGCCAGGTCGCGGCGGCGTGCTTTTACATCTTTTCCTCTTTCCAGTACAATCGGCTGTATACCCGCTTCGATCAGCTGCAATGCAGCAAAAAGTCCTGCAGGCCCTGCACCAATAATGATCACTTTGGTTTTGGCCCTGCTTACATCGGGGAAATGAATGGGTAAACTATGCCGCTGTTCAAAGGGTTCGTTTGCAAAAGCTTTGACGGTGAGATTGATCCATACCTGGCTACGGCTGCGTGCATCGATGGATTGTTTGCTTTTGTAAAAACCGGTAACCTGTTCCTGCGGCAAACCCAATGACTGGGCGATATACTGCCGGATGGTAGCTTCATCGGCAGCTTCTGCCGGTTTGAGTTTGAGTGCGATATCTTTTTGCATACTGTTAGGTATTTATCCTAAAAAGCAGGGAACTTTTGGAAAGTTTTAAACTTTCCAAAAATGGATTAAAAGGGTAGGTCGTCAATATTGTCCGATGGCGGCGGCATGTCATTGTAATTCACCGAATCGTTACTGCCACTGCTTTGGCCCAGTTTCATGGTTTCCATGCGCCAGGCATCCAGGTTGGTGATATAATTCTCCCGGCCATCCTTTACCCATTTGGTTCCCTTGATGTTGAACTGCACTTTTACCTCATCGCCCAGGTTGAACCTGTCGGGCATGGAGGTTCTATCCTGCACACATTGGAACTTTACATAATTGGTAATCACGCGCCCCCCAATATCTTCTGATTTCTCGATCACAAATTCGCGTGTTTTGAACGTTTCTTTGCGCTGTACGATCTCAAATACAGCTACCAGTTTTCCAACAATTTCGTAAGACATGTCTGATTATTTAAAGAGCCCAAAAGTAGGATTAAAATCTGCTTTGGGTTCAAAAAAACGCTTTCATGGCTGCATTAATATTGTACCTTTCAGAGAATAAGCCCGTTTACCCATGCGCAGGATTTTTTCTTTTATTTCCTTCCTCTTTTTTGGTACCAGTTCCTGCACCAGTATCCAGCCGGTTACGTCGCTTTCCTTTACCGATTACCGGATAGCCAAAGAAGCCAGAACCGATACGGCATTGGCCGGCATGCTGGCTCCTTACCGGTTAACCATGGATGCTGCCATGAACAAAGTGATCGGTTTCTCCAATAATCAAATGAATGCCAGGCAACCCGAAAGTGGGTTGGGTAATTTTATGGCAGACGGAATCCGCATAATGGCCGAAAAAAAGTATGGGAAAAAGGTGGATGCGGGTTTTATCAACCAGGGAGGTATACGGTCCTATATCTCCCAAGGTAATATCACCGTGGGCAAGATCTTTGAACTGATGCCGTTCGATAACCTCGTGGTGCTGCAGGAAATGAAGGGGTCGGTAATGCAGCAATTCCTGGATAAAATGGCAGCCGATGGTGGCTGGCCGGTATCGGCAGGGGTTGTAATGGAGATCAAGGATAAAAAAGCGATCAATGTCAGTATTAACGGTAAACCACTGGATCCGGCAGCGGTTTACCTGATAGCCAATTCAGATTATGTGGCCAATGGGGGAAGCGATTGTGATATGTTGCGCCGGATTCCGCAGCAAAACAAAGGTTATCTCTTGCGGGATGCCCTGATCGAATTTGTATCAGACTTCACCCGCCAGGGGAAACCACTGGATTATTCCATCGAAAAAAGGGTTGTCAATGTCAATTAACAGAAGAAAATTCTTACAACAGGCTGCTGCTGCCGGTGGAGCGCTGGCTGTTACGCCCTTATTAGCTGCGGCTGAACCGCCGGCAGTAAAAAGAATTACCATATTACATACCAATGATGTGCATAGCCGGTTAGACCCTTTCCCCATGGATGGTAGCCGTAACCAGGGCTTGGGGGGTGTAGCTGCCCGGGCGGCCCTGATCCAGGAGATCCGTGACGAGGGTGGTGAAGTATTGTTACTGGATGCCGGCGATATCTTTCAGGGAACCCCTTACTTTAATATGTATAAGGGAGAGCCGGAAATGAAAGCCATGCAAAAAATGGGTTATGATGCAGCTACCATGGGAAACCATGATTTTGATGCCGGATTGGAAAATTTTGCTGCCCAGTTAAGCCATGTTCAGTTCCCGATTATCCTCTGCAACTACGATTTTTCCGGAACGGTGATGGAATCAAAGTTCCAACCTTATAAAATTTTTCAGAAAGGCGACCTGAAGATCGGTGTATTGGGTGTGGGGATAGAACTGAAAGGGCTGGTGCCTGAGAACCTGTACGGAAAGACGGTTTACCTGCATCCCATAGAATCGGCCAACCGAACAGCGGACCTCCTGCGTAAACAGGGCTGTGATATGGTGATCTGCCTCTCGCATCTTGGCGATAAATATGATGATGACAAGGTCAGTGATGAGATATTGGCCAAGGAATCCTTTGATATAGACCTGATTATCGGGGGGCATACCCACCGTTTCTTCACCGAACCCCGGAAATACCCTAATCGAAGGGGGGGAGATACCGTGGTAAACCAGGTAGGCTGGGCCGGGATTCAACTGGGGCGGCTGGACTATAGTTTTTCAGGTTACAAAAAGAAAAATCTGTCGAATGCCCATACTGTAGTTATAGGGAAAAAAACAAGGGAATAAAAAATTTTTTTTTCAACATAAAGTCTACATATTCGCAACCCCAATTTATTTTTTTTACTTATCCACATGTGGAAAAAAATAGATAACTTGAAGGCTTGGGATAAGTAATAAAGCAGAATAGTATAACTCATTATAAATTCTTTCTTTTTGTATGGCTAAGAACGCTGAATCAGTCTGGAGCAATTGTTTAAAGATCATCAAAGACATTGTAGAATGGCAACATTTTAAAACATGGTTTGAACCGATTACCCCTGTTGAATTAAAAGCGAATGTTTTAATGATACAGGTTCCCAGTCAGTTCTTTTATGAATACCTCGAAGAGCATTATGTGAACCTGCTGGCAAAAACATTAAAAAGGGAACTGGGAAAAGAAGCGAGGTTGGAATACAGGATCATGGTTGACAGCGGTAACACCAATGGACGCAATGGCTCTATGGATGTTCCTGCCAGCAATATGAAAACATACAATAACAACGAGATGAATTTCCCGTTGGTGATCGATAACCCTGTCAAGAATCCATTCGTGATTCCTGGCCTGAAAAAAATGCAGATCGATCCGCAGCTGAACCATATGTATGTGTTTGATTCTTTTATCGAAGGCGACTGTAACCGTGTAGCCCGCCGTGCCGGTAAAACCGTAGCGGAAAAACCCGGTGCCAATTCCTTTAATCCACTGGTAATTTATGGTGGAGTAGGCCTGGGTAAAACCCACCTAGCCCAATCTATCGGTAATGAGGTAAAAAGACTGCATCCCGGTAAAGTGGTGCTGTATGTAAGCAGTGAGAAATTCATCAACCAGTTCCAGGACCATAGCCGTAATAACGCGATCAACGACTTTATTCATTTTTACCAGCTGATAGATGTACTGATTATTGATGATGTGCAGTTCTTCAGTCGCGCAGAAAAAAGCCAGGACGCGTTTTTTGCCATCTTCAACCATTTACACCAGAGCGGTAAACAACTGGTATTAACTTCCGACAAACCGCCGAAAGATCTGGATGGTATGCAGGAAAGACTGCTGAGCCGTTTCCGGTGGGGTTTAAGTGCCGATCTGCAGATCCCCGATTACGAAACCCGTATCGAGATCCTGGAGAAGAAGATGAAGAACGATGGTCTGGATATGCCCAAAGAAGTAGTGAAGTATGTAGCTTATAATATCAATACCAATGTACGCGAACTGGAAGGGGCGCTGATCTCATTACTGGCCCAATCCTCCCTCAATAAAAAAGACATTGATGTAGAACTGGCCAAAAAAGTGCTTCGTAATTTTGTTAAGACCAGCAGCAAAGAGATCACCATCGATGCGATCCAGAAAATGGTATGTGAGTATTTTGATGTGTCTTACGACAAATTATTGCAGAAAACCCGCAAGCGCGAGATTGTACAGGCAAGACAGATCACGATGTACCTGGCCAAAGCTTTTACCAAAAACTCCCTCAAAACCATCGGAGAGCATTTTGGCGGCCGCGATCATACTACGGTTATCCACTCCTGCCAGACGGTAAAAGACCTGATGGATACAGATTCTATCTTCCGTGAAAACGTGATGGAACTGACCCAGAAAGTGCAGCTGGCGGCTATGTAAGCTGATTTATACAACGCATTATAAAAACATCCCGGGCGTATCCACGTTCGGGATGTTTATTTTTCAGGTTTTTGGGATACATTTTTGGCAGTTACCTATCGGCAACCTATTTTTGCAGCCCTCTCTGAAAAGAGCAGGACGGTGAGGTGGGAGAGTGGCTCAATCCAGTAGTTTGCTAAACTGCCGTACGGGTTAAACTGTACCGAGGGTTCGAATCCCTCCCTCACCGCTCTCATCCGCCAAAGCGTCAGCGAAGGCGGATTGGGTACCGGAAGTAAGAGATCCACCTACGCTGATGCTTCGGTGGATGAATCGGGAAGTAGCGCAGGCCGGTAGCGCACCTGGTTTGGGACCAGGGGGTCGCAGGTTCGAATCCTGTCTTCCCGACGTAAAAAGTCCTTCAGCAATGAAGGACTTTTTCATTTTACAGACCTGATCAATGATCGGTCACCAGCAATAGTGAAACCGAAGGGTCTTGGCTTTTTGCGGTATATTTATTTCATTGTTTTCAACCCTTTACACATGCAGGCAACGCCTTCTCCAGAGATCAGAACCGTAGCGGTAACCCGCTATGTGGCGCCATTGCGTGAGGGAGGTTCTTTGCCTGCTATTGCAGAAGCCGACGATTCTTTTCTGTATGTACTGAAGTTCAGAGGTGCCGGGCAAGGCGTGAAAGCCCTGATCGCAGAACTGATCGGGGGCGAAATAGCGAGGGCCCTGGGCCTGAAAGTGCCGGAAATCGTTTTTGCTGAGCTGGATACCGCTTTCGGCCGTACGGAGCCGGATGAAGAGATCCAGGACCTGCTGAAAGCAAGTGTAGGTAAGAACCTGGGATTGCATTATCTCTCGGGTGCCATCACGTTTGATCCGAATGTAACGGTGGTTGACCCGTTAACTGCCTCCAAAATTGTATGGCTGGATGCGTTGCTGATGAATGTAGACAGAACGGCCCGCAATACCAATATGCTGATCTGGAAAAAAGAATTATGGCTGATAGATCATGGTGCGGCACTATATTTTCACCATGCCTGGCAGGAATGGGCTTCTTATGCCGCCAAACCTTTTGTACAGGTAAAAGACCATGTACTGTTAGCGCGGGCTTCTGCATTGGACGAGGTACAGGCGCGGGCGGTGCAGGTACTTACGCCGGATCTGGTGAAAGCCATTGTAGTACTGGTACCTGATGAGTGGTTATTACCGGGGGATGAAAATATTACTGCGGAAGAACGCAGGAGCGTTTATGCTGAATTTCTGAATCAAAGAATAGCCTTATCACAGATTTTTGTAAATGAAGCAACACATGCCAGAGAATCACTTATTTGAGTATGCGATTATACGGATCGTACCCAGGGTGGAGCGCGAAGAGTTCTTCAATGTGGGGGTGGTACTCTTTTGCAAAAAACTGGATTTTCTGGAAGTGAAATATGTATTGCCCGAAGAAAAGATCAAATTGTTCTGTGAGATGCTGCATCTGGAAGAGCTGAAAGCATATCTCTCCAGTTTTGAAAAAATCTGTATAGGAACTGCTGATGGCGGCCCCATTGCTTTGCTCGATAAAGCATCCCGTTTCCGGTGGCTTACGGCAACCAGGAGTACGGTATTACAAACATCCAAAGTACATCCGGGTTTGTGTAATGACCCGGCGCAGGCTTTGCAGCACCTGTTTGACCAATTGGTTTTATAAATAGCGGCCTTGAGCCGGCTTAATCGAATAGAGATGCATACTATTTGTTGTATAGGACATATTACCCATGATAAAGTAGTTACCCCCGGAGCTGTTGTACATATGCCCGGTGGTACGTCTTTTTATTTTTCCAATGCCATACGGCAGATGGACACACGTTACCAGTTGGTTACAGCCGTTGCTGACCCGGAACTGCCTTATGTAACTGCATTACGGAATGTGGGAATTGAGGTAACAGTATTTCCCAGTCAACAAACTGTTTTTTTTGAAAATATTTATTCGCAGGATCAGGATAACCGTACGCAGCGGGTATTACATAAATCAGATCCTTTTACAGTAGATCAGTTGAAAGAGGTAAAGGCCGAGATCTTTCACCTGGGACCTTTGCTGGCAGATGATATTTCTGTATCGCTGATCCGAGACCTGGCATCACGCGGTAAAGTATCGCTGGATGTACAGGGTTACCTGCGCGAAGTAAGAGAAGAGAATGTGTACCCCGTAGATTGGCTGGATAAAAGAGAGGCTCTGCTTTTTATCAGTATTCTCAAAGCCAATGAAACAGAAATGGAAAAGCTGACGGGAACAAGTGATATACAGGAAGGTATCCAGAAACTAACCGGCTGGGGTGTTTCGGAAGTGATTATCACGCTGGGTAGTAAAGGTTCGGTGATCTATCATGAAGGAGCTACTTGTATTATTCCCGCATACATACCGGAACAGGTAATTGATGCCACGGGTTGTGGTGATACCTATATGGCGGGTTACCTTTACCGGAGAACAAAAGGTGATTCGATCAAAGACGCAGGCCATTTTGCTGCAGCCATGGCTACCCGTAAAATTGAAGGGTCTGGTCCGTTCGAGGGCACAGAAAAGGATGTGCAGGATGTGTTACAACAGCGTGCTACGAAACTATTCAGTTTCCAATAATCAAACTTTTATATGCAAAGGCATCATCCAATAGTTATTTTCTGCCTTGGCCTTTTTTACCTGCTATTCAGCAGCGCTGCTGTTATGGCACAGGCTGCCAAACCCATTACGCAGGTAGTACTGTTAGGAACCGGTACTCCCTTCGCTGATCCGGAAAAATCCGGCCCCTCCCTGGCAATTGTTGTTAATACTACTTCGTATGTGGTTGATTGTGGTCCGGGTGTGGTGCGAAGAGCTTCTGCTGCCGCTGCGAAAGGTATTCCGGCGCTGAAAGCGTCTGCTTTGCGTAAATTGTTTATCACACATCTTCATTCTGATCATACTGCCGGTTATGCCGATTTTATTTTTACACCTGCCGTACTCGACAGGAATGCACCCCTGGATGTGGTTGGTCCGAAAGGTACACAACCAATGACGGATCATATCCTGCAGGCGTATAAAGAGGATATGGACATCCGTATCAAGGGCCTGGAATATGGAGATCCTGCCGGTTATCGGGTGAATGTACAGGAGATAAAACCGGGACTGGTGTATCGGGATTCCAATATTACCGTTACAGCCTTCCGCGTAAATCATGGCTCCTGGGCCGAAGCATATGGATTCCGTTTTGAAACGCCAGATAAAGTGATTGTTGTGTCGGGCGATTGTACCTATAGTGAAGAGTTGGTAAAGTACGCGCAGAACTGCGATATACTGATCCACGAAGTTTATTCGGAACAGGGACTGGCGCGGCGGGAAAAACGCTGGCAGGATTATCATTCTACTTTTCATACGTCTACCAGCCAACTGGCTGAGATTGCCAATAAAGTAAAACCGGGTTTGCTGGTTCTTACACACCAGTTATTGTTTGGTGCAACCGAAGAGAGCCTGCTTCGCGAGATCCGTTCGAAGTATGCAGGAAAACTGGTTAGCGGGAAGGACCTGGATGTTTTCTGAAAATTATAACCTGTTTTTCTGTGGTTGGTGCAAACGCAATCCAGCCGCAGAGAAAAGGAGAACAATGCGTTTCCGCAGAAATGGTATATGAGCTGTATGGTTTTTTTATAATGCAGCGATCCATTTCCTGAAATCAATGGCGCTTTCCTGGCTTACAATAATTTCTTCTGAGTGCAGTACTGTTAATTCTACCAGTATTTTGATCTTATCATAGGAACGGTAGGATCTCACAAAGTCAATATTGATGATAAATTTCCGGTTGGCCCGGTAAAATTTCTTCGGGTCCAGTTCTTCCTCCAGTTCTTTCAGGTTTTTATCTACGAGAAATTTTTTGCCATCCCTTGTTACAAGAAAACTGATCTTCTGTTCCGTATAAAAATAGGCCACTTCGTCCAGCAGGATACTTTGAAACTCGATTCCTTTTTTTACTACAATCCTTGATTTACGACTCGTATCTTTTTCGGAAAGAAATTTCAGCAGGTTTTCGTGGTTATTCAGGAAATGATCTTTTAGTGTTCTGTATTTGGCAATGGCTTTGGCCAGTTCCTGTTCGTTGATGGGTTTTAACAGGTATTCGATACTGGTTTGTTCAAATGCTTTGACCATGAAATTATCAAATGCAGTGATGAAGATGATGGGTGCGGAAATTTTCACCCGGTCGAAAATGCTGAAAGATATCCCGTCTTTCAGATGAATATCCATAAAGATCAGATCCGGTGCAAGGTTGGCCAGGAACCAGGTTACGGATTCTTCTACGGTTTCCAGCGTGGCAATCACAGTAACCGGTTCTCTGGTTAGCTGGATATGATGCATAAGATTATCCAATGCTGTTTTTTCATCTTCAATAATTACGGCTTTGATCATAGCCTGTCAGGATTTGAGAATGGGTAATGTTACAGTAAACCATTCGGGGGTTTGCTGTATGCTGATGTTTTTATGTACTATCAAGGAATATCGCTCGTTCAGATTGGATAATCCGATTCTGGATGACTGGATATCAAATTTTTTGAGATGCCGGGGGTTTACCACGGTGATCGCTTCCCCGGTAATGGTGATCTCTATGTCAAGATTTTTTTTGTCGGAGAAATGGTTGTGTTTGATGGCATTTTCGATCAGGGTCTGCAACGAAAGCGGGGGGATAAGATAATCTTCTACACTAATATTATCCATCCGGATAACCATACTTAATCCTGTCTGGTAGCGGATCTTCAGCAGGTAAAAGTAGTTACTGGCAAATTCAATTTCTTCTTTCAGTTGTATCAGGTCCTTTTCTTTGTTCAACAGGATATACCGGTACACTTTTGCCAGGGTATCATTGAACAGCCTGGCTTTTTCCGGATTCTGGTTGATCAGGTATGACAACGTATTCAGCGAATTAAAAATAAAATGTGGATCTATCTGGCTTTTCAGCGCATCCAGTTGCGCCTGTACTTTCAGTTTTTCGCTTCTTTCCACTTTTACCAGGTCCGACTCTCTTTCCCTGTAGAGGTATACGATCTCATAAATACTGCTGATCTGTATACTGGCGATAGTAATAATGATCTGGCATCTCAAGAGGTCTCCTGAACCGATCAGGTTGTTGGTAAAAAAACGGTTCCAGATCGTCAGGAGGATAAATGAAAATCCCCAGCTTACCACCAGCGGTATGGCAAACCTGAGCGGAATGCGGATGTATAATTCTTTGATGGCATACAGGTGTTTCCTGAGGGTCTGGTGAACAACGCCACAGCTGTGCCAGATGGTAAAGGAGATGGTTGTAAAATACAGATAATGCAGCGATAAGCTATTCATACTGCCACGAGTGATGGAGGAAAACCCGGCGATATGAAAGATCAATATCCCGGAGAGGGGAATACCGATCCATTTATAAAGGGCATCATTAACAGGTTGCAGGAGCGTATTCATTAACAGTAGTTGGTATATATAAGGCAGTACGAAAGCGGGAAGTTCGAATTCATTCGTAGCTTTTTTTTACCGTTCACATAATTTCACAAGCTTTTCGTATTTCTCCTTTTGCATCGATTCGATTTCCGGAAAATGGATTCTGGGAGACGGTTCCTTTTCTTAAGAAATTGATAATACAGAAAAAAATCAGTTCCTGATTTGGCTGGTTCAGTTCAAAAAATTCATGCTTCAGTTATTTAGTGCCTTCTTCTCCTCCTGCTCAATTTACTTTTCTTGTCTGATTGATTCTGTGCATCCATAAAATGAAACAGGGGCACACCTTTTTTAAACATTTTCAAATTATCTATTACAATGAGAAGACTTACAATGCTACTCGTGTGCATGGTACTGGCCGCCAGCCAGTTATTTGCACAGAACCGTACCGTAAAAGGGAAGGTTACCGATGACAAAGGCATACCCATTGCCAATGCATCTATCGTGGTAAAAGGTACCACTACCGGTACCAATACAGATGCAGAAGGTAATTTTACACTGACCGTGGCAGTAGCTGCCCGTACGATTGTTGTTTCTTCGCTGAATTTTACACAGCAGGAATTGTCTATTAACGGTATAACCACTATTAACGTTTCGCTGAAACCGGCATCTGCGAGCCTGGATGATGTGGTAGTGATCGCTTATGGTACGCAAAGCCGTGTGAGAACAACCGGTTCCACTACCCGGTTAAATGGTGCAGATTTTGCGAACCAGCCGTTAAGTTCCGTAGATGCGATGCTGCAGGGTAAATCTGCCGGTCTGCAGTCTGTGGCAGCCTCCGGTCAGCCGGGTTCTTTAACACAGATCAGGATCCGTGGTATCGGTTCTATTTCTGCCAGTTCTTCTCCGTTATTCATCATTGATGGTATCCCGGTTGCTACCGGAGACGGATCGCAGGTGTTGACCAGCAGTAACCTGCTGGCAGGTCTGAATCCCAATGATATTGAAGATCTGACCGTATTGAAAGATGCGGCTGCCACGTCTATCTATGGTTCAAGGGCTGCGAATGGTGTGGTACTGATCACTACCAAAAGCGGTAAAGCCGGAAAGGCGAAGTACAATGTTACCACTGAAGTAGGTAGTAATGATGTGGCTTATTTTCCTGATATGGCCCAGCCGCTTAGCAGGGCAGATGCGAGAGCGTTGACGATTGAGGGGTTGAGGAATATTAATGCCACACAGGCAGATATTGACCAGGTACTGGCCCAGTATGGATACAACTCAAGTGCCAATTATAACTGGCTTGACCTGGTTCGCAGAAAAGGGATCCAGCAACAGGCGAATGTGTCTGTTGCAGGTGGCAGTAGCGGAACTACTTTTTATGCATCTGGCGGATATTTCCGTCAGCAGTCACCGGTGATCGGGTCTGATTTTAAAAGATATTCCGGAACACTGAAAGGTACTTTCAAGGCATCAGAAAAACTGAGCTTTAATGCAGGTGCCAATGTAAGTACGTTTAACCAGATCGGTGAATCAGAGGGTAGCAGTTTCCGTAACCCCATCATTGCTGCGCTGGCATTGCGTCCTTCTCAGGAAGCATACAAGGCAGATGGTACACCAGAGTATTCAAGAACCATTTTTGAGCAGTTGTATAATCCGCTGGCCATAAACATGTACGATAAAAAGAATAACAATACCAGTAAGGTGCTGGCAAACATCGGATTGCTGTATAAGATCATTCCATCCCTGAATTTCAAAGCCAATTATGGTATTGACTATTCAAGCATTGAAGAAACCCAATACAACAACCCTTTCTTTGGTGATTCCAGGGCTCCTACCAACGGTTATTTCTCCGCGGCTTACCGTCGGATCTTTAACTATGTATTTTCTACTACCGTTGACTATAACAAACGCTTCTTCGATAACAAATTGGATATGAACCTGCTGGTAGGTCATGAGAACCAGAAAACAGTTAACACCAATATATTCACCAGTGGTACCGGGGTTCCTTTAACTACCTCTATCACGTATCCGAATGTATCAGTGCCTACTTCAACGCAGCCTATTGCACAGACTGATAATAGTATCGAGTCTTACTTGTCAAGGGCTTTGTTAACTTATGATAACAGGTACAACCTCAGTTTAAGCTTCCGCCGGGATGGTTCTTCCCGTTTTGCGCAAGGGCGCCGCTGGGGTAGTTTCTGGTCTGTAGGTGGATCATGGAATATTGACCGGGAGAAATTCTTTGAATCAGTAACGGCTTTCTCTTACCTGAAACTGAGAGGTTCTTATGGAACATCCGGTAACAATACATTTGGCGATTATGCTGCACGTCCTACCTATACATTCGGTAACACTACAGGTGCTGCCAATGGGGTAGGTGCATCAGGTACTTACAATGGCCAGCCGGCCAGTGCACCTGCCAACGTAGGTAATCCAACCCTGACATGGGAAAAGAACAGGTCTTTTGAAGTAGGTATTGAAGCAGGTATCCTCAAAAACAGGATCACTTTTGATGCGGGTTATTACTACCGCAAAACCTATGACCTGCTGCTGAATGAACCACTTTCTGCTACTGCCGGTTTCCAGTCTTTTGGTAACAACGTAGGTTCTATGGAGAACAGAGGTTTTGAGTTGACCATGAATTTTGTACCTGTGCAAACCAAAGATTTCCGTTGGGATATCGGTTTCAATGCAGCATGGAACAAAAACAAGATCCTTTCCCTGTCGGCCTCCGGTGCAGACATCCTGGCTACAGCCAGTCAGATCAGGAGAGTGGGCAGAGACTTCCAATCTATTTATGTTAGATCATGGGCAGGTGCAGCCCCGGCCACCGGTAACCCGCTTTGGTATGTAGATGAAACCAAGGGCGCTACTACCAGCAACGTGAGTAATGCGTTAAGAGGTATTGTAGGTTCTGCGTCTCCCAAAGGTTTTGGTGGAGCCAATACTTCATTCAAGTATAAGAACTTCTCAGTAGCGGCTAATTTCTACTTCCAGTATGGCAACCTGTTGAATGATAACTGGGGCTTTATCTATACCAGCGATGGGGCTCTGCCTAACCTGAATAAGAACCAGAAACAATTGAGAAGATGGCAGAAACCAGGCGATATCACAGATATCCCACGTTATGATTTCAATAATGCTACAGCCTCTAATGCCAACTCTACCCGTTATTTCTACAAAGGAGATTTTATCCGTTTACGCAGTCTGACAGTAACGTATGAACTGCCGGCTGTTTTGGTGAAAAAATGGGATATCACCGGTTTAAGTTTTTATGTAAGGGGTAATAATATCTGGACCAAAACATACGATCCGAATATTGCCATGGATCCGGAACAGCCAATCAACGGTTTAGCCAACAACCAGTTCTTTATTCCTAAATCTTACACAGTAGGTATCAACCTTACTTTCTAAACTAAAAAAGACAATGAAGATGAAAAAAATCATTTATATCCTCACTTTTACTGCAGGCAGTTACCTGGTAACCGGCTGTAAGAAAAGTTATCTGGAACTGAAACCTTACGACCAGGTGGCGCTCGATATCGCCATTACTACAGAAGGTGATATGCAGGCCGCTACCAATGGTATTTATTCGGCATTGCGTAATAACACGCTGTACGGAAGAGATATTCAGTTACGTGCAGATCTGCTGGCGGATAACGTATACATATCGGCCACCAACTCCAACCGTTTTTTGGAATATTTCCAGTTGAATTACAATGCGCTTTCTGCCAGTGTATCAGGTAACTGGAACAGTTCTTATGCAACCATCCTGCGCGCCAATAATGTGATCAACAGCGCACTCACAGGTAATGCCAATATTAACCAATACCGTGGTGAAGCCCTTACCATGCGGGCGCTGATCTATTTTGACCTCGTGAAACAATATGCAAAACCGTATGCTGCAGCAACAGCTGCTACAGATCTGGGTGTGCCATTGGTGCTAACCTATGATCCTACTGTAAAACCCAAAAGAAATACAGTACAGGAAGTATATGATCAGATCGAGAAAGACCTGCTGGCAGCTGTTCCGCTGTTAACAGACAGGGCACCTTATTCTGCCGGGTATGCCAGTAAAAACACTGCCAAAGCTTTATTGGCCAGGCTGTACCAGTTTAAAGGTGATTGGGCAAAAGCGCTTACCAACGCGCAGGATGTGATCAACAATGGCGGTTATTCCTTAACCACATTGGCTAATTACACTGCCTACTGGTCTAACGCCAACCTACGTACAGACAAGCAGGAAACCATTTTCGAATTAGGTTTCGATCCCAATGGAAATGCAGGCCTTGAATCATTGCCTTATTTCTTTTCACAGGTAGGTTATGGCGATGGACTGGCTACAGACGAGTTGTTCCAAACTTACAGTGCCACAGATCTGCGGAGAACACTGATGGTAGATGCGGTTCGCGGTGGAAAGAATGTGAAAGTGATCAACAAGTATCCTAATAACAATAACTACACCATCAAAGTAGTTCGTTTGTCAGAAGTGTACCTGATCGCTGCAGAAGCTTCTTATCAAACCGGTAATATTCCGCTGGCATTGGCTTTTGTAAACCAGGTAGCTACCCGCAGGGATGCAGCTTTTGCAGGATATGCTTCTGCGGGTGCGCAGGTACTGGAGGATATCCTTACCGAAAGAAGGAAGGAGCTGGCTTTTGAAGGACATCGTTTCTGGGATCTGGTCCGTTATAACAGGGATGTGGTACGTGTGAATGTGAACGGTAACTATCCGGGTAATGTGCCATTGACCATTGTGAAAGATAATTTCAGAAGAATACTGCCTATTCCGCAGGCTGAGCTGGATGCCAATCCAAATATCAAGCCGCAGCAGAATACCGGGTATTAAGGATCAATCCCCCCCATACAGTACAAAACAGGAAATGCCACTACCGTAAGATGGTGGCATTTCCGTTTTCGGCAAATGCCAATAAACAGGCGAATACACCCGTGAGGAATCAGTTAACTGCCTTGCTGAGATCTATTTCCAGCTGGATGGTGAACATGTTCTCTTCAATGATGATGTTCATCTTATAACTTCCGGGATATACCAGGTCGAGCCGTTTACGCATCTGCTGTAAAGTGGAGGTCTCATAATTCAGCAGATTGGAAGTTTCTACAGGTTTACTGTTCTTTACCTGCAGGTTAATACGGCTGCCTTCGATGCTGATAGAGAGGCTGGTCCAGTGTTTATCGGTAATATTATCAGTTACCTGCCTGAAATTACTTTCTACAAAAGGGAAAAGAATATAGGGAACAATCCGTAGTTCTCCGGGGTTGCCTGATTGGTCAAACTGCAGCGATAAACGATCGGTGCTGGTTAAGCGTTCCAGCTGCACAAAATTCTGGATACTGTCTATCTCATGCGAAAGCAGTACGGTAGGCTGGTTACACTCGTCTATCAGGTAGGTAAGGATCTGCTGTAGTTTTCCCAGCATTTCCGATACTTTATTGGTGCCCGAGAAAGAATAAGAATGGATCTTTTTCAATAATAAGGGCAGAAAGCTGGGCTGGATCTGGCTATCAATAAATTTAAGCTCACGGCTGATCTTTTCTGATTTCACCAGATAAAGTTCCTGTTTCTTGATATTCCAGTACTTGAAGAACTTGATCGATACCGCTGTGCCTGTGATCATCAATACACCATTTAATCCACGCAGCAGATCGGTAAGGGCAATGTATTTGAATTCGGCAAGACCATAGAACCGCCTGAGTGGGTTTACCAGCCAGGTATAAAAGTAGCTGGAGAGTGAAGCATCCAGTAACAGAAACAGTCCCAGAAATAAGAAGAAACCCAGGTATTTCTCCTGTAACAACATTTTGGGAAGCAGCAGGTACAGCACAGCATAACAGAAGATCATATCAACCGAAAGTGTGATCAGCATTTCCAGGATGGTGTATTGTAAATGGGCTGCATATCCGATGGAACTGGTTCCACCACGCTGGCTATAGATCAGCGTAAAATAAAAAATCCACGCCATCCAGAATACAAAGTGTCTGAACAGCCGGAATCTCGGGTTGTTTGAATACACAAATGAGTGTGTGGTCATAAGGGGGATTGTCTCATGTGCAATAAAAGTTCTCATCGGAAATTAATTATTTATTACAGACTTTGGTTGAATTTTATCAGAAAGAACCAAAGTTTTTTGGTACTTTCTGAACGGCCTGTATAAGCGGGTTGAATCGGGCAGTTGCAAAGGAATAAGTAACACTTCCTCTCCCTTAAGAAAAAGAAAAAGCGGGCAAGAATACCCGCTCGGTATGTTGTTGTTTCCCTAAACTAAAACTGAATAACAACATGAGAAAATTGTACTGTAAAAGTTCCCTTTTTTCTCTGTATGTAAAAATATATGATCCCGAAGCCTGAATTTGGGTGCATGAAATCCCTGTTTTGCCTACTGAACAAAACAGGGATAGATCAACAGCGGGGATTAGCAGCTTATGGGAGGCGTTTTACTCAACCGGCAATGACTCTTCAGGCTCTCCAAACACATAGTGGTTAAACCAGAGCCAGTTATGCCAGATGGCTGCCAGCCTTTCTTTGGGTTTGGTAATGCCGTGCCCAAAACCTTTGTAAACAACCAGCTTTGAAGGGATATGCCTGTCCTGAAGACCCCTGTATAACTCATACGCATTGGGTATGGGCACCCTTTTATCAAATTCACCGTGTTGTATCAAGGTGGGAGTACTGGCTTTGTTAATATTGGTCATGGGCGAGGTTTTCTTATAGATCTCCATATCCTCCCATGGGGTGGCTTTCAGGTACTGGCGGGTAAAGGGGGTAATATCTGTGCTGACATAATAAGTGATCCAGTTAGAAATACCCGCACCCACCGAAATGGCTTTGAACAGAGTTGTGTTAGTCGTAAGAAAGGCAGAAATATAACCACCCTGGCTCCAACCCATACATCCCATTCTGGATGTATCAATGAATCCCTCCTTTTGTAAGGATTCGATCCCGCTTACCACATCCCACATATCGCCTACACCGAGGTTCCGAACATTCAGTGACCTGAATTTCTCACCATATCCCGCACTGCCGCGGTAATTGACCCGTAATACCAATGCCCCTTTTTCTACCCATTGCATCACAGGATACACACCACCGGGTGTGGGCTCCGGGCGGTCTATACCGGTGGGTCCGCCGTGAATCATTACCAGGAGCGGATATTTTTTGGATGGATCAAAATTGCGTGGTTTCAGTAATACGCCTTCAATGGTAGCTCCATCTTTACTCTTCCATTCAACGATCTCATTTACCGGTGTGTTCCAGTTGCTGATCTGCGTGTTGCTGGAACTGAGTTTTTTCCAGTTGCCTTCCAGAGTGCCGTAATAGATCTCATTGAGATCGGCAAAATTTCTGCCTGCAATAGCAATCTGATCACTTTTGTGCGCAAAACTGATGGCATTGGTATTGTCTAACGCTACAGCGAGTTGTTGGCTGTTGCCCGTCTTCGGATCCATCCGGTAAACAGCGGTCTTCATTTTCTGGGATGCGCCGAAGTAAATGCCTTTTTCGTTCCAGGTATAGATCGTTTTATTTTCATCAATGTCTGCCCCTATTTCGCGGCTCTTTTTAGTAGGCAGGTCATAGATGAACAAACGCCCGTTCCTGAAAAAATTACTGGCAGAATCATCTACCGAACTGCGGTAAATAAAAGCGCTGCCATCGGGTGCCCATTCTGTTAATCCATCACTGCTGGGGTTGCTGACCAATATTTCGATTTTTTTTGTTAAGATATCAACCAATGCGATATCGCTGTATAAAGAGGAGTTGATCAGCGGGTTAGGTTGTTTATTAAACAGGATACCTGTACCTGTTGGACGCCATGAAAAACCGGCAACTGTAAAATTTCCATCGGTTAGTTTTTTGGCTACCGGTATTTTATAACAATCGGGTTTCCGGTTCGTGGAATCTTTGCCCGTATAACAGGGGTATAAACCTGCGAGCAGAACAGAATCATAATTGAATTGCAATAACCAGAGATGGCTCAGTTTGTATTCTTCTCCTTCCACCGCAAATGCACCGTATCGTTCTTTCAGGGTCTTTTCTTTCCGGCTATCCGGATCTGCTTTGGTATAAGCCAGCTGCCGCCCGTTCGGACTCCACTCGTAACTGCCAATACCATCTTCATCTTTGGTGATCTGTAATGCTTCACCTCCGTCTACCGCTATCAGGTAGAGCTGCGTTTTTTCTCCCCTGTCGGATAAAAAACTGATGAATTGATTATCCGGGGTAAATGCCGGCGAACTACTACTGCCTTTACTGGTACGGGTTAACTGGATAGGCGTTCCCCCTTCTTTGGATAACCAGATCTCACTGTCATAACCATTGCTCGCCCAGTCGGTAGACGTCATGGTATACGCAACATATTTCCCATTGGGCGAGATCACGGGTGTTCCCACCTGTTTCAGGCTTAACCATTTCTCGAATCCGATGGATGCATTTTTTTGGGCGGTGCCGAGAAAAGAAACTAATCCCAGGCAGAAAACCAGGCAGTATTTCATATTAATAATTTTGGTTACCCAATATACACAATCAGTCCTGTATCCTATCGTGTTTTCAGGTGCCTGGCTGTATTTGGAATATATTGGATAAATTGGCTCCTCAAATCATTACTCGACATGAAAAAATTAACCGGTTCTCTTACTCTCTGCTCGTTGTTAGGGCTCTCATCGCTTTCTGCCCAGGAAAAACCTGAATGGAAGTCGATCTTCACCCGTATAAACCAGGAAGTATTAACACATTCAAAAGCGTATAGCAGTCTTCAGACAGCTACTACTACGATCGGCCATCGGTTAACCGGATCAGCCAACGGAAAAAAAGCAGAAGAGTTTGCTTATAACCTGTTGAAGTCATATGGGTTTACCAACCTGCGTTACCAGCCCTTTGAAGTGGAGAGCTGGAGCCGCGGTACCATTCGTGTGCAGATGGGTACCGACTCCGCTAACCTGCAGGATGTCAAATCCGTGTCACTCGCACATTCTCCCGTAAAAGCAGATGTAAGCCTGGAAGTGGTGGATATGGGTAATGGACTGGAAGAAGATTATGCCGCAGCTCCCGATAAAGTAAAAGGGAAAATTGCTTTGGTGTATCTCGGTGTATTGCCGGGTTCAAAAGCAGGAACCAAATCTTTGCACCGTTCTGAGAAAACAGCGATTGCTACCAAATACGGAGCCAAAGGAATCATCATCATCAATACTGCTACCGGTGGAATTCTTTTAACAGGAACAGCTTCTGTAACCGGCAAACTGATTCCGATACCGGCTGTTTGTATCGGTAAGGAAGATGGGATGGCCTGGAAAGAAAAGCTGAAATCCGGGAAATTATACAGCCATATCAGCCTGGCCAATTTCTCCGGCATGATCAAGGCCCGGAATGTGATCGCTACGATCAAAGGAAAATTATTGGCCAAAGAAAAAGTGGTTGTTGGCGGACACCTGGATAGCTGGGATCTGGCCACCGGTGCCATCGACAACGGTATCGGATCTTTCTCTGTATTGGATATGGCCAGAACATTTATGGCACTGAAACTGCAGCCTGAAAGAACGGTTGAGTTTGTGATGTTCATGGGCGAGGAGCAGGGACTGCTGGGTTCAAGAGCGTATGTAGAAACTGCCACCAAAGATAAAAGCATAGACCAGGTACGTTATATGCTGAACTATGATATGACCAACGACCCCAAAGGATATTCCAGTACAGCAGAAGAGAGTAAGGAACTGTTCCAGTCAATCGGGGCCATTGCTCATTCATTGGATACTACTTTCAAAAACACCTTCCGTAGTGGTGCAGGATTGCATAGCGATCACCAGCCCTTTATGTTGCATGGTGTACCAACCGGTGGTGCAGCAGGTGGCACACTGCCTAATAATTCAGGCCCCTGTTACCATGCCGATTGTGATGGCTTTAACCTGATAGATGAAATGGGTATGAAGAATACCGTACGCTTTAATGCCATGTTGCTCTATGGTATTGCCGATTCGAAAGAGATCAAAGCGAAGCATTTTTCAGATGAAGAAACCAGGATCTTCCTGATCAAAAATAACCTGAAGGAACCTTTGCAGATCGCAGGCGACTGGAGATGGAAGGATTAATCAAACAAAATCTATCTAACCGAAAAGAGCTGCAGAATTTCTGCGGCTCTTTTCATATCTGTTTGTTATGTTGTTTTTTTCCGCTTCTCCCATTGTTGCTGTACGGCAATGGATAAGAGTAAAGTAAACAGCGCGGTCATCATACCACCACCTACATCCAGCGGAAAATGCTGGGCAAGGTAAATGCGCGAATAACCCACCAGTAACGCATACATAAAACCAACTGGTACGAACCATCTGTGTGGAACTAATAAACAACCCAGTAGAAAAAGCGTAAAAGCCGTTCCTGTATGACCCGAAGGAAAACTGTAAGCTGTATGTAATTCCACACCAGTTACTGTGTGGATAGCAGCCGTGTTAGTGATAGCTGCCGTGGGTCTGGGTTCCGAAGGCAGAATAAAATTCTTACATCCCTGCGTGATCAGTGTTGAGAATACAATGGCTGCCAGTAACAGTGGGAATTGTTTTCTACGGTATAGCCAGCATACTACAGCTACCGGCACCCAGATGGCACCATCGCCGAGATAGGTCCAGTAATGAAAAAAAACATCTGCCTTGTTGCCCAGATCTGTATTCAGCATCAGAAAGAACACATCTTTGCCTACTACCCATGAGTTAACCAGCAGAAAAAGCGAAGTGATCAGGGTAAGCAGAAAACCGATCAGAAAATTCCGGTTAGGGAAGGGGGATGAACTGTACATGCAGAGAATGGTTTTGACAAATTTACTGATTGAAGCCGGTAAAATACAGCAAAAAGCCCCGTCTGGATAGACGGGGCCATACTAAAAACCATACAAGTACAAAAAATCATCAGGCGATACCCGCCAGTTCAAGACTTCTTTTTTTCAGGTTAATGATATCGAGATTGTCAATAATCGGTTCATTGGTAAGGATCAGTGAACTGCCATTTTCTCTCCACCAGTTGCTTTCTTTCAGCTGTTTCACATGTAATACGCCGATCAGGTATTTTCGCTCCGCTTCGGCATGCCATTCTTCTATCCATTCAAATTTTTCGCGGGGAATATATTTCCAGTCATCAAAACTGATATACACTTTCAGGTAGTAATCATGCGTTAATTCATTGGGTGTATGATGATAGAGTTTTTTGTATTCATACCGGTAATCATACCGTAAGGCACTGATATCACTCAATACAGCCGATGCCGTAGGGAAACTGCCGGCCCCTTTTCCATAAAAGAATTGTTTATCGGAAAAACCACTTTCTATTACTACCCCATTGTATTCGTTTTTAACGAAGGATAAAGGCTCATTCAGCTTCACAAACTGAGGCAGTACAAAAGCTGCCACTTTCCCATTTTTTAATTTCTGTGCATGGGCAATGAGTTTGATGTCGAAATTCTTTTCTTTGGCCACTACCGCATCCTGTAACTGGATATTCTGAATACCACTGAAAAGAATATTATCCGGATGCTCTACTATACCATAAGCATGGTTCAGCAGGATGGTCCATTTGTTGACGGCATCATATCCTTCCACATCCAGCTTGGGATTACTTTCTGCAAAACCCAGTTGCTGGGCCAGCAGCAAGGCCTCCTGGAAATCCAGCCTGTCTTCAAACATTTTGGTAAGGATAAAATTGGTGGAACCGTTTACAATGGCTTTGATCGAATGCAGCAGATCATTGTCATAATATTCTTCGAGGTTCCTGATCACGGGAATGGATGCACAGGCGGCTGCTTCGCAGAGAAAAGGAAGACCGGTTTCCTGTTGCAATGCCAGAATTTCAGGCAGGTGTTCCGCAATCATTTTTTTACTCGCGCTTACCACAGCCTTACCATTGCGCAGGGCAATCGAAACAATCTCAAATGCTGCATTGGCATCATCGATCACTTCTACTACTACGTTGATACTGTCATCCTGTAAGATCTCATCCCTGTCGGTAGTGAATAAGGATGCCGGTGCATTCCGCTGTTTCCCCGGGTTTTTGATACAAACTTTTTTGATAGTGGCCTGTAAAGAGGGCGTTTGTTGTAAAACTTTATATAAACCTTCTCCTACTACCCCAAATCCGAATAATCCGATCGTTAACTGTTTGTGAGCTTCCATAATACTTTGCTGTTTCTTCTTACTGTTTTTTAATAATCTATATCGTTTATGCCAGTTGTAAAACCGCTGTTTCCCGGTGAATAGCCGTAAATGCCTGCTCCAGGTCCGCTAACAGATCTTCGGCCTCTTCCAGTCCGATCGATAAACGTACCAGGCTATCCTGCACACCTGCCGATCTTCTGTTTTCCGCAGGAATAGATTTGTGCGTCATGTTGGCCGGATGTGAGATCAGGCTTTTAATGCCTCCCAGGCTTTCTGCCAGTTTGAATAATTTGGTTTTAGTAACCAGCTGCACAGCCGCTTCTTCTGTATCATTTTTCAGTGTAAAAGAGATGATGCCACCAAAGCCCTTCGCCTGTTTTTTTGCGATTGCATGGTTGGGATGTGTTTCCAGACCCGGATAGAAAACCTTGTCTACCAGGGGATGATGTGTCAGGTATTCTGCAATGGTTTGCGCATTGGCGCAATGCTGTTTTACACGCAGGTGCAGGGTTTCTATTCCACGAATCACCAGCCAGCTGTCGAATGGCCCCAGGATATTACCACAGGCATTTTGCAGGTACTTGATCTTTGCGCCGAGCGCTGCATCTTTGGTTACCACCAGGCCTGCAATTAGATCGCTATGTCCACCCAGGTATTTGGTGGCGCTGTGTATTACGATATCGGCACCCAGGGCCAGCGGTTGTTGTAATACCGGAGAAGCAAAGGTATTGTCTACACAGAGTAAGCAATTCTGGGCTTTGGCCAGTTTGGCGATCGCTTCGATGTCGGATATTTTGAGGGTGGGATTGGTAGGCGTTTCGAGCCAGATCAGTTTGGTTTGGGAGGTAATGGCATCCAGCAGGTTACTTACATCAGAAGTATCCACATATTTTACTTTGATCCCGAATTTCTCATATACATTGGTAAACAGGCGAAAAGCACCGCCATAAATATCATCCACGGCTAGGATCTCATCGCCGGTTTGTAAGAGTTTTACGATTGCATCAATAGCTGCCAATCCACTGGCGAAAGCAAGGCCCACGGTTCCTTTTTCCAGTTGCGCAATCAACTGCTCCAGCGTAGCGCGGGTAGGATTACCACTACGGGCATAATCATATCCCTTGTTCACACCCGGTGCCTCCTGCACAAAAGTGGAAGTCTGGTAAATGGGAACCGAAATGGCTCCTGTTAACGGGTCTACCGGAATGCTGTGGATCAGTTCTGTGGCTGTACTCATTGTTAATCAGTTTGCCCCCGCCTCTTGTAACAAGTAGCCGGAGAGGTGTAGAATGTTGTAAAAATTCTTTTCAAATCTTAACAAGAGAAGCGAGCAGAAACTTACCTGATAAACTTTCATCGCAGGTTACCCCTGGGTAAACTGCATAAAAAAAGCTCATCCGGTAAGTCAGATGAGCTTGCATATGGTGTACCACCTGGGTGGGATCAATCACAAACTATTACTCTGACTTATCTTTTCCCGCCTTACGACGGGATCGGAGTTGGCACCTTCATACAACTGAGTGAGATGTATGGGTTGCCAAGGCTTCATCGGGCCAAATTCCCTCTGCCTTTCTTGATAAGTATTCTAAAGAACTGGCGCAAAGATAAGGGCATGGGTTTCAGATTTCCAAAACAAAAGTCTACTTATTTGGTAGAAATATACCTTCTTTTCAATAACAGTAAGGGTTTCAGGGCGAAAATTATTTTTTTGGGGGGCTGAAAGTTTTATATATCCCCAACCGTAAACCGGTTACCGCGGCGTTTAGGTCTACAGCCAGTTTCCGGACAAAATAAGCGAATCCGATGCCAATAGTGCCCTTCACATCTGTAAAACTGTCTGAAGACTTCTGAATGGCGCCATTGGGGTATTTGGTTTTATAAAATCGCTGCGTATTGGCAAATTCGATGGCGGCAAGGCCATAGCCCTTCCATTTTTTATTTTTCGTGATATCGAGGTACAGGCGTGTAAAGGGGGCTACCCCAAAGTCATAGTAGTTCTTTATATCGGTGCCTGCGCCTGCATACTGAGGCGAACGCCGGTCATGCCAGAAACCCAATGTGGCTTGTCCACCAATGACCCAGTTGCGATCTACGGCCCAGCCAATGGTAGGCACGAGGTTTAATCCATAGATACTACTGTTGCTACCCACAGAAAGTTCGGGCAGGGTAGTATAAATATCACCAATGATCAGGTTGGTCTGGGGAGGCCAACCATACGGCTCCCTTTTTCCAGTTGTGCCTGGGAATGAATGCATAAGAATACAGCAATGAGTAGAAATAGATTTTTCATAAGCAGGATTTATGTAAAAATAAACAAATATGATGCCAGAACTGCCTTATTTGCTGCATCAACCATATAATTTAAACAAGCAGGCTTTTTGAATGTTAGTACATTTGATCCTCATCATCTCCGTTCATGGCTAAGCAAGTAAGCAGGAAAAAGCAAACAGAAGAAATCATACCTACCGACGAAAGAATTGAAGTGTTTGGTGCCCGCGAGCATAACCTCAAGAACATTGATATTTCCATTCCCAAGAACAAACTGGTGGTTTTTACCGGTGTGAGCGGCAGCGGAAAATCTTCGCTGGCATTTGATACCATTTATAACGAGGGCCAGCGCCGCTACATGGAAAGTTTCAGTGCCTATGCCCGCCAGTTTATGGGCGATATGGAGCGGCCCGATGTAGATAAGATCACGGGTTTGTCGCCGGTCATTTCCATCGAACAGAAAACCACCAATAAGAATCCCCGCTCCACCGTAGGTACCGTTACTGAGGTATATGATTTTCTGCGTTTGTTGTATGCACGTATCGGCGAAGCCTATAGTTATAATACAGGCAAGAAAATGATCAAGTTCAGTGAGGAGGAAATTGTAGAGAATATCTTTTCCAAATTCAGCAATAAAAAGATCAGTCTACTCGCACCCCTGATCCGGGGCCGTAAAGGACATTACCGCGAACTCTTTGAAGATATCCGTAAAAAAGGTTTTTTAAAAGTGAGGGTAGATGGGGAAGTGATGGATCTTACTCCCAAACTGCAGGTAGACCGTTACAAGATCCACGATATCGAAGTGGTGATCGATCGGCTGCAGGTTACGGCTGATATGAAAGTGCGGTTAAGCCAGAGCATTCAGCAAACCCTGAAAATGGGAAAGGACCTGATGTTCCTGCTGCTGAATGATACCAACAAAACCGTGCAGTATTCCAAACAGCTGATGTGTGAGGATACGGGTATCAGCTACGAAGAACCTTCACCCAATGCGTTTTCATTTAACTCGCCCTACGGTGCCTGTCCAACCTGTAAAGGATTGGGTAATGTGTACAGCATCAGTATGGAAGCCATCATTCCCGATCCCAAATTGAGTATCAAGGAAGGCGGGATTGTTCCTTTGGGCGAACAGCGCGATGCGTATATGTATCGCAATGTAGAAGTGCTGGCTAAAAAGAATAAGATCAGTCTCGATAAACCGATCAGGGATCTATCCGCTGCTTCTTTAAATATCCTGCTCTATGGCAATGCAGAAGGCAGTTCACTGGAGATAGGTGATATGGAAGAAGATGTGGCCGGACAGCCTTATGAAGGAGAGTTTGAAGGAATTGTACCCATGCTGAAACGCTGGTTCTCTGGCACCAACAGCAGTGAAACCCTGCGCGAGTGGGTAGAAAAATTCATGGAGTTGAAAACCTGTAACAACTGTAATGGTGCCAGGTTGAAACAGGAAAGTCTTTGGTTTAAAGTAGATGAAAAAAATATCGCTGAACTCAGTAATCTCAATCTTGATAAACTGCATGCCTGGTTTGAAACCATCGAAAAACGTTTATCCAAAAAACAGAATGCCATTGCCAAAGATATCCTGAAAGAGATCCGGGAAAGGGTGCAGTTTCTACTGGATGTGGGGCTCACTTATCTTTCGCTCAACCGCCCTTCCCGCAGTTTAAGCGGCGGGGAATCGCAACGGATCCGTTTGGCTACACAGATCGGCTCGCAGTTGCAGGGGATCACGTATATCCTTGATGAACCTTCCATCGGTTTACACCAACGTGACAATCACCAGTTGATACTCGCTTTACAGAACCTGCGCGATATCGGCAATAGTGTACTGGTAGTAGAACATGATAAAGATATCATGATGGCTGCCGATCACCTGGTGGATATCGGCCCCAAGGCCGGGATCTATGGCGGACATATTGTAGCCGCCGGCACTCCGCAGCAGGTATTGCATAGCGGATCCGAAACGGCGCTTTATTTAAGCGGCAAGAAAAACATAGAAGTTCCAGCGAAACGTAGACCCGGTAATGGCAAACAACTGGAACTAAAGGGCGCCAAAGGCAACAACCTGAAAAAAGTGGATGTGGTTTTTCCGTTGGGCAAACTGATTGTAGTGAGTGGCGTAAGCGGTAGTGGTAAATCCACCCTCATTAATGAAACACTGTATCCCATTCTCTCCAAACACTGTTATAACAGCCGGGTAACACCGATGCCCTTCACCAGTATCAAAGGACTTGAACACATCGATAAAGTGATTGAGATCGATCAGTCGCCCATTGGCCGAACACCCAGAAGTAATCCGGCTACCTATTGCGGCTTCTTTACGGAGATCCGTACCCTGTTTGCAGCCATACCTGAAGCCAAGATCCGCGGATATAACGCCGGCCGGTTTTCATTTAATGTGAAAGGTGGACGCTGTGATGTTTGTGAAGGAGGGGGCATGCGGGTGATTGAAATGAATTTTTTACCCGATGTATATGTGCACTGCGAAAAATGCAACGGCAAACGATATAACCGCGAAACACTGGAGATCCGTTACAAAGGGAAATCTATCAGCGATGTATTGAATATGTCGGTGGATGAAGCCTGCGAATTCTTCCAGCCCATCAACTACCTGTACCGCAAGATCAAAGTGTTGCAGGATGTGGGATTGGGTTATATCACTTTAGGACAATCAGCCGTTACCTTAAGCGGAGGCGAAGCGCAAAGGGTAAAACTGGCCACGGAACTCAGTAAAAAAGATACCGGTAAAACTTTTTATATCCTTGACGAACCCACTACCGGCCTGCATTTTCAGGATATCCAGCACCTGTTGGATGTGCTCAATAAACTGGTAGACAGGGGTAATACCATACTAGTGATCGAACACAACCTGGATGTAGTAAAAGTGGCCGATCACATCATCGACCTCGGCCCCGAAGGCGGCGACGGAGGCGGCACCATCTTATTCGAAGGTGTTCCCGAAAAAATGATCCAGCTCACCAAAAGCCATACGGCGAGGTTTTTGAAGACGGAATTGAAGTAATGATAGAATGATAGTATGATAGAATGATAGAATGAATATTTTGCTTCAAACATTCCTCATTCTATCATACTATCATTATCTTATTGCCTCTCCATCTCAACATGCTCAATATTATCCTCCAGATACACATCGCCGGACCGAACAAATCCAAAGGATTCATAAAATTTAGTAAGATATAACTGTGCGCCAATGCGGATGGGGCCTTCGCCAAAGAGTTCGTGGCAGCCTTCTATCGCCTTTTGCATCAGTAACCTGCCGGCCCCTTTACGGCGATATTCCGGCGAGCTGATGACACGGCCGATCGACATTTCAGGGTAAGATACACCCGGAGGTAAGAGGCGGGCATAGGCAATCAGTTTGCCGTTGTCCTTGATCATCAGGTGATGACTCTGCTGGTCTTTGTTATCGGCATCCTGGTATACACATAATTGCTCCAGCACAAACACTTCGTTGCGCAGGCGCATGATCTCGTATAATTCATGCGGTGTCAGGTCGTCAAAGGCTTTGCGGGTAACGTTGTAGAAGTAGCTGGCCATGGGGATTTTTTGGGCTGTGTTAGCAGATTCGGTTGTCAATTGCGGTACAAAAATAGCGGTAGAACCACAATAATTTCACACCTTTACCACTTTAAAAGAAATGAGTTCAATTTACAACCTGTAATATGTCAAAAAAAGTTGCCATCATTGGTGCGGGGCCTGCCGGATTAACGGCCGCTTATATACTGGGAAAGGAAAACCAGCAGGTCATGGTTTTTGAAAAAGACCCGCAGTATGTGGGTGGGATCTCCCGCACTGAATCTTATAAAGGGTATCATTTTGATATTGGCGGACACCGTTTCTTTTCCAAATCGAAAGAAGTGGAAGATTTCTGGACCGAGATCCTCGGCGATGAAATGCTGGAGCGTCCGCGCAGTTCCCGGATCTACTACAATAAAAAATTCTTTTCGTATCCATTGGTAGCGTTTGAAGCCTTGAATAAACTGGGGGTGATCGAGAGTGGTTTGTGTGTGGCCAGTTACCTGAAAGCCAAAGCTTTTCCGGTAAAAAATCCCACCAATTTTGAAGATTGGGTGGTGAACCAGTTCGGACAGCGTTTATTCAATATCTTCTTTAAAACCTATACAGAGAAAGTATGGGGCATTCCCTGCAAAGAGATCTCGGCCGATTGGGCCGCACAGCGGATCAAAGGGTTATCGCTGAGCAGTGCTATTTGGAATGCATTGTTCAAACCAAAAGCAGGAGGAAGTAGCAAGGATAAAGTGATCAAAACACTGATCGATTCATTCCGTTATCCCAAATATGGTCCCGGTATGATGTGGGAAACCTGTGCGGCCAAAAGCAAAGCCATGGGTGTGCAGATAGAAATGAACTGTGGCGTAAAAGAAGTAACCACGGCCGATGGAAAATGGACCGTTCATACTACAGATGGAAAAAGCCTGGGTGGATTTGATTATGTGTTATCAACGGCACCCATGCGTGAACTGGTGGCATCCGTATCTCCCCGTTTTCCCGAAAAAGCGTTTTCATCCGCGAAACAATTAGGCTACCGCGATTTCTTAACGGTGGTGTTGATCTGTAAGGATGAAGATGCATTTACGGATAACTGGATCTATATCCATGATCCAAGCGTGAAAGTGGGTCGTATACAGAATTTCAAATCCTGGAGTCCGTTTATGGTGCCGGATGCGAATATGGCCTGTTATGGACTGGAATATTTCTGTTTTGAAGGGGACGGTTTGTGGACCAGCAGCGATGAAACACTGATCAATCTCGCCAAAAAAGAGATCGAACAGATCGGTTTAACCAAAGATAGTGCCGTGGTAGATGGTTATGTGGTACGTCAACCCAAAGCGTATCCGGTATATGATCATAGTTATAAAGAAAATGTAAACGAGATCCGCGAAGCGCTGAAAGCCTATCCCGGCTTATACCTGATTGGCCGTAATGGCATGCACAAATACAATAACCAGGACCATAGCATGATGACGGCTATGCTGGCTGCTAAAAATATTATTGCCGGAAAAGAACTGTTTGACCTCTGGGATGTGAATGAAGATGCTGAATACCATGAAGGAGGCGATCGCGGTGCGGAAGAAACTCAGAAAGTATTGGGAAGATTGGTGCCGGAGAAAATTAATTAGTAATTAGAAATTAGTAATTAAAAATTGATTGGCCAAAGACAGCGGATCTTGTATCTGCTATCTGTGGCTAATTTTTTATCTGCCTGCTATACCGGGTACTACCATTAAACTTTCGTTGCCTGCTTCGTTAACAGATTGTACGGCAAAGAAATAGTTGTCTTTGGAATAGGGCAATGTGTACTGCAGATCGGTGGTAAAGATCTTTTTCTGCCAGAAAGCGCTGGTGGTTTCTCTGAGCAGAATGTAATAACCTTTGGGGTTTCCACTTTTTGGCGCTTTCCAGGTAAGCGAAGACGTATTGGCAAGTCTTCTTGTTTCGATTTTCACTTCTTCGGGCATGGCCGGTGCTTTGGCCAGGTTAGCGAGGTTGGCGAGGTTCATGGCCGAGTTCTTGCGCAGGTATTCAAAATCGATATGTTCCGGCAGATCGCCATAATTGATGCCATTTTCGGTACGCACATTCTGGTGTTGCCGGGTATAATTTTCATTCGTCTCCGTAAAACGAACGGCCGCATATCCATTTTCTACAAACGGGGTATGATCACCTCCGCGTAAGAAACGGTCGTTACGGTAGATCAAAACTACTTCCAGGTTGTCTACATACCGTTCGCCGGTTTCTTTTACATAACGTGCCAGTTGGCGGGCTTTGCCGTCGTTTTCCAGTCCCAGCTGACGGATCTGCCTGGCACTCTTCTCTGTTTCAAAAGCAGGTAATCCTTCGCTGAATACACGGATGCGGGTATTGTTGATGATATTGGTTTCATTGCTGTTATTACTGCCCATGATATCATTGTTCAGTACCGCTTCAATATTCCAACCTTCTTTTCTGGCTTTGGATGCCATGAAATTGGCACCGAGCAAACCCTGTTCTTCTCCACTTACCGTAACAAAAATAATAGTAGCGGGAAAACTGCGTTTACTCATGATCCTGGCACATTCCAGTACGGCGGCGCAGCCACTGGCATCGTCATTGGCGCCGGGGGCGTCGCCGGTACGATCCATTACGCTGGTCCGCATATTATCGATGTGACCGCTGATGACGAAAATGCGGTTATCATTGGGGTCGGTTCCTTTGAGTGTGGCCATCACGTTACCGAGTAGTAAAGTGGTGTCCACTCTTCTTTTATCAGGTTGTAATGTGATGGTATCGATCATAGCTGTTAGCCTACCATTGGATTGTCTCGCAAAATCATTGAATCTGGCCAGTACCCAGTTTCTGGCAGCTCCAATTCCACGAACGGGGTCTGTTTGCGTGCTTAAAGTGTTGCGGGTACCAAATCCGACGAGTTGGTATATATAGGATTTTAGTGAGTCGGGAGATACTTCCTTCACCATTTTCTCGATCTCCGGATCGCGTTGGATCAGGGTTTGCGAAAGGGCAGGTTGCAGGGCGAATGCGAGTAGACTGGTAATCAGTAATTTTTTTCTCATGAGGTTTCAGTTGAGTTCTAAAGTTAATGAGCAGAACTGATTGAAAGACAGTATTTTGACAGTGGGGCCAAAAAAGGATGCCAGCCTGTGAATACAGGATTAAAGCAAACAGTTACCAAAACAGGGAAATGGGTTATCTTTCTGACTGCAAAGCATCCAGGCTATGAAAAAAATCTGTCTCCTGT
>Ga0255338_1000927_pt1 | contig 67810 bp, 65 predicted proteins | sample MeOH1_35cm_T4_19_FD_203715 | JGI IMG/M metagenome (GOLD analysis project Ga0255338, IMG submission 203715) | Sandy soil microbial communities from University of British Columbia, Vancouver, Canada - MeOH1_35cm_T4_195 | ecosystem: Engineered > Artificial ecosystem > Sand microcosm > Unclassified ... | reverse complement strand
CAGCCCGCGGCCCAGGTCGCCGGTTCGGGGATGCTGATCGCGATCGCGCTGTCGGCGGTGCCGATGGTCCTGTTCGCCACCGTCTATGCCTGGCTCGCATCGGCACTGCCCGTGTCGGGGGCATCCTATGAATGGCCGCGCCGGTTCCTGAGCCCCTTTGTCGGCTTCGCGATCGCGTGGATGCGCATCCTGAGCAATGTCGGGGCCATGGTCGTGCTCGCCCAGGTACTCACCAATTATCTCGGCATGGCGGTCGCGATTCCGGCGAAGCCGGTGATGGCGCTGGCGATCACCGCGGTCTTCGCGCTCAACTTCTTCGGCGTGCATGTCGCGGCACAGGCCCAGTCGCTGCTGATGGCGGTGCTGATCGCGGTGCTGGCGCTGTTCGTGATCGCGGGCGTCCCGCATGTCAGCGCGACGGTCATGGGGTCGCCCTTCGACGCCGGCACGGGCGCCATTCTCGCCGGCATCCCGCTGATGATCAGCCTGTTCCTCGGCATCGAATCCGCGGTCGAGATCGGCGAGGAGGTGCGCGATCCCAAGCGAACCATCCCCCTCGGCATCCTGCTCGCGATCCTGCTCACCGCGATCGTCTACGCCGCCGTCGCCGCGACGGCGCTCGGCCTGGTCGGGCCGGCGGCGCTCGCACGGAGCACGGCCCCCCTGCTCGAAGCCGCACGGGTCCCGCTCGGCCGCTGGGCGCTGCCGATCATCGTCGGCGCGGCCACCGTGTCGATCCTGAAGACGATGAACGCCACTGCGCTCACCTTTTCGCGCAGCCTGTTCGCGATGGGGCGGGCGGGCGCCCTGCCGGCGGTGCTGGCGGCGGTCCATCCGCGTTTCGGGACGCCGCACCGCGCGATCCTGGTCTGCTATGCCTTCGCTCTGGCGGGGCTGTTCCTGCCCAACAGCCTGGTGTTCCTGCTGCTGGCGGTGAATATCCCGACCATGCTGAAATATCTCGCCTGCTCGCTATGCGCCATCCGGCTCGCGCGTGGCGGCGGGCCGATCGCGCAGGGGGCCGGGCTCCGGTTCAAGCCGCGCACCGTCATCGCGGTCGGGTGGGCCGCGGTCGTCTGCGCCATCGGCATCATCATCGTCGGGATCGAGGCGGACGGGCGACCCTATCTGCTGGTGCTCGGCTGGTTCGCGGTCGGGGCGATCTTCTATCTGGTCCGGGCCCGGCGGGGCGCGGGAAGGGCGGCGGCATGAGCGAGAATCCCCGCTTCTACGACGCTGCCATGATCCGTCGCACGATCAGCCATGCCGATTGCATCGAGGTCGTGCGGACGGCGATGGCGGATTTCTCGGCCAGCGGCGCCGATCAGCCGCTGCGCACGATCGAGCGCGTGCCGGGCGGCGGGCTGCTCGGTGTCATGCCCGGCTGGCTGGAGACCTCGCCCGGCTTCGGCGCGAAGATCGTGACGGTGTTCGAGGATCCGGCCCGGCCCGGGCGGGCGCGGCACCGCGGCGTCGTGCTGCTGTTCGAACGGCCGCTCGGCACGCTTGCCTGCATCGCCGATGCCGACACCATCACCGAGCTCCGCACGGCCGCCGCCAGCGCGGTCGCGACTGACCTGATGGCGCGACCGGAGGCGACGCGGCTCGCGCTCCTGGGCTGCGGCCTGCAGGCGGAATCCCATCTCCATGCAATCTCGCTCGTCCGTCCGCTGGCCCACGTCACCGTCTGGGGGCGCTCGATTGCCGCCGCACGCACCTTTGCCGGGCGCCTGTCGGCCGAAACCGGGCTTGCGATCGAGCCGGTCGACGATGCGGCCGAGGCCGTGGCGGACGCGGATATCATCTGCACCGTGACGAGTTCGCCCGTGCCGATCCTGCAGGGCGCCTGGGTCCGCCCCGGCACGCATGTCAATGTCGTCGGATCGAGCCATGCCGGCGCGGTCGAGGTGGATACTGCGCTGGTGGTCGCCAGCCGCTATGTCGCCGACAGCCGCCGGTCGGTGCTGGCCGCCGGCGCGGAGTTCATCGCTGCCCGGGCGCAGGGGCTGATCGATGACGACCATATCGTCGCGGAGATCGGCGACGTGATCCTCCGCCGCGTCCCGGGGCGGACCGCCCCCGACCAGATCACGCTCTACAAGTCGCTCGGCCATATCGTGCAGGATCTGGCGGTCGCCGAGCGCCTGTATCGCATGGATCGCGCCGCCCCTGCTGCCGGCTAGAAGAAGGACTGCCGCCATGCGTCTCTCGCGCCTCCTCCCGATCGTCGCGCTCGCCCTGTCGCCCATGGCCGCGCGGGCCACGACGCCGGTCGGGGCCGTAGAGCTCGCCGCGCCCGTCGTGGCGGAGCACAAGGGCGTGTTCGGCGGGGTCCGCACGTCCTATCGGTCGGTCGTCGAGCCGATCGAGGTCAGCGATCCTGCGGGCAAGCCCGTCGCCCGGCTGGTCGCGACTTCCTATATCGCCCGGGTCGCGGACAGCGCGAAGCGGCCGGTGCTCTTCGTCTTCAACGGTGGACCGATCGGCCCGTCCACGCCGCTGCACATGGGGGCGTTCGGGCCGCGGCGCGTCGCCGTGCCGGATGATCTCGCCGCTGACCCGGCGACCTTCCAGGTCGTCGACAATGTCTACGCGCCGATCGATGTCGCCGATGTCGTGATCTTCGATCCGGCCAATACCGGCTACAGCCGGACCCTGCCCGGGGTCGATCCGGCCAGCCAGTTCTCGAATGTCGCGGACGGGCGCCAGCTCGCGCAGCTCATCCTCGCCTGGCGCCGCATCCATGCCCGCCCCGATGCGCCGATCTATCTGGTCGGCGAAAGCTACGGCACGATGCGGGCGGTCGAGGTGGCGGACCAGCTCCAGCAGGTCGATCAGCCGGTCGCCGGGATCTTCCTGCTGGGCCAGGCGGTGAACATCATCGAATATGCGCAGCGGCCGAACAACATCGTCAGCTACGCCGTGTCGCTGCCGACGCTGGCCGCGATCGGCTGGTATCACGGCAAGGCCGATCGGCAGGGGCGCAGCCTCGAGCAGTTCGTGGCCGATGCCAAGGCATATGGCGCGGGGGAATATCTCTCGGTCCTGTTCCTCGGCGATACCGCGCCGGCCGAGCGCGTCGCGGCGGTGGCGCGCCGGCTCGAGCAGTTCACCGGCCTCCCCGCCGCCGAGTTCGTCCGCCAGCGGCTCAAGGTCAGCAAGACCGCCTATCAGCGCCTGCTCTTTCCGGGCCAGCTGCTCGACACCAACGATGCCCGCTATATCGTGCCCGCGGGGCAGAAGAGCGCCGGCTATCTCACGCGCTTCGATCCGGCGATGCAGGAGCATCTGCGCTCGTTCCTCAAGATGCCCGACATCGGCGCCTATGCGATGGACAACCCCGCCGGGGACAGTTTCGCGAGCTGGGATTGGGCACCGAACAAGACGCCCTTTCTCGACTGGCCCTATGTCGGCCAGCTTAAGTCGGTGATGGAGAAGAATCCGCAGCTGCGGCTGTTCGTGGCGAACGGCTATTTCGACACGCAGACCACGGTCGGCGCCATGGACTATCTCGTCGCCCAGTCCGGCTTGCCCCGGGACCGGGTCGAGACCGCCAGCTACCGCGGCGGGCACATGTTCTACACGGTCGAGGACAGCCTCCGGCGCTTCAGCGATGATGTGCGCCGCGTCGTGCGCGCGCGCTAGGCAGGCGCGGCCCGCGCCCGCCCGCCCCGGCGCGATTCAGCGCGGCGCGGGTACCGATGCCTTGAGGATGAATTGCTTGAGGTCGGCGGCCATGGCGATGCCCGCGGCGCCGACATAGGCCATATGGCCGGACTGATAGGCCCTGGCCGTGACGCGGTCGCTCGGCAGATGGCGCTGGGCGATGCCGTAATCGGCGCTGCCGACGGCCCCGAACAGGTCGTACCAGCCCTGGATCGACATCAGCCGCAGATCCGGGTTGCGGCGCATCATCGCCGCCAGGTCGCCGCCGGGATCGCCGCTGTTCAGGTCGGCTTCCGCCGCCGCGCCCGGCTGGCGGGGGCCATAGGCCCAGGGCAGGTTGATGTTGATCCAGTCGATCGCGACATAATCGTCGTCGATCGTCACGCCGAGTTCGTCGCGGACATAGGTGTTGAACGCGCCGATGAAGGCAGCCGAATATTGCCCCATCGCGGGATCGTCCGCGACCGGATCGCCGATCGATCCGGCGCTCGGCAGCACATAGCGCGAATCGTAGAAGCCAAGCGCCACCCCCTTGTCGCGCAGCAGTTCGCCGGCGAAGTCGCTCGGCATCACCCGCAGCCCCTTGGACAGCAGATAGGCCGTGCCGAGGCCGCTGAAGCGCGCATGCCGCCGCGCCACGGCTTCCCGGGCCGCACTGTCCAGCGTGTCCCAGTGATCGAGCGCCGGCACCAGCTCTTCCCGCGCGAAGCGGCCCGCCTCGGCGATGAACGCGGCGAAGTCCGATCCGGCCTTGTCGACCCGGTCGTGATACCACGCCGTCGCGGCCATGGTGGTGAAGGTGACGAGGAACTGGTCGTTGCCCCGGGGCATGGCGAGGCCGCCATTGCCGCCGATCAGCACCACCCCGTTCAGCGATACGCCCTTCAGCGTGCCGTCGAGAAAGCCGCCCATCAGCCGCCGCGCGACCAGGTTGGCGCGATAGGTGCCATAGCTTTCGCCGAGCAGGAATTTCGGGCTGTTCCACCGGCCATGCTTGCGCAGCCAGCCATTGATGAAGCGGACGGTGGCGGCGGCATCTTCCTCGCGGCCGTAGAAGTCGCTCGGCCGTCCCTTGCCCCAATAGCGGCTGAAGCCGGTGCCGACCGGGTCGATGAACACGAGATCGGCGACCGCCAGTACGCTGTCCGGGTTGTCGACCAGGTGGAAGGGCGGCACCTGGGCGGGCTGGATGTCGCGAAAGCTCACCTTGCGCGGGCCGAGGACGCCCATGTGCAGCCACACCGAGGATGATCCGGGGCCGCCGTTGAAGATGAAGATCACCGGCCGCTGTTCGGTGCGGGGCGCCTCCTTGATATAGGAGAAGGAGAAGATCGATCCGACGCCGTCGCCCGCGCCGTCACGCAGCACGCTGTCTTCCGCGACGACTGAATAGGCCAGCTTGCGGCCGGCGAAGGTGCCGGTCCGCCGCGCGACGAATCGCCGTGGTGCGCGCTCGGGCCGGGCGGTGGCGGGGTCGTCCCGCCACATCGCCGCGCTCTGGCCGATGTCCGGGATGCGCATGACCGGGCTGTCCTGGGCCTTTGGCGGTGCGGCGCTCTGCGCGCCGGCAAGCGCGGGGGCCAGGATCAGGGCAATGCCGCCCAGCGCGCGCAGGCTTGTCCGCAGCTTCATCATTCACCCGTTCATGCTTCCCCGCACCGTATAGCGTATCGCGCCGGGTTATTCCTTTCCGATTGCGGGCCGACGGGGCCGGCTGGTGCATTAATTATGCTGCGGGCGAAAACCGCGTTCGGCTGTCCGGAGGAGGGGCCGATGGAAATATCGTGCCTTGGAAGCGCTAGCGGTATCGGAACGATTATCGGGTAATGCGCTGATAGGCGAAATGAATCTTCTTGCCATCTGCATTTTGTCGCATAAACCGTCCGGATGGATGACGAGCTTTCAACGATCGACCTGCGGATCCTCGAACAGGTCCAGCGCGACAGTTCGCTGTCGACCAGCGAACTGGCCGATCAGGTAGGGCTTTCGCAATCGCCCTGCTGGCGCCGGCTGCAGCGGCTGCGCGACGAAGGCTATATCCGCGGGCAGGTCGCGCTGCTCGACCGCACCAGGTTCGGGCCGAGCCTGTTCATCTTCGCGACGCTCAAGATCGGCACCCTGACGGACGAACAGCGCGCCGATTTCAACACCAAGGTGGAACTCACGCCCGAGATCCTCGAATGCTATTCGATCTTCGGCGAGCGCGATATCCTGATCAAGGTGCTCGCGCCGTCGATGGATTGGTATCAGAATTTCGTGTTCAAGCGGATCCTCAAGCTGCCCGGCGTCATCGACATCCACTCGACCGTCACGCTGTCGGAAATGAAATATACCACGGCGATCCCGGTCCGCGGCAACCGGGCGCTTTAGCCCGCCCCGCCGCCGGCCCCCGCCCGCCGCCGGGTTGCGCGCGCAAAGGGGCGGATTGTCGCGAACGCGTCATAAACAGCCCTGATGGGCAAGGGGCTGTCCGCCAATCGCGACTCGGGAGTTCGGCCTGATGCCCCTGTTCCAGCCACGCCGTCGAGACCTGCTGAAGGTCGCGGTGGCTGCGCCCGCCCTGCTGGCCGTATCGGCCCGGGCCGGCATCCTGCTCGGCAGCGACAGCCCGTTCGCGCTCGGCGTTGCCTCGGGCGAGCCGTCTCCGGAAGGCGTGGTGATCTGGACGCGCCTCGCCCCGCGCCCGCTCGATCCCGATGGCGGCATGCCGGCGCAGCGCGTCCCGGTCCGTTGGGAAGTGGCCGAGGACGAACGCTTCGGCCGGATCCTCCGCGCCGGCACCGCCGTGGCCGATCCCGCCGCCGGCCATGCGATTCACGTCGAGGTCGCCGGGCTGCGCCCGGCGCACGGCTATTTCTACCGCTTCATTGCCGATGGCGTGGCCAGCCCGGTCGGGCGGACGCGGACCGCCCCTGCGCCCGGCGCGGCGGTCGACCGGCTGCGCTTCTGCTTCGGCTCCTGCCAGAAATACGAGGCGGGTCATTACGCCGCCTGGCGGCACGTCGTCGCCGAGGATCCCGATCTGATCGTCTTTCTCGGCGACTATATCTATGAGGGCGCGCCCGCCGATGGCGGTGTCCGCCGCCACCTCAATCCCGAGCCCGTCGATCTTGCCGGCTACCGCGCGCGCTATGCCACCTACAAGCTCGATCCGCTGCTGCAGGCGGCGCATGCCGCCGCGCCGTGGATATCGACCTGGGACGATCATGAGGTCGCCAATGACTATGCCGGCGCGCTCGACGAGAATAACGGCGATCCGGCCGCGTTCCTCCGGCGTCGCGCGGCTGCCTATCAGGCCTATTGGGAGCATCTGCCGCTCCGCGCCGCCGCGCATCCGGCGGGGCCGAATGCGCGCCTGTACCGCACGCTCGATTGGGGAAGGATCGCCCAGTTCCAGGTGATCGACGATCGCCAGTATCGCGGCACGCGCGCCTGCCAGCCGCCCGAGCTGCTCGCGGCGCACCGCCCCTATCTGTCGGGCGTGCTCGATTGCCCGCAGCGCCACGATCCCGTCCGCACCATGCTCGGCGCCGCGCAGGAGCGCTGGCTGCTCGATGCGCTGGGGGCCACCCGCGCACGGTGGAACCTGCTCGCGCAGCAGACGCTGATGGTGCCCTTCGCGATGATCGATCCGGCGCATCCGGAACAGGGCGCGGTCGTGCACCCTGCCGATCGCTGGGAGGGCTATCCCGCCGCGCGCGACCGGATCTATCGCCGCTGGGCGGATGCCGGCACGCCCAACCCGGTGGTACTGAGCGGGGACATCCATGCCTTCACCGCAGCGGATGTGCGCCATCCCGATCGACCGGACGCCGCGCCGATCGCCGCTGAATTCGTCGGCGGTTCGATCACCTCGCTCAATCACCATCCCGCCTGGCGGGACGAAGCCCGGGCGAACCCCGGCATCCGCTTCGCCGAGAACGAGGTCCGCGGCTATGCCCGGGTCGAGCTGCGCGAGCAGGGCGCCGAGGTGCTGTTCCGGGGGCTCGCCGACGCGCGCGATCCGGGCTCGGCGGTGTCGACCATCGCGCGCTTCGAGGTCGAGGCCGGGCGCGCCGGCATCGCAAGCGCGGCCTGACCGGCGCTGGTCAGGCCGACAGGAGGATGCGGTCGCGCCGCATGTCGGCGCGGATGCCGAAATTGGCGCGCAACGCCTTCAGGAATTCGGTCGGATCGTTGGTGAGGAAGCGTCCGCCCAGCCGGACGCGCCCGATATCCTCGCGCGCCAGTTCGATCGGCACCGGCAGATAGCGATTATATTCGGCGACGGCGACGGCAAGCGGTTGGCCGTCGAACAGGATCTCTCCCTCCTGCCACGCCGATAGCGCCTGCACATCGCCTTCGGACAGGGCATGCGCCTGCTCGGCCCCGTTCGAGACGACGAGCTTGCGCCGCTCGGGCACCGGCGTCTCCTGCGACCGGCCGTGCGGCGGCAGCATCCAGGCCTCGCCCGCGATCGTCGCCAGGTCGACGATGCCGCCGGCCCGCAGCCGGACGTTGAACCGCCCCGCCCCCAGGCGGAAGCGCGCCGCACCGGCGTGCAGCGTGCAGGCGCGCGCGCCGGGCGGGAGATCGAGCGCGAGTTCGCCCCGCTGCAGCTCCACCTCGAGCGCGCCCTGCGCCATCCACCAGCGCAGGCGCCCGCCGGTATTGAGGTCGAGGCAGGTGCGGTCCGCGACATAGAAGCGGCTGCGCTCGCCGATCGCAGTCTCCACGGTATGCGCGGCGGCCTGGGTCGCCAGGAAGATGCCGCCGCCCGTCGCCACGGCGCCGGCGACGCCCAGCGCCGCCTTCAGCGCCACCCGTCGGGGCAGCGCCGCGCGGGCATCGGGCGCCACGCCGGGCGCGGTCTCGGGCGCGGCGCTTTCCGGATCGCCGCGGCGCAGCTGGTCCAGGTCGCGCCACGCCCGGTCCATGCGGATAAAGGCCAGCGCATGGGCCGGGTCGGCGGCGCGCCATCGTTCGAACACGGCCCGATCGGCATGCCCGGCGTCAAGCGCGGCAAGCCAGTCGGCCGCTTCGGCCTCGATCCGCTCCTGGCGCTCGGTCGATCGGGTCAACGTTTCTTTCTCGTGTCCGTGCGGGTGCCCATCACTTGCCGATGATTAGCCGAAGCGAAACCGCCATGCCATTGCCGCAAATTTCGTCAGGCCTGGCGGCGGGTGGAATCCTTCGCCGCGATCGGTCCGGGCGGATCGGTCCGGACGGGCATGTCGCGCAGCGCTCGCGACAGGAGCAGGATGCCCCGCGCAAGGTGCTTCTCGACGGTCGATAGGCTCAGGCCCAGGCGCTCGGCGATCGCGCGGGGCGGCAGTTCCTCGAACTTGCGCAGCAGCACGACGCGCCGGCAGGCGGGCGGCAGGGCGTCGATCGCGATCATCATCCGCTTGAGCGCGTCGCGCCCCGCGGCGACCGCGAAGCTGTCGGGCGCTGGATCGGGATGCTCGCCTTCCTCCAGCGCGGCGAACTGCCGCATCGGCACGATCCGCGCGCGCCGCATCCGCTGCAGCGCGGTGTTGCGCATGATGCGCACGGCATAGGCGGCGGGGTTGCCGATATGATCCCAGCGCTCGAGCTGGAGCAGCTCGGCATAGGCCTCATGGACCAGGTCGCGCGCCTCGTCGTCGCCCGTGGCCCAGCGCCGCGCCTGGCGGAGCAGTTCGGTTTCGTGCGGGAGGACGGACGATGCGAACCACGCATCGATCGGACGAAGCCATGACATGATGGTCGGAAGACGCTCGCCTGTGGACGGTTCCCCGCCATCCTAGGCCGCGATTGATACGGCACCGTGACAGGCTCGGGTCGCCCCCGCGATTTTTCGGGCCGCCGGGCGCTATTTCTTGCCGCCCGGCTTGAAGACGATCCCGAACCAGACGCTCCGTCCGACCGGATAGCGCGTCTGGAGCAGTTCGCGATGGGGGCCGAGATGCGCCTCGAACGCGGTGTTGGTCAGGTTCTGTACCTGCCCGAGCACCTGGAGCCAGGGGGTCACGTAATAGCTTGCCTGCAGGTCGATCTGGTCGCGCGAATCGGCCCAGATGTCGCGCCAGCTATATTGCGCGTCGACTGAAACGGGCGAGGCGCCGATCCGGTTGAACGCCATGCGCGCGTTGAACGGGCCATCCGCGTAGAAGACGGTCGCGTTGTAGATATGGCCCGGCTGGTTGAACAAGGCGCCGATCCGGCGCGTGGAGCCGTTGCTCGCCACGAAGTCGAAATGCCCGTCGAGCCAGGTCGCGTTGAGCGACACGCCCAGATTGGCGAGCGGCCCGGGCAGGAAATCGAGCCGGTCCTTCACCAGCTGGACTTCCGCGCCCGCCACCGCGGCGCGCGCGGCATTGACCGGCTGGGTGATCGTCGCCGGATAGACGGCGCCGTTATAGGCGGCGGTCGCCACCACTGATCGGGTGAAGATCTCGTCGTGGATATCCTTGTAGAACAACGCCGCCGAGAAGAGGCCGCCGGCACCGAGATACCATTCGTAGGACAGGTCGTAGTTCCAGGCGCGGCGGGGCTTCAGGTCCGGATTGCCCTGGCTGATGACGAGCGTCTGCGCCGCCGTGTCGAAGGATGTCGTGGTGGTGGCGCCATATTGGCCATAGTCGGGCCGCCCGATCGTCTCGCTGATCCCGCCGCGCAGCTTCATCGACGGGGTCATGTTCCAGGTCGCCAGCGCCGAGGGCAGGACGAAGCTGTAGCTGCGCTGGCGCGCGAGGAACGGATAGCTGGTCACGCCGGCCGCGACGGTCTTGTTGAGATTGCCGATGGTGACGTCGGTGCTGTCGTAGCGGAGCCCGGCCTGGGCGGCCACGCTGTCGCTCCGCCACCCGATCTGGCCATAGCCGGCGGTGATCGACTCGCGCAGCTGGTAGAAGGCGGCATTGCTGTCCGCGGTGCGGTCCGTCGCCCGGAACCACTCGGGATGGTTTTCCAGCACGGCCTGTGCCTTGGCCTGGTCGATCAGGTAGAAGTTGATGCCAGGCGCCGACAGCGGCGTCAGCACCGCCGGCTGGGAATATTGATCCAGATTGCCGATCAGCAGCGCCGATGCCGGGTCCTTCGCGAACCACTCCCGGTACAGGAGGCGGTTGTCGACATGGGTCAGCGTCTGGTTGACGCCGAGATTGAGGCCGAGCCCGCGATCGTCCGGGTCGAAATTCCAGGCAAGCTCGCCGCGCAGCGACCGGACCGTGTTGTCGATGTCATAGACGATGTTGCGCCAGTAGCGCGGCTGGTAATTCGCGGCAGTGGCGGCGGCGGCCGGGTTGTTCAGCGTGAGCGTCGGCGATCCGTTGGTGACGGTATAGCTATAGCCATAATCCGCCAGGTTGGTCGTGCCGCCGGTGGTCTCGTTCATCCCGGTGTTCCATTTGAACATCCACCGGTTCTCATTGTAGTGCGCGCTCGAATTCGAGGCGCCGACGCGCAGTTTCAGCGTGTCGGTGAAATCATAATGCGCCGCGCCGTTGATCAGCCAGGTGCGCCGCTTTTCCGGCTGGCCGACGACGCCGAGCTGGTAATTGCCGGTCTTGAGCGTGCCGGCATTCGCCGCCGCGCCGGGGGTATAGCCCGCAGCGGGCAGCGCCAGCGCTTCGTAGCGATCCTCGTCCGACAGCTCGTGATAATAGCCGCCGAAGATCGAGACGCCGGCGCGTGCGCTCGGCCGATATTCGAGCTTCGCATTCACGCTGTAGCGCTCGCGGCGCTCGTCGAACGCATAGTCCTGGACGCGCACGGGGACGGCCCGGCCGGTGGACGCCGCGATGTCGCCGGTCTGCGCGCCGGCGGCGGTGTAATAGGTCCAGCCCGCGCCGGCCGTATCGCCCGGCAGGCTCGCCAGCGCGGAGGCATGGAGCCGCTGATATTCGCCGGACACGACCAGCCCGAATTCGTGCCGCGCGCCGAACAGCACCGCGCCGGTCGCGTCGGCGCGGATATTGGCGTTGCGGTCGGGCACCACCTTGCCGGTCTGCGAGGTCCAGCCGCCCATCGCCTGGGCGGTCAGCGACGTGCCGGGTGTCGAACGCGCTCTTGGTGACGAGGTTGAGCTGGCCGCCGAGCGCATGGGGATCATATTGCGCGGTCACCGTCTTGATCGCCTGGATCTCGCCGACCAGCGACGCCGGGAGCATCGCCAGCTGCGCGCCGCGATAGCTGCTGTCGGCGCTGGCGATCTGCGCGCCATCGACCGTCACCAGGTTGTAGCGGCTGTCGAGCCCGCGGATCGTGACATATTGGTAATTGTCATGGCCCCGGCTCGAATCGCGATCCGGCATCACCGAGACGCCGGGGATGCGCCGCGCGGCTTCGACGATGTTGACGTCGGGGAGCTGGCTCACCTCGTCCTGGCTGACCGCGTCGACGATCTGGCCGCTCCTGCGCTTCGTCTCGATGGCGCGCCGCATCGCGAGCCGAAAGCCGGTCACCACGATATCCGCATTGCCTTCGGTACCGTCTCCGGCCGGTTCGGCGCTGGCCTGCGGGTTGCCGGCGGTCAGCAGGATATGGCGCTCGTCGGCCTCGCTCACCGACAGCGCGGTGGCGGCGATCAGCTGCCGCACCGCGTCGAGCGGCGTCATGCGCCCCTTGAGCCGGGCGACACGATGGCCGGTGGCGCGATCGAACGGGAAGGAAATCTGCACGCCGGCCTGGTGGCCGACGGCGTTCAGCGCCGCCGCCAGGTCGGAGGCCGGGATGTCGAAGGAAGCGGTGCGGGCAGCGGCGGAAGCCGGGGCGGCCATGGCGATGGCGGGCGTGAGGGCAACGCCCGATAGCAACAGGCTGACAGCCGAACGACGACGCATATACCGATCCCCCAGACGTGCGGCGAAACTGCCGCGTCGCAGGCTCGATGCTTCGGAAACCGGAAACCGCTATCGGTGCGGACGACTTTTTTGCGCGATCGCGGCGGGTCGCGATGCCCCCCGCTGGCTGCGCCCGATGCACTTCCGCATGCACGCTTCGATGCCCATCCGCCGCCCGCGGCCATTGTGACGCTGCCGGACGGGGCCTAGGGGAGCCCCCGGGGAGAGTGCCGTCATGAACCAGTCGAGAATCCGCAATCAGGCCCTGCGCGCCAAGGTGATGGGAGCAGCCGATGCGGCTGCCCTGATTTCGTCCGGCAGCACGGTGGGGATGAGCGGCTTCACCGGTTCGGGCTATCCCAAGGCGGTTCCGCTGGCCCTCGCCGCCCGGATCGAGGCCGAGCATGATGCGGGGCGTCCCTTTTCGATCCGGGTGTGGACCGGGGCCTCGACCGGGCCGGAGCTCGATGGCGCGCTTGCCCGGGCCAATGGCATCGAATTCCGGCTGCCCTACAATTCCGATCCGATCGCGCGCGAGAAGATCAATCGCGGCGAGATGGAATATTTCGACATGCATCTCAGCCAGGTCGCGCCGATGGCGTGGCAGGGCTTTCTCGGCCCGCTCGATACCGCGGTGGTCGAGGTCGCCGGCATCCGCGAGGATGGCTCGCTGATCCCGTCCTCCTCGGTCGGCAACAACAAGACGTGGCTCGATCGCGCCAGCCAGGTGATCCTCGAGGTCAACAACTGGCAGAACCCCGCGCTCGAGGGCATGCACGACATCTATTACGGTACGGCGCTGCCGCCGCACCGCGTGCCGATCCCGCTGATACGCCCGGACGATCGCATCGGCGATGCCTGGTTCCGCTGCGATCCCGCCAAGGTCGTCGCCGTGGTCGAGACGGAGGCGCCCGATCGCAACCTGCCCTTCGCCGCGCCCGGCGAGGACGCACTGGCGATCGCCGGGCATCTGCTCGATTTCTTCCGCCACGAGGTCGCGCGCGGGCGCCTGCCGGCGTCGCTGCTGCCGCTCCAGTCGGGCGTCGGCAATATCGCCAACGCCGTGCTGACCGGGCTGGTCGACGCCCCGTTCGAGGACATGACCGCCTATACCGAGGTGATCCAGGACGGCATGCTCGACCTGCTCAATGCCGGCAAGCTGCGCATGGCTTCGGCCACCGCCTTCTCGCTCAGTCCCGAGGCGGCGGCTGCGCTGAACGCCGACATGGCCGCGTTCCGCACCAAGCTGATCCTGCGCCCGCAGGAGATCAGCAACCATCCCGAGCTGATCCGCCGGCTCGGCTGCATCGCGATGAACGGGCTGATCGAGGCCGATATCTACGGCAACGTCAATTCGACGCATGTCATGGGCTCGCGCATCCAGAACGGCATCGGCGGCTCGGGCGATTTCGCGCGCAACGCCTATGTCTCGATCTTCATGACGCCCTCCACCGCCAAGGGCGGCAAGATCTCGGCGATCGTGCCCCAGGCATCGCATGTCGATCATATCTCGCAGGACGTGCAGGTGCTGGTGACTGAACAGGGCCTTGCCGATCTGCGCGGGCTGTCGCCCAAGCAGCGCGCGCGGCTGATCATCGAGAAATGCGCGCACCCGCTCTACCGGCCGGCGCTCGCCGATTATTTCGATCGCGCGATGCGGGGCTCCTATGGGTTGCAATCGCCCTCGCTGCCGGGCGAAGCCCTGTCCTGGCATCAGCGCTTCATCGAGACGGGCTCGATGCGCGTCTGACGCCGGGCGCCGGCGCGCGGCGGGGAAGGGGGGAATGCCCGGGTGACGGCCTGTCTGCTCTTCTTCGCGCTGGTGCTTGCGATCAACCTGATGCCGGCCTTCGGTCCGCCGACCTGGTCGATCATCGTGCTCTATGCGCTGAATTCCGATCTCCCGCTCCCCGCGCTGATCCCGCTCGGCGCCGCTGCCGCGGCGCTTGGCCGCCTGCTGCTCGCCTGCGCCTTCCGGGCGTTCGGCAGCCGCCTGTCGGTACGGCGGCGGGAGAGCCTCGCGGCCGCCCGGGCGGCGCTGGAGCGGAACAGGCGCGGCACGATCATCGGGCTTGGCCTGTTCGCCCTGTCGCCGGTCCCCTCGGCGCAGCTGTTCGAGGCGGCGGGCCTGATGAAGATCCGCCTGCCCGGCTTCACCGCCGCCTTTTTCCTCGGGCGGCTCCTGTCCTACACCATCTACGCGCTGACGGCGCGCACGGTGCAGGACACCAGCGTGGGGGCAGCCTTCAGCCGGACGCTCACCAGCCCCTCGGGGATCCTGATTCAGCTCGCCGCGATCGGCCTGCTGGTCATGCTGGGCCGGGTCGACTGGGCCGCGCGCCTGCGCCGCTGAGGCGAGCCGGCCTCGCCGGAGGCCGGTCGCCCCGTTTGCGTCAGGCCGCCACCGTCGCGCGGTAGCGCGGCGCGACCTCCCGGTTGGAGAGCTTGCCGTCCATCGCGCGGCGCGCGGCGTCGAAGGCGAGCCACTGGCCTTCGTCGGCGAGCGGCGGGATGGTGATCGTCTCGCCGCGCTCGAAGCCGAGCAGGGCCGCGTCGACCAGGTCGCCCGCGTCCATCACCCATTCGACCGGAAAGCTGTCGACATCCTTGCCCGAGCGCTCCCAGATCTCGGTGCGCGTCGCCCCCGGCAGCACTGCCTGGACGCGCACCCCGAGCGGCTCGAGCTGCTGGGCGAGCGAGATGCTCAGGTTCAGCACGAATGCCTTGGAGCCGCTGTACACGCCGTCGAACATCTCGGGCGCGAGTGCGAGCACGGACGCAATGGTGATGATCCCGCCCGCCTTGCGCTGGGCGAACGCCTTGCCGGCCGCGCCGGCGAGCAAGGTCGGCGCGGCCACGTTGAGCGCGATCAGGCGCTCGACCTGGTCGATCCCGCTGTCGAGCAGGCCGCCGGTCAGCGACATGCCGGCATTGTTGACCAGCAGCGTGATCGCCGCGTCGTCGGCGAGCCGCGCTTCGACCCGGGCGAGATCATCGCGACGCGTCAGGTCGGCCGGCAGCACGTCGATCGTCCGGCCGGTCTCGTCGCGCAGCCCTGCCGCCAGCGCCTCCATGCGCCCCGCGTCGCGCGCGACGAGGATCAGGTCGTAACCGCGACGGGCGAGGCGGTCGGCATAGACGGCGCCGAGGCCGGTCGATGCGCCGGTGATGAGCGCGGTGCCAGGAATATGTGCCATGATGAATCTCCAGTTCGGCCCGGTCATCCGAGCGACTTGCATAATGATAGGAAGTCACTATCATTGTGCAATGGACAACGCGAAATATTCCGGCGGGCCCTGCCCGATCGCGCGCGGGCTGGCCCGCATGGGCGATGCATGGAGCATGATGATCCTGCGCGACGCGGGCGGCGGCGTGACGCGCTTCGATCAGTTTCAGAAGAATCTCGGCATCGCGCCGAACATCCTGACGCGCCGCCTTGCCGCGCTGACCGAAAATGGTCTGCTCGCGCGCCGCCGCTACAGCGATCATCCGCCGCGCGACGATTATGTCCTCACCGCCGCCGGGCGCGATTTCCTGCCGGTCCTCTATGCCCTTGGCGCATGGGGCGCGCGCAACTTCGGCGACGATGCCGTGTCGCGGCTGGTGCAGGCCGGAAGCGGCGCGGCGGTGGAGCCGGTCGTGGTCGATCGTGTGACCGGCGCCGCGCTCGCCGGGATGGACCTGCGCATCGAGCGCCCGGCCGGGGCGTAGCGCCGGCTCAAAGCGGCGGCGCGATCCCGGGCACGGGGATCACGTCGAAGGCCACCACGATCCGTTCGCCCTCGGCCGGTGCGGTCGCATGCACTGTCGCGGAGGGAAACAGGATCAGCCTGCCCGGTTCCGGCGCCACCGTGACGGTATCGCCGCAGGGATTGATGCCGTCGCGGTCGGGCACCCCGAGCAACAGCGGTCCGCCGCCGCCGAGATGGACGACGCCGCTCACCCAGCCCGCGGGATGCCGGTGCGCCGCCTGCCGGCCGGCCTGGTCATAGACCACCGCCCAGGCCCGCAGCGCCGCCGCCTCGGGGCGCCCGCGCACGAAGCCATGGCTGCCGGTCAGCTGCGCCGCATATTGGTCGACCGCCGCGCGGATCGCGCCGAGCAGCGCCGGGGTCGCGACGTCCCCGGGCCGGACCAGCGCCTCGGTCTGCCGCCCGCCATGAGTCGATTTTCCCGGCGGATCCGCGCGTAGCGTGTCGTTGGCCAGGATTTCGCGGCGCAGGCCGGCCGGGTCGATCGCGATCGACCCGATGCGCAGGAACTGGTCGAGCCCGATCGTCTCGCGCGCCTCCCCGGTCCGTCCCAGCAGCGCCAGGGCGTGGGCGCGGTGATGGAGCGCGCCCGCATCCCCCGGGCGCGTCGCCAGCAGTTGCTCGGCGACCGCGAGCAGCGCGTCGGGCGGGGCGCCGCCGGGCCGCTCGGCGAGATAGTCGAGCAGGCCGGGCAGGCTTGCGTCGCTCGCATCGGCGATGATGCGCGCTTCGTCCCAGCAACCGAGACGCACCAGTAGCGGAAAGCGCTCGATCCCCGATGCGCCCGCCGCCCCCGCCAGGGCCGCCAGCGCGCCCGCGCGATCCCCGGTCCGCCGCCGGGCTTCCGCGAGGGCCAGGCTGAAAAAGGGGTGGTCGGGAAAGCGCGCCGCCGCGTCGGACCAGTGCCCGGCCAGCGCCTCGATCCGCCCGGTCGCCGCGATGGCGCCGCCGAGCGCCCGCCACAGCGCCGGATCGTCGGGATGGCGGGCCAGCGCCGCGCGGGCCAGGTCGCCGCGACCCTGCGCCCGGCTCGGCGGCGGCGGCTCGATCCAGCGCATCAGGCCGCCGCGATCCCGGCCGGGGCCGGCTTCGCCATGCGCGCCGGCAGCAAGGTCATGCTCCGCTCCATCGCGCGCCTTCTATCGGAGTGGCCGATCGGCGAACAGTCCGGCCGCCGCCTGCCGCGCCTGCCCGCCGGCGCGCGGCGGGGGCTGGTCTTGCCGCGGCCGATCGGGCACCGTCCGGCCGATGGCGATCGAAACCCTTATTGCCCGCTACGGCCTTGCCGCGATCTTCCTCGGCGCGGGGATCGAGGGCGAGACCAGCGTCATCGCCGGTGGCGTGCTCGCCCATCGCCATTATCTCCCGCTCTGGGGCGTGGTGGTCGCCGCGGCGCTCGGGTCCTGCGTCGCGGACCAGCTGTTCTTTGCCGCGGGCCGCTATTTCCGCGACAATCGTCGCGTCCGCGCGATGACCGCGAAGCCGGCCTTCGCCAGGGCGCTGGTTACGCTGGAGCGGCACCCGGTCCTGTTCGTCACCGGCTTCCGCTTCCTTTATGGCCTGCGCACCGTCAGTCCCGTGGCGATCGGCACGTCGCAGGTCCCGACGCAGACCTTCATGCTGCTCAACGCGCTTTCCGCCGCGGTCTGGGCAATCCTGTTCACCGGCATCGGCTATGGCTTTGGCGACGGGATCGAGCGGCTGTTCGGCGGCTTCCTCTCGGCCGATCATCTCCTCCCGCTCGCGGCCGTCGCTATCCTGTTCCTGATCGCCGTCGCCCAGCTCGTGCGCTGGCTGCACCATCGCTATGCCGACCGGTGCGAACGCGCCGCGGCGTCGCGCGCGCTCGATCGAAAGCCTGCCTGAACGGGGTGGTGCCTGCCATGCGTCACCGTTCCCCTTCACGCCCCCTTCGCTGCGCTCTATGCAATTATGCATGAAGCGACTCGACTGGGACGATCTTCGCCTGTTCCTGGCGATCGCGCGCGCGGGCACGCTGACCGCTGCGGCCGAGCGGCTGCAGCTCAGCCAGCCGACCGCCGGGCGGCGGCTGCGCGGCCTCGAACAGGCCTGTGGCGTGGTCCTGTTCCAGCGCACCCCCGCGGGTTTCCGGCTGACGGACGAAGGCGCGGCGATGCTGCCGCGTGCCGAGCGCATGGAGGAGGAGACGCTGGCGCTCGAGCGCCAGTTCGTCGGCAGTGACCGGGCCTTGCAGGGCCAGCTGCGCCTGTCCTCTTCCGACTGGTTCGGCCGGATCGTGCTGGCCCCGCACATCGCGACCTTCGTCGCGCTGCATCCGCAGGTGACGGTCGAATTGATCACTGATTTCCGCCTGCTCGATCTCGACCGGCGCGAGGCCGATCTCGTCTTCCGCCTCGCGGCGTTTCACGGGCCGGACATCGTCCAGCGCCGCTTCGTCCATGTCCGCTACGGGCTGTTTGCCGCGCGCGCCTATCTCGACCGGGTCGGCCCCGATGGCGCCGCTGCCGACGCGGCCCGGCACCGGCTGGTCTCGATGGATAGCCGGTTCGAGGCGCTGCCGGACGTCGCCTGGCTGCGGGATCGCTATCCCGAAGCGCGGCTGTCGGTGCGCAGCAACAACCGCGAGGTGCAGGCCGAGGCGTGCCGGCACGGTGCCGGCCTTGCCGTGCTGCCGCGTGTGATGGGCGCGCAATATGGCCTGGAAGACCTGACCCGGGCGGGGGACGAGCCGCCCGGGCGCGATATCTGGCTCGGCTATCATGCCGATCTCAAGCGCCTCGGGCGCCTGCGGTCGATGGTCGATCACCTCTCCGCCGGGATCGGCGGCACGATCTGAGCGCGGCTACGGTCCCGGATCAATGTCGACCACCAGCTTGCCCGTTGCGCTCCGGCCGGCAAGGGCGTCGTGCGCGTCGCTCACCGTCTCCAGCGTGAAGCGCCGCGCATCGACCCGGGGGAGCAGCTTGCCCGCCTCGGTCAGGCGCGTCGCCTCCGCCATGATCGCGCCCTGCGCCCGGCGGTTCCGGCCGCTCAGCAGCGGTGCCAGGGTGAAGACGCCCGAATAGGTCGCTGCCTTGAAGGATAACGGGGCAAGGCTGTGCGTGCCCCAGCCGAGGCAGCTCACCACATGGCCGAACTGCGCCACCGCCGCGAAGGATGCGTCGAGGATCGCGCCGCCGCCGGTATCGTAGACCAGCTCGAAGCCCGCGCCCCCGCTGTGGCGCGCGACATAGTCCGCCACCGGCTCGGCATAGTCGATCGGCGTCGCGCCCAGCGCGCGGATCGCATCCGCGCTGGCCGCGCTGCCGGTCGCATGGACCTCGGCGCCGAAGGCCCGGGCGATCTGGATCGCCATGCTGCCGACGCCGCCCGCGCCGCCCTGCACCAGCACGCGCTGGCCCCGGCGCACCTGGGCGCGGTCGACCAGTCCTTCCCAGGCGGTGATGAAGATCAGCGGCAGCGCCGCCGCCTCGCGCATCGAGAGATTGTCGGGCTTGATCGCCAGCGTGTCGGCATCGACCGCGACATAGCCCGCCAGCGATCCCGGCAGGCCGCCGACGCCGCCGATCATGCCATAGACCGCGTCGCCGGGCCGGAAGCGCTCGACGCCGGCGCCGACCGCCTCGACCATGCCCGCCATGTCGAGCCCGAGGATCGCGGGCAGCGGATGCCGGGCATGCGCCGCGGCCTCGCTGCGGATCTTGGCGTCGAGCGGGTTCACCCCGCTCGCGGCGACGCGGACCAGCACTTCCCCGGGTCCGGGGTCGGGCCGGGCGATCTCGCGAAGCTCGAACGGCCCGTCGCGGCGCGAGACGATGGCGGCTTTCATGGTGGGTTGGGTCATGGCGGATGCTCCCGAAGTCGAAGCGGGATATCGCCCTTCCGGATGCGCCCCGCCACGCCGGAGATCGCATGGCCCTCATGCGTTATTGCATGGCGCGCCGGCTCCCGGCCCCGCGCGCTGCGGTTCAGCTGATCAGCAGCCCGGCCAGCGCGGCGCTCATCAGGTTGGCGAGGCTGCCGGCGAGCAGCGCGCGGATGCCGAGCCGGGCGATCATCGGGCGCTGGTTGGGGGCGAGGCTGCCCGTCACCGCCATCTGGATCGCGATCGAGGAGAAGTTGGCGAAGCCGCACAGCGCGAAGGTCACCACGGCGATGGTGTGCTCGGACAGGCCCTTCTGCGCGCCGAGCGAGATATAGGCGACGAATTCGTTGAGCACGATCTTCTGGCCGAACAGCCCGCCGGCGATCTGCGCCTCGCCCCACGGCACGTTGAGCAGGTACATCACCGGCGCGAAGACATAGCCGAGCAGCCCCTGGAAGCTCAGGTCGGGATAGCCGAACCACGCGCCGATCCCGCCCAGGATGCCGTTGGCGAGCGCGACCAGCGCCACGAACGCCAGCACCATCGCGCCGACCGCCACGGCCAGCCGCACGCCGGTCTGCGCGCCCTGCGCCGCCGCCATGATGATGTTGGCCGGCTTTTCCTCGTCATGGCTTGCCTCGGCGATATGGATCACCTCGTCCTCGGGGTCGTCGCCGAGCGGCAGCTGGCCGAACGGCGCCTCCTTCACGTCGGGCATCATGATCTTGGCCATCAGGATGCCGCCCGGCGCGGCCATGAAGCTCGCCGCGAGCAGATATTCGATGCGGATGCCCATCGAGGCATAGGCGGCGAGGATCGTGCCGGCCACGCCGGCCATGCCGCTGGTCATCACGGTGAACAGCTGCGCCGGGGTCAGGCTGGCGAGATAGGGACGGATCACCAGCGGCGATTCGCTCTGCCCGACGAAGATGTTCGCTGCCGCGCACAGCGATTCCACCTTGGACACGCCGATCACCCATTCGATCGCCCCGCCGAGCCAGCGCACCACCAGCTGCATGATGCCGAGATAATAGAGGATCGAGACGAGGGCGGCGAAGAAGATGATCACCGGCAGCGCCTGGATCGCGAAATTCTTGCCGAGCGGATCGCCGGCGAGGCGACCGAACAGGAAGCTGGTGCCGGCATTGGCATAGCCCAGCAGGTTGGCGACGCCGGTCGACAGGAACTGAAGCGCCTGCACGCCGGCCGGCACCTTCAGCACGAGCACCGCGATGCCGACCTGCAGCAGGAAGGCCGCGCCCACGACGCGCGGGCGGATCGCGCGCCGGTTGCTCGAGAGCAGGAACGCGATGCCCAGGATGACGAAGACGCCGACGAAGCCGATCGGAAATGAACTCATATGGGGCGCCCCGCCTGCGAAAAGGATGACGCAGCCCGGTCGGGGCGGCGCGGGGACCTACCATACAGGGCGGAGGCGATTGGGCTAGTGGCGGTTTGACGTGGCCGGGAAACGCGGTAGCGTGAGCCGGATGAACCAGACCTCTCCCGCGATCCCCCGTTCGCTCTTCGTCTATTCGATCTTCTATGGCGGCATGGTCTGCATCGCGGGCGTGCTCGGCGTGAAGCAGGTCGCGCTCGGCCCGCTCGCGGTCGAGGCCGGGATCTTCGGCTTCCTGCTGCTCGTCGTGATGGGCAGCGCCGTCACGGAGCTGCACGGCCGCGCGGCGGGCGATGCGCTCGTGCGGATCGGCTTCGTGCCGCTGATCGTGTCCGCGCTGCTGATCCAGCTCGTGCTCGCGCTCCCCACCGATCCGGGCATGTACCCGCCCGCGATCGAGGCCTTCCCGATCGTGGTGGGGCAGAGCGCGCGGATGATGATCGCCGGGCTGATCTCCTACGGCACCTCGCAGACGCTCAACATCTTCATCTTCTCGAAGCTGCGCCAGGGCACCGGCAAGCTGCTCTGGCTGCGCGGCATGATCGCCAGCGTGGTCTCGCAGATCGTCGATACCGTGCTGTTCATCACCATCTCCTTCTATGGCGAGCGCCCGATCCTCGGGCTGATGGGCGGGCAGATGCTCGCCAAGGTCGTGCTGTCGATCGTGCTGGTGCCGTTCCTGATCACCTTCTTCGTCTGGCTCGGCCGCCGGCTGGACGGCGCGCGACGCTGAGCCCCGGCGCGAGACACGCGCTTTCGCTCCACCGATGGAATCGGTAAGGGCCCCCGCATGACCGATCATTCTCCCGATCCCGCCCTGCTCGCCAAGGCCGAGACCCTCGTCGAGGCGCTGCCCTATATGCAGCGCTATGCCGGCGCGACCTTCGTCGTGAAATATGGCGGCCACGCCATGGGCGATCCCGAGGCGGCGCGCGATTTCGCCGAGGATGTCGTGCTGATGAAGGCGGTCGGGATCAACCCGGTCGTCGTCCATGGCGGCGGCCCGCAGATCGGCGCGATGCTCAAGCGGCTCGGCGTCGAATCGCGCTTCGTCGACGGCCTGCGCGTCACGGATGCGGAGACGGCGCAGATCGCCGAAATGGTGCTGGCCGGCTCGATCAACAAGGAAATCGTCGGGTGGATCGGCCAGGCCGGCGGCCGCGCCGTCGGCATCTCGGGCAAGGATGGCGGCTTCGTCACGGCCGAGAAGGTCGGCCGCAACACGCCGGACCGGCTGCAGGGAATCGAGCGCCATGTCGATCTCGGCTTTGTCGGCGAGCCCGTCGGCGTCGACCGGCGGATCATCGACACGCTGTCCTCGGCCGGCATCATCCCGGTCGTCGCGCCGATCGCGCAGGGGACTGACGGCCAGACCTACAATATCAACGCGGACACCATGGCCGGCGCCATCGCCGCGGCGCTCGGCGCGCACCGCCTGTTCATGCTCACCGACGTGGTCGGCGTGCTCGACAAGTCGGGCGAACTGCTCACGGATCTCGATCCGGCGGCGATCGCCGATCTGCGCGCCGACGGCACGATCAGCGGCGGGATGATTCCCAAGCTCGAGACCTGCGTCGCTGCGGTCCAGGGCGGGGTCGACGCCGCGGTGATCCTTGACGGGCGCGTGCCGCACGCCATGTTGCTGGAAATCTTCACGCGGCGCGGGGCGGGTACGCTCGTCCGGCGCTGAACCAGGTCTGTTCGAAACGGACGTATGCCGCTAGGCTCGCCTTCCACCGCCCACGGAGACCCGCATTGGCCGTTTTGATCATCCTGCTCCAGATCACCCAGGTGCTGCTCAATGTCGTCTGGTGGATCATCGTGATCCAGGCGATCCTGTCGTGGCTGCTCGCGTTCAACGTGATCAACACCTATAACGACACGGTCCGCCAGATCTGGGTCGCGCTGCAGAAGATGACCGAGCCGATCTATCGGCCGATCCGGCGCGTCCTGCCCGATTTCGGCGCGCTCGATCTGTCGCCGCTGGTCGTGCTGCTGATCCTCTATATCCTGTCGAACATCATCCTGCCGCAGATCGCCATGCAGCTCTACGCCGCGCCGACGATCTGAGCCGTGCCGGCCTGGGCGCCACGGCCGGACGGGATCGCGCTGGCGGTCCGGGTCACGCCCAGGTCCTCGCGGGACAGCCTCGTCGCCGGGACAGCTGACTATTTCGCCGCGCGGCTCACCGCGCCGCCCGTCGAGGGCGCGGCCAACCAGGGCCTCGTCGCGCTGGTCGCCAAGGCGTTCGGCGTGCCGAAGCGCGCCGTCACGCTGGTCGCGGGCGATACCGCGCGGCTGAAACGGCTGCATGTCGCGGGCGACGTCGCATCGCTGGCGAAAATCGCCGCCAGCCTCTATGAGGCCGCGCCATGAGCGCAGACATCATCGACGGAAAAGCTTTCGCCGCCGGGCTTCGGGCCCGGATCGCGATCCAGGTACAGGCATTTGCGGCAGCGGCCGGCCGCCCTCCGGGGCTCGCGGTCGTGCTGGTGGGCGACGATCCCGCCTCGGCGGTCTATGTCCGCTCGAAGCACAAGGCAGTGCGCGAGGCCGGGATGGAGGGCTTCGAATATCGCCTGCCCGCCGACGTGGGGCAGGCCGAGCTGCTCGCGCTGGTCGAGCGGCTCAACGCCGACGTGAACGTCGATGGCATCCTCGTCCAGCTGCCGCTGCCGAAGCATATCGACGAGCAGGCGATTCTCACCCGGATCGATCCCGACAAGGATGTGGACGGCTTCCACCCGGTCAATGCCGGGCGGCTCGCGACCGGGCTGGACGGCTTCGTGCCCTGCACGCCGCTCGGGTGCGTGATGCTGCTGAAGGACCGGCTCGGCGATCTCGCCGGGCTCGATGCGGTGGTGATCGGCCGGTCGAACATCGTCGGCAAGCCGATGGCGCAATTGCTGATCCGGGAAAGCTGCACCGTCACGGTCGCGCATTCGCGGACCAAGGATCTCTCGAGCGTGGTGCGCCGCGCCGATATCGTGGTGGCGGCGGTCGGCCGCCCGGCGATGGTCAAGGGCGAATGGATCAAGCCGGGCGCGACGGTGATCGACGTCGGCATCAACCGCACGGAGGACGGGCTGGTCGGCGATGTCGATTTCGCCGGTGCCGCCAGCGTCGCGGGGGCGATCACGCCGGTGCCGGGCGGCGTCGGCCCGATGACGATCGCGGTGCTGCTGCGCAACACGCTCGTCTCGGCGCATCGCCGGGCGAAGGTGGCATTCGACCAGGACGCGCTGTGATCCTCGCGCTGCTGCTGGCTGCGGCTCCGCCGCAGACGGCGGTGGAGGCCGAGCGCGCCTTTGTCCGCGCTGCGCAGGCCGAGGGGCAGTGGACGGCGTTTCGCCGCTTCGCCGCGGAAGATGCGGTGATGTTCGCGCCGCAGCCGGTCAATCCCCGGCAGTTCCTCAAGGATCGCAAGGATCCCCCGGCGGCGCTGATGTGGTGGCCGGCGGACAGCTTCGTGTCGTGCGACGGCGGCTTCGCGATCAACACCGGCCCGTGGATGCGGCCCGCCGGCGAAGCGTTCGGCTATTTCACCACCGTCTGGCGGCGCGCGCGCGATGGCGGCTGGCAATGGACGGTGGATGGCGGAGACGGCCTTGCCGCGCCGCGCCCGGCGGGGGACGCGCCGAAGGTCCGCCGCGCATCGTGCGCGGGCAGCCCGGCCACCGTCGCCGCGGTGCGCTACCGCGACGGCGAGACGGGCGAGGGCCAGTCGGCGGATCGCACGCTCGCCTGGCGCTGGCACGTCGCGCCCGATGGCGCGCGCAGCTTCGATGCCTGGCTGTGGGACGGACGCGCGATGCGCCCGGTCCGGGCCGATCGGATCGCCGCGCCATGATCGCGGCCCCGATGATCGCGCTCTATGTCTCCTCGCTGATCACCTTCTTCGTGGTGATCGATCCGCCGGGCTGCGCGCCGATCTATGCCGGCCTGTCGAAGGGCGCCACGCCGGTGCACCGGCGGGCGATGGCGCTGCGCGCGGTGCTGGTCGCCTCGGCCATCCTGTTCGTCTTCGCGCTGTTCGGCGAGGATCTGCTCCACGCGCTCGGCATCAGCCTGGCCAGCTTCCGCATCGCGGGCGGGATCATGCTGTTCCTGATCGCGCTGGAAATGGTGTTCGAGAAGCGCACCCAGCGCCGCGAGGACCGCGCCCAGAAGATCATCGAGACGCCCGAGGTCGAGGATGTCTCGATCTTCCCGATGGCGATGCCGATGATCGCCGGCCCCGGCTCGATCGCCAGCGTGATGCTGCTGATGAGCCGCGCCGACGGGCTGGAGGCCTCGGTCGTGATCCTCGGCGCGCTGGCGACGATCCTGCTGCTCACGCTCGTCGCGCTGCTCGCGGCGGGGCCGATCATGCGGATCCTCGGCGTGAAGATCGAGGCAGTGATCACGCGCCTGCTCGGCGTGCTGCTCGCCGCGCTCGCGGTGCAGTTCGTGATCGACGGGGTGCGGATCAGCCTGCTCTGACGACTCCCGCCCCGTTAGCGGACATGTGCCGCATGTCCGCAATCCACCCGCTGCCCTCAGTGAATCCGCCACAGCCGCAGCGGCGAGTTCTTCGGCAGCGGCACCGGCTCCAGCCAGGCCGGAACCTGCTTGCGCGCCAGCTGGTCGTAGAAGCCGCCCGGGTTGCGCGACCGGTAGACGGTCGATTCGGCCATGTCCGGGCACACCAGCAGCAGCGTCGCGCCGTGCCGGTGCGCGATCGCGCGGAAATTGTCCGCGGTGCCGCCAAAGGCGTGCTGCACGTCGAGGATCGCGTCGCCGTTGCGGTGATAGGGGCCGGCCACCGCATCGTGATGCGTCACGGTGATCAGGCGCGGCCCGAGGTCGACAAAGGTGAAGATGGTCTGCGCCGGCAGCCGGTTGAGCGGCGCCATGGCCGGGATCGTCGGGCAGCGGGCGCTCGCCCGGTTGACCTGCTGGATGCGCTTGCTCTGCCGGCTGACCGGCAGATAGTTGATCCCGCCCGCGAACAGCCCGGAGACGACGAGGAAGGCGGCGACCGTGCCGAGCACGCGCACCGGCATCGAGCGGCTGTTCAGGCACCAGGGCAGGATGATCCAGGCCAGCGCGGTCGCGCCCGGCACCGCCAGCAGCTGCGCCGCCGGCCCGGCGCGCGCCTGCCACAGCAGCATCGCCGCGGCGAAGCTGCAGAACAGCAGCACCGGCAGCCAGCCATTGACCTTCGGCGTGCCGCGCGCGCGCCAGGTCGCGATGCATGCCCCGATGATCCCGATCACCGGCAGCGCGACGATCGGGAAGGCGGTGCCGATCGGATGCTTGTAGATCGGCCGCGCCTCGCGGACATTGTCCAGCCAGTTGCGCGCCAGCTCGGGCGAGACCTGTTCCGGCCGGCCCAGGCATTGCGGGAAGAGCAGCGCGAAGCCGGCGACGATCGCGATCCCGGCCACCACCGCGAGCGCGAGCCGCAGCCAGCGCTGTTCGGGGTTGAGCCGGCCGAGCAGGAACAGCAGCACGCCCGCCGCGATCATCACGCTCAGCCATACCGGGGTCAGCGCGTCGCAGCGCAGCACTTCGTTGGCGTTGGAGGCGAACAGCGCATAGCCGAGCGCGCTGCCGCCGCCGAGCGAGAGCGCATAGACGCTCATGCGCGGCGCGTCGGCCCGGTCCCACACCCAGCGCAGCGCGATGATCGCGCCCGCCATCGCGGCATAGGGCAGCATCTCGAGCCCGATGGTGAGCGAGACGGCGCTGGCCACGCCGACGATCATCCCGCCCCGCGCGCCCTTCGGGTCGCACAGCCCGGCGACGGTCAGGCTCAGCATGGCGAGCTGCCAGCCATGATGGTCGATCCGCTCGGGCATATACATCTGCAGCGTTGCGGTGCAGCTCGCGATCAGGAAGACGATCGCCAGCGGCCAGGCGAGCCCGCTCACCAGCCGGCGCACGGTCGCGGCCAGCCCGATCATGGCGATGCTCAGCGGCAGCAGCGGGGCGATGCCGCAGGCCAGCCGCTCCGCCTGCGCCACGCCGACGAACGGCTTGAACAGCAGGATCAGCCCGGCGATCGGCAGGTCGACCAGCCGGCTCCAGTGGATGTCGAATCCGGCGGGCGGGTTGAGCCGGTACTGGCGCAGGTCGTACCAGCCCTGCCCGTCGAGCAGCGCGCGCACCTGCATCAGCCGCATATTGTCGTCGGTGTCGCCCAGCGCGAGCCAGTGGACGTAATTCCACCGCAGATACAGGTAGAAGGCCGCGATCACCGCCCAGGCGAGGAGCGTCAGCCGCAACCAGTGGCGGTCAAGCTCGGCCACGATCTCGGGCGGGTTGCTGGCGGTATCGTTCAAAGGGCTTCCCTCGCTATCGTTCGCGCTCTAGTGCCACCGCCACAAAGGGCAAGGTACGCGTGACGGCGATTTTCAGACAGATCGAAAGCTGGCGGACGGGCGGCGTGCTCGCCCAGCTGATTCGCTTCGGCATCGCCGGGGGGATTTCGAGCGTCATCTATTTCGCGGTCTATATGCCGCTGACGCTCTATGTCTTCGGGCCCCGGCTCGCGGTGCTCGCGGTCCCGCCCGCCTTCCTCGTGGCGGTGGTGTTCGGCTTCTTCCTGCACAGCGCCTGGAGCTTCAAGGGGCACGGCACGCGCGACCAGAGCGGGCGCCAGCACGCCAAGTTCTTCGTCGTGCAGACCTTCGGCCTGGTGCTCAACGCCGCCTTCACCTGGATCATCACCGGGCCGCTGTTCCATGGCTCCCCCTGGCTGCCGATGATTCCGGTGCTTACGATAACCCCGGTCGCGACCTTCGCGCTCAACCGCCAATGGGTGTTCGGCAATGATGGTCAGGTCTGATGGATAGAATCGTCTACGATCGCATGGCGGCGCATGATTCGACGCACTGGTGGTATACCGCGCGGCGCGACATCCTGGCCGATTTCCTGGCGCGCGAGGGCCATCTGCCACGCGACGCGCGCATTCTCGAGATCGGCTGCGGCACCGGGCACAATCTCCCGATGCTCGCTGCCTTCGGCACGGTCGACGCGATCGAGATCGATCCCGCCGCGCGCGAGATCGCGAGCGCGCGGCTCGGCAAGCCGGTCGGCGCGGCGCCGCTGCCCGATCTCACCGGGGTCGAGCGCGGCAGCTACGATCTGGTCGCGGTGCTCGACGTGGTCGAGCATATCGCGGACGATGTCGCGGCGCTGAAGGCGATGGCGGCCTGCCTGAAGCCGGGCGGCAAGATCCTGATCACCGTGCCCGCGCACCAGTGGATGTGGAGCGCGCACGACGTCGTGAACCACCACCACCGCCGCTATTCGAAGGCATCGCTCGCGGCTGCGATCCGCGCGGCGGGGCTCGAGCCGCGCAAGCTCGGCTATTTCAACTCGCTGCTCTTCCCGCTCGCCGCCGCGTCGCGGCTGGCCGGCCGCCTCACCGGCAAGGACGACAGCGACGATTCGCCGCCGCCCCGGCTGCTGAACGCGCTGTTCGAGGCGATCTTCCGCCTCGAGCGTCACCTGGTCGGGCGGGTCCCGCTCTCGCCGGGGGTCTCGATCATCACGCTGGCCATGCCGGGCGGCGGCTCGGCCCGGTAGCCGAGCGTCGCCTGGCCCTGCACCGGGCCGGCGATATCGGCGACGAGATAGAGCGGCCGCCGCTTCGATTCGACATAGAGCCGGCCGAGATATTCGCCGATCATGCCGAGCACGAACATCTGCACCGCGCCGAGCAGCACGACGACCAGCATGGTCGAGGTCCAGCCCTGCACCGCGCTGCCGCTGACAAAGCCGATCGCGATATAGACGAACAGCAGCAGCGAGGCCGCGGTGAGCGCGAGGCCGACATGGCTGGCGAAGCGCAGCGGCGCGGTCGAGAAGCCGGTGACGGCGTCGAGCGCGAAGCGCACCATCTTGCCCAGCGGATATTTGGTCTCGCCGGCATGGCGCTCGGCGCGGTCGTAGATGAACGGCACCTGGCGGAAGCCGACCCAGGCGACCATGCCGCGGATGAAGCGCGCCTGTTCGGGCAGCGACAGGAAGGCGTCGAGCGCGCGGCGGCTCATCAGCCGGAAATCGCCGGTGTCGAGCGGGATCGGCGTGTCGGTGATGCGGTCGAGCATGCGGTAGAAGACCGCCGCGGTCGCCTTCTTGAAGATGCTCTCGCCCTCGCGCTTGCGGCGCACGGCATAGACGACATCGGCCTGCTGCGCCGCCATCGCGGCGCGCATGTCGCCCAGCAGTTCGGGCGGATCCTGCAGGTCGGCATCGATGATCAGGATCTGCTCGCCCGCGCACAGGTCGAGCCCGGCGGTCAGCGCGAGCTGGTGGCCATGGTTGCGCGACAGGTTGATCGCGACGAGGTGCGGATCGGCGGCGGAAAGGCGCTGCATCACCGGCCAGCTCTCGTCGCGCGAGCCGTCATTGACCAGCAGGATCTCGAAATCCTCGCCCACCGCCGCGCGCGCGGCGGCGGCGACGCGCGCATGGAGCAGGTCCAGGCAGGCGGCTTCGTTGTAGCAGGGGACGACGATGGAGAGCGCGGGGCGGTGCATGGGCGGGCGGTTTAGCGGCAAGTCGCGCGCGCGTCATCGGGAGATTGCGCGGGATCAGGCGCGACCGGGGCGGCCACCGGCCGTCGCACCGCCCGCCCCATTGCCGGATGTCCCCGGATCGAGGGGCGATTCGTCGCGCCCGCCGATCCTCGGAGGCGATCTGGCCGGTCCGCTCGTCCCGGCGCCTGTCGCGCTCGGCTCGCCTGGCCGGTCGCGCATGGCGGGGCGTGGCGGCATCCCGACGAAATCGCGGGGAATCAAGCGCTCCGGCGATCGGAGAAACGGGGTGGCAAGCGCGCAGCGCCGTCGCTAGCATCCCGGGCGGGAACCCTGGTTGCCGGAATCCCGGCTGATAGCGCGAGGCCAAATGGGCATTTCTTCCGTGTCGATCGTGACCGCCATGCTGGCCGCCGCCGGCCTTGGAGCGCCCGCTGCCGCGCCGTCGCAATGGGCGCTGCGAAGCATCGCTCCGGGCGGGCCCCTGTGCCGCGCGGAGAAATCCGGGGACGCCGTCGACACCCAGATTGCCCGGAACAATGCGGACAGGCTGGTCCTGGTCGTCGGCCACCCGGACTGGGAGCACAATGAGTCGCCCGTCCCCATGACGATTTCCGTGGATAATGGGCCGGCGGTGTCGCTTGATGGCACTGCGATCGGCCCTGTGGTTCTCGTCGTCATCAAGGATGACACGCTCACGGCGCGGCTGAAGACGGCGCGCAAGGTGACCTGGAATCTTCCCTGGGGCCGTTTCACCGCCAGGGTCGAGGGGCTGGGCGAGGCGTTCGATTCGATCGCTTTCTGCGGGGGATAGGCCTTGCGGCAGCATCGATGTTTCCCGCGGGCGTGACGCCGGGACCCAGCGCCTGCACCGCAACGGGCGCACGATGCTGCGCCACGGGCGGGAGGCAAGCGATGCCCCGGCCGGGGAAGCGGCGGCGATCGAGGCGCGCATCCGCACTGCGTTGCCGGCCATGGCGTTTCGAGGAAGCGGAGCGGTTGGCGGTCGAGGCGGCGCTCAAGCAGGAGCTTGTCCAGCGCATCGACAGATTGTCCTTGACCGAACTGCTGTCGGCGCATCGCGCGACGGATATGGCTCCCACGCGGCGAAACTAGCGTGCTTGCATGCCGATCCCCAACGCTGGCCCTCTCCCCAGGGCAGAAATTGAAGGGGCGCCATATTTACTTGCGCTTCGGATCTCGCGGTGTGATCAAAAGCCCATGGGCCGCTTTGTCCGCGTCGACGTCCCGAGCGTCGCGCGCCACGCGACGCAGCGGCAGTTGCCGACAACCGGTCTTATTGGGGCAAGGCAATGACTGCAGCGCCCGTCGCAAGTTCGTGGCGACGGCCTGTCCGGCGAGTGGCGCCTCGCTGGTGCCTGGCGCCCCGATCCCGATGCGTTGCCGGCCATGCCTCGGTCGAGGCAGCGGTCGTGATCGAGGGGCGTGTCCCTCTCGCGCACGTGCGTGCCGAAGGGCTTGGTTTGGGATGGTGTACAAGATATTCCCGATATTCAGCCACCGGTTCCCTCATTAGGCACCGCGCCCGCCGGCAGAAGCCCGGTCGCGCGGCGTTGCCCCGCGCCGGAATGTCACGGTCGAGACACATTCGCGACAGAACTCAAATTATTCCCCGAGCGACGCCGTGAGCGTCCCGATACGACTATAATATCGGCAACAGCGTGGAGGAATAGATGGCCCTACCGTTACCCACATCCCCGTGCTGGCAAAAGCTGGCGAACGGTGGACTGGCGACACTCCGGACCGACAATATCGCCACCCAGATGCTGTCGAAGCGCATGGAGCGCAGCAGCGCGCCGGTGTCGCAAAAAGCGGCAGAAATCCATGAATATTATGCAAAATGGGAGCGGAGCCTTGCTCATGAAATCGCCCAGTTCAGCTGAGTTCCAACCTCACCAGACCAATGGCCTGCTCTGCATCGCGGATGCCGCCGCGCTGATCCGGTCGGGATTGCCCCTGTCTGTCGCCGGGCCGGAATCGGCGATGGATGCGCTGCCGGCCGGCAACTGGATCGGCGGCACCACGCCCTATTTCATGACTGCAGACGGCGGCCGGGTCGTCACCCATGGCCAGGTCTTCGTGACCGACCTGTCGGCGATCGGCAGCGTGCGGATCGCGCGCTATGGTGCTGACGCGCTCGCCGATATCTCCGGCAACGGGCCGGACCGGGGCTTCTCGCTCGCGGTAATCCCGGCGGGATCGGTCTGCCACGAACGCTTCGCCAACGAGGCGGCGGATTATCCAGAGGCGTTCCTGCGCCCCACCGTCGGCTGGATCGCGGGCGTCGATCTCGCTGACCGGACGGCCACCGCCAAGGTCTATGACGGCACCGGCCCCACCAAGCTGACCGACGGCGCGGTGGTCGCGCACATCACGCAAGATGACGACGCGCTGCTGTCGATCGAGATCGTCAATCCGTTCACCCCGGGTACCGGAGACGTGCTCCGCTTCGAGGAAACGGGCTTCGCGCCGACGCATTGCGTCATCGACGGCATCCGGACCAACTTCGCCGCCTATCTCGTCGAACACGGCATGGCCGATGGCGCGTTGCCGCTGGTGGGCGATTTCGCGGGCGCACACATCAATGTCTCGATCAAGTCGGTCGATCTCGGTGCGCAATCGGTGACGCTTTACGCCCCGGTGTTCCCCGGCGTTGATTATCGCTTCGCCGCGCCGCTTGCCGATTACGCTGGGACGTTCCGCGAAAAGCTGGCCGACCACCCGCTCGAAGGCGCGGTCTGGTCCTGCAACTGCATCCTGAACTTCCTGTTCGGGGCGCTCGAAGGCAAGGCGATCGGCGGCGTCGCCGGGCCGGTCACTTTCGGCGAGATCGCCTATCAGTTGCTCAACCAGACGATGGTGCTCGTCCGCCAGAACTGACCCTCCGTCCGGTCGCCACGCGAGGGCCTTTCAACGGGTGTTGCGGCAATGGGGTGGGCGGGCTCCGATCGGCGGTTTGATCCCGGAGGGCTGGTGCCAGGCAGAGGCCGCCGTCGAGCCGATCCGGCAAGAGGGAATCCGGCCCCCCCGATGGTGCTGCGCCCTCCCGGCGCAAGCGTCAGGCGATCGGGGCCGGCCTGTGCGGTTCCGGCTCGGGCGGCGGCACGATGGGGTCGGTTGCCGTCATGCCCTTGGTCACGACGATCAGCGCCTTCACCGGGCCGGCGACGACCGAGAATTCAGCGCCCTTTACGCCACCTGCCCCGCGACCCTGCGAATCGACCGGAAAGGTGAATTCATCACGCTCCGCGGCAAAGCCGCGCTGGTACCATTCATAGCGGATGCGCATGCGGCCCTGTTCGACGCCGAGATAGACGAGGCGCTTATACTCGGCGTTCTTGAGGTCCGCCGCCGGTCCGTCGATCAGCGTTGCCTCGGGATCCTTGGGTTTGAGCCGGCGGGTCCAGATCGTGGGCATGCCATAGTGCGCGGAAAGGTCGACGAACCATTGCTTGTTGCCGTGCCGGTCAACGCGCAACCCGACGCTGTCACCCGGCGTGATCAGATTGCCGAGCAGGCCATGAGAGGCGCGGAAACCGCCTTCTTTCGGGGCGTAATAGGTCCATTCCTGATCCCGGGATTTGCCCTGATAGACGAGCAATGGATCATCGATCGCGAAGCTGAACGGCAGGCCCATGGCCCCCGCCATGCTGCTCTCGAACGGGCGCGCCAGGCGATAAGCCGGCTGCGTCGCCACGATCGTCTCGACATAGAATTCCTCGCCGGGCGTTACCTCGACGGGAGAGCCGACGGTGGGTACGCTGACGACGAACTCCCTGGACTGCGCGGGTTGCGGCGCGGCTGCGCCGAGGAGAGACAGTGCCAGACCGACCGCCATCACGCTTCTCATCGACGCCCCCCTTCCATTTCTTCCCCCTTTTGTTCTCGCATGAAATATTGCGCGGCAAAAGTGGAAATCATCGCCACGGGGGGCAGCGACGATCCCTGGACGGGGCTCCGCGCGGAGAGACGCGGCCATTGGCCGTCGCGGCCGCATCCCACCTCGAACGCGCGCCGCCGAGGTCCGGACTTTGCCGCGAGACACTACCTGTGATGTTGCACAAGTGTCTGTTTATAAGAGAAAAAGTAGATCAGCCGGGCCAGCCCGACGCCACCGGAAATGTCAGCGACCCCCCTGACATTTCGACCACGCCGTTGGCCGCCGCGGCTTCGATTCAAACCCCATCCCGCCGCCGCTATCCCGGCGCCATGATCTACAAGCCAGAATTCGCCGATCAGGCCCGCGCCATGTGCCGTCTCGGCGCCACCGACGAGGAACTCGCCGAGCATTTCGAGGTCTGCGTCCGCACCATCTATCGCTGGCGCAACAGCCATGAGGCGTTCGCCGAGGCCGTGGTGGCCGGCAAGGAGCATGCCGATGCCCGGGTCGAGCGCGCGCTCTATTCCCGCGCCGTGGGCTGCACCGTCGAGCGCGTGAAGGTCTTCAAGCATGCCGGGGATCCAGATCCCGTCTATGCGACCTACCAGGTCCATCTCCCGCCCGATCCGGTCGCCGCGCTGCACTGGATGCGCGCCCGCCAGCGCGAGAAATGGGGCAACCACCCGGAGGAGAAGCGCGATCCCGGCCCGGTCGAGATGATCGAGAAGGCGCTCGCCCGCGTCGCCGATTACCAGCCCTCCTATCCCATGCCGTCCCGCCAGCCGCCGCCCGTCGATCCGGCGCCCATCGCGCCGCCCCCGGCACCGGTCCCCGAACCTACGCCTGAACCGCTCCCCGAGCCGCCGCCGGAACCGATCCCGGAACCCGCCCCCGGGCCGTTCCCGGAACCGTCCCCCGAGCCACCCTCCGGGCCGCCCCCGGAACCGGCGCCGCCGCCGTCACCACTGCCGCCAGGGTCGCATTCCCCGGCAAGGACCGCCGCCCCGGTTCCCCTGTTCCCGCTCACGCCCCATGGTTATGGCTGAGTCCGCCGATCACGCGCGGCCGGCGGTGCGCGGGCGGCGCCCGCGCCGCATGTCAGACCCGCTCCACCATGTTCACGGCGTCCGCCGCGCGCAGCGCCGCGATCAGCCGGGTCAGGTGGTGCAGGTCGTGCACTTCCACGTCGATCGTGTTGGTGTGGAATCCGGTGTCGCGATTGTCGAGCCGCATGTTGACGATGTTCGCCTTCTGCGCGCCGATGATCGTCGCGATCACGCCCAGCGCGCCCGGCTCGTTCTTGACCTCGACCGAGATGCGGGCGGTCGCGCCCACGGTCTTGTCGCCCCAGGCGAGATCGACCCAGTCGGCATCGTCGCTGTCGGCGAGCCGCGGGCAGTTGATCGCATGGACCTCGATCCCCTCATTGGGGCGGCGCAGCCCGACGATGCGGTCGCCGGGCACGGGATGGCAGCATTCGGCCAGGTCGAAGGCGACGCCGGGGGTGAGCCCCTTGATCGAGATCGCGCTGGTCTGCAGCGGCATCTCGCGCTTCGCCGCGCTGCCGCCGGATCCGGGCATCAGCGCTTCCATCACCTCGGAATCGGTGAAGCGGCGCCGGGCGATCGCTTCCATCAGCGCGGCCTCGTCGGCCAGCTTCAGCCGCTTGAGCGCCGCGCCGATCGCGTCGCCGCCCAGCGGGGCGGGCAGATGCTGCACGATCTCGTCATAGATCTTGCGGCCCAGCGCCTGGGTCTCCTCGCGCTCCTTGTGGCGCAGGTGGCGGCGGATCGCGGCGCGCGCCTTGCCGGTGATGGCGAAGCTCAGCCAGTTGGCCTGCGGCTCCTGCGCCTTGGAGCGCAGGATCTGCACCTGGTCGCCATTCTCGATGCCGGTCTTCAGCGGCACGACGCGGCCGTTGATCTTCGCGCCCACCGCCTGGTCGCCGAGATCGGTATGCACGGCATAGGCGAAGTCGATCGGCGTCGCGCCCTTGGGCAGCTGGTGCAGCTCGCCCTTGGGGGTGAAGGCGAAGATCCGGTCCTGGTACATCGCCATGCGGGTATGTTCGAGCAGCTCTTCCGGGCTCTCGGCATTGTCGAGGATCTCGACCAGGTCGCGGATCCAGCTCACCTGGGTTTCGGGGCGGACCTTGTCCTGCTTGTAGGCCCAGTGCGCGGCGAGGCCGAGCTCGGCTTCCTCGTGCATCTCCCCGGTGCGGATCTGCACCTCGACCCGGGTATTGTCGGCATGCATCACGCTGGTGTGGAGCGAGCGATAGCCGTTGCGCTTGGGGGTGGAGATATAGTCCTTGAACCGGCCCGGCACCATCGGCCAGCGCCGGTGGATCACGCCCAGCGCCTGGTAGCAGGCCTCCTCGGTCGGCACGATCGCGCGGAACGCCATGATGTCGGAGAGCTGCTCGAAACTGATGTGCCGCTCGGCCATCTTCTTCCAGATCGAATAGGGGTGCTTCTCGCGGCCCGAAATATCGGCCTCGATGCCGTGGCGCGAGAGCAGCAGCTTCAGGCCCGATCCGATCTTGGCGATCCGGTCGCCGCCGCCTTCCTTCAGCTGGGTGAGGCGCTTGTTGATCGAGTCATAGGCTTCGGGCTCGAGCTCCTTGAAGGCGAGCGTCTGCATCTCCTTCATGAACTCGTACATGCCGATCCGCTCGGCGAGCGGGGCATAGATGTCCATCGTCTCGCGCGCGATGCGGCGGCGCTTCTCCGGATTCGGGATATAGTGGAGCGTCCGCATGTTGTGCAGCCGGTCGGCCAGCTTGACCAGCAGCACGCGGATATCGTCCGACATCGCCAGCAGGAACTTGCGGAGATTCTCCGCGGCGCGCTCGTTCTCGGTCTGCGCCTCGATCTTGGAGAGCTTGGTCACGCCGTCGACCAGCCGGGCGACCGCGGGGCCGAACAGCTTCTCGATCTCCTCGATCGTCGCCACGGTGTCCTCCACCGTGTCGTGCAGGATCGCGGTGGCGATCGTCTCGTCGTCGAGATGCAGCTCGGTCAGGATGCCGGCCACTTCGATCGGATGGCTGAAATAGGGGTCGCCCGAGGCGCGCTTCTGGGTGCCGTGCGCGTTCACCGAGAACACATAGGCGCGGTTCAGCAGCGCCTCATTGGCCTGCGGGTCATAGTCGAGGACCCGGTCGACAAGTTCATATTGACGCAACACGCCTTAAGATGGGGCCGCGTGCTGCTGCTTTGCAACATTCTTCTTGTTGCAGGCGCCGAGGAAAAGGCGCCGGCCGCGGCGATCGGGCCGCCGCGGCCGGCGGGATATCACTTCGCGCGGGCGTTGCACTTGGCGAGCGCGTCGGCGTCGAAGGCCTGGCCGCCGGCCGTGAAGGAGGCGAGCGCACCGGCATGCTGCACGATCATCTGGCACACGATCGCGTCGCGCGCGGGTGCCTTGTTCGCGGTGAAGGCGGTGTCGTGCCACTTCCACAGCAGGTTGTTGGTGATCACGGTGGTCTTGGTCGGCTGGACCACCGGGGTCGCGGCATAATAGCCGGCGGGGGCCTGGGCGCTGCCCGCGGCGGGCGCGAACAGCATGACGGAACCGGCAAGGGCGGCGGCGATGGAAAGAGCGCGGGTCATTGTAGGTCCTCCGTGAATCTAGTTGCTAAACGCCACCTAGTGCATTAAGTAGCGAGTTGCAACTAGAAACTTATATGGCATTTCCATGACGGGCGTTTTGCGATACGCTCGGGTCGTTCGAGAGGATTGTGATGGGCGGTAAGGTCCGGGAAGTACTGAGCGAATGCAGCCTTCCTGCCGCGCTCGAGGCGATGGGCGAGCGCTGGAGCTTCATGATCCTGCGCGCTGCGTTCAACGGCCTGCACCATTTCGAGGAATTCCAGTCCGAACTCGGCATCGCCCGCAACATCCTGGCGAACCGGCTCGCCCGGCTGGTCGAGCACGGCATCCTGACGCGCGAGGCAATGCCCGAGGATCGCCGCAAGATCGAATATCGCCTGACCGACAAGGGCGCTGCACTGCTGCCGACGATGATCGCGCTGCGCCAGTGGGGCGAGCGCTGGGAAACCGGCATGCCCGCCACGCCGGTGCTGGTCGATGCGCGCGACATGCGCCCGATCGGCCCGATCGAGGTGCGCGCCTGGGACGGGCGGGTGCTGACCAAGCAGGACCTGCTCTGGGCGCTGGCCGAGGATGTCGTCCACGAACCCGAGATGCGCGCGGCCGAATAGGCCTTAGCCCGCCGGCAACGCAGCGATATGGGCGCGGATCGGCGGGGCGATCGGCAGCGGCTGGCCGGTCGGCAGGTGCACGTTCACGATCACCATGTCGATCACGGTGTGCAGCGCCCCGGTTTCGGCATGGCACAGCTCGAAATGCTGCGTCAGGCTCGACGTGCCGATCCGCGAGATCCGCACGAACGCCTCGATCGTGTCGCCCAGCACGAACGGCCTGAGATAATCGACCTCGGCGCGGCGGACATGGAATTCGGTCTCGGTCCAGGCAGCGCCCAGCGCCGCCTCGATCCCGGTCCACTCCCAGAATTCGCTGACCGCGACATCGGCATATTCGAGATAGCGCGAGTTGAAGACGACCTTCTGGCCGTCGATCTCGGCATAGCGGACCCTGAAGCGGGTGGAAAAGGCGAAGCCCGGGCGTGTCATGCGGCGGCGATGGCCGCGCCCGGGCCTCGCGTCAATCCAGGCCCGGCCCGCCCTCGCCCGATTGGTCGCGCAGCGCCGGGTCGCTGTAGCGGTGCCCCCAGTGCACCAGCGACCAGGCGCGCTCGTGGAAATAGAAGAGGAAGATCTTGGTGAACACCTCGGTGCCCGCGATCGCCCCCGCCATCCTGGCGCTGCCGCTGAAGATCAGGCTGAGCACGAAGGTGTCGACGCTCCCCAGCGCCCGCCACGACACCGCCTTGACGAACGACCGGGGGTGGCTCTCGACGCCACGGAGCAGGAACATGCCTTAGCCGGTGCGCGCCGGGGTATTGACGCCCATGCTCTGCAGGTAGCGCTTCACGTTGCGCGCCGCCTGGCGCAGCCGCTGCTCGTTCTCGACCATCGCGATGCGCACATAGCCCTCGCCATTCTCGCCATAGCCGACGCCCGGCGCGACCGCGACCTTGGCATGGGTGAGCAGCTGCTTGGAGAATTCGAGGCTGCCGAGATGCGCGAGCGCCGGCGGCAGCGGGGCCCAGGCGAACATCGAGGCGCGCGGCGGCGGAATGTCCCAGCCCGCGCGGCCGAAGCTCTCGATCAGCACGTCGCGGCGGCGCTGGTAGAGCTGGCGGTTCTGCTCGACGATGTCCTGCGGCCCGTTGATCGCGGCCACCGCGGCGGCCTGGATCGGGGTGAAGGCGCCATAGTCGAGATAGGACTTCACGCGCGTCAGCGCCGAGATCAGCTGCGGGTTGCCGACCGCGAAGCCGATTCGCCAGCCGGCCATCGAATAGGTCTTGGAGAGCGAGGTGAACTCGACCGCGACATCCTTGGCGCCCGGCACCTGCAGGATCGAGGGCGTCGGGCAGCCGTCATAATAGAGCTCGGAATAAGCGAGGTCGGACAGCACCCAGAGCTTGTGCTCCTTCGCGAAGGCGACGACGCGCTCGTAAAAGGCGAGGTCGACCACCTCGGCCGTCGGGTTGGACGGATAGCCCATCACCAGCACGCTCGGGCGCGGCACGGTGAAGGCCATCGCGCGCTCCAGCGCCTCGAAATAATGTTCGTCGGGCGTCGTCGGCACGCTGCGGATCGTCGCGCCCGCGATGATGAAGCCGAAGGTGTGGATCGGATAGCTCGGATTGGGCGCGAGCACGACGTCGCCCGGCGCGGTGATCGCCTGGGCGAGGTTGGCGAGCCCCTCCTTCGAGCCGAGCGTGACCACCACCTCCGTGTCGGGGTCGAGGTCGACGCCGAAGCGCCGCTTGTAATAGCCGGACTGCGCCTTGCGCAGCCCCGGAATGCCCTTCGAGGCCGAATAGCCATGGGCATCGGGCTTGCGCGCCACTTCGCACAATTTGTCGATCACGTGCGGCGGCGGCGGCAGGTCCGGATTGCCCATGCCGAGATCGATGATGTCCTCGCCCGTCGCTCGCGCTTCCGCCCGCATCGCGTTGACTTCGGCGATGACATAGGGAGGCAGGCGCTTGATGCGATAGAATTCGTCGGACATGGCACTTTCCGTCTTGAGGAGACTGCCCCTTACGGCATTCATGCCCGCGCGGGAATGACGCAGATGACTGGTTGCGTTAGGGTGGGGCAAAATCGCCACCCGAGGATGCCATGGCCACGCTCGACACCCCCGAAATGCCCTTGCCCAGCCTCGACGCGCTGCAACACTGGACCTGGGTGATCGGCCGGGCTCAGCAGATGTTGCTGGAGAGCGGCCTTGCCGCCGCCGCGCCGGGGCGCGCGCCCGATCTCGGGCTTCCGGTGGTGCCGGGCATCAACGATCCCGCGACGCTCCAGCGTGCCGAGTCCTTCTGGACCGACAGCCTCGGTCTCTGGCAGCGCTTCCTCGATCCCGCCCGGGCGGAAAAGGGGGATGAGCCGCCCGGCCAGGCCCGCGACAAGCGCTTTGCCGCGCCGCAATGGCGCGACAACCCGGTCTTCGACCTGATTCGCCAGAGCTATTTCCTGATCTCCGATCATCTGCTGCGCGGGGTCGATGCGCTCGAGGGCGTCGACGAGAAGCAGAAGGAACAGCTGCGCTTCGCCGCGCGCGGCTTCCTCGATGCGATGAGCCCGAGCAACTTTCCCGTCACCAACCCCCTCGTGCTCGAAAAGACGATCGAGACCGGCGGCGAGAATCTGCTCAAGGGCCTGCAGAACATGCTGGCCGATCTCGCCAAGGGCCAGCTGACCCACACCGATCCGAACGCCTTCGAGGTCGGTCGCAACCTCGCCATGACGCCCGGCAAGGTGGTCAAGCGGACGCCGCTCTACGAATTGATTCAATATACGCCGACAACGGATAAGGTCCTGGCCGTGCCGCTGGTGATCTTCCCGCCCTGGATCAACCGATTCTACATCCTCGATCTCACGCCGGAGAAGAGCTTCATCCGCTGGGCGGTGGATCAGGGCATCACCGTCTTCCTGGTGTCGTGGAAATCGGCCGATGCGAGCATGAAGGATGTCGCGTGGGACGATTATATCGAGGCGCAGATCGAGGCGATCGACACCGTGCGCCAGGCGCTGAAGGTCGATAGCGTCCATGCCATCGGCTATTGCGTCGCCGGGACGACGCTGGCCGCGACGCTGGCGGTGCTTGCGGCGCGCGGCGCGGCGGACAAGGTGAAGAGCGCGACCTTCTTCACGGCGCAGGTCGATTTCGCCCAGGCCGGCGAACTGCTCAACTTCATCGACGACGATCAGCTCGCGATGATCAGGACGCTGGCGCCGGACGGCTATCTCGATGGCCGCTATCTCGCGCTTACCTTCAACCTGTTGCGCGGACGCGACCTGATCTGGAACTATGTCACCAACAACTATCTGCTCGGCCAGGACTATGCGCCGTTCGATCTGCTCCACTGGAACGGCGACACCACCAACCTCCCGTCCAAATGGCATCTCAGCTACCTGATGGACCTCTATCGCGACAATCTGCTGGTGAAGCCGGGCGTGCTTTCGGTGGGCGGCACGCCGATCGACCTCCGCCTGGTGAAGACGCCGGCCTATATCCAGGCCGGGCGCGAGGATCATATCGCCCCGGCCGAGAGCGTCTGGAGCATCACGCGCTATTTCGCCGGGCCGCTCAAGTTCGTGCTCGCTGGCTCCGGCCACATCGCCGGCGTCGTCAATCCGCCGGCGCTCGGCAAATACCAGTATTGGCTCAATCCCGCGCCGGTGGAGACGCTCGCTGAATTCGTCGCGGGCGCGGTCGAGACGAAGGGCAGCTGGTGGCCGGACTGGGTCGACTGGCTGCGCGCGCAGGATGACAGGACCGTTGCGGCGAAGGGCGCGCGTCAGCCGGGGCGGGGGCCGCTCAAGGCGCTCGAAGATGCGCCGGGCAGCTATGTGCGGTCGCATTAATATGATGAAATGAAGGGATAAAGTCCCTCCATTACGGTTATGTTGCGGTGCAACAAAACGCCTTGCAAAAAAGGCCCCGTGCAGCTATATTGCAGTGCAGCAAGCAAGCACGAGGAGGCCTGTCATGGCCATCAAGGGGCGCGAGCCCGACAAGACGTCCAAGGCATCGTCGACGCCCAGGGCCAAGCCGGTTGCCAAGGCTCCGGCCAAGGCCGCTGCCGCCAAGCCGGTGGTGAAGACCGTCGCGAAGCCTGCCGCCGATCCGGTCGCCGTCAAGGCGCCGGTAGCCCCCGCACCCGTCGTGGCGACGCCCGCCCCGCCGGTTGCGATCATCGAGTCGCCCGCGCCTGCGCCGGTCGTCGCCGCGGCGGCACCGGAGCCGGTGACGTCAATGGCGGCCGAGCCCGCAGTGAAGACCCCCGAACCAGAGATCGTCGAACCAACGACCGTCGAAGCGAAGATCATCGAAGCACCTGCGCCTGTCGTCGCCAAGACGCCGGTCGCGATCATTCAAAAGGAAGTGACCATCATGGAAGCCAATCTGAAGAACGCCGCCGAAAAGGCCCAGACCCTGTTCGCCGAAGCCAATGAGCGCGCCAAGGCCGCCGTCGAGAAGGGCACCAAGCTGTTCGAGGAAGCCAACGAGTTCTCGAAGGGCAACATCGAGGCGATCGTCGAGTCCGGCAAGATTGCCGCCAAGGGCCTCGAGTCGTTCGGCCAGGAAGCCGCCGAGTACAGCCGCAAGCAGTTCGAAGGCGCCACCGCCGCGCTGAAGGGCATGGCATCGGCCAAGTCGCCGACCGACTTCTTCAAGCTGCACAGCGATTTCGTTCGCTCGTCGTTCGATTCGATCGTCGCGCAGACCTCGAAGAACACCGAAGCGATGCTGAAGCTCGCCGGCGAGGTCGCCCAGCCGATCTCGAACCGCGTCGCGGTTGCCGCCGAAAAGGTGAAGGTCGCCGCGTAATCGCGCGTCCGATCGGGAAAAACAGGAAAGGGCGGTCCCGCGGGGCCGCCCTTTTCGGTTGCGGCCTGCCCCTGGCCCCGGGCAAAACGCGTTAACGGTGCGCTACCCCTTGCCCTTGGGGTACGGCTTGCCATATTTTCATCCTTCATGATCGCGCAACCAGACATCACGGCTATGGCCGAACGCCGCGACGGCGATGACGAAGGCACCGGCCTCGGCGTCGCGACCCGCACCCGTACGCGCACCAAGCAGCCGACGCCGTACCGCGTGCTGCTGCTCAACGACGATTATACGCCGATGGAATTCGTCGTGCTGGTGCTCCAGCGCTTCTTCCGCATGGACATGGAGGCAGCGACGCGTGTGATGCTCCACGTCCACCAGAAGGGCGTCGGCGTTTGCGGCGTCTTCAGCTATGAAGTGGCCGAAACCAAGGTCGCCCAGGTGATCGAGTTCGCCCGGCAGAACCAACACCCGCTGCAATGTACCCTCGAAAAGGCGTGAGCCCGCGCTAGCGCCCCGCCGGCAGCCAGCCCAGATCCAGTCCCGCATAACGGTCGACGAAGTTCGCCGCCCGGGCCAGCGCCCGCTCGTTGGTGAGCGTCACCTGGCCTGCCGCGCGCGCAATGACGCCGTCGTCCTCGAGCTGTCGCAGCATGCGGTTGACGTGCACGGCGGTCAGCCCGGTCGCGTCGCCGATCTCCTCCTGGGTCAGGCCGAGCGTGAAGGTCTTGGTCAGCGCCTTGTCGAGCATGCGCATCCGGTTGCGCATCTCCAGCAGGATGGCGGCGACGCGCGCCTTGGCCGAGGTGCGGCCCAGCGCGGCGAGCCGGTCGGTCAGCGCAGTGCGCTCGATCTGGTTGTACACCATGATCAGCGCGGCGAGGCGCGGATGATCGCTGATCAGCGCGCTCATCGCGGTTCGCTCGAACGGGCAGACCACGACGTCGGTCAGGGCGGTGATCGTCTCGGGCGCCTCGCGATAGACGAGCGAGGAGACCCCCATCATGTCGCCCGGGAAGAGGAAGCGCAGGATCTGCCGGCTGCCGTCGTCGAGCAGCACTGAACTCATCATCAGGCCCTTGCGCAGGATGAACAGGTCGCTGCACGGGTCATTCTCGCGCTGGAGTGCCGCGCCGCGTCGCAGGTGGCGCTCGCGCTCCTCCAGCCGCTCCAGCGCACGGTGCTCGCCCGGTGTCAGCGGGAGCATGTCGCTCAATCTTTCGGCGAAGCAGCTACCCGGCACGCAAACGTCCCCCCAACCCGGGGGACGCCAGAGCATTGCAGGCGATTCAATGCATTAAAGTCGATCAAGGGGTGTGACACTATGGTTGCACAGGCCCTGGTGCGAAGGCTGTGCTTGCGCGGTTCCCCCCAGGCGATAGAAGCCGCCCATGGACCGTATCCTTATCCGCGGCGGCAATCGCCTTTCGGGCCGCCTGCCCATCTCCGGCGCGAAGAACGCAGCGCTCACGCTCATGCCTTGCGCGCTCCTTACCGAGGAGCCGGTGACGCTGCGCAACCTGCCGCGCCTCGCTGACGTCGACAGCTTCGGACATCTCCTCAACCAGCTCGGCTGCTCGACCCAGATCGAGGGCGCGCGCCCCGAGGATTTCGGCCGGGTGATGACGATCCGCGCCGGCAAGCTCACTGCCACCGAAGCGCCCTATGACATCGTGCGCAAGATGCGCGCCTCGATCCTGGTGCTCGGCCCGCTGATCGGCCGGGCCGGCGAGGCGAGGGTGTCGCTGCCCGGCGGCTGCGCGATCGGCAACCGCCCGATCGATCTTCACCTGAAGGCGATGGAAGCATTGGGCGCGGAAATCGAACTGGCGGCCGGCTACGTCAAGGCGGTCGCGCCGGGCGGCCGGCTGGCTGGCGGGCGCGTCACCTTTCCGATCGTCTCGGTCGGCGCGACCGAGAATGCGGTGATGGCGGCGGTGACTGCCAGGGGCCCGTCGATCATCGAGAATGCCGCGCGCGAGCCCGAGATCGTCGACCTGTGCAACTGCCTGGTCGCGATGGGCGCGTCGATCTCGGGCATCGGCACCGAGACGCTGGAGATCGAGGGGCGGGACCGGCTGCACGGCGCGACCTATGCGGTAATGCCCGACCGGATCGAGGCAGGCAGCTATGCCTGCGCCGCGGCGATCACCGGCGGATCGCTCGAACTGGTCGGCGTCGCGGCCGACGACATGCGTGCGACGATCGCGGCGCTGATCGAGGCTGGCGTGACGGTGGAGGAGCGCGGCGGCAGCCTGTTCGTCGACGCGAGGAACGGCCTTGCGCCGCTGACGCTGTCGACTGCGCCCTTTCCGGGCTTCGCAACCGACATGCAGGCGCAGTTCATGGCGATGCTCACGCTCGCAAAGGGCGCGAGCGTGCTGACCGAGACGATCTTCGAGAATCGCTACATGCACGTGCCCGAGCTGGCGCGGATGGGCGCCGATATCCAGGTGCGCGGCCGCACCGCGGTGGTGCGCGGCGTCGAGAAGCTGGTCGGCGCGCCGGTGATGGCGACTGATCTGCGCGCCTCGATGAGCCTGATCCTCGCCGGCCTCGCCGCCGAGGGAGAGACCCAGGTGCAGCGCGTCTATCACCTCGATCGCGGCTATGAGCGGCTCGAGGAAAAGCTCAGCGCGGTCGGCGCGGATATCGAGCGCGTCAGCGACGGCTGAGCCCTGCAGCCTTGCTGTCCGGCGGCAGCGCCCCGACTCGCTAAGATATCGGGAAATCAGGCAAAAGCCCGGTCGGCCATGACGTCCCACCAACCCTGCTCGCGCGGCGTCCACCACCGTGCGGCCGCGGCGATCCGGTCTTCGTAATCGGTCCAGTCGAGCAGGATCAGCGGCAGGCCGCTAGCCCCGGCCAGCCGGGCAATCTCGCCCCGGTCGAGCTGCCGGGGCACGCTGCCGCGCGCCTGGCAGGCGAGCCGCCACAATTCCATCTCCTGCCCCCAGAAATAGAAGGACGCTGCGCCGATATTCTCCTGCATGCGGCGGACATCAGCCCATTTCTGTGGCTCGGTGAACTTCGCCCAGATATCCGCCTGCACGCTGTCTACCGGCGCATCGGGGCGCCATTCCAGCGCGTCGCCCTGCACGATCCGGATCTTCGCCGCGGCCTGCTCGGGCAGCTGGCTGATGATCCCCAGATCCTCGATCAGCGCGATTACATCCGGGTCGCGCTCGACCACCGTCACGCGCTCGACTGCCGGATTGAGCGCGACATTGGCCGCGCACCAGCCCATGCCGAGTCCGAGCACGACGGTGTGGCCATGCGCCGCCGCGATGCCGATTTCCTGGCTCTCGATCTCCATCGGCACGATCGACATCCAGCTTGTCGCGCCCCGTTCGACTGGTCCGCGCAGGATGACCGAGCCGTCGAACTCGTACGAAGTCCCCCAATAGCCGCGCGCCGAGACCATCATGATGACGTGTATCGACCAGGGCCCGCGGGCGACGGGGCGATAGTGCGGAAACCAGAGATCCGTGGCGAATTCGCCGAGCATCGATCGGGGATCGATGCCGGGCTGGTCGGGTGGGGACATTGCACATTGCCTTCCACTGCGGGAGGCGCCCGGGTGAGCGACTTCGCGGACGAGTTCAAGACCCCGCTCCTGGTCCTTTAAGCCACTGCCCATTCACGGAGCGGCTGCTATCGTGGCGGGACCGCTGGCTTAGCAGGGGCGAAGCATGACCGAACGCAAGATCCAGATCGTGGTCGTCGGTGGCGGGGCCGGCGGGCTTGAGCTTGTCCGGCGGCTCGGCGCGAAATTTGGCCGCAAGCATCATGACATCATCCTGGTCGAGCGCAATCGCACCCATATCTGGAAGCCGCTCCTGCACGAGGTCGCCGCCGGATCGCTCGACGCCAATCTCGACGAGGTCGGCTATCGCAGCCATTGCCACCGCTGGGGCTATCGCTTCTTCCTCGGGACGCTCGAAAGCATCGATCGCGAGCGCCGCGAGATCGCCGTCGCGCCCCTGCTCGACGAGGATGGCAGCGAGCTGATCGCGCGGCATGCAATCCGCTACGACTATCTCGTCCTCGCGGTCGGCTCCGTCACCAACGACTTCGGCACGCCCGGGGTTCGGGAACACTGCATGGTGCTTGACGACCGCGCCCAGGCGGACCGGTTCCGCAACCGCCTGCTCAACCATTGCCTGCGCGTGTCGCGGGCGATGAGCCTCGATCCGGCGTCCGACGAGCATGTCCGGATTGCCGTGGTCGGCGGTGGCGCGACCGGCGTGGAGCTCACCGCCGAGCTGTTCAATTCAGCCGCGGCGCTGCGGCACTACGGGCTGGAGACTTTCGACGAGAGCCGGCTCGAGGTGACGCTGATCGAGGCCGGGCCGCGCATCCTCCCCGCGCTCCCCGAAAAGCTCGCCCAGGCGGCGCGCGACGAGCTCGAGGCGCTCGGCGTTCGCGTGCTGACCGACACGCGGGTGACCGAGGTCACCGCGGAGGCGATCGTGACCGGCAGCGGGGAACGAATCGCCGGCGAGCTGCGCGTCTGGGCGGCGGGGGTGCGTGGCGCCCCGGCACTCGACCATATCGGCGGGCTGGAGACCAATCCCAATTGCCAGCTGCTCGTCCGCCCCACCCTGCAAACGACGCTCGACGATCGCATCTTCGCGCTGGGCGATTGCTGTTCGTGCCTCGATCCCCATAGCGGCCGGCCGGTGCCGCCGCGCGCCCAGGCGGCGCACCAGATGGCGACGACTGTCTTCCACAATCTCGTTCGCTTGATGGAAGGGCGGGCGCTGCTGGCTTTCGAATATCACGATCATGGATCGCTCGTGTCGATCAGCCGTTTCTCCACTGTCGGCAGCCTGATGGGTAATCTCATCGGCGGGCGCATGGCGATCGAGGGCCGGCTGGCGCGGTTTGTCTATGTCTCGCTCTATCGCATGCACCTGATCGCAATCCATGGCTGGCTGCGCGGCCTCGGACTGATCGTGATCGGCCGGGTCAACACCATCATCCGGCCTCGGCTAAAGCTGCATTGATGGTCTCCGCACGCTTCCGCGAAAGGGCATCATCGATACCGATCCGCGAAATTCCCGCCATGCTGCGCTTGCAATGACAAGTTAGCACGCTAACTAACCGAAATGCACCGCGCGGAACTCGAACTGGCGCTGGCCCGGCGCCTCAACCCCGTGTCGCGTGCGTGGATGCAGGTTGCGGATCAGGTGCTTGCGCGCCTTGGCGTGTCCAATTCCACTGGATGGTGCCTGGTCCATCTGGACCGGCTGGGCGCCGACGCGCGGCAAAGTGAACTCGCCCGCGCCATCGGCATCTCCGAACCGTCGCTGGTGCGCACGCTGCACCAGCTTGAAGCGACGGGAATGATCGCGCGTCGGACCGACCCGAACGATCGCCGCGCCAATCACCTCCTGCTGACCGAACAGGGCCGCGCGCTGGCGGCGCATATCGAGGAAGCGCTGATGGAGTTGCGGCGCGAGCTCCTCGTCGGCCTGCCGGACGAAGATATCGAAGCGACGCTGCGCCTGTGCGACGCGCTGACCGACCGCATCGCCCGCCGCCGCCTGCAACCATGAGCGACCGCTTCGGCTGGGGCCAGGCCCTGTTCTCGATGAAATGCTTCGTCGCGGCGATGCTGGCGCTGTTCATCGCGTTCAGCATCGGTCTGGAAAGGCCCTATTGGGCCTTTCTCACCTCCTATATCGTCGCGCAGCCGCTGGCCGGGGCAGTCATCTCCAAGGCGATCTACCGCGTCGTCGGTACCGTCGTCGGGGCGGCGGTCACGGTGCTGATGGTGCCTGCGCTGGTCGATTCGCCGGAATTGCTCACCCTCGCCTTCGGCCTGTGGCTCGGCCTGTGCGTCTTCGTCTCGCTGCTCGATCGCACGCCGCGTGCCTATATGTTCGTGCTGGCCGGATACAGCGCATGCCTGATCGGCTTCCCCAGCGTCGATGCCCCTGCCGACGTCTTCACCACCGCGATCCTGCGCGTGCAGGAAATCACCATCGGCCTCTTCTGCGGCAGCCTGATCCATGGGCTGGTCTTTCCCGCCTCGGTCGTCGGCCAGCTGCTGCGCCGGGTCGACGCCATCCTGGCGGATGCGGAACGCTGGTCGCGCGATTCGATGGCGCCCGAGCCGGTGCCCGGAGTCGAGCGTGAACGGCGGCGGCTGGCACAGGACGTCCTCGAGCTGCATCAGCTCTCGAGCCATTTGCCCTTCGAGACTTCCCGGCTCTCGCCGCGCATCCGGACGGTGCGCGCGCTGCAGGACCAGCTCGCCCTCCTCCTGCCGCTGGGCGCGGCGGTCGACGATCGGTTGACCATGCTACGGCGTGCCGGCCCCGTGCCGCCGGCCATCGCGACGCTGGTCGAGGATGTCCGCGCCTGGCTCGCGCACCCGGGCGACGGGCAGGACGAGCGCCATGCCGCCGCCGAGGCACTACGCGACCGCTGCGCCGCGCTGGAGCCGGCGAGCGGGTCGGAGCCGCGCTGGCACGACATGATCCTGCTCAGCCTCGTCGCCCGGCTGTCCTCCCTGATCGCGGCGCATCGCGATTGCCGCGACCTGCGCGATCAGATGCTGTCGCACAGCCGGCGTCCGGTGACCGCGCGCGTCGCGGCGCTGCTCGAAACGAGAAGCAGCCGGCCACTGCATCGCGACTATGGCGGCGCCGTGCGCGGCGCGCTGTCGGCCTTCATCACGGTGGTCGTGGGATGCGCGCTGTGGATCGGGAGCGGGTCGTCCGAATTCTCCACCTCCATCACGCTGGCCGGCGTGTTCCTGGCGTTGTTCTCGTCCGCCGACGATCCGGCCATGCCGCTGCGCAACTTCATGATCGGTACCGCCATCGCCGCGCTGGTGGGGCTGCTCTACGGCTTCGTCATCCTGCCGCGGATCGACGGCTTTCCGATGCTCGCCGCCGCGCTGGCGCCGATGCTGCTGATCGGCGGCGCGCTCATCGCATCGCCGCGCTACGGCGTGATCGCGCTGGCCGCGATGCTCGGCCTGGGCAGCCCCGCCTTGCTGTCGTCCCACTATATCAACGAGTTCCCGAGTTTCGCCAATGGGGCGATCGCGCAGCTTGTCGGGGTGTGGTTCGCGATCGTCATGGCCCGGCTGCTGGTTTCGGCGGGAGCGGAAGGCGCGATCCGCCGGACGATCAAGGCGGGCTGGGCGGACATCGCCACCCGCAGCACGCTCACCGCGCCGCCCGATCTCCAGGGCTGGATCAACCGCATGCTCGATCGCCTCGCCCTGCTGGCGCCCCGGTTGGCGGCCCGCGGGCCGGATAGCGGCAAGCCGCTCTACGACACGCTGCGGGATCTGCGCACCGGCTTCGCGATCGGCGAGCTGCGGCAGTTGCGCATCGACCTGGCGCCCGACGACGGCGCGCCGCTGACCCCGCTGCTGCAGGAAGTCGGCGCCTATTACCGCACCCTCGATCCGGACGCGCCGGCGCCCGCCGGGCCCGGGCTGCTCGGGCATATCGACGCAGTGATGGACCGGCTGACCACCCTGTCCCAGGGCGAGGCGCGCCGGACGGCCACGCTCGCGCTGGTCGGCCTGCGCCGCAATCTCTTCCCCGACGCGTTCGACTATCGGATGGGCGCGGCATGACCGGCGAAGTCTCGCTGGACGGGATCTATATCCCGACGCTGCTGCTCATCGCGATGGCGGCAAGCCCGCTGACCTTCGGCGTCATGCGGATTGTCAGCGCCTTCGGCCTGTATCGCTTCGTCGCCTATCGGGCGCTGGTCGATCTGTGCCTGTTCATCCTCGTCTTCGGCCTGCTGGTCTGGCTCCTCCCCCTGTTCGGTATCGTCCCATGAAAAAGATCCTCCCCGTGCTCCTGCGCAGTGCCGCCACGATCGTGATCGTGGCCCTTGCCGCCGTCGTCGCGCTCTGGATGTGGACGCATTACGAGCGGAGCCCCTGGACGCGCGACGGCCGCGTCCGCGCGGATGTCGTACGGGTGACGCCGGATATCGGCGGGCTCATCACGAAGGTCGCGATCCACGACAACCAGGCCGTGCACGCCGGTGACCTCCTGTTCGTCATCGATCGGCCCCGCTACCTCCTCGCGCTCGAACAGGCCGAAGCCGCGGTCGACAGCGCCCGTGCGACGCTGGGCCAGGCGCAGCGGGAGGCGCACCGGGATCTTGCGCTGGGCGACCTCGTCGCGGCGGAAAGCCATGAGCAGAATGTCGCGCGCGTCGCGACTGCCCAAGCCGCGCTCGCCGAGGCGCTTTCGGCGCGCGACGTCGCCCGGCTGAACCTGCGGCGCACCAATGTGACGGCGTCGGTCAACGGCGTCGTCACCAATCTCGACCTGCACCCCGGCGACTATATCGCCGCGGGCAAGCAGGCGATGGCGCTGATCGACAGCGACAGCCTGCGGGTCGAGGGCTATTTCGAGGAGACGAAGCTGCCGCAGATCCGCATCGGCGCCCCCGTGACGATCCGCCTGATGGGGGAGGGGCATGACGTCCAGGGCCGGGTCGAGAGCATCGCCTCGGGCATAAACGATTCCAGCCGCACCGATTCGGGCAACCTGCTGCCCACCGTCGAGCCGACCTTCTCCTGGGTCAGGCTCGCGCAGCGCATCCCGGTGCGCGTGAAGCTGCTTCAGGTGCCGGGCGATATCCGGCTGATCGCGGGGCGCACCGCGACCGTCACCATCCAGCCGGCAAAGGGCTGAGGCCGTGCGGCGCGTCCTGACCGCCATCTTACCGGGTCTCGCCCTGTCGGCCTGCGCCATGGCCGGGCCGGACTATCGTCCGCCGGCGCATTCGGCCGCGACGCTGCCCGCCGCCACCGGCGCCTTCGTGTCGGCGACGGGCCCGGCCGTTGCCGAGCAGCCGCTGCCCGATCACTGGTGGCGCCTCTACGCCGATCCGCGCCTCGATGCGCTGGTGACGGAGGCGCTGGCGGCCAATGCGAGCCTGCGCGCCGCCGACGCCAATCTCCGCCGCGCGGATGCGGTGGTGCGCGAGGCGGAGGCGGGGCGGGGGCTCCTGACGTCGAGCAGCGGCGGCTCCACCCTGTCGCGGCCGGCGGGCACCGGCGAGAGCCTGCCGGGCCTTGTCGGCTACAGCCTCGGCATCGCGGCGAGCTACCCGCTCGATCTGCGCGGCAAGATCGCCCGCGGGATCGAGGCGGCGCGGGCCGACAGCGAGGCGGTCGCCGCCGCCCGCGACGCGGTGCGCGTCAGCGTCGCCGCCGCCACGACCAAGGCCTATGCCGATGTCTGCGGCGCCAATTACGCGCTGGCAGTCAACCAGCGCATCGTCGCCCTGCAGCGCGACACGCTCGATGCCACGCGGCGCCTGCAGCAGGGCGGGCGCGGCACCGCCTTCGACGTCAGCCGGGCGCAGGCGGCGGTCGACCAGAGCGCGGCGACGCTGCCGGCCTTTGCCGCGCGGCGCCAGGCCGGGCTGTTCCTGCTCGCGACGCTGCTCGGCAAGGCGCCGGCCGACTATCCGCGCGACGTCGCCGCCTGTTCGACCCTGCCGGCGCTCGCCAGCCCCTTGCCGGTCGGCGATGGCGCTGCACTGATCCGCCGGCGGCCGGATATCCGTGCGGTCGAGCGCAGCATCGCCGCCGACACGGCCCGGATCGGCGTGGCGGTCGCCGATCTCTATCCGCAGGTCAGCATCGGCGGATCGCTCGGGCTGTCGGGCGCGCTCAAGGATGCGGGCTCGCCGACGTCGTTCGGCTTCAGCCTTGGCCCGCTGCTCAGCTGGTCCTTCCCCAACCGGCCGGTGGTCAAGGCGCGGATCGCCCAGGCCGATGCCAAGGTCGCCGGCGACCTGGCCGGGTTCGACGGCACCGTGCTGGAGGCATTGCGCCAGGCCGAGACCGCGCTCGAGACCTATAACCGGGACCGCGACAGCGCCGCCGCGCTCGCCAAGGCGAGCGACAGCGCCGCCGTCTCCGCCGGCCAGGCGCAGAAGCTGTACCGCTTCGGGCGCGGCGACTTCCTGTCGCTGCTCGTGGCGCAGCGCAGCCTCGCCACCGCCGAGGCGGCGAGCGCCGCCGCCCGCGTCCAGCTGGTCGACGATCAGGTCGCGACCTTCCTGGCGCTCGGCGGCGGCTGGGAATAGGCGCACCCCGGGAGGCCCTCCCTCAGATCGAATCGAGCGCCTGCTCGAAGTCGGCGATCAGGTCGTCGGCATCCTCCACGCCGATCGAGATGCGCACCAGATTGTCGGTGATCCCCAGCGCCTGCTTGCGCGCTTCGGGCACCGACAGATGCGTCATCGCCGCCGGATGGCTGGCGAGCGTCTCGGTCCCGCCGAGGCTGACCGCGAGCTTGGCGATCTTGAGCGCATCGAGGAACGCGAACGACTCCTTTTCGCCCCCCTTGATGATCAGCGAGAAGGTCGATCCCGCGCCGGTGCAGTGGCGGCGATAGATATCAGCCTGGCGCTCCATGCCGGGCGTCTCCTCGAGGAAGCCGAGATAGCCGACGCGCTCGACCTTGGGATGGGTGCGCAGATAGGTGCAGACCTTTACGGCATTCTCGCCCGCGCGGCTCATGCGCAGCTCGAGCGTCTCGAGGCTGCGCAACAGCATCCACGCGGTGTGCGGATCGCAGATCGTGCCGATCGTGTTGCGCATCATCCGGATCGTGTTGATGTGCTCCTTGGAGCCGAGCACCCCGCCCGCGACGAGGTCGGAATGGCCGCCGGCATATTTGGTCAGCGAATAGACCACGATGTCCGCGCCGTGCTTCAGCGGCTGGAGCCAGAGCGGCCCGAGAAAGGTGTTGTCGATCGCGATCGGCGGCTTCTCCGCGGCGTTCCGGAAGATCGCGTCGCGGCTGGCGGCGACGGCCTGGATGTCGACCAGCGCGTTGGTCGGGTTGGCCGGGCTTTCGAGATAGATCAGCGCGACGCGGCCGGTCGCCGCCTTGCCCAGCACCGCGTCGATCTCCTCGCGGGTCGCGCCCGCCGGGAAATCGAGCCAGTGGACGCCGAAGCGGCCGAGGATGCGCGCGATCAGCGTCTCGGTGGCGGCATAGAGCGGGCCGGAATGGACGATCGTATCGCCCGGCCGCACCATCGACAGGAACAGGGTGGCGATCGCCGACATGCCCGAGGAGAAGGCGAGCGCATCCTCGGCATCCTCCCAGATGCCGAGCCGGTCCTCGAGGATCTCCTGGTTCGGGCCGTTGAAGCGCGAATAGACGAGGCCCTCGGCGCCGCCCGGGCGCTTGCCGGTCACGCCCTCGAAATGGCGCTTGCCGGCCGCCGCATTGGGGAAGACGAAGGTCGAGGTCAGGAAGATCGGCGGCTTGAGCGATCCTTCCGACAGCATCGGATCATAGCCATGGCCCATCATCAGCGTCGACGGCTTGAGCTTGCGATCGCCGATCTTCTCGACGGACGGCTTGGGCTTGGTGCGCGGGGCGACGCCGGTCAGATCGGCCTCGGTTTCGTTCTTGTTCGCCATGGTCGGGATCCTCGGGATATCTTGTTGCGGGGTTTCTACCGCGCGATAGTCGCATTTGATACCGGGTTGCTGCGGTGTGCGATCATCGTCGTTCCCGTTGCGTAACCGGCCTCGGGCCGGGTCGTTCCGTGACGGCCTGTCTAGGGGCGCCGCGATCCGGGTTGAATCGAGCGCGCCGGCGCGGCCCGACCGCAGGAAATGTCAGGAGGGTTGCTGACATTTCCGGAAGCGCGTATTCGCAGCAATAACATTATATATCAGTATCTTAGATGAAGGATCGGCTCGCCGACATCCCGGCGGGCCCGCCCGGGCCCTTTCGGATCGATCCTGTCCGTCCCGCCGGGCTGGTTCCGGGGTGACGACAGGATGAGGCAGGACCCGACGCCGCACCGGCGTCGATTAGCAGGCATGGTCGCGGATACCGTCCGTCATTCGGGCAACTCGTAAGGTCTACCTCCGGGCTCGGGAGGGTTGCAATGTTGGATTCCATTTGTTCTCTCTTTGTTCGTTGGGGCGCGCCTCCAACTATCTGTGAGGAGATGATAAATGATTTCGGTGCTTAGCTATGGGGCGGTAGGCAATGGCATTGCGGACGACACGATCGCGATTAGAAATGCGATTGCTGCGAGCAGCCCGAGCGGGGGGATGATCTCCTTTCCGGCAGGGACCTATAAAATTACGGGAACGCTGACGATCTCGTCGGCCAACGTGACGTTGGTTGGGGAAGGCACCGGGGCGACCCGAATCCTCTCCACGAACACGACCGACGACATGATCAAATTCTTTGCCGCAACCCCTTTCACGAGTGGTGGCGTGAGGGACATGGCGCTCGATTTCAGTGGTACGGTGACGGCCGGCGCAGCGATCTGTATCGATGGGCAAAGTGCAATTCTGCTTGAGAATTTGTGGATATACAGATGCTTCCAAGGCGTCGTCCTCCAGGGTGACAATCGCGCCTGCCGGTTGCGCAATATCGACATCAGTGATCACCGCGGCACCGCTTTTGCCATCAACGGTGGAGGCAATCAGTATCTTGATACCTGCACCACCTACAAGAATGACGCGGGGGGCGGCACGATCGCATTCCTCATCACTCAGACCGACGCAACGTGGTTGAGCAAATGTGTTTCGCAGCGGGCGTCCTACGGTTTTCGTGTGACTCCCGCCGAGAGCCAGTATGTTACCGATCTGTGGATCGACTCTTGTGACTTCGACAGTTCGGTATCTGATGGTGTAGTCTTTGACAGTGGGGCGAGCGGCCGCATCACCACCGTCAATTGGAACGGTAGCCGCATAGGATTCGGAAATACGCGGGGCTTGGTCATCGACGGCAGCCAGACGCAGAATTTACAATTCTCTAACCTGCGTTCCGAGAAGAATCTCGGCCACGGGATGGTAATCGGCAACGTGCGCGACGTCCAGTTTGTCAATGCTGCCTTCCTGGGCAATGCAGCACTTGGGGCGGCTGAGACCTACGGCGCGAACATCATAGGGGGAACCGGCGTCGTGTTCACCGGCGGCAGAAGCGGCGGCTATGGCGGCGATGTCAACAATCAGAAGTACGGAATTGTTTTCGGTGGTACATTCACCGGAGACGCTCTCGTTTGCGGCACTGATCTCCGTGGAAACCGGACGGCTGGTGCCTTCAATGGTAGTGGTTCTGGTGTCCTGTTTCGCGACTGTCTCGGCTTCTAAGCCGTCGCGAAAGAAAGTGCCCCGACTCAAGGTCACCCGAGGGTGAGCGGGCGCCGGGAATATCGCCCGATCTGAGGAAATGGCCGCTCTTTGCAGAAGGGCTACGAGAGCGGCCACTCGGTCTGGCTTTTCACTGCTGTTGGTCGTCCAGGACATCGCAGCGGGGGGCTATTGCTGTTAAAGGCGCGTGTTCCGTTGTCAGCACGGCGATTTTCGTCGATTCAACGCGTCCGAAGATCACTCCATCGTGGCGCGGGAGGGAGCATTCTTGCCCCCTCCCGTTCCTTCTCATCGTGACAAGAAATAGCCGATGGTTTTTCGCTCATAACAGCGGAAGAAAAGCGACTGTTGGAAAACAGCGGTTATGTCGGACAAATGTTGCGATCAGCCGGCAATCCCGATGATCGAGATCTGTCGCCCATAGCCCGGCTCGCCGCGATGGGTCGCGCGGCGGAAGCTGAAGAAGCGATCGTCGTGGGCATAGGTGTCGAGGCCGAGCATTTCGATCCGGCCGAGGCCGGCCGTGGCGAGGCGGTGGGCGACATAGGCTTCGAGGTCGAACTGGAAGTGGCCCGGCTTGCCGGGCGCGAAGAAGCGTTCGTTGGCCGGGTCGTCGGCCTCGAAGCGCCGGGCAAAGGCCTCGTCCACTTCATAGCTGGCCCGGGCGATGCACGGCCCGATCGCGGCGGTGATGCGCTCGCGGCGGGCGCCAAGGGCTTCCATCGCCGCGATCGTCGCATCGGTCACGCCGCCGATCGCGCCCTTCCACCCGGCATGCGCGGCGCCGACCACGCCTGCCGCGCGATCGGCGAACAGCACGGGGGTGCAATCCGCGGTCAGGATGCCGAGCGCGAGGCCGGGCCGTTCAGTGACCAGGGCGTCGCCCTGCGGGCGCTCGTCGAATGCCGTCAGGGCGCGCACGACATTAGCCGAATGGGTCTGGTAGAGCGTGAGGAGCGGGGCGCCCGGCAGCACCGCATCGGTCGCGCGCCGGCGATTCTCCGCGACCGCCGCGGCATCGTCATCGGAGCCGATGCCGACGTTCAGCCCGGCGTGGAGCCCGGTCGAGACGCCGCCACGCCGGCCGAGAAAGCCGTGCGCCACGCCGTCGAGCAGGCGTGCCCTGATGACCTCGACCGGAGCAGGCGCTACCGCGCTCACAGCACCAGCCGCATGATCCGGTCGTCGTCGATCGTCTCGCCGACGCGGAAGGCGTAGCGTCCGATCTCGCCGAAACCATAGCGCTCGTAGAAGCGCCGGGCGCGGTGGTTGTCGACATAGACGCTGAGGATGATCTCCTTCGCGCCGTGGCTGCGGGCATGTTCCAGCGCCCAGTCCATCATCACCGGCGCGACGCCCTGGCCCTGCCAGGGGCCGAGCACATAGAATTGATACAGCTCGATCGCGTCCGGCCGCCATTCGCCGGGGAAGGTCACGGGCCCCATCTTCACGAAGCCGATGATCTCGCCGTCGTCGAGCGCGAGGCGGACGGTGAAATCCGGATCGGACAGCTGCGAGGGCAGGCCGTTCGCGCCGAAGGCATCGTCGAGAAAGGCGGCGAGATCGGACTGGCGGTACAGATTCCCGAAGGTCTCGGTGAAGGAGCGCCGCGCCATGGCGGCGAGCGCCGGGCCGTCGATCGCGCGGGCGTCGCGATAGGTGATCATGCCAGCCCCGCCGGCACCGGCCAGCCCGGCGCGGTGATCGCCAGCGCCTTGAACAGCGTGCCCATCGCTTCGGTCAGCCGCGCGCGGTCGGCCGCGATCGACTCGGCGCGGTCGGGCGACGCCTTGGCGAGCGCGGCCGCGCGCGCATCGATCCCGAGCGCGGTCAGCAGCGCGCCCTGCCCGACCGGGCCGAACACATGCGTCCCCTCCGCCTGCGCCGCGGCAGCGAGGGTGGCGAAATCGACATGGGCGGTCAGGTCCTGCTCTCCCGGAGTCTCGAAGGGGTTGGCGAACCGGTGATCGCGCAACGCCTGGAGCGTGTCGCCGATCGCCGGCCCCTCATAGCCATAGTCGATCGCGAGTACAGCACCGCCCTGCGCCGCGATGCGCCGCGCGAGATCGCGCAGGATCGCGACGCTTGCCGGGGACGCCTCGATCACTGATCCGGGCGGGGCGTCGCGCAGCGGGGGCGGGATGATCGCATCGGGCACCCGCTTGCCGGCGATCGGCAGGAACAGCAGATCCTGGCAGGCGACGAAGCGTTCGTGCCAGGCATCCAGCGCGCGCACCAGCTGGCGGATCGGCAGCGCATCGAAGAACTCGTTGGCGATCACGATCAGCGGCCGGTCATCGGGCAGCGTCGCCACCTCGTCATGCCAGGTCGCGCCGGGCACGCGCCCGGCCTGGGCCGCGCGCAGCACCGGGCTGGTCTCCACGAAATGCACCGGCGGGGTCAGGCCCGCCCTGGCCATCGCGCGCAGCGCGTCGGCGGCCAGCGTGCCGCGGCCGGGGCCGAGCTCGACCCAGGCGATGTCGGGCCGCCCGGCACGATCCCACAGGTCGGCGCACCACAGGCCGATCAGCTCGCCGAACATCTGGCTGATCTCGGGCGCGGTGGTGAAGTCCCCGGCGGCGCCCAGCGGATCGCGCGTCGCATAATAATGCGTATTGGCGGCGGCCATGAACTGGGCGATCGGGATCGGGCCCGCCAGCGTTATCGCGCGGGCGAGGCGATCGGCGAGGGGCGCGCTGTCGACGGCTTCAGGCGACGCTCTCGCTCCCGGCGATGGGATCGACGCGCTGGCGCCGCGTCGCCGCGGTCGCGACCAGGTAGATCCCGCCCGCGATCATCGGCAGCGTCAGCAGCTGGCCCATATGGATCGTCGTGGCGAAGAAGGTGCCCTGGAACTGCGAATCGGGCTCGCGGAAGAATTCCACGGTGAAGCGGGCGAGCCCGTAGAACAGCAGGAACAGGCCGACCAGCTTGCCCGGGTCGTAGCGCGCCTTGGTCCGCCAGAAGGCGAACCACAGGATCGCGAACAGGACGATCCCCTCGAGCCCCGCCTCGTACAGCTGGCTGGGATGGCGCGCCGGATCGAGGCCGCCGGCCACCGTGCGCGGGAACACGATCGCCCAGGGCAGGTTGGAGGGCTTGCCCCACAGCTCGCCGTTCACGAAATTCGCCAGCCGCCCGAAGAACAGGCCGAACGGGACGCAGCAGGCGAGATAGTCATGGATGCGCAGCCAGTTGAGCTGGTGGCGCCGCGCGAACAGGATGATGCCGAGCGAGGTGCCGATCATGCCGCCATGGAAGGACATGCCGCCGTCCCACAGCTTCAGGATCTGCAAGGGATTCAGGAACATGTCGGGCGCGTAGAAGATCGCATAGCCGAGCCGTCCGCCGAGGATGATGCCGAGCGTCGCATAGAAGACGAGGTCGTCGGCATGTCGCCGCGCCATCGGGGCGCCGGGCTGGGCCAGCAGCCTGAGCAGATACCACCAGCCGAGCAGGATGCCGCTGATATAGGCGAGCGAATACCATTTGATGTCGAAAAAGCCGAGCGACAGCGCGACCGGCTTGAGCCCGAGGCTCTCGAAATGGATATGATTCTGCGCGGACGCGAGAAGGGTCAGGATCAAGGCTTTTCCCCAAGGGTTCGCGCCTCCATAAAGGCGGGCAACGACAAGACCAAGGGGAGACCGTATGCGTACCGAGCTTGACCGGCGGATGGACGAAGGCCTGGCCATGCTGACGGGTCCGGGTGCGCCGCTCGCGCTGGGGTCGATCGCGCTGAACGGCGTCGACCTGCCGCTGATCGCCGCGGTGCCGCCGGCGCTGCCGCATTATTTCGCGCATTACGCGGCCGAGCATGCCGACAAGACCTTCCTCGTCGCGGGCGAGGAACGGCTGACCTTCGCCCAGGTCCATGCCGAGGCCGAGAAGGTCGCCCGGTCGCTGGTCGGCGAGGGATTGCAGACGGGCGAGCGCGTCGGCATCGCGATGCGCAATTCGCCGTCCTGGATCACCCTGTACATGGGCATCACCATGGCCGGCGGCGTCGCGTGCCTGCTCAACGGCTGGTGGCAGCCCCCCGAACTGGCCGAGGCGATCGCCGATGTCGGCTGCACCCTGGTCTTCGCCGATCCGCCCCGCGCGCGGCGGCTCGCGGCGATCGAGGGGCTGAGCGTGCCGGTGGTGGAGATCGACGATCTCCTGCCGCTCGCCCAGGCAATGCATGTCGTCACGCACAGCTGGCCGCGCGTGCCGCTGCCGGTGCTGACCGCGGACGACAATGCGACGATCCTGTTCACCTCGGGCTCGACCGGCCAGTCCAAGGGGGCGCTCAGCGACCATCGCGCGGTGCTCCAGGCAGTGTTCAACTATCTGGCGCAGGCGCTCGTCATGTTCGGCATCGCCACGCAGGACGGCAAGCCGCCCGAGGGCCAGCCGGCGACGCTGCTCAACGTGCCCCTGTTCCATGTGACCGCCGAAGTGCCGGTCTTCCTCCAGAGCTTCGCCATGGGGCGCAAGCTCGTGCTCATGCCGAAATGGGATGCGGAGGAGGCGATGCGGCTGATCGAGGCGGAAGCGATCAGCTATTTTGTCGGCGTCCCGCTGATGAGCTTCGAGATCCTGACGCATCCGAACCGCTCGAAATATAATCTCTCCACCGTCACCGATTTCGCGGCCGGCGGCGCGCCGCGCCCGGTCGAGCATGTCCGGCGCATCAAGGAGGAGATGGGCGGGGGTGCGCCGCTGCTCGGCTATGGCCTGACCGAAACCAACGGCATCGGCTGCGGCAACTGGCGCGACAATTACCTCGCCAAGCCCAATTCGACCGGCCGCGCCTCGGCGCCGCTGGTCGACCTCGCCATCCTCGATGCGATGGGCCGGCCCGTCGCCCAGGGCGCGCGCGGCGAGATCGGCATCCGCTCGGTCGCCAACTTCAAGGAATATTGGAACCGGCCCGAGGCGACCGCGGACGCGTTCACCGCCGACCGCTACTTCCTGACCGGCGATATCGGTTATCTCGACGAGGACGGCTATCTGTTCATCGTCGACCGCAAGAAGGACATCATCATCCGCGGCGGCGAGAATATCTCCTGCCAGGAAGTCGAGGCAGCGATCTACGAGCATCCGGGCGTCGCCGAGGCGGCGGTATTCGGCCTGCCCGACGAACGCTTCGGCGAGGTGCCGGGCGCCGTGGTGAAATACCGCCCGGGCGAGGAGCAGACGCCCGAGCAGCTCTGCGCCTTTCTCTATGCGCATATCGCGGCGTTCAAGGTGCCGCAGCGCATCTGGACCTCGACCGAGCCGCTGCCGCGCCTGGGCACCGAGAAGATCGACAAGGTCGGGCTGCGCGCCACCTATCGCGCGATCGCCGAGGCGGAGGCGAAGGCTGCCTGATCTGGCGTGCCGCCCCGCACCACGATAGAGCAGGGCGATGACGGCGCGCGAGGCACTTGGGAGGATCGACCGGCGGACGCTGCTGGTCGGCGGTGGCGCGGGCATCGGGCTGCTCGTGCTGTGGGGGGCGTGGCCGCGCCATTATGCGGCGAACCTGACGGCGGCGAAGGGCGAGACGATCTTCGGGCCGTGGCTCAAGATCGGGCTCGACGGGCATGTGACGGTCGCGGTGCCGCAGGCCGAGCACGGCCAGGGCGTCTATACCACCTTGCCGCAGATCGCCGCCGATGAGCTCGGCGCCGACTGGCGTACCGTCGCAGTGCAGCCCGCGCCGCTCAATCCGCTCTACGCCAATCCGATGGCCGCGGACGTGCTGTTCGAGGGCGTGTTCGAGGCCGTGCCCGAGGCGCTGCGCGTCGGCCATGCCGCGCGCACCGCGCTGCTGCTTACCGGCGGCTCGACCTCGGTCCGCGCGTTCGAGGATGATCTGCGCCAGGCCGGCGCCGCAGCGCGCGTATTGCTGTGCAAGGCTGCGGCAAGGCGCTGGAAGGTCGATTGGCGGGCGTGCGGGACGGCGGGCGGCTTCGTCGTCCATGGCGATGACAAGCTGCGCTTCGGGGAACTCGCGGCCGAGGCCGCGGGGGGATCGCTGCCCAATCCCCTGCCGCTGCGCGCCGGCGAGGCGAATCGCCTCCACGGCCAGTCGCTGCCGCGGCTCGACGTGCCCTCCAAGGTCGACGGCTCGGCCAATTTCGCCGGCGACGTCCGCCTGCCCGGCATGGTCTTCGCTGCCATCCGCCAGGGCCCGGTCGGCGATTCGACCCTGCTCAGCGTCGATCGCGCCGCCGCCGACCGGATCCGCGGCGTGCTGTCGGTCGCGACCAACGATCGCTGGGTCGCGGCGATCGCGAACAACTGGTGGGCGGCGAACCAGGCGCTCGGTGCGCTGCGCCCGCGCTTCGCGACCAGGGGCGCGATCATCAGCTCCCCGGGCATCGACGATGCGCTGACCGCCGCGCTCGACGGCCCCGGCGAGCGCATGGCCGCGGAGGGCGATCTGTCCGCCGTGTTCAAGGGCGCGCATCTGGTCACCGCCGAATATCGCGTCGGCCTCGCCGTCCACGCCGCGATCGAGACGATGACCGCGACCGCGCGGTACGAAGGCGGCCGGCTCGAACTATGGCTGCCGACCCAGGCCCCCGGGCTGGCGCGCAGCGCGGCCGCGGCGGCGATCGGGATCTCGGAGGGCAATGTGATCGTCTATCCGATGCTGATCGGCGGCTCGTTCGGCGCCAATCTGGAGCATCTCGTGGCCGAGCAGGCAGCGATCCTCGCCGAGAAGCTCAGGCGCCCGGTCCAGCTCGTCTGGTCGCGCAGCGAGGAGATGATGCACGACCGCTACCGCGCCCCGGCGGCCGCGCGCATGTCGGCGCGGCTCGGGCCCAATGGCCAGATCCTGGGCTGGCTCGCCAAGATCGCGGCGCCGGCCACCGGCCGCGAGCTCGCCGGGCGCCTGATGGCGGGCGACAAGACGGTGCGGGCCGCGCTTGCCCTGCCGGGCCTGGGCGATGCCTATGCGGTGGCGGGCGCCAGGCCCTTCTACCGCATGCCGGCCTATGCGATCGACCATCATCCCGCCGATATCGGCGTGCCGACCGGGCATTGGCGCTCGGGCGCGCACAGCTATACCGCCTTCTTCACCGAGTGCTTCCTCGACGAGCTGGCGCATGTCGCGGGCACCGAGCCGCTGTCGTTCCGCATCGGCATGCTCGGCGGCGACGCGCGCCTCGCCCGCTGCCTCTCGACCGCGGCGGCGCTGGGCGGCTGGGAAGGCGGCATCCAGGGCAGCGGCCAGGGCATTGCCTGCCACAGCTTTCGCGGCAGCCATATCGCGGTGCTGGCCGAGGCGCATATCGACGAAGGACAGAACCCGGTGGTCGACCGGATCGTCGCGGCGGTCGATTGCGGGCGGCAGGTCAATCCCGACGTGGTCCGCCAGCAGATCGAGGGCGGGCTGATCTTCGGCATGGCGGCGGCGCTCGGCGGCGGCACCAGCTTCACCGAGAATCTCGCCGACGCGCGCACCTTCGGGGATATCGACCTGCCGGCGCTGGCCGACATTCCCGACATCACCGTCGAGCTCATCCGCAGCGAGGCCGATCCCGGCGGCGTGGGCGAACTCGCCGTGCCGCCGGTCGCCCCGGCCATTGCCAATGCGCTGCAGGCCTCTACGGGTTTCCGCATGCGCACCCTTCCCCTGATTCCGGGCGAGGCATGACCCTTCCCGCCGGTCATCCCGCCATCCCGCCGCGCCGGATCGGCGTCCTTCTCGTCAATCTCGGCACCCCGGACGCGCCGGATGCGCCGGCAGTGAAGCGCTATCTGGGCGAATTCCTCTCCGACCGCCGGGTCGTGGAGATTCCGCAGATCCTGTGGCAGCCGATCCTGCGCGGCATCATCCTCAACACCCGGCCGAAAAAGTCGGCCCATGCCTATGCCCAGGTCTGGCGCGCGGACGGCTCGCCGCTGGCTGCGATCACCCGGCTCCAGGCGATGGCGCTGCAGGGGGCCTTCGGCCCCGACGTGATGGTCGACTGGGCGATGCGCTACGGCAATCCCGCGATCGGCGACCGGCTGGCGGCGCTGAAGGAGGCGGGGTGCGACCGCATCCTGCTCGCGCCGCTCTATCCGCAATATTGCGGCGCGACGACCGCGACCGCCAACGACAAGGCCTTCGCCACGCTCGGCGCGATGCGCTGGCAGCCGGCGATTCGCACGCTGCCGCCCTATCATGACGATCCGGCCTATATCGCCGCGCTGAAGACCTCGGTCGAGGCGTCGCTCGCCGCGCTCGATTTCGTGCCGCAGGCGATCATCGCCAGCTTTCACGGCATGCCGCAGCGCACGCTCGAGCTGGGCGATCCCTATCATTGCCATTGCCGCAAGACCGCGCGGCTGCTCGGCGAGGCGCTCGGCCGCGAGCTGATGGTGACCTTCCAGTCGCGCTTCGGCCGGGCGAAATGGCTCGAGCCCGCGACCGAGACGGTGCTGAACGACCTCCCCGGCAAGGGCATCACGCGCATCGCCCTGGTCTCGCCCGGCTTTTCCGCCGATTGCCTGGAGACGCTCGAGGAACTCAACATCCGCGGGCGCGAAAGCTATCTGGCCGCCGGCGGCACCGATTTCGCCTATCTGCCCTGCCTCAACGACAGCGCAGAAAGCATCGCGATGCTGCGCATTTTGCTGCAACGGGAGCTTGAAGGGTGGAACGTCCCCGCCTAGCCTCCCGTCACGACACCATGGGAGAGTGAAATGGCACGCGTCGCAATCGTCACCGGAGGTACGCGCGGAATCGGCGAGGCGATCAGCCTGGCGCTCAAGGATATGGGGATGACCGTCGCCGCCAATTATGCCGGCAATGACGATCGCGCCCGCGAGTTCACCGAACGCACCGGCATCAAGGCCTATAAATGGGACGTCGGCGACTATGATGCGTGCCAGGCGGGCTGCGCGAAGGTCGCCGAGGAGCTCGGGCCGGTCGATGTCGTGGTCAACAATGCCGGCATCACGCGCGACGGCACGATCCTGAAGATGACCTACCAGATGTGGAAGGAAGTCATGGACACCAACCTGGGCGGCTGCTTCAACATGGCCAAGGCGGTGTTTCCCGGCATGCGCGAGCGCAAATGGGGGCGGATCGTCAATATCGGCTCGATCAACGGCCAGGCGGGGCAATATGGCCAGGTCAATTATGCCGCCGCCAAGTCCGGCATCCACGGCTTCACCAAGGCGCTGGCGCAGGAAGGCGCGCGGGCCGGGGTGACGGTCAACGCGATCGCGCCGGGCTATATCGATACCGACATGGTCGCGGCGGTGCCGTCCGACGTGCTCGAGAAGATCGTCGCCAAGATTCCGGTCGGCCGGCTCGGCCAGGCCAGCGAGATCGCGCGCGGCGTCGCTTTCCTCTGCGCGGAGGAGGGCGGGTTCATCACCGGATCGACGCTGTCGATCAATGGCGGGCAGCATATGTACTGAACGGGCGCCGGGGGCGCCGCGCGCAGGCGGTGCGCCCCGGCCGCAAAAGTTGAGGGCCGGCGCCTTGCGGCACCGGCCCTCGCCCTCATACGCTACGCGAGGGATTTCGTCAGCGGCGGCAGTAGCGCGGATCGTCCGAGCGATCGATCGCGCGGCCGGCCAGCGCGCCGGCGCCGGCGCCGAGCACGGTGCCCAGCAGGCGATCGCCGCGGCCCGCAACCGTGTTGCCGAGCAGGCCGCCCGCGATCGCGCCGATCACCGTGCCGCCGTCATTGTTGCAGCGGCGATCGCGATAGCCGCGGCGATAGTCGCCCCGATATCCCCGGTCGTAGCCGCGATATTCCTGCTGGTAGCCGCGATCGTAGCGATCATAGCGATCGCCCCGATAGTCGCGCTCATAGCGCTCGTAACGCTGCGCGGCGGCCGGCGTGGCGGGGATCAGGGCAGCGGTGCCCATTGCGAGGGCAGCACCGGCGAGCGAGAGTTTCTTGAACATGATGGACCTCCAATGAGCCTGGTCTGAATTCCGTGTCGATGCAGCGGTTATGGCGGGTGCCGCTTGAGCCCGTCCTGAATGGGGCCGTTAGCCTGCGTTCAGGATATGATCGCGGTTGCGCCGGCCGGCGGCGTCGATCAGGGCTGGCGGATGCGCATCCTGTATTCGGTCCTGCTGCTGCTCGTCCTCACCCCGCCCTGGATGGGGGAAAAGCGGCTCCCGCTGCTGGGGCGCGATCCCGTGTTCGAGGCGCGGCCGGTGCAGCTGGACGCGGCGAATCCGGCGCGGCGGCGGGCCGGCCAGCTGCTGTTCCTCGGCGGCGTGCGGCTCGACAGCCCCGATCCGGCCTTTGGCGGCTTTTCGTCGCTACAGGTAAGCGGCGATCGCTTCACCCTGCTGAGCGACGGCGGCAACATCGTCCGCTTCCGGATGGACCGCGCGTGGCGCCTGAGCGCCCGGCAGTTCGCCGAGCTCCCCGCCGGGCCCGGCACGGGCTGGGTGAAGGCGGATCGCGACAGCGAATCGATGACCAGCGACCCCGCGACCGGCCGGATCTGGGTGGGCTTCGAGCGCGCCAATGCGATCTGGCGATTCGCGCCGGGACTCGCCCGCGGCGAGGCGCATGTCGAGCCCCCGGCCATGGCCGACTGGCCGGTCAATATCGGCCCGGAGGCGATGACGCGCCTGCCCGACGGCGGCTTCATCGTGATCGACGAGGGAGAGCCCTGGCCGGGCGGCAAGGGCAGGGCGGCGATTCGCTTCTCCGGCGATCCGGTCGCCGGGCCGCGGCAGGGCTTTCGCTTCAGCTATCTGGCGCCGCCGCATTATGATCCGAGCGACATGACCGTGCTGCCCGACGGGCGGCTGCTGGTGCTCAATCGCCGATTCGCCCTGCCGTTCAACTTCACCGCCAAGCTGACGCTGATCGATCCGGCGGCGATTCGGCCCGGCGCGCTGGTGCGCGGGCGCGAGATCGCGACGCTCGAGGCGCCGCTGGTCCACGACAATTTCGAGGGCGTGGCCGCCACGCGCGAAGGCGATGCGACGATCATCTGGATCGTCTCGGACGACAACCAGCTGTTCCTGCAGCGCAGCCTGTTGCTGAAATTCAGGCTGGAGCCCGATTCGGCATCGAATCGCCGCTGAAACGAAGCCGGCCCGCGTCCCCGTCGGGGAAGCAGGCCGGCATCATTTTTCGCAAAACGAAAAGGTCAGGCGGCGACCGCGGTAGCGCCGAGCTTCTTGCGGACGTCGCGCTTCAGGCGACGTGCACGAAGCGACAGCTTGTCGTCCGAAGTCTTGACCAGCCAGTTGTCCAGGCCGCCGACATGCTCGACCGAACGCAGGCCGTGCGTCGAGACGCGGAGCTTCACGCTGGTGCCCAGCGCGTCGGACATCAGCGTCACGTTCTGCAGATTCGGCAGGAACGTCCGCTTGGTCTTGTTATTGGCGTGGGAGACGTTGTTTCCCACCAGCCGGCCCTTGCCGGTCAGCTCGCAAATGCGCGACATGTGTCGTATCCTGAGTTTCGGCCAGACCGATCTGGCTGTCCCGTAAAGGCGGCGCGGATAGCCGTAACGGGACAATGCGTCAACCGATTCAGGCTTTACCATGCAACCTAGTGACGCGACACAGCGTTAATTACGGTAACGATTCGATTAGTTACTGTTCACTGGAGAATGCCCATGCGCTTCCTGCTCGCCCTGATCGGCCTTGCCGCCGTCGTCGTCGCCGTCCTGTTGTCGCTTGGCCTGCTCACGCTCAAGACCACGCCGGGCTCCCTGCCGAGCATCAGCGTGAATGGCGGTGCCGCGCCGTCGGTCGATGCGAATCTCGCGACGGTGACGATCGGGACCGAAAACAAGACGGTCGAAGTGCCGACCGTGACGACCACCG